>Ga0209164_1001973_pt1 | contig 23643 bp, 22 predicted proteins | sample MTBNYHSulfiMetaG_FD_187458 | JGI IMG/M metagenome (GOLD analysis project Ga0209164, IMG submission 187458) | Enrichment culture microbial communities from rom New York Harbor, USA that are MTBE-degrading - MTBE-NYH (New York Harbor Sulfidogenic)... | ecosystem: Environmental > Aquatic > Marine >... | reverse complement strand
GTCGAATAGAATGGGCCCCGACCAGCCCCCGCTAGGTGAGCCCGCATATGGGGCCATCTGTCCATCCTCAATAGCGGGGCGACCGACTCTTCTCCACCGGCCAGAAAACGATGTCCCTGTCGCTGTCGCCCTCCTCATCCCCGCCACCGTACCCGACGCTGTAAACCGTAAAGCCTGCCTCCGTCTTTCTATAGACGAGCGGCTCGCCGCTGTACCCATCTATCGGCACGGCGTTCAAGTATCCCGCCCGCACAACGTCCTCCCACACACCCGGCAGCACGCCCACATTCATCTCATATCTGAGCACTGCCACCGTTGCCTGTGCTCCCGTCCTTATGACCTTGTTCTCCTGGTATATCGGTACCATCTCTTGCCAGTTCCTCATATAGCCCAGAAACGCGTTCCCCTTTATTGTCTTGGAGATAGCCTCAGCGGGCCTTATGCCCTTCTGACGCATCTGCCAGGGCTCCATCTGTGCTAACTCGCGGGCCTTCGCTTGAGCCGTCTCGTACGTTCGGGCTGTCTTACTCCGCCCGGGTTGCCTTATGCGCGCCCATGTATCTGCCACCTCTCCGCCGAAACCTTGTGCCTGACCCATGAGGTCGCGGTGTGAACCGATGAATCTGCCATCGCCGTTGCCGTCGTCCGTGAACCATCGCTGCATGACATCGCCAAGGAGATATCGTTCTGCCCTCTGCGATTCATCAAGCACGTCGTTCATGTCGGGTAGAGTAGACATCTCGCCAGCTATGGCGCTCAGGTCTTGTGCCGTTGGCTTGCCCCTTGCCAGTATCTGCAACGCGGCCCGGCACCATCGTTCCTCGATGACCCGCGAAGCATGCCATGTCGGAACACGTGGACATTTCCCGAGAACTGTCGCCAGGCGCCCTCCAGCCGCAGCATCGTTCAGTGCCCCTGAGGTATCCCCCTGCACGGCACGAAGTTCCCCACGCAACATCAGCAGGCAGGCCAGACTGATACACATGTGCAATTGTGGTTCGACTGATTTGCCGACAGATGAGTCAGGCGACTCCATTTTTATGCATATGTATGGCTTCATGAGGGCTTCCTCATATAGCGCGATGGCCTCCTTGTTCTCCTCCACCTGTGCCCTGGCCTCCATTACCAACTCATCGCATGCGGTGTTCATCCAGGTCGGGTTGCGCAGCACGTCGGGCAGTCGTGAAGTCTTCGCCAGCGCCTCACTGAGAAGCTGCCAGCCGTCATCCTCAGCTCGATAGTTTGCAGGACGCCGAGCCTCATTGAACTTCGCGACATAATCCACAGATATGACTGGTTTCTCGCCGACCCGCGTGAAGATCCATATCCCGGCTGCGATCAATACCGCAGCCACTACGCCCCATATGATCAACCGCTTTGTCCTCATCCTTTGCCCTTTCAATCCCTCATGCCCGCTTCTCACTCCCCGCGTCCTACTCGCTCGGCTTCGGGGTGGGTATCGGAACCACATGTTCTCGCGATGAGATGGGCCACACGAACGTGTTCCCCGTCGATTCGCTGACAGCCTGTATGATGCGGAGGTTCATCAGGCTGGGGTTGTTCTCAAGGAGCTTGGCTGCGTTGGCAAGGTTGCACAATGAAGCCGTCTCGCCGCGCGTCCTCTCGAGTGCAGCCGCTGCTTCCTTACGCGCCTTGACCACTTGAGCGAAGGTATCTTTGAGCTGCCCCGGGAACATGATGTCCCGTATCTCCGCCGAAACCAGCTCAATGCCAAGTTCGCTTAGCTTGGGCGCAGCTATCTCCTTGACCCTCGCCGCCAGCTGCGACCGTTGCTCCAGACATTCGTCAATTGTCACAGAGCCCACTACCTGCCGAAGCGCGAGCTGGAGTTCGCTATACATGGCGATGAAGTAGTCTGCAACCTTGTTCACAGCGGCAGCCGGATCAACCACGCGGTAGCTGGCTGCAAGGCTCATCTTCAGTGTTATCGCATCCGATGAAAGAAGCTCCTGCCCTGCGACATTGACGTAGGCAAGCCGTGCGTCGACCTTCCTGAACGACGTGAACCAGGGCATGTACCAGTATATCCCGGGGCCAAGCGTTTGGCCGAAGTGTCCGCGGCTGTAGCGAAGCGCCTGTTCATATTCGAGCACCGTGAGCCGGCAAGCCAGCTTCCTTAGGATAATTGCGCACAAAACAAGTATGACAAGAAGCGCCACCAGGACCGCAAGGGCCATCTCAAAGACATCGCCAGAGCCGGCTGCAAGAGGTGCGATTGATGTTGACATTCTACCTGCTCCTTCAAAGGGTAGCCAATGTCCCGTCTTGAAGACCCCCGAAACAGGGGCGGAGGTCTTAACCTGCAGGGCCCATGGTCCGGCGCACAAGGCCGGGCCTTCAAGACAGGACCTGGTACCAACCACGGTTAAATGGGGAGTCGAACCCCACCGGTTCGGAAGCCAAACAGCCAAGCCCTCGAGGCGATGCCCCAAAAGCGGCATTCCAACTTCCGCACAAGATTGTAGAATCTACCCGGCACCCCGGCAAGCGAATTCCCTCCCTCCTGAACCGGCTATGTCCGCTGGCCACATCATTGTTAGGTGACAGGGAACACAAGGAGCGTCTCCATCGCCCAGCGATCCCACTTCAGGATCACAAGGTGGTCCAATATGAATAGCACCAGGTCCAACGTCTCTTGCCTCGTCGTAGTTCCAAGACCGAAGGCGGGTCAAGGGACCTGGGGTAAGCGATGCCCCAGCCCCTTCTTCTCTTCTCTCTTCCTGCGACCCTGACAGGGTCAAATAATAACGTCTCTCTTACACTATTCATTCTTCAGTATTCACTCCTTCCAGCCTGCCTCGCGCAGGTCTCGCCGTACCCTTGGCGTAGGCAGATGGCGCGCCTTGCCTGATGACACCCCTTGTGCTATAATCCACATCTGCCATACAGCGGTCCGGGTCTTGGCACACCCATGGCGTATGCGGCGTGGAGTTGTGCGCTGTCTGCGCTCTCGCATTATCGGCACACAACAAACAGGACAGGTCATCGTATGAATGTCGCCCGAACAGCCGTCTACGCCGCCATCGCGTTTGCTCTACTCTCCCCAGCCTGCAGCGCCGCAGAGCCACCCCGCCCCGATTCGCTCTCTGCGTGGAAGGTCGGCTGGACGCGCACAAAGGGAGGAGAAGGCGGCCAGGTCGTCCGCGTCACCACCCTCGACCCACAGGGCCCCGGCTCGCTCGGAGAGGCCATCGCCATGAACGCCCCGCGATACGTCGTCTTCGAGGTCGGTGGCGTCATTGACCTCCACGAGAAAAGCTACAGGATCGGGTCCCCCTTTATCACCATCGCCGGTCAGACCGCCCCCGCCCCCGGTATTACTCTCATCCGTGGCGGCATCGGCATATCCACCCACGACGTCGTCATCCAGCACATCTCTGTCCGTCCCGGCGATTTGGGCCGCCCGAGGAAAAGCGGCTGGGAGGTCGATGGCCTTACCACAACTACCGGCGCCCACGATGTCATCGTTGACCACTGCTCAGTGACCTGGGCCGTCGACGAGAACCTCAGCGCCTCAGGCACGCGATTCGGCGGTGATACCGAGAACCCCAATGACTGGCGAAACGCGACATCGCACCGCATCACCTTCAGCAACAATATCGTCGCCCAGGGCCTCAGCAATTCGAGCCATTCCAAAGGCGAGCACTCCAAGGGCACCCTGGTCCACGACAATGTCACGGATATTGCCATCGTCGGCAATCTCTATGCCGGCAACGTCGACCGCAACCCCCTCTTCAAGGGTGGCGCCAGGGGCGTTTTCGTAAACAATGTCGTTTCGAATCCCGGCCGCAACTTCGTACACTATGCATTAAATCCATCAGAGTGGGGGCGCCACGACTACCAGACCGGTCGGATATCCATTGTCGGCAACGTAGCTATCGATGGCCCCCGTAAGCCGAACCTTAGGAAGCCGTCAGCCTTCTTCGGCATGCAGGGAGGCGGCCCCTGTGAGGTCTTCCTCGAGGATAATGAACTGCCGCCGGGCCTGACATCCTGTGCAGCCAATGCCAAGCTGAAAAAGTTCATCCTGCGACGCCAGCAGCCGCCTACCTGGCCGGCAGACTTTGTCGCCCTGCCTTCTTCAGCCGTCCGCAAGCATATCGCCAATGATGTGGGGGCTCGCCCCTGGGACCGCGACCCCATTGACAAGCGAATCGTCGACGATGCACTTGCCGGCAAGGCGATGATAATCGACAGCCAGTCAGAAGTTGGCGGCTACCCCGTCCGCCCCGCTACAAAGAAGGAATACCGCCCGCAGGATGCCGCCGCCACGCCCGCCCGATAGCGCCGCCGCAAACTGCTGCTCCTCGCCTTCCGAAAAATGCCACAGGTGTCAGGCACCATTATTCCATATGTCACGACATCGTGACGCTATGTCTTCAACAATGTTTGACAATCTGTGCACGCCTGCGATTCCTTTCCCGCTTTTCCCTTTGCGCTTCGCGTCCCGGCTTCTTAGTCCCTCCCGACGCACATCGGGCTCGGCCCGCAGCCTGCACGGTTACGATGGTGTCGGCTTGCCTCTGCCAATCCAAAGCTTGTCCTGAGCGAAGCCGAATGGATCCGAAATCTAAAATCCAAAATGACCTTTGTCCCCTGGCCCCTATCCCCTCTTCCCCGCCTCCGGCGGTCCCCCTACTATCTACTTGCTACTATCTACCTGCTACTATCTACTCTCCATCTACCCTCCATCTACTCCCTATCTACCCTTGCGCGCGCACTTTCTACGCTCTTGCGCGCGTACTACAAGGGAAACGGAGAGGGAGGGATTCGAACCCTCGGTACCCTTACGGGCACACTGGTTTTCGAAACCAGCTCGATCAGCCGCTCCGACACCTCTCCGGAAAACCAGGCTGCGTACTTTACCCTCCCCGCCCCTCTTTTGCAAGTCCTTTACCCATATAGCTTTCCATCCTCATCTATGTATATTGCCCCCTCGTCGGTCTTGATGATCCTGGCAGCATCCTCTAACTCGTTCCAGGCCGGTATCTTAAAGCGCCTCCCGCACCAGCCGCACTTCAGCCGCCGGTCCGCCGCCGTCGCGTCGAACTCCGTCACCCTCCTGCACTCCGGACACTTCGCCAGAACCTTCATGCTGCCTCAAAAACTCCGCACACGTTCCTATAATATGGTATCTATGCCGCCGCAGCCGCCATTTTACACCGCTGCTGGTATTTTGAAAACGAGTGACATCCGGCAATCTGCTATAATGCGCGCATCAGGTGGTAAACCTATGTCGGCTGGGAGGTTATGATGACAAAGTGGGTCGTCTCAAGGGTGGTCAGCACCTCCACCCCGAGAATAGCTGTGCGGCAACCGCGGTCGGTGGAGAATCTGCCGGCGCGGCCAGTTACGCCGCGACCGCATATCCCGTCACCCATTTCTCACTCACACCCAGTTACTATCTCCCATCCCACCGCCGACCGCTATCTACCTAAGTACTTGTTCCCCCTCGGTTTACACGTCGATTATCTGGCCTGAGTTCTGCGAGTCCCGCGCAGAAAAAAGGCGAGGCGTGTCAGCCGCCGAACTGCCACTTTGCCTCGCCAATCTTTTCGGAACTCCGTTTCGTTTGTCGCTGGCCTTCCGTGGCCTGCTCCAACATTGATGTCGCTCTAAATCCCCCTTACCACGATACTTCTGGCGGTTTCAATGATAGTCTCGGGCGAATCGATTTCGCCGCTGGCTATCAAAGCCTTCGCCGCCTCTATTGCTGCCGCCGACGCCGCACCATCCATGGGCAGCGCCAATGCCCTGTTCACATAACCCGCTGTCTCGACATTTAAGGAGTCCTTATTGTCTATGTTGGCGGCAGCCTTTGCGGGCAAATCCCTCGTGCCCTGTGCCAAGGCTTTTATATCAGTGCTTTCTGTTCTGTTTACCTGCATCTATCCAGTCCTAGTCCACAGCTTTTCAGCATCATCCGCAGTCATTGTCGCAGAAAGTGCTGCGGACTTTACCCCCTGTGCGAAAATCATTCACTTTTTTTGAAGTTTGGCAACTTTCCGGCCGATATATGGCAACTTTTGCCTAATCAGAGCTGCCGAGGGTCTCTGCAATCTCGTAACAGACGAATTTATTGAACACATTAGGACTTATGAGACCTAGTTTCCAGTTCAAGGGGTCGTATCCCTCCCTCATTTCGGTGGCAAAAAAGCCCCTCATGCGCTCTTCGATAGCCTTGTCTGTGCTGTCCCAGACCTGCTCCATGGCCCAGATGAGCTCCCCGTCGGCCAGGTCGACCAACCTCAGGCTGACGCTCATCGCCAGGCGGGGGTACGTCTGGTAGTCGCGGATGGTGCCGGTCAGTATGGCGTCGCAGCCGTACGCCTTTCGCACCTCCCTCAGAACTCTGGGGGGACACCTGTCACAATCGAGCTGGTATCTCGCGAAATCGGCATCCTGCCGGTAGACGGTGATCTGGCCGAACAGGTTCTTTCGCTCAAGGGCCCGCGACAGGCCATTGGTGAACTCAATCGAGACCTTGGGGTGAGCAGAGAGATTCGCAGGCTCGACGACGACTATTCTGGCGATGCCGCGCAGGTTCTTTGCAGGGTTGGCGTAATGCGGCCGTGGGCCGGGAAGGGTTACCGGCTCGTGATAGGCACAGCCCGGTAGAAGAAACGCGCCCGTCGCCAGCAATGCTGTTATGCCTCTTCTCATAGGTTCACTTCTTTGAATTCGGGTCGCTCTGACCTGTTTGTGGGGAAGTACCTTCCTCGCGGCTCTCTCCACCGAGAAGCTGCATTATGCGCACCATGGCTTCAAGCTGAGCCTTTTGCGCAGCTCGCATCTCGTCCCTGAAGCCCAGGACGCTGTTCTTCCAGTTGTTGATCTCAACGCGCATATCGATAAGCATGGCGTTGGCTTCCTTCAGCTCTTTTGACGCCTGCTCAAGCTCGGCCTGGAGCTTGGCGTTCTGTGTCGCCAATTCAACGTTGAGGTCCGAGAGTCGCTTATTCTCCTGGCGCGTTTTCTCGCTCTCCACAGCGAGGGCTGCGTATTTCTCCGACAATAGCAGCGAACTTTCGACGGATGTCAGACTCGAGCCGGCGCCACCCTCATACTTCTCGGGTGTGGTATCGACCTGCACATCGGGGGCCTGCGCGGGTTTCGGGGCAGCGTATGTACACCCTCCGAGCAGGAGGGCTACCGTCAGCGAGACGGCCAGGAAAGTCATGACTATGTATTTCTGTTCTCTCATATCATCTCTTTCGGATGGACACTGTTCGGTTGTCTGGGTCAGTAGTTACACCTGAGCATCGTCTTTGTGCCACAGGAGCAGGTCATTTCGATCATGACATGATCCTCAGCAGTCTTGACTATTCTCGCGGAGACTGGAACCGTTGCTCGCGGATTCTGACTGGAATGCGAGGCATTGGCAGTGTTTGCCGCGCCTGGCAGCAGAGAATCCAACCTGACCTTGCCGGCGACCTTTACCTCGTCGTGCTTTATCACTGATGCTGTAGGTCTATTCATTTGTTGGCACCCTATTGTGGTTAGCGATCTCCTTAAGTTTCTTTCTTACCATCGAGTCAACCATCATGTTGACCATGATCCTGACAAAGAAGGACACGATGACATATGTAACTACAGCGCCTACAGCGGCCTTCAGGGCTACGGCGTGGGGGGCAACATCCCAGCATATACCCACTCCAGCCATCAGGAAGAAGACCAGCACGGCTGCCGGAACTGCTATGGGTCGGGTTATCTTCTTCATCACGGCCTGGCCTCTCATGTTACCGATGCGAACTGTTGCGATTCATAGGCGTTTGCCTCGGCCAGTGATATCGTCTCGACGGGCGTTATCTCAACGCCGACGTTTATCTCGTCATACGCAACCACGGGCAGCCTCTGGAGGCTGCGGGCCATGATACCAGCCAGCGGCGCCCTGAGCCGGGAATCGCACATCAGCACAACGTTTTCGAAGCCCTGCTGCATGGCATTCTGCCAGGCAGCTGCAAGTTTCCTGGTCAGGGACACAGCCACATCGGGCGGCATCGCACATACTGGCTCTTCGCCGTCGTTCTTAAGATAGCCGGTCAGGGAGTGCTCGAGCGCCGGGTCGAGGGCAATTGCGGCTATTCTGCCGTCGGGGTTCAGGTATCGCTGTGTGATGCATCTTGCGAGCGCTTTTCGTGAGAGCTCCGTAAGGAGCCCGATGTTCTTCGTCCTGTGAGCGTAATCGGCGAGAGATTCCAGTATGTGTGTCAGGTCGCGGACAGGGATCCTGTCCTTGAGCAGGTTCTGCATCACGCGCTGGAGCATGCCAATCGAAATCACCTCCGGCACAAGGTCGCCGACGAGCGAAGGCTGGGTCTGGCGCAGTCTGTCGAGAAGCTGCTGTACATCTTCACGTGTCAGCAACTCGTGGGCGTGTTGCAGCAGGGTCTCAGAGAGGTGGGTGATAAGGACGGATTCGGCATCGATCACGGTGTAGCCATTCGCTTCGGCTGTATCTCTGTCGGCTGGTGAAATCCACATGGCGGGAAGGCCGTAGACAGGCTCCTTAGTTTCGATGCCCTTTATCTTTCGGGTAACGGTGCCCGAGTCCATGGCCAGATAGAGTTCAGGCTCAATTCTGCCCTTTGCGATGATATGGTCCGAGAGCCTTATCTCGTAGGCATTTGCCTCGAGGCTGACATTGTCACGCAGCCTGACGAGTGGGAGGATTATGCCGAGCTCCTGCGCGAACCGGCGGCGAAGCGCGCCGATGCGGTCGAAGATGCTGGTCTTTTTCCTGGGGTCAACCATGCCTATGAGCCGGACACCCACAAGTACCGATATTCTGTCGATGTCGAGCAGCTCTTCAACAGGTTTTGATTCCTTCTGCTGCGACTGGTCTGCCTGAAGCTCCTGCTTCTGCTGCGGCTGGGCCTTGCCCATCGACCTTGCCAGGATCATTGTGCAGGCTGAGATGGCCAGGAAGGGTATCGCGGGAAAACCGGGCACAAATGCAAGAAGCGCGATTATACCTGAGGCTATCTTCAGCGGCTGGGGGCTGGCCAGCAGTTGTTTGGTCAGATCCTGGCTGACGGTGTTATTAGATGATATCTTCGTGACCAGGAAGCCCGAGCTGACGGAGATGATTATCGATGGTATCTGGCTTACAAGGCCATCGCCGATGGAGAGGATGCAGTACCTTTTGAGCGCCTCCTGGAGTACCAGGCCGCGTGTGTAGCCGATGATGATGCCGCCGATGAGGTTCACAGCGACGATGACCATTCCCGCGATCGCATCGCCGCGGATGAATTTGCTGGCACCGTCCATGGCGCCGTAGAATTCGCTTTCCTTGACTATCTTTTCCCGTCTTTGCTTTGCCTCGGCGTCTGTAATGTTTCCGGCGTTGAGGTCGGCATCGATGGCCATCTGCTTGCCCGGCATGGCATCGAGTACGAATCTGGCCGAGACCTCTGAGATGCGTTCGGCGCCTTTTGTCACCACTATGAACTGAATCACAGCCAGTATGAGAAAGATGATGAGGCCGACTACAAGATTGCCGCCGGCAACGAACGAGCCGAAGGTGTTGATTATCTCGCCGGCATTTCCCTGCAACAGAATGAGTCTTGTCGAGGCGACGTTGAGCGAGAGGCGGAACAAGGTCACGAATAGCAGCAGAGACGGAAAAGTGCTGAGCTCGAGTGCTTCCCTGCTGCAGAGGGTGATTATCAGGACGGAGATGGACAGAGAGATGCTTCCCGCCAGCAACACGTCCAGAAGGAACGTGGGCAGCGGTATGAGCAGGGTCGTCAGGACCATCATGATGCCGGCAGCGAGTATGACGTTGCTGTGAGCTGCAAGTCTCGGCTCATGTACGGTCTGGATTGTCTGATTGGTGGCTGCCATCTGTCTGCCTTATTCCGCCGACCCTATAACCTGGCGTACACGTATAGCGAATCTCTCATCAACAACAACTATGTCTCCCGTTGCTACTTTGGTATCCCTGATATAGAGGTCGGCCGGCTCGCCCACCTGCCTATCAATCTGGAGGACCGTACCCGGCGCAAGCTGCAGGAGCTTGCCTATGGGTATGTGGCCCGTACCAAGGTTCACACTTACGGGGAGTGTCATATCCAGCAGCATCTCGATGTTGCCGGCATTCTCGGCGGCGGTCTTGTCCTGAGTTTCGGGGAGTTCGACCTCCATGACCTGTCCCTGGGTGGAAGAAGCCTGGTCCGCGGGTGTTTCCACGGCGTCTTTGTCTTGTTGACTCATTTTATTTCCTCTGGTCTGTGCCGACTTTCGTGTTCAGCGGCGGGCCCATGCAGATCTCTTCCGCAATGATGGCGTATCTTCCTTCGCACGCCGCCAGTTGCCCCAAACACAATTTTCTGCCACTCATGAAGACCTCTATAGGCTCACCGACAAGCTTATCGAGGACAAGTACGTCACCGGTCTTCAGCTCGACCATATCCCTGATGCTTACAGAGGCGCAACCGAGAATCGGGTCGACCGTTAGCGAACATGGTCTTATCGATTCAAGAATGGTGCCTCGCACCTTCTCAGGGGTAGCAGATGCTTCTTTTGCGCCCATGCCGACGATGGCGTCCATACTATCACAGAGCAACACGAGATCCATGGTTGAGGTATCGGCAGCAGTCTTGATGCTGAGAGTTGACTTACATACGTCGGCAAGAGGGTCGAGGATTGACTGGCCGCCTCTGGTCAGCTGTACCTCCGCAGACATTGCCGAACCGCCCGCAGCAGCAATGGCAGCAACAAATGCCTGGGCGATGGCTCCGGTTATATCCTGCAACAGAGTCTCTTCGAGCTCAGAGAGCTCACGAGAGGTATCGTTCTTCGCACCTTCATCGCCAAGGAGTTGAGCCACCCACTTCATCGCGGTGGCGGAACTGAGGCTGAGGTAGCCGCAGGGGCCGCCTTTCTGCCTGCTCAGTCGCAACGTCCATGACGAGGTCGGATCCGGCTCCTCAACGGCCTCGTGGGCAAACAGCTGCTCCAGGGACCCAACGGTGACCTCCGGCTTTGCATGGAACAGGTCAGTGAGTTTCTCAGCGATAGTCTGGCAGGTTGCCTCGAACACCCCTCTGAGCTGCGAAAGAGCATCGGGGCTGTAATGGTGGCACTGTCTCCAGTCGTAGTCGACGGCAGTGATGGCTTCTTCTGCGCGCGGTGCGGCTGATCCAAGGCGGCCGGCGATCCGCCGTATCACATCAGACTCGATCCTGCTGTCCTGGAGGGGCGTCATTGTATGCTGATCTCTCCGAAGAGAACACCCTTGATGAGCGACTTGCTGTTCGGGAACAGTATCTGGTTGAAGCCTTCAAGTATCTGAACCTGCATTATCTTGAGGTATTTCTCACCCTTGACTTCTTCGAGGCTGCGGCTTGCCAGGTAGAGCTGCAGCCAGTTGACGAGCACAGGCTTTTTGGCCTCGATGAATCTGCTGCACTGGTCCTGCTGAGCCGAGCCATCCATCTCGAGGTAGACAGCCAGCCTTATATAGCGCAAAGCTCCGGGCTCATCCAAGTTGGCGACGACCGGGTCAAGCTTGTAGTACCAGCTGGCCTCGTTGCCGCTCGGGTTCTCAAGCTTCAGCTCAGCCGTTTCGGGCTCGGATGGTGCGGCGGCAGATGACGGCTTGAACAGATTGAGCGATGTGTCGGCGGAGAGCACCGAGATCCCGTAGCCGCCGCCGGCAGATATGACCGCGACGGCTGCTGCGATTATCCAGACCATCCTGCCTGATGATGCAGACTTGGCTGCTGCCTTTTCACCCGTTTTCTGTTCTGCTTGTACATCCGCCATCTTCGTATCCTTTTCACTATGCCGTCAACTGCAGGTCTCCCTGCCGACGATATTTCTTTATCTTCTCGCGCAGCGTTCTGTCGCTAATGCCAAGTGTTCTGGCTGCTCTGGCCTGATTTCCGGAGGTTTGTCTGAGCGTAGCCATTATGGCCTGCTGCTCGATCTCATGAAGGGGACGCCCCGCAAGTGACCAGCTGTCAGAATTCCTGGTGGAGGGCTTGTTTGTGAGCTCGTCAGCAACAAGACTGATATCTGCAGGCGAGAGGACATTGCCTGAGCCGAGCACAAGAGCCGTGCGAATCACATTCCGCAACTGCCTGACGTTTCCAGGCCAGACATAACTTGTAAGCACTTCCATTGTGGAAGGTTCGATCGCCGTGACGAGCCTGCCGGATTCGCGCGCATAAAGATTGATGAAATGCCAGATGAGGTCGGGTATATCATCCCTGCGTTCGCGAAGCGGCGGTATGCCGACTTTGACGCCGGCCAAGCGATAGTAAAGGTCCGAACGGAACCTGCCCTTTTCCATCTCGTGGATGATGTCCTTGTTGGTCGTGCTGACCAGCCTGACATTTACCGAGACATTCTCATCGCCGCCGACACGCTCGAAATCCTGCTGCTCGATGACGCGCAGAAGCTCGGCCTGGAATCTCAGCGGGGTCTCCGTGATCTCGTCGAGCAGTAGAGTCCCACCATCAGCGCGCTCGAAACGGCCTTTGCGTCTGGCGTAAGCGCCGGTGAAGGCCCCCTTCTCATGCCCGAACAACTCACTCTCAAGCAGGGAATCGCTCAGGGCCGCGCAGTTGAGACGGATATAAGGTCCGGTTGAACGCAGGCTGGAGGAGTGAACCAGCGAAGCAAGCAGCTCTTTGCCCGTGCCACTCTCGCCGGTTATCATTACAGGTATTGATGTTCTTGCCGCCCTTCTTGCTGTCTCGATCGCATTCACCACCAGTGGGCTCTGCCCGACTATCTTTGATGAGCCGGTCTGGGTCTCGGCAACGGCTGCTGCCGGAACATTGTGATTCGGCAGAAATGCGTCGAGTATTTCATAAATGGCTTCGGGCTTGAGGGGCTTGGGAATGACCTCAGTGCACCCGGATTTGACAGCGGCTATTGCGGAATGGCTGGAATCAGCATCGAGCATCGCGATGATGACCTGTTCGGGGCACGATGTCTTGAACTGGCGTATTATCCTGGATGATGTCAGCGATGTTCTCTGGTCGCCAAAGCAGCAGAAGACCATGTCGAAAGATGCGCCTACCTGGCAGCTGACGGATTCTGGAGCAGCAACGATGCCTCTGATGCTGCGGCGCGCGAAGACCTCGAGCAGCACGCGCGCGGCAGCCGGGTCTCTGTCGACGATCAGCACCTGGGGGACAAGGATGTCACCGGCGTTTTTCAAGTCGTGGCTTCTCCTTCGTTACAGGTATGCCGCTGGCAAGGTACCACTGCATCAATTGTTCGCGGACCACAGCTATCGGCGTCCAGTCCGAGGCGGGGTGATCGGCAATCAGCCGTTTGTATGCATTTATGGCAGCTTCAGGGTTCATTCTGGCGTGACAGTTGCCTATCTGGAAGAGAATCCATGCCTGGTCGCGAGCCGTTGCACTCTTGTTCTGACCTGAGGCGACTCTATCGAGGGCGACCTGGTAGCATGCCGCTGCCTCGTCATATCTGGCAACCTTGTAGAGTGCTTCGGCCAGCTCAAGTGGATTGGCGACAGAATTCGGCTCAGCCACGAGACGCGAGCCGCTTCTCGACGGTTCATTAGAGTCGGCGGCTGTCCTGGCAGGGCTGGGATTGGCATCTGAAGCATCACCGACAAGCTCGCTTTTGCCGTCACCAGCATGCTTATCATGTGAGCCCTGCTGAGCTGCCGTTCTGCTGGCATTTGCAGGGTTTGTCGGGTCCGGGAAGCTGATTGACTGAAGCTCGCGTATGAGCCGGTCGAGCTCTGCCCTCGCCAGAGCTTTGTTAGGCTCAGCCGGCACATCCGTAACAGGTCTGGTGACACGCACGAATGGCTGCGCAGTGGACGGCTGCGGGTGCTCATCCTGTGCGATAGTCGCCTGTGCGGAGAGCACACCAGTGAAAACAATGGCGGAGATGATGGTAATGGGTTTCATATTCCCTCTCCTCCATCGGCTGAGGCTCTGCCGGCAAATGCCATTGCAGCCATCTCGTACTGCTTCAAGTTGGTATAGGCTCTGCCCATAATGCTCCATGCCTGTTCAATCAGCTCATCCGAGGGCCTGGCCGCGATCAGGCCTTTGCATAGCGATATCGCTTCTGAGTTGTGGCCGAGCCTCAGATTTATCTCGGCGAGCTCGCAGCATATCTGATTTGCGGTATCGGAAGCCCTTATGCTCGCGAGCATTTTCGTCAGGACATCGGCCGCGTCTCTGTCTTTGCCCATCTCGACAAACGCGCGAGCAAGTGGTATTGCAAGGCTGGCAGCTCTTTCCTTGCTGTATGCCCTGTCGATGGCATTCTGCAGGGCCATTGCCGCTCTCTCAGGCATGCCAATCTCATGGTTGATCTGACAGGTCAGCAGCAGCACCTCCATCTCATCGTCGGTGAGATTCGGCGTGACAGGCAGGTTCTGAAGCGCGGCAAGCGCTTTGATGTAGCACTGGCCCGCCATCTCAGTACGAGCAAGCTCAATGGCGGCACGTGTTTTTTGTTCCGTGCTCAGTTCCCGCGCCATGGCGAATTTGAGCGCCTCTACCGACTGGGGCAGCTTGCCCATCCGTCGCAATGACATGCCAAGGGACATAGCTGCTTCGTAGAGCTGCGGCGCTTCTGTGTTCGTTTCCACCTGAATGTATGTGCTGAACCACTCGGCTGCACCGGGGTCGTCCTTGAGTTCGTATGAACAGCGGGCCGCAGCCAGAGCAGCGCATGTCTGGTATTCGCCTGACGGGCTCATGGTGTAGACCTTGCGGAACAGCCGGTTGGCTTCTCGGTACATTCCGTCGGTCATCAACAGCTCACCAAGCCGAAAAGACGCCTTGGCATATATTGCATGGTCAGGATTCAGCTCTATGAGCTGCTGCAGGTCTTCCTTCGCTCCATCGGCATCCCTTAGAGATACTTTCATCCGGCTCGAGCTCCACAGAGCATACGGCACCAGATGAGAGCTGGCATGCCGGCCTGTGAGAAGCTTGTAGTCGGCAATAGCCGCGGCGGCAGCGCCGGTGTATTCATGGACCACGCCCATCGCGAAGTACGCTGATGCGACGGAGTCATCCTTGGTATAGAGAAGTATAAAGCGATTGAGCAGGAGCAGCGCCTCGGCAGAGTAGAGTTTTCGCTGCTGCTCGCGGGACATTATGGATTCCGGGTTGATTATCGTGGGCACGCCGCTCCGGACGCTGGCCATAAGGCCCGCACAGCCCGCCACAATCTCGGCAGCGCTATCCGGGGACTTGTCAATCAGGCGGAGGCTGACGCGACGAAGCTTGTCAGCGTCAGATGTATCCCATTTCATGCTGAAGGAAGCCCTGGCACCAAGCGAGGAGAGAACCTCGAATACACCTGTGTTCTTCGCAGCTATGGTCCAGCGCGAAGGCGCGTTGTCAGAAAGCTGCTGGCTCTGCCGAACAAGTGTCGCGGAGGGAAAGAGGTCCTTGCCCGAAGATACGAAACTTATCAGGTCTTCATATGACATGTCCGCGGCCGGGTCATCCAAGGAGGGCCTTGACCACAGGTCGCCGGGCAGATCGGCCTTCTGGTCCAGAACCTGGAGGTACCGACCTACGGTGGCCTGAGCCAGTAGAAAAGTACATTCTCTCTCTAGCAACTCCGGCAACCCCTCTGGTAGGGCACCGAGAAGGCCAAGGCAGTTATACAGCCTGGTGCGCGCTACCGCGAACCGCTCAGCACGAATTTCAATAATAGCGGCATTATAGGTCGCCAATGCGGCAACTGTAGGGGATGGGCCACTGATTGCGGCATTCAGGAGGGTCATTGCTTCCATCTGGTTATTGAGCCTCAGATAGCATAGCCCCATCTTAAATTGGAGATAGGCCGTCAGCAATCTCGCCTCATACTGCCCTCCGGAGAGGCCATTCGTCAGTGCTCTGTAACCTTCCAGCGCCCTGCTGTAGTTGCCGTTCAGGTATAGCTGCTGGGCCGACCTCACGCCAACAGCTATGTCATCGCTGCCCACAGCTTCCTTTACCGGGACGGTCGGCTCGACGGGCATTTGCGGGGCGTCGTTCCGGGCAGAAGTCTGCACGAGAGGCTGCGGCGGCATCTCAACCACCTGAACCTGGCCGTGGGTAAAGGCCAGATAGACAACCAGTATAGTTACCAGCGTCAGATTGGCGGCTACCATAAGTTTCACCAAGCTGGACTGCCAGCCGGTTGGGCTGGGAGTCTTTGCCTCGGCGCTGTCAACGCGGTCGAGCAGTCTGTGGATGCTGGCTTCGCTTGCGAAGATGTCACGCGCCGAGAGCCCCCCCGGCCCCGTCGATCTGCTTTCTTTTGCATTTTCCATAAGTGGCAACTCTTCTCGATGCCGGCAGTACAGGCCGGTACCCATGTGTCGGCTGGGGATTCTGCAAATGGTATGCCAGGTGTGAGACACGGAATTTTCTGCCGGTCAGACCGGCAGTTTTCGCACTGGTGTGGAGATGGCAGTTGAGTGTATTACGCGCCGCGGATGCGAGGATGTCAGGATTTCATACATCCTGGTGGATTTCTGGTCGCGCATTGGAATGTGAAACAGTGGTCTGGCAGATATCCCGAAGCCATTCTCAGGATGCGACACCAATCTCGCAGGCCTCGGTGCCCACCGGCTGAATGCTGTATTGCTTCACCTTGGCATAAAGCGTAGCCCGTGTTATTCCGAGGAGTGAAGCCGCGCGGCTTTTCTGCCAACCGGTCTCTTGCAGAGCTCGCGTGATGAGTTCCTGCTCGGCCTTCTCTAGACTGAAGTCAGTTATAGGTCTTTCGGCGGGCTTTGACCTGTCGGTGGCCATTTCGTCGGGATGGATAATAATACTGTCACAGCCGATTCTGTCAGAAGATTCGAGGAGGACGGCTCTATCTATGACATTCTTGAGCTCGCGAACGTTGCCGGGCCAGTTATGGCGTAAGAGAGATTCCAGAGCAAGGCTCGTGATACCTTTGAGAGCTTTGCTCTTGTATGGGCAGATATCCGACACTTTGACAAAGTGTTCCGCAAGGACGGGTATATCCTCCCTGCGCTGCTCTGACCGCAATGGCTGCAGGGTCACAGGGCAGATGCTGAGCCGGTAGTACAGGTCCCTTCGGAAACGGTTCTCATTCACTTCCGCCAGCAGATTCCTGTTGCTGGAGGCGATTATGGTCGCGCTGCATGCGACCTCAGCGGTGCCACCAACCTTGCGGAAGGTCCTCTCCTGCAGAACTCGCAGCAATTTGGCCTGCAAGTCGAGAGGCATCTCACTTATCTCATCCAGGAAGACAGTTCCCTTGCCAGCGAGCTCCAGGAGACCTGTTTTCTCGGAATCCGCCCCGGTAAAGGCCCCTTTTGCATGCCCGAAAAGCTCACTTTCGAGGAGATTGGCGGTCAGGGCGGCACAGTTTATCGCCACAAATCTGGCTGCCTGGCCATATCGCAGCTCGTGCACACTCCTGGCAGCCAGCTCCTTGCCGGTGCCGGTTTCACCAACGATCAGGACAGGGTTGCAGCCGCTCTCGGCGATTATCTTAATCATCCGCCTGGCATGGTCCATAGCGCGACTCGCTCCTATCATAGCGTCAAGCGCAGGGCTTCCAGGGCCTTTGGCAGCATTGCCGGGCTGTGCATCGCAGGCGGATTGTGTGAGCAGCCGCGACAATCGATCGAATGTTATACCGATCTGGACACATTCGGTACCGCCCGCCTGACGGAATCTTATAGTCGCTCTGTCGTCATACTTTTCGCAGAAGCCGATGACAGGTGTCACTTCTGAGCGTTTTCTGAGCTCTCGCACGAAGCTGCAGGCAGTCTCCAGCTCGACACCAGGGTCGATGAGTATTGATTCTATGCTGCCGCTTCTCACAATCTCGGAAGCTTCGGCTATATCGTCAGCGGAATATGTATTCGCAGCCAGCCCGTGTGCGAGTTCAGCGATTCTCTTATCTCTGCCAACAAGCAGCAGGTTGTCTATCACAGTAAAGACTCCGACGCGGGAGGAAAGAGTAACAAGTCTTGCGAATTCACTGCTATCAGGTCGGTATGCCGGTAGTCATCTCTTTAACATTTTCTTATGGGACATGCCAATAATACTATGTCCTTGTGTGACCTACACTGGAACATATAGGACGTAGTGTTTTTATCGGGCTATGTATTGTCACGACTTCTCATCAACCTCATCAAGTCACGATGATGGCAGTTTCTTCCGTCTGTCTAAAGTTTTTTCCTTGAGGCGTCACTGCTTCGCCATATGGACATCTGGGAGAACCAGGTGGCAACATTCTGTAACCGCATTCAAGGCAGAGAGTTATGACTGTTTGCCCGCAGATGTGCTTCAGGCACTGGCACGGTACTTGCAGTCACATAAGCCGGAGCGGTAGCAGTGCACCGCGCTGAGCGAGAGTTATAGGACATTAGGAGTTGACACACATGGCAGTGGATTCAGTGAACTCAGCCGCCAACCTTCAGATGGACTACATGAAACTTCTGATTGCCCAGATGCAGAACCAGAATCCGCTTGAGCCCATGAGCAACACTGAGATGGCCTCGCAGATGGCGCAGTTCTCACAGCTGCAACAGCTTGAAGAGATGAACACCAGCTTCTCCAGAGTGCTTAGAGACACTCAGCTGAACTATGCAAACTCTCTCATAGGTAAGCGAGTCGTCTTCGCCGACGGGACAGGCGGTTATACGGCTGGAGCAGTGGAGGCAGTGGGGATATATGAAGACGACATTGTCCTGAAAGTAGGCAGCTACGAGGTCAGCATTGGCGACCTTCTGGCCATAGGCGAGTAAGAAACAACACTCATTTAAGGAGTCCAAGGATGAGTTTCGCACTGTCAGCGGCAGTAACGGGCATGCAGGCCCATCAAAAGATGCTCGACGTAGCGGGCAACAATCTGGCCAACCTGAACACCAACGGCTACAAGTCGAGTTCGATTAGCTTCTCTGAGATGCTCAGTCAGACGCTCAAGCGTGCCAGCCAGCCGACGGCGACAACGGGCGGCACCAACCCGCAACAGATGGGCAGCGGCGTCCAGGTGAGCGCTATAACCCGGAATATGACACAGGGTAATATCGTCGCAACGGGGCAGGCACTGGATATGGCTATTGAAGGTGAGGGTTTCTTCGTTCTTAACGACGGAGAGAAGAACATTTACACGCGAGTCGGCAGCTTTGCGGTCGATGCCGACTCAGTGCTGGTGGACCCATCGACCGGCTACCGTGTCCAGAGAGTCGGTATTGTTGGCGAAAGCGAGGGATTCCAGATCGCCGGCGACAGCACCATCAGGGTTCCGTATGACACGCTTCTTCCGGCCAGCTCAACCAAGACCATCGTGCTTAGCGGCAATCTCAGTGCAGATACAGGCTCGGCAACCACCAACGCTCTCAGCTCCGGCATCCGCTACACTGTCAGCGGGGCGGCAGCGTCGATCACCACACTGATAACCGATCTGGACCAATATTCAGGTACACTTGGCCTTGCTGATGAAATCGTGATAACCGGCACAGACAAAGACGGTACAGCTATCAACACAACGCTCAGCGTGACGGCTGCCACGACAGTCGGGGATCTCATTGACCAGATAAATGCTACATATACGGACAGCACCGCCACACTTACAGACGGATTGATCGCTCTGGCTGACGACGAAAGCGGCTATAGCAGGACTGACATCAATCTGGCTTATTCGGGCGACGCATCGCTCACGGTTCCCGGGTATTTCCAGCTCACGACCGCAGGCGGTAACGCGATGAAAAGCGTCGACACCACTATATACGACTCAATGGGCGGCAAGCACGTGATGACGGCTGCATTCGTCAAGACAGACACAGCGAATCAGTGGGATCTCGTGCTGACAAGTGTAAGCGGCGAAATAGCCAGCATCACAGACAGACGCATCGAGGGGATCACTTTCAATAACGACGGCGGCTACATAGGCCTGACCGGCTCAAGTGATTACAGCTTCGGTATCATACTCCAGAACGACCTGACGAGGATACAGGAGATAGATGCTTTCCTCGGCACCGAGGGCGAGTATGACGGCATCACGCAGTTCGGCGGTACCTCGACGGCCGTCATAACAAGTCAGGACGGCTATGAGTCCGGCAAGCTTTCAAGCCTGGGTGTAGATAACCAGGGTGTGCTCATAGGCACCTTCACAAATGGACAGAAGAAGGAGCTTGCGACTCTGGCAATCGGACTGTTCAGAAACCCTGCCGGCCTTGAGAGCGTTGGCAACGGATGCTATATGCCGACGGCCAACACGGGCGATGCAGTGATAGTTCAGGCTATGAGCGGCGGTGCGGGCACGATCCACGGCAGCTCGCTCGAGAAGAGCAACGTCGACGTCGCTACCGAGTTCGTCCAGATGATCCAGGCCCAGAATGGCTTCCAGGCGAACGCCAGAACGATCAGCGTAGCGAACGACATACTGCGAGAGTTGTCCACACTTATCAGATAATACAACTATATGACCTGATGATAGCGGATCACATAACAACCATTTTGGCCGGATCTGTTCAGGCGGCAACGATGCTTGAGAGAATGGAAGCTCTCAAGAAGCTCGACAAGTCGTGGTCGCTGGCAAGACCGTTTCTAGTGCTGACAGGCATAGCCGCCATCATAGGGCTTATGGTTCTGCTCTACTATGTGCGTACGCGCAGTTCACGGAATCGGGAGCGCAAAGCCATCAATGAGTTCGGCGCTATCGCAGACAAGTACAATCTGACATCCGGAGAGCAGAGACTCGTGCTGACCATAGCACGGCTATCCGATATCAGTGATATCAGCCTTATATTCTCGACTCCTGCGGCATTCTATCGAGGTGCCACGAAACTGATGCAGGAGCGATTTGCAGCAGGCGACAGTATCCAGGACAGACGTCAGATGAAGGAGGTGGTTGAGGTTGTCTACCAGAAACTCGGCTTGGCTTCAGCAACCGGCACGCCGTCCGCTAATGCCATAACCCTTACCAGCAGACAGATACCACCCGGCAGACGGGTATCCATCACGGCAGGTCACAGTACATCCGGGCAGCTGGAGGCAACTGTTTCAGCCAACAACGAGGATGGGCTAGTACTGGAATTCTGGGATATGAACAACGTCCCCGCGACGGTGGGTGACAGGTGGCGAGTGAGGTATAGTTTTGGTACGTCGATATGGGAGTTTGAGTCGGATGTCACTGGAGTCAGCGAAGGCATGGTAAGGCTGGCCCACTGCGATCTGGTACGTTTCACCAACCGGCGGCGTTTTCTGCGAGTGCCGGTAAAAGGTGTGGCAATGGTGGCGCATTGTGAATTCGAGGCCCAGGACACGGATGTGAGTGCCGCCCTGCCGAAATTCGTATCGGCACAGGTCTTTGAGATCGCCGGCCCGGGTCTGCGGATAGTGACGTCGCTTCAGACGACGATCGGGGACCGGCTGCTCGTCGTGATAGGCTTTGAGAATGGGCAGATAATCCGTGACATCGCAGAGGTCAGGCATGTTCAGCCTTCGCAGCACGGTTTTGCAGTGGCAGTTGAGCTCGTTACGCTGAGTGATGCTGAGGTCAGCACACTTGTGCGGCTGACGAATGTGGCGGCCAAGGGTACTGAATCGGGTAAGAGGCCGAACCATGAGGTCGAGCCGGTTGCTGCGGGAAAGGCATAAATGGCAACGGTAAACGAAATAACCGGCAGCAGCGTGAATTCGCTGATGCAGGAATACATGACCATAGCCAACAATCTGGCCAATGCCAGCACGGCCGGGTATAAGCGCCGGGTCAACGCCTTCTCGCAGATACTAGAGACTGTACAGAATACAGGTGCCCAGACGGCATCGGAGCAGTCTGTGACACTTGGCATCGATTTTACACAAGGTCATGCCATTCAGACAGGTCGCAGACTCGACCTGGCGCTGCAGGGGGACGGATTCTTTGTCGTCGAGACACCCGAGGGTGCACTGTATACTCGCAATGGCACCCTTCAGGTGAATGGACAGGGGCAGGTCGTCGACGCCCAAGGCCGTATCATTGCCGGAGAGAGCGGGGCTATAGTGATACCTAAAGAGGTATCGATATCCGACCTGAACATCTCAGACGATGGCAAGATCTCGAGCGGGGACCTGACGATAGGCCGTTTCAGGATTGTTGAGTTTGAGAACAGGCAATCTGACCTTAAGCCCGCGGGTGGCAATTGCTTTGCAGCCGTGGGAGAGGCAGAGCCGGCGCTCGCCAAGAATACGATGGTCAGGCAGGGATACCAGGAGAGCTCGAACGTTAACACGATGGAGGAGCTTGTGGGACTGATAACTGTGACACGCGTATATGAATCAAGTATGAAGGTCCTCACCGCCAAGACAGATGCGGATAAGAACCTGCTATCTGTGGCAATGGGCTGATTATGTGATGCAGGCCGGTTTGGAGTCCGGGCCGGCCAGTTAAGGAGAACAGGCAATGCTAAGAGCTTTTTCGACAGCTGCCACGGGCATGAGCGCCCAACAGATGATGGTCGATGTCATCGCGAACAATCTGGCAAATATCAACACCAGCGGCTTCAAGAAGAGCCAGGTCGATTTCCAGGACCTGCTCTACGTATCGATGCAGGAGCCCGGCTCGGAAGTCGGGACAGGCGCTGTCGCTCCCGGCGGAGTCGAGGTCGGCAGCGGTGTTCGAGCCGCATCCACGGTGAAAGTCTTCACGCAGGGCGAGCTTCAGAATACCGGCAATACTCTCGATTGCGCGATACAGGGCGACGGATTCTTTGCAGTCACGACACCCAGCGGCGAGACACGGTACACCCGTGACGGGGCCCTGTTTCGCAGCGCGGATGGCACACTGGTGACGGCCAGCGGCTTTGCGCTCTCGCCATCTGTGTCGATCCCATCAGATGTGGTTGAAGTCGATATCGCACCCGACGGGACTGTTAACGGCAGGACGGCTGCAGGTGTGTCGGTCGTGGGCAGAATCCAGCTGGCGAGGTTTGCAAATCCCGCCGGTCTCTCCAGCGAGGGAGGCAACCTTCTTTCGGAAACACCTGCCAGCGGCTCGCCTATACTTGGAGACGCGGGCAGTAACGGGCTGGGCACGATACAGTCCGGGTTCCTTGAGAAATCGAATGTGCAGATGGTCACCGAACTGGTGAATCTGATAAATGCGCAGCGCGCATACGAGATAAACTCGCGGGCAATACGCGCAGGTGATGACATGCTACGAGATGCGAATCAGCTCGTGAGATAATGACTGAACAGCAGAAGTAGGGATGTGGCAATGATAACAAACAAGTCCTTTGCGGCCGGGTCGATAATCGCGATGCTGCTTATCTCGCAGGCTGTGGCCTCAGGCATCGAGTCAACGCGCGGACTGCGACTGCATCTGCCGCGCGAGGTCACGGTCAAGGGTAATCTTATACGCGTGGGTGACGTGGCTGTTGCATCCGGAGAAGAAGCTCTCGTTCGAGAGGTTGCAGATATCAGCATCGGCAGAATATCGCTGGCCACCCAGAAAGTCGTAGTCGACCGTTACACAATGATGACACGCCTTGGCTCCAGCGGCATCGATGTCTCAAAAGTAACTCTGACCGGGTCGGATAAGGTTAACGTGACTATGCTGCGAACCTCGATAAACTCCTCTGAGCTCCTGGCCGAGGCGGAGAGATTCGCAATGAAATTCCCGTTGCCAGTCGACAAGAGGCTCCACGCGCTG
>Ga0209164_1001972_pt1 | contig 23659 bp, 32 predicted proteins | sample MTBNYHSulfiMetaG_FD_187458 | JGI IMG/M metagenome (GOLD analysis project Ga0209164, IMG submission 187458) | Enrichment culture microbial communities from rom New York Harbor, USA that are MTBE-degrading - MTBE-NYH (New York Harbor Sulfidogenic)... | ecosystem: Environmental > Aquatic > Marine >... | reverse complement strand
ATCAGCCACGATAATATGGTCAGTAGGTTTAAACCGAGAATCTTGGAGCCTTTGATGATCTCTCTGGTCAGGCTGATGTCATCTGCTGAGGGGCTGCAGCATCCGCTGGGATGATTATGGCCAGCCACAAATGCCGCCGCCCCTGCAAGCAAAAGCATCCTGAACACCTCTGGAAGGCGGACCTGGGCGCAATTGTGGCCGCCTACCGCTGCCATATTGAACCCGATGATCATGTTTTGCCCGTTGAGCATCAGGAGCATGAAATGCTCTCGATCCGTGGATCCTTTTTCAGTGAGAAGCTTTCGGAACATTTCCGCCGCTCCAACTGAGCTGGATACGTTCGCAGGCGCATACACGCCTGGGTCTTTGACAATCATTACCCGGTATCCGGGGGTATACACTGCCCGTCCCGGATCGTGGATGTGTTCGTTCTTCAACTGGAAAAGCGATAGTTGCATGGTCTTCCTCCTTGGAGGAGGACGCATGACTCCCCAGAGGGGAAGTCATGGACCTCCCCCCTGGTTTGAGAGGGACTAAAAGGGCACGTCTGTGTCTACTGCACTAAAAAGATTTTGGGGTGTTTGATCACTGTTACCGGGTACAGTTGCTTTGCCGCTGGGGAGAAACTTCACCCCGTTGGCAACGATCTGGGTAATCTGCCGCTCATCCCCTCCGTTTGCCGGCGTCCACCGGGTGGTCTGGATCTTCCCTTCCAGGTAACAGAGCGACCCCTGCTTGAGGTACTGGGCGCAGATGTCACCTACAGGACCGAAGGCCACAATGTTGTGCCATTCGGTTCTGCCCTGCTTATCCCCGTTTTTGTCCCGCCATACCTCATTTGTAGCGAGGGTGAAGGTTACTACGCCATTGTTCCTGGATTGGGGGTCTTGCCCCAGTCTTCCGATCAATTGGACTTTGTTCAGCATGACATCCTCCTTGTCCGGTATTTTCTTCCCCCGGTTGGGTGTTTTGTGCCGGTGGCCGCTCGGTAAGGCGCACGGGAGCTTCCCCCGTGTATTGCGCTCAGGCATCGGATGTCCCCCGTCTTTGGCCGTGCTGAGATGTCGGCCTATGTTTGTTCACAGCCTCCCGAATAAGTGTCGAGTCATCCGCTGTAAAAAAGAGGCCTCCTTTCGCTTTTTCTGACAAAAGCGGCAGAAGGCCATGAATCATTTCAGCGGTTGGTCGGTTTCTGACTTAATCGGAAGATTGGTCCTCCAAGAACGATATTTTTAGATGCATTTTCCTATGATCCGATTTCTTTGGTCCATCCCTTGACCTCACCGTTCCAGGCAAATCCCGCGCTTTTCAGGAGGCCCTTCACCTCAAAGGTTTTTCCCTCCGCAATGACCATGTTCCCTTCCTTGCGGTAAGTGACTCCTTTTAAGGTAGGACCCAACTCGGCTTTGATTCCTGGTGTTTTATTCGATTGAAGCATTGGCTCCGGGGGCTTTTTAGAAGGTTGGGACTCAGGCGGCTTTGGTTTTGGAAGGCGGCTCACTTTGCCTGCGCCGGTTGCCTTGACCGCCTCGCTGGTAACCGAACGGACATTCTCTTGCGCCTTCAGCGCGGTCATGAGCTCGTCTGCAGAGCAGAATTCCCCGCCGCCGAATCCGGCAGCGAACAGCGCCCGGCCAATGGCCGAGGTTTCGCAGTTCTCGACCGCTGATGTCTTATTGATTGCTGACGCCTCGCGTTTTTCCTCTGCGGTTCCGGTTGCCAGGACCTTTCCTGAAGGATCCTGAATCTGGGCAATGCACCTGACCGTGCTTTCGTCCGGAAATGAAATCTCTGTGAGCAGGCCCCAACCCCGATCGATGGGACAATCCGCTCGAAATTTCCGTACCCTCTCGGCAACGGTCTCGTAACTTTTCTGTTCAACCGTGTCTGCATGCTTGTTGTACCTTTCAATGATGACCATGTCGTTGTCCTCCTTTTCCTGTAAAATTGGGTTGATTAATCAGGAGAGAATCGCAGGCCTCGTGGAGAGCGTTTCTCCCCTGGCGGGTTGACTGGCAGGTTATTCGATCCGAAGAACCTCATAGGTCGATGTCTTGGCAAAGTTCTGGAAGACCTCAGGCAGGGCTTTCTTCAATGTCCCGCTGTCAAGGGTCGTTCGGCTCAGTTCCTTGATGGTTAAGAGGGTCTCTCCGATCCGGGCCTTGAGCTTCTCGGGGTCTGCAAGACGGACGGCCTCTTTCAGGTTTTCTTTGATGCGATCCATGTCCTTTTGGAACATCTTGATTTGCTCCTGGATGCCCAGATACTCTGTTAATGCTGGTTCCATGCTTGGACACTCCGGAACCCCTTCTGTCTGGTAGGCAGGACACCCTGGCCGGTGATGACACCAGGCACAGAGCGGTCCCTTCTCTGTTCGGGGTAGGATGTTCCCGGTGAAGGCCTCCCAGATGTGAGCGGCCTTGGCCAGAAGACGATTGTAGATCTCCCGGTCGGGTTGAAAGCCGTTGTAGAGCTTCCATGTCCCGCTGCCCAGATCGATCCCCATGATGGCCCCTTTGACCTGGGCTTGTGGGAATTTGTCCTGAAGAAGCCCCATCTGGAAGTGGAGCTGCTCGATCCAGGATTCCCAGGGGGAGTCGGGAACGCCGTTTTGGGTGGATTTCATCTCAAGGACGGCCAGGGGACCGTCTTTCCTGGCCCCAAAGACAAAATCGATATGGGCAATATACGGGGCGGAGGCGTGTTGCACTGTAAACTGATGCTGAAACGACACCCCTGCCTTCTTTGCCCCTTCGACCAATATCTGTTCGGCCAGATGACCTCTGGCAAACTGGATCAGGGTTGAAAGTTCGTACTGGGGTGGGTTCTGTTTGTTCAGAACCTTCATCCGGGGACACCCGGCAACATCTGACGCCCCGATGTAGGTTGTTCGGTCCCCTAAATTCGACTCGGACACCTGCGATAATCCGATGCGTAATATCTTTTCCAAGTCCATCTTTATTCTCCTTTCGGGGGAGGCTATGTGTCTCTCCATTAAAGAGAAAACCATGCCTCCCCGTGTTTTTGGTTGTGTGTTTCAGATCACCGGCATAGGCAACAGATTGCCCTGCCATACAGGGATGGTTGTGAGCGCCGGAAGTCTGTTGTTCTGGAATTGCCGGACCAACCGGTTGACATCCTTTGTTATGTTAAATGTCTGCCGGATGCTCCTGTCCCGGATGGAACGGGTTACCGCGCCGTACCAGGCAAACAGGGTTCCATTGAAATCGCTTTGTTCTTCCGCCTTGTAGTTCTGTAAAAAGTCACGAAGGCTAACCGGGTAGGGGGTCTGGGTCAGAAGATCCCAGGTGAGCATTCGAAAATCCTCCTGCGAGATGCGGATTTCCTTGAGTCCCATGAGCCAGCCTTCAAAGGCAGAGGCTTCAAGTACCGCCTGGTCCATGGCTTCTCCCGCAACTATGTGGAGGACCTCGATGGTGAGGCCCTTGGTATGCCTGCGAAAGGCCACAAACTGGCCATTAAAGGCCATGTTGGAACAGACGATGACGCGGGTCCCTGCGGTGATGCCCAGGGCCATGGTCCGGTTGACGGCATTCCGGAACCCGATCTGCCACTCGACTTCCCGGTTTCCGGACAGGGGACTGATGGCCCATGTGCCGAACAATGTGGCGCCGGACCGCGACAGCTCATACGACCGTCTGATGACCTCCAGACCCCGATCCCTTGTGGCTGTTTCTAACGACTCGATCACCTGCTTATGCGATACCGGGTGCCAGGTATCTGTCCATTCCGGTGCCGGAACTGCGAGGACATCGTCCTCGAAAACCCTTTGTGCTCTCATGCTGCCCTCCTTTTTTAGAATGTAGCTTTAAGGTTGTTGGGTTGACGATCCACCATTGCTGATTAGTTGTTGTTTGAAAGTTGATCCGCTCCATGACTCCACAAAAAAAGAGGGCCCCCCGGTTTGATAATTCCGGGAAACCCTCTCTGTTTCAGTATTCGGTTGTTTTACCTGGCTAACTCAAACCTGTTCCCGCATAGGTCGCAGGTCGCTTTAAATTCAGACTTTCCAACACGGACGTTCTGGCAGCCGCACGTCCATTTCCGAAGCTTGGATTTCCCTTTCGGATGGGGCTTGGCCGGGATCTTGATGATGCCGTCTGAGCCAGAGTTTATCCCGAATTCAATACCGTGCTTCTTGAGCATGAAGACAAAGGGGTCGGTTAGCCCCATATGACGGCCTTTGTTGTCCACAAGGATTCCGAACTCAAGCATCTTGATACCGAACTCCTTGTTGTGGAACCAGCTGTTGGACGGATTTCCATAGACCTCCTGCCATGAATGCAGCATCTCATGGATGAGGGTCGTAAGAATGTCCCACCGAGGACGGTCCAGGCAGGATCGGTTCAGATTTATCTTTTGCTTGATTCCGAACCCATTCCTGCCGATTACATGATGTGCGAGCGTCCTGACCGTTGTCCGCTCAAATGAAAGGGCAGGGACCGGCGCCGGCTGGCCTTTGAAAAAGGCGATGTTGAAGAAATCAACCCACCAGTAAAGCTCCCAACAGAGGTCGCACAGCGCCCAGTCATGGGCATCAAGCGCATTCTCCATGATCTCGATGTTGATCCTCTCATTCAGGTTTTGGTGCATGATGCCCTCCTTTCAGTAGCCGCATTGGGAGCAGATGATGACCGGCCTTTTGCCGTTGTATATGGTGATGTCGTTCCCCAGGTAATAACCAAATGTGATGTGATGGCCACAATCCAATTTGAATTTCTGTCCCTTTAGCTGTTGGATTACTTTCCTGAGCGCCTCTGTGTCCTGGTAATGTTCCTTTTTCTCTCGGGTCATCATTGTTCCTCCTTTCGGGCACAAAAAAGCCGCTTCGGTTTTCTCCAAGGCGGCTTTTTCTGATGATTTATTTGAATGCGGCTTCTACGCTGTTACTGCATTTGGGACCCCTCCGTTTAAGATTGTATTCAGTACGCTCTCAGTCTCGTTTAAGACCCTAAGGCAGGCATTGTATGGGCTGAGGTTCATCTTTATTGAATATTCCTCGATATACTGATAGGTGTTCCCGATGGTTTCCTTGGCGCGTTTACCGACCAAATAACAAAGGGCCTGGGCCGAGAGTTCCGCTATGATTTCCTGCAACGGATCTTGGCCGGTTTTCAGGCTTCCTTTGACCTTTTCATGCGCGGCATGGCTCAGTTCGTGGAAAAAGGTTTTCTCTTCCGGGGATGCGAGGGCAATCTGATGCCTCTCAGGGGAATAGTATCCCCTGTACCGGTAATTCCCCGGTACCGCAGTGACCGATATCCCCCACTTCTGAGCGGTCTCGATCAGAGGAAGGTCCGGCAATGTGGCATTCTCATGGTCCAGGGGATCTCCTTCAGTGTCTTCAAATCGGAAAACCGGCGTCGGCTTGAAATACGCGATGATCTCGTCCTCATCTGTTTCATCAGCCTTTCTCCTGAAACAGGGGACAAGGATGTAGATCGCCCTTGCGCCCTTTTGCACCCAGCGATTGACCTCTTGCCACTGCCGAAACCCACGGGCATCACCTGTCCCTGACAGAAACATCAGGGTACGGTTGGTGAAAGACCACTTGGCGCTCGGCGTGTCCGGAATTGGAAAGCTCGCCAGCGCAACCGCTTCCGGTATGCCTCCGGATTTGAACTTTTCAATGATGGTGTTCAGTACGTTTTTTACTCTATCGTTCATGGCAGGCACCTCCTTGAAAACAAAAAAGCCTTCTGGCACAACTACCAGAAGGCTCTTTTTTATTGGATTGTCGGGTTGTTTCAGTAGATGTATTCCACGAGCTTTTTCACAATCTTCGGCGGCGTGTCATCCTCCCACTTATCCCTGCCGAGAACCTCTGCGACCTGGCCTCCCCGGAAAAAGACATCGCCGATCTTATCTTTCCCTGCAAACATCTCAAGCCACACATACTCCAATTGTGTGTTCTGGATGTAGATGTACGTCTGACCGTTCTCACGGAAGGCGTAGACCTCATCGCCATGGCCTGCATTGATCTTGTGCCGATGAATGCCTTTCCTGTCTCTGAATTTCACCAAAAGACAGGGGCTGAAATGCCGGGCATTCGCCATGTCTTCGCAGGAATCCTTTGTTATTGTGCAATCGACTCTTCGCATGATCCCTCCTTCGTCTCGTTAGCTGACGGCCGCCATGAACCCGTTCATCTGGTCCTTTATGGCCTGCATCAGCCCATTGTCTGAAAAGCTGAAATACCCTTCACCGATAATGATGTGGTCATGGATCTGCACATCAATTGAGGCGAGAGCTAAGTCAACTTTCAAGGTTATGGCCTTATCTTCGCTTGACGGCTCAATATACCCGGATGGGTGGTTATGTTATGGACGAGAACAAGGGCGCCCGCTTTCAATCGCAGTGCCATCTTCACGATTTCACGCGGGTACACCACAGATGACGATAAAGAGCCAGTGAACATCTCCTCGATAGAGATGATCTTGTTCCTTGTGTCCAGGAAGAGGGAGTACAGCCGCTCTATATCATCCTCTTTCGCGTAGATCGGCTTCATGATGCCGTAGACCTCATGCGCTCCGTTCAGTTCGTTTCCCCGTGATTGTTCTCGAACCATCATGGCGAATTATCCTGACCGCAGATCATTCCAAAAGTTTTTCTCTTCTCTCTCAATAAAGGACACCTGTCTCATCTCAGCACCTCCATAAAAAAAGCCCCTCTGGACGAATCCAGGGGGCCTTCTGTCTGGTTATCCGATTGTGTCAGTTACGGTTGAAGACGCACTCCTGACACCTGGTATGGTCACGGCATTTGCCGCAGACCTTGCGGCTGTCTAGGGTGTCACCAATATGGTCGAATACCCTCTCGATTGCCTGTGTCATCGGCACTCCCAACGCCCAGGCAATCCTCCGCAACGTGCAACTATGCCTATCACTCAATTCCGGCGTGTATGCCATCTCTGCCTCCTTGCTTGAAAGTGTTTCAGATTAAACCCAATTCGATGAGAGGGTTATTTGTCTCAACAACCTGTCCGCAGCCGTCGCAATAGCAATCATTTGCGTCAGGCTCGGTTGCGATGATAGCCCCGCATGATGGGCAGTCTATCTCCAAGATCCCTTCATGGAATGTCCGGCTTGCCAATGCCTAAATTTCTGTCATGTTCATTATAAGCCTCCCATATCGGATAAGGGTCAATGCCAAAGAAATCACTGTACGGGCTTGTGACTTCGGCAAACAAATCCTGGAAATCCTTGAAATGCTTTGCCTCGATTTTCATCTTCAGCTCTTCTTCTTTTGAGCACTTTCTTTGAGTGCCATCCTCTAAGAGCCACCCTTGAGAGACGTGGATCTTATCGATCTCGATCGCCTTTTTAACCTTCCAGAACTCTTCACGCTCGCAGTCGACCTCACACCATCCGCCAACCTTGATTGACCTGAGCTCTGATAGGGAAACATACCCCCATTCGGCCATGTCGTAGTCGTTGTTCAGGATGCAAAAACCGAACATGATGTCCTCTCCATCCGTCTCACAGATGTACCAGTCACACCCGCCGATAAAGAAGTGAAGATGTATAAGCTTCTCTTTTGCAGGAATATCCTCTGTTTCATAGAGTTTTGGTGTCTTTGCCAATCGTTCCCTTGTCGGTTCATTCCACATCTTGATTACCTCCTTTAGCTCAAAATAATATGAGCCTCCGCATAGGAAGGCTCATGTTTATGCTAATCCGCTTTCACCGGCCCTCTCTTCGTTCTCCTTTCCTTAAGCTTTTCGTAAATTGCTGCATCAGTGGGCAAAGATCGAGCCTGCCTATAAGATGTATTCTTCTATCAGTGAATAATCGAAATTCTCGACCTCTGCTTCAACATTCTGTTTTTCAAGGTCAGTTTTCTGGACCACGGGTCCGCCTACCGGAATCACCCGGTAGAGTTTGAGATGACGGCCATAATCTTTTCGTATCTGTCCGAGGTCAGATATGGCCTCAGCCGGATTAAGGTAGCCCAAAGGGTCATCCGGTGATGCCACCATGAATCCGAGCCGGTGATCCGGGTTGCCGATGATAAACAGGGGCTTGTTTTCTTCTTCCGATACCTCTTTAATCAAGGCTTCGTTTTCCCTATATTCATCGTTATCATCTAAGAAATGCTTTGCGTTTGCTATAAAGCCCTCAGCGTCATAAAGGGCGGCGTCGTCATGTTCGGGGTTCATGGCTTTTACATGGTCCGACAGGGCTTGGACAGCCAATCCCGGGTCCTCAAAAAAGACCACATGGTCGATGATGCCTCTTGATATGGTGATCAGCACGTGTCTCATTCAATTCACCTCCTTTAGTAGAGCTTGATCTGCTGCCCGCAGAAAAGGCAGCAGATAGTCCCAAAATCGTTATACTCATCACCTTGTTTGAGGACATGGACCGAGTATCTGTTTCCACAGGCCTGACAGTCGATCCGGATTCCTCGTTCCTTGCCCTCAAATTCCTTCTTCAATGCATCGAATGTGGAATACCTCTCATCGCGCTGCCTTTGTTCGGCCCACCTTGAAATCGTGTTTTTATGCATCTTCACGATCCTGATGAACGCTTCCTTGATCTGGGCCTTGGTGAAGCCGGTTTCTTTATAGGGTTCTTCGTGACATCGGTAGACCCCTTCAAAGTAGCGGTGTTCAGGATCAAAGTGTCGGATGAAGGTGCCTGCAAAATCCCGCGGGCAGGAGTATGTTGTCTTGAATCCGTTGATGTTGTAGTGTGCGATAAAGCCGCAATAAAGGTGCAGGAACTCATAAAGCTCCTGTGTCATCAATGACATGTCCCGCTTCTCTATGACCTCTCGGAAGTTCCTAACTACGGGAAGTCTGCTTGTTGACTGTCGGTATGCGTTTTTCATTTTCATCATCACCTCCTAAAACAAATGAGCCTCTACCCAAGAGAGGCTCATTGTTGGTTCTTGAAAACGGATCATGGGCGTCAGGCATATAGTTCCGTCATGTCGCCGCAGAAAGGACAATACCGGTACCCAAAATCGTTCCAGTCGTCACCCTTTTTCATAAGCTCTACTTTGAACACGTAGCCACAATTCTGGCAGATTTCGGTGCCATCATCCTGCATGCGGTTTTCAATTTTTTCCTGATGCATCGTTTCCATTTTTTTACCTTTTGTCATGGTTATGGTTATCCGCATGCTGAGTATCCGCAGCAGGGGCAATAAGCGCATCTGCCCTCAGGGATCATGCGGTTCCTGCACTCAGGACATGTTGGCAATCCCGCGAATGCCGGGCTGTTCTCGGGCTCCTCCATCCATCCACCTTTCGATTCTTCTGAGCGACTTTTCAATGGCTTTTTTCTGTTGATTGAATTCATTGATGATCTCCTTTCTTTCATTGATGTTTGATGATTTTCTTAACTTACTGCTTGTCACTCCAAGCCATGCGCCGGCCATGACAAGCGCCGCACTTTGGTCCCGCTCTATTGGCAGGCCATTCCTGCGATAGACCTCAGTCATTAGACCGACAATCCTCCTCTGTATTTTTGCCGCCGTCTGTTCATAATTGAGAGACATGTCCTCACCTCCTTTCAAGGCCATTAATCAAATAGAAGTTTTAGAAACCGAAAATTCAGGGTCTAGCCTGCGGACTACCAAAAACTAAAAAAGCCAGTTCCCGAGGAAACCGGCTCTACCGTTGGCACCTTTTACTTTGAAGTTATCGCCGGGGCATGTAATGCCCTCGGATACATGTGGGTATCCTTAGTTCGTAGTGGTGAGCGGCCGCTCCTTTCCCTATAGAGTTATCAGCGAACCGATCTCACTTTTGGTGAGCTTGATGGGATTTTTCATGGAAATACTTTGATGGATGGTTGCTCCAGAGCGACTGTTTCTATTATATGCTCAAGAGGCTTCTAAACGGAAAAGCCTAAACCGGGTAATCTCGATTGATTCTTGTGTTCTGGCCTGTTTGGTCTATTTCGGTTTTTCTGATTTTTAATCGCATTGTGATGTTCTCCGTCGTGGTGTATTAATGTCATTCTTTTCTCGCAGACCGTCTGAAACTCGGGTTTTCGTGAGAATTGGACGGTCTTTTGAATCCAGCGGAATGAATGATTTTGTTTTTATTTTTCTGTTGGTTGGCAGTGGCAGGTCTCATCCCTGGTGAACATGACGGTGATGCTTATTGGCGTGATATGATCTTTAATGAATGGGTTTCTCAACTTGGTCATCGGAAATGATTTGGTTTTTGGTGAGCTTGAAAAAATCCTTTACATACATGACTCTGATAGGTGGGTTGGTGGGATAATCCTTTGCCATCTGCTTGATTTTTGATTCAACATGCCTCTCTGTTGCCAGCATTAAACAGGAATGTTTTGAAAGTGCCTGACAGGCTAATCTCAAATGATTCTTGAGCTTCAGGAGGTTTGAAGCGATGTTAGACTTCCCTGTTTCTATCTCTATCGCAATGCCTTCCGTCGAGACTTGGATATCTATGTTGTCCTTCTCCAAAACTGGCTGGAAATCGAGTTTTTTCAAGAATTGGGCTGTCTCGTTAATCCAATAGGAATGGATAAGGCCTCCTCTTGAATCCTGTTTTTTGATTTTTAGGCCGGATGATTCAGAGCGATTCTTGCCTTCAGTTGTGAGTTCAAAAAGTTTCTTTCCGTCAATGGTCGAAGGGGATATCGCTCCCTCGTCGGTGAGCCTGGCATGGATGTCTGAGATGACAGAAGGGTGCAGACCGAGGCGCTTGATGCGCTTATCAACACCATCAAAGGGATGGTCAATGATGTCAGCTATGAACAGCTTTTCAAGCGGCGCAAAGGGGGGAGATGTTTCAATGCTCTGAATACATTGCAGACCCTTTGAATTTTCTGGTTCTTCCATATTTGGCTTTGGATTCCCTGCAAACCTGTTCATCATCACCCGCAATTCTTCATCCGGAATGTTCTCGTCTGAACCTTCCAGAGGTTGCGGGGGGCGTACCAAAAATGAATCTTGATGCCGTTGCTTGCAGTTTATTATGGCCTGGCCGGTCTCAAGCATCCCAAGGTAGTGTGCCTGGTCTGATGTCAGGTTCATGGCCTTCGACATGGCACTGATATCCCTTGCGGTGGCGAGAGTGAATGACACCTTGGCATTCATGTTGGCGTAGATGGCATTCGGAATTTCGCTTGGAACCTGGTCTAATGCTATGAGCCCTAAACCATATTTCCTGCATTGCCTGAAGAGATTTGATATGAGATTGTCCTCGTTTCCTTTGAGCGCAATGTTATGGAACTCCTCGAATACAATCACTTGGTTCAATTTGTCTGACTCTATCCCATTGCTTTGCAGCCAATGAAAGAGCCAATTGATGACGCAGTGCATGATAAATTTTCTGTCCCTTGGTGACTGGATGTTGCCGAACTCAAGCACTGCATTTTGTGAAAAGAGGCGGTCAAGAGGGTAGGGCTTTCTTGTGTAAGGGTTTGTGTCAAGGATATTTCCTGATGCCCCTATAGACAGGAACAAGAGGATACGCTGAACGGTTTCCTTCCAGAGCATGGATCTTCCGCGCATGTTCTTCTTTATGTCTTTAAGTGCAATCTGGATAAGGTCTGAAAATGAAGGTTTATGATGCTCCTGGTAGGCTGTTGTTATGTATTTGAGTAGCATGGTATCGCTGCCTGCTCCTGACAGGAAATCATCGGCAAGGAGGGCGATAAGGCTCTTCGCGTATTCCTCTCTTGTAATGCCTGGCGGTACATCCAGCATATTGATATGCAGGGGATGGATGTCTGCCCCTACTGTAAAGACTTGAACATCTGGAAATTCTTCTGCGATATTTCGGTATGATTTTTCCCAGTCAAAGATGAGAAAGGGGATGCCCCTCTCATGAAGCTTTCGTATCAGATGCTTTGCCAATGTTGTTTTTCCGCTCCCGGTAGAGCCGAATATCCCGGTATGGCGGTTGATGTCTTTGAGTCTGAGCGCAAACCTCCCCATTGGTTTTTTGAGGTACTCGACAATTCCAATATCTATATCTCCTTGGCAGGCTTCTCGTAAAGGCGGGGGAAGCAGGATACCGTCATTGACATCTGTCTTGACATGCTGTGAAATGAGCAGATCAATAAAATTCTCAAGCTCTTTTTTCTCCCGGTAATCGTCAGTAAAGAAATACATCTGCCGTAATTGAGCAATCTTAATAGTGCCCATTACCGGTTCCAAAAGTTTTAACTTTTCATCGATTCCGATCATATTCCTGTTTGGTTGGGGTTGCAGTTTGGGTTTTTTTGTGGATAGAAATTTCTCTCGCACCATCCGCAGGTACAGGGGTAATCCGCGATGTCTTGCGACTGGATTTTCGTGTGGATGTCTTTGACCAACGCTATCGTTTCATCGATGTATTGGTCACTGATAGGGTAGGTCTCAAGGCCGTCAGGGAATTTGAGATAATGGATGGTAACCTCTGGTTTTTCCCTGTAATGGTTCTGATAGAGGATGGAATAAATGGCGAGCTGCCGCTTATAGTCTTCGGAGAATTCTTTTGATTTGCTGGTTTTAAAGTCAACCAGGAGGGGAGGGCTTCTGCCCGAATGGATCGCGTCAATTCTTCCCAGCAGGCGATATTGGTAGGCAAAAAGCATCTTTTCAATGTCAGGCGCCGGTTGCTCAAAGCCTTTCGCCTTGATGAAATCGTGCAGGAAATTGAGCATCATTTTCTTGCTGTCATAAACAAAAAAGTCCAGATCTTCATCGGTCAGCCGCAGGGTGCTCAGGCTTTCTTTATGGCGGTTCCATTCGTCGACAAAGAGGGCGACAACTGCAGGTCTAAGCTCAGATAGGGCAATGTTTGCGCATCTGTTGAGACGGTGGCGGTAGAACTGGCCAATGGCATTGTGGACCGCTATCCCCCTGATGAGGTGGATGCTGGGTTTCTGTTTTGCCTTGGCAATCCTGGAGAGATAGAAGCTCCGTGGGCATCTGAGGTATGCGTTGACTGACGAAGGAGAGAGCCAGATGGGTTTCTTCTTTGGCTGGTTCGATGTATCTTTGGCAGGATTCTCGGCAGAATTTCTGGCTGACGTTTGCGGGGGTTTATCTGTTCCAATTGGTGGATAGGCGGTTATAGAGATCACCTTCCTGATCTTGTTGAGGGCTGTCCAGCCCCATTTCCAATCCACCCATATCTCTATATCCGTAATTGTTTGCGCCGCTTGCTGTCGGTTTCAGGTCTTTAAACTCATTCATGATGGCTGACTTTTGTTCTGTTACTCGATCCTCAAGCAGCCCTTCCCGAAGGTCTTTTGTGTTGAAAGCGGTATCCCGTGCGGCGTCTTTGAGTTCCCTTCGGATCTGGTCTCTGACCTGAAGCTCCATCTTGTTGAGGTCGGTCCAGGTCTTGTCAGTTGCATAATTGAACGGGTAAGGTCTCCTCAGCCTCCAATTTCCAATCATCAAAAGATCATCATAAAGGCTTTTCAGGTTGTCAGATCGGATGTGGTCTCTGCCTGATATTTCATCCAGAATGAGGCTGATCTTGTACTGGGACAGTTCCCTTTTCTGACCGAAGAAATCGCTAATTCCACCGTCTTTTTGCGCCTGAACAGAATGGTTTACGGAAGGTTTATACGCCCGCAGATAATTTAGACCTGGCAGGGGTTGCAGGGATGCTCCGGTTAGATCGGGCAGATAATTCTGGTAGAGATACGCCTCTTTGTGCGGTGAGCTATAAGGCCCATATCCGTTCCCTGTGTGTGCACTTTTTAGTGCGATGTCCGGCTTGAATAACCCCTGCTTCATTGTCACTCCTTTGCAGAGGTAATCAGGGTTTATTAATAAATTTATCGGTTATTAAAGATATAGTTATTATTATATAGTGTCTGAACGAAAAGCACTTTTTGTGCCATTTCGATTGGTTACGCATTTTTGCAGTGACGAAAAACTTCCAATTTCGTGTATTCTGCGGTGCCTTTTTACTTCCATCCTGAAAGGAATTGTGGTATTATCTATTTGATTTGGTTGCCAAAGCTGTATTTGCAAATTGAAAACACATTTCCTTTTAAGATTGACTGCAAGTCAATTTTTCATGGAGAAAAGATGCGAAAAGTAATCGACATGCAGATGAAGTTCGGTGAAGTTGACATTGCGAAAATCAAGTTCGATCTCCGGTCTCGCGATGAGATCCCCAAATTGCTAATGGGCCTTCAAGAGATCTATTGCAATCGCAACGTGAGGAACCAGGTCTTCGCCATACTCCGAGACATAATCCCCAAAGGTGTGGACCTCAATAATGGGCGCACGGGGATGGGTCTCTGGAAGATTCTGGTTTTAGGCACGTTACGGCTTTCCTGCAATTGGGATTATGACAAACTGATGGATATAACAAATAACCACAAGACATTGAGGCTGATGCTCGGACACAGTTCCGTTTTTGACGAATCGTATTATCCTTTGCAAACTCTCAAAGACAATTTGTCTTTGTTTACCCCTGAGGTTTTGGATCGTGTTGACCAGATTGTTTTACAGCATGGCCTTCAGCTTATTGGTAAAAAAAAAGACGAAGAGCTAAGAGCAAGCTGTGACTCATTTGTTGTAGAAACCGATGTCCATTACCCGACAGATATCAATTTGCTGTTCGACGCCATGTGCAAGGTGATCCTTTTGATTATGGCCTTATGTGATGATCTGGGTGTGTTGGGATGGCGAAAGGGACTATACAACCTCAAGAAGGTGAAGAAATGCTTTCGCAAAGCCCGACAGCTAAACCACTCGACATCGAAAGACAAAACCAAGAGAACTAAAAGAGGGCAGTTGATCATCGCCGCCCATACGGCTTATCTGGAATTGGCCAACTCTATCATTGAAAGAGCTATAGAGACAATCAATTCCATCCGATCCGCGGATTTGATGACCCATTTTAGGATCGAAGAGATCCAGAAATTCATTGCCCATGCTGAAAGGCAAATGGATCAAATTCGTAGAAGAGTTGTAGAAGGTGAAACCATTCCCCATTACGAAAAGGTCTTTTCCCTGTTTGAAGAACACACCGAATGGATCAATAAAGGCAAGGCTGGCGTCTCTCAGGAACTAGGTCTCAAGGTCTGTGTTGTCAAAGATCAGTATGGTTTCATCCTTCATCATCGGGTGATGCAGCATGAAACAGATGATCAGATTGCTGTGTCGATCATTGAGGAAACCAAAGAACGTTTTCCGCAGTTGACCAGTTGCAGCTTTGACAAGGGCTTTCACAGTCCCGGAAATCAGGTTCAACTGCAAGAAATCTTAGATCAAGTAGTCCTCCCCCGCAAAGGGAAGTTGTCTGCCATCAACAAGGAAATCGAAAACTCCGAAGCGTTTCGTGAGGCCCGGCGAAAGCACTCTGCCGTCGAGTCGTCAATAAACGCTTTGGAAAACCATGGTCTGGATCGTTGCCGAGACCACGGGATAGAGGGCTTTAAGCGCTACGTGGCGTTGGCCGTTGTAGCAAGAAACATTCAAATTATGGGTCACATTCTTCAGCAAAAAGAACTGCGGCGAGTTCAACGTCTCGAAAGAGAGCAAAGGCAACAGCTTGTCGCGTAGTCCTGTTTCCTGCCGATCTTGGCCATCCCTGGAGGTTCTTCACTCCTTATGGAGGGGTGTGCCTGAATAAGGCGGCAGAAAGACGTTTTCCCGCACAACCATCAAAAAGGCTCACGTTGCCATAGGAAAAGTCGATCCGATGCCTGGGGTATGACCAATATCCCTGCCATGTCAGCGTGAAAATCCAGGGTTTTCGTTCTGGCACTATATAATGATAAACAACCAAGATGGTCTTTAATTGGCTCAAGGGGTTCTTTCACTATAGCCATTTACCCCTCTCCCTCTTCTCCCTCCTTGATTTTCAGCTTCCCTTGCGGTTTTTCGCTGAATTTCTCTTCCCTTCTTGATTATGGCTTTGCACGGCATATCGGTAGGCAGATTGAGGTGGGGGTCTCTCCGCATGGTTTTATTTCATGCATTTTGTGGGGCTGAGGCAGCCCACAGCCCCATATATAAGGAAGGGGTTTGGGGAACACGCTTGTTCCCCAATTGTTTTCATCGCATTCTGGGTCTATCTATGGGTAGGGCTCCCAGTCTGTGTATCGCATTGTTTTTTGCCGAGAGCACTGCTTTATGCTCCGCTCTCTGAGTGTTTCTGCCATATCTCTTTGCATGTGCGGATATGGGTGTTTAATTGGCGGATGCGCCTGAAGCATTCCTGTTTGTCTACCCATTGCGGGTTTTGCATGTAGGCCTCACGATACATGATAGCCTGGTCCCTGAACTCTTTTTCCACAAGACTGATGTATCTTTCCATGATGGATTCTTTGCCTGCTTTGTCGCTGATTACCGCATGGGTTGTCGCAAGGTCTTTGACCCTTTCGTATATCTTTTTGATTCTGTATGCCTGCTTGTTGAAGTTGTCGGGGTGAAGTCTTGCGTAATCTCCTGAGCCGAATGGAAATGAAAGCGTGAGGTCTCCATCTGGTTCGTAAGGCACTCTGAAACAGTTGAAACTGTCCTCTTCCTGCGCTGGCAGGCTCATTATCAGGTGATAGTCTCTGGTCATGAACCAATGCAGGTGTTCACGGTATGCCTCTATTTCATCCTCGTCCATGGGCTCAAGCAGGCATTCACCTGTGTCCGGGTCAACAATGCCTTTGTATGCCTCGTTTGCTGACCTTTCAGGCCTGAAACTGGCTCGGCTTGGGAGTTCTTCTTCGTCAATCCATGCATCCACCTGCATGCCTATTTCCTGCTGTGTTTTGCTCATAGTGGCTACCTCCTGGGGTGAGTCATATGCTCGCTCTCAGGACACCGGTGTCCCTGAGAGAGAGTATTTTTCTCCAGAACGTTTTTGACGGCAAGAATAATCCGGTCAGTCCCGGCAAAAACTGAAGGGATAAAAAACTGAGGCTGTTGCCACTCAGAGCGTGACTAATCCGAAACAATATTAAGAATCAGGATGATGTTCAGCCTTTTCGGATTTGTCACCCGGAGTGGCATGTATATCTAAACTGCCGATGTTTTTATGCCTTCGCTGGGCACTTTGCAGGGGGTTTGGGGGAGAAGGTCCCCCTGACGCCGCATATCCATCCGGCATCAGCGACCCGAAGGGGAAAGCTTTAAAAGGACGGTTCCGCGATGAGCGGGCGGCCTTTTAAAGCTTTAGCGGTGAAGTGCCGGGTAGATTATACGGAGTTTCCATCTGGTATTTACCTACGGTCTGGATTTATTTCTGGAATATCAGGCAATACTCATGCTTGATGGGGATGAGAAACGGATTTTGCGAGTATCCTATCCTGTCGCTCCTGCAATTGTGCTGTATCTTGATGATAATAGATTTGAGCTGCCCTATGTTCATATTAAAGAGCAGATTTCTCATGAGGGCATAATAGCTTCCATTCTTCCGTTTATCCCCTATCAGGATAGCCAGTATGCCGCCCGGCCTGACAGCCTGAAAAACCCTCTCTGCTGACTGGTTCAGTTTGGCTTCAAACTCATAAAGGTTTTTGCACTGGCTCAGGTCTCTGGGGTCATCCGAATAAGGGATAATGTCCCAATACGGCGGATGATAAAACACCAAATCAAACTGGTTTTGGGGGATTTCTCCGCTCAAAATATCCCATCCGTTCTTCAGGTCTCTGCCTTCGTAATGAATTTCACGCCTTAAATATCTGTTGATGCCTTCAACAACATCTCTCACTGTCCGCCCCCCTTCAGCCGGGTCAAAAACGCTGCGGCATTTGAATCTCAGGACCAAATCCTTGATGAGATACCCAGAGCAATTTCCCCGGTACCGTGCGCCGCCCCATGGTCCCCGGTCCGGGTATGATACCACGCTGCATATGTCTTCATTCTCTTTATAAAGTCCGTAGAATCCGCTGCCGAGCGCGTTCAGTTTTTCTTCAAGATTTTCTGTCCTTGACATCTCTGAAAGCCTGGCTCTAACCGTATGTTCAGGCACATCCGGTCTGAACTCGGTCACTTTGAGATGAATCTCCTTGATGTGTCCCGGACCTTCTCCTGTGAGAATCTCAAGAATCAAGGTCTTTATTGTGGCCGTCATTTTCAATCACCTGAAGGGTCTTGTTTCTTGACTGTGCATTCTGTGCAATAGATTATCATTCTCTTGATGTCCATCTTGGTTCCCTCATACAGAAATTTCCCGCAATGTGCACATGTGACGGTGTATATCCGGGTGTCTTGGCGATGGCTCTCTGTTATTTTCCTGCCTTTATCAGAGTTGAAAGGGACAGGATCAAACGGCCTGTCAACAGGCCGGAACTCGTTGAGCCTTTCGTCAATGAAATATTCCTGGCCTTTGTACCTGGTCGTTGGCAATCTTCTTGGCGTGTTCATGGTTTCACCTCTGGGGAGGGTTTGAAGCCTCCTTCTTCTCTTTTTGAGAAGGAGGCGAATATGCGATTCGTTGTGGTCCTTTTATATCCTGGTCAGGATAAATGTTTCACCGATGCTCGCAGTGTAATATTCAAACTTTGCTTTGAAGTTCCTCCGGATGGTCGGGAATAATTGTCCGGTCCCATGGTGGATAAACGCAAGGATTTAAGCGTCGTTAAAATTGAGCGGGTAATGTCTGTCCTCCCCTCGCACCTTGGTGTCATATTCCAAAAAGAAGGAATATCTGGCCTTCAGGTTTTTCACCTTTTCCGGATAGACCGCTATGAGCGTCGCCTCTGTTCCAACCCAATCAACAGGCAGTTTCTCGTAATCTTCACTGAATTTGATTTTTTTCATTGGCATCCCTCCGAGCGCGCGTTTGGTTTTATGTTTCAATCCTTGAATAGCGCACCCCTGGTCATGGCATAACCGATGTTGGTATAGTCTTTTTCCATCAGTTGCTTTTCGGTGAGCGTCTGTTCTCTGTCGTCGATATAGTTGAATATCTCGAATTTCTTGCTGTCTTCATCGTAATGGATGTGTTTACTGCTTCGCAAATGGCCATTCAGAAGGATGAAACAGTCGCACCCCTTTCTGGCAAGTTCTTTGAGTTGTTCAAGAGACTCAATTCTTGTTGGCATGTTCTATTCACCTCTTTAATATTCTTATTTATTCCGGTCCCAGGGGCGTTTTGAGGCGCCGGGAGTGGGACATCCCATCTTCCCATGCAGCCCCTATGTGTTCCCGATGACCGCTGTCAGCTATTTTGTAGGGTTTTATTTCGGGGTCAGAATGTTAGAAAAGACCGGTCAATACCAGGCGTGCATCCCGTGGCCCCGTTCACCCCAGAACCGAAGCCAGGTTATGGCATCCTTGATAATGCCGTATTCCCAATACCGCGCATCGTTGAGCGATTTTAGAAGGCCTATGAATTTGTTTCCGTATTTCTCACTCATACATTTTTCGTGTTGGGCCTTCTGTTTCTCATTCATCCTTACGATGATTATCCAGTCGTTTTCTCTTTCCCATGCCTTTATCTTTTCATTGTTCTTTTTGGCATCCAAAAGCAGCTCTGCGTTGTTTTTCTCCCATTGTGTGGCATGGTGTTCCAGCCTGTTCGCATAATCAAGCATCTGGTCAGCTTCCATGTCCCGATAGGCCTCTTCGCGAAGGTCTGAGGGTATCACCTCGCAACGGGCGACACATTTTCCCCTGAACGACATCCAGCCTGCCATTGCCTGAAATGGCCCGAAGGTTCTCGGCAGGTCTTTCATGATTTCAGGAATATCCTCTTCCAGGAATGCCTCTGCATATTCTTTTGTCCATCGCTCAAAGGTCATGTTTTTCCAATCGCTGATAAATTCTTCAGGGCCGTCGCCTTTCCGGGCATCTTTGATTTTCGGGACAGCGTAAGTCTCAAAGGCCTTTTTCTGCCCATCTTCTGATAGCTGTTTCAGGCGTTTCATGCCGACTGTCTCTTCAGGACAAATCTCAATCCCATCTTTTTCTTTGTTTTTCAGGCACCAATCGAGTCCAATTCTGACCACCTCCAGTTTTTTGATTTTTCCGCTCAGGAAAAAAATCAAAAAAGGAGGCCAACGGCCTCAATTGACGGTCTCAACCTCGACGTCCGCTGTGTCTGAATCCGCCGGGTAGGTTACTTGTGGCAGTTCCTTTTCTTCGATGAAGGTCACGGAATACCGTTCCTTGCCCTTGTATTTTGTATGGGCTTTCCTCCAGGCATCATCCACTTTCACGAGCTGGATCTGGAAAATCTTGTTTTTGAGCGGCGCATGGTTTTTAAGTTCAGTCAAGAGGCTGATCTGGGATATTGTCCAGGTCATCTTGACCGGTTGGGGTGATTTGCCGCTATCTGAAGAGCGAAAATAGATGATATCAAACCAGCAATCAGTTTTGGTTTCATCGAATGTGTTGACGGTTTCCCTTCGCGGTTTATCAGTCAGGAACTGAACAACCAGCCCCTTTCGTTTTAGGGCTTCACCTGGCCCAAAGAAAGGCAGTACCTCTCCATCGCCCATTCCGTCCCAATAAGGTGTCCCGCTGCGGTTTTGTGCCCCTGGGGTGTCCGTTGTGCCGTTTTCGGCCTGCATTGTTTCTTGTTTCTGTGCCATATTTGCACCTCCTGTTTTTTTCATTCTATTCTCAGGTCAGCTTCTGAGCCTTCCTCTGATACGGGGGAAGGGTCAAGATGCCTTCTTTTCAGAGCATCAAGATCCTGCCTTTCGATAAGGATCGCTTCCCTGTTATCTCCATGATCGTTGTTTAGGGAGGTAGCCGTTGCCACTGCCTCAACATCTTTAAATAGTTCAATTTTGGCCGCTTTGACGGCGCTTTTGATCAATGCTTTGGTATCCATGGCAACCATCCTTTACACTTCGGCATTCCGATTGTTGTTATTTCTGAAATTGCTCTCAAGGTCTTCCCGGATGTCCTGCAACGCCTTGAAAGCCATATGATCTTCCCGTTCCTTTTTTTCTCTGTCCTTGTGATCCTCGAGGTCATCTTCCTGGTAGACTTTCGCCTCTTCCTGTTCTCTTTCTTTTTCCCATCCATCTGCATCCATTGGTATCCCTCCGAAGGTAATTTTCCTTCGCAGGCGTTAGGAAAATTGCCCCAGGGGATGTTGGTTTCGGGTTAGTGAGATGTTGCGGCACCCCGGAGTGCGGGTTTCAATATCCGGTTAAGGCGGCGTTTTTTATGATTTTAAACCGGATAATGGGTGTTTCGCGATCGTGCGGATTGTCTATTTCGTGGGTAAAGCTGAGCCATTGCATTTTCTTGGAAGGTTTTTGCAGGGGTTTGGGTGACGTTTGCCGTTTGGATCACCTTTTGGTTGTTTTTATTTTATATCTGTATCTCTCTTTTCTCTCTCAAATTTGATGCAATCCGTGTATCTGACTGTCTCATTGGTCGTCAGATTTTTTGTGGTTAACCAGTGATGTTGTTTGCAACAGATGCTTTCAGTCATGTAGTACAGGCAATCCCATTTCTGTTCAGTGAATATATTGCTGTTTTTCAGCCTTACTTTTTCTATTCGTTCATGGAAAAGGGGCGTCCCGTTCAGGTAATACAGAAAGAACGCTGCCTCAGCGAGTGCCAGGAACATGACGATGACTGCCGCTATTGCCTGCCAATAGGGAACGGTTCGCAATCGCCGTTTCCTGACTTTTTTAGAATATCTCATGGTTTATCAGTGGGCATCGCCACAATGTTGTCCTGCTCTTTTTTTCTCTTTCTTCAAGTTCTTGGTAAGGGTTTCCCGTCTTAAAATCATAGGTCTCACCTCTTTCCAGTTTCTCTTACTGAGCTTGAACTATACCTCATCTTTTTTTTGTAGGATGTTCAATGATTGACGTATTTTTATTATCTCGGCTGGTGCCGAGCTTCTCAATGGTCACCGGTATTGTGATCCTCATGATTGCTGTTCTTTCTTTTTGTCCTGAAGTTCCTTCTTCAACTGTTCAATTCGATGCCGCTCGGGATCGAATGGCTTGAACGTGCCAGGGGGGTAATTTCTGGCCTCTGGGAAAAGATCATCAAAGGTCTTGGGAATCGGTGCCTGGTTTCTTCGTTGCTTCTCTTTTTGATCTTTGTGGATTGTATTCTCAGGCGGGTCGTCTTGTTCGGTTTTTTCGATGGGTATCAGCCCTCTTCTTTCTTGATTTTTGTAAGTTACGTTAGCTGGGTTAACGCTTCAAAACAGCGTACATTTTTTCCCGATATACCAGCCAGGGACACAACAGTGGAAAATAGCTTGGATTTGATGTTTTTCATTTGCCATTGAATATGTCCCTTCTGGTCTATTGGGGGGTACACTTATACGATAGGATAGGTACTATTTAATTTTGTCGATTTTTTTATGAAGGATTTCGAGATATTAATTTTATGTGGTTCGGAATAGCAGAAGAAAATAGTAGGAGGAAAATAAAAATTTAAAAAAAATGGTTGCGCTCGATGAACCTGGCGAGTGACTGGCGTTTCCTGGCAAGAGTACGTTCTTTTTCTTTCAGAGCAATGAATTCAAGCCGGACTTCGAGTTGCCTGATTCTCGCTGCCTGAGAGCGGATATAGCTCTTTATTTCCTGAGCGCTGGCATTGCCAAGGGTGATCTCGCCAATGAAATCTTCGGCCTGTTTCATGCCGCTTCTGCCATTTCTACCCCGTCTGTATCCTGTATCCATTCTTCTGATGATTGTTCCAGGCCAAGGGATATCATCTCTCGTTCCACTACGGCATTCATCTTCTCAAGCTCGCAGAAGAGTCTCTGGATTTCATTTCGTTTGCCAAAGAGCAGGCGTTCCTCTATCTTTTCATTGAGGTAGGCCAGTCTGCGGTTTCTCTCTTCCATCTGTTTAGCGTTCATGCTGTCGAACGCTTCTTTGAGTTTATCTTTGATTGCCGATTCTTCAAGCAGGTCTTCGGGTTCAATGCATTTTGTTTCGTGCCGCTCTGTCAATTTTCCGTATCGCTCAGTGCGGTATGAAATCCCCTCTGTGTTATCTGCATAGTCCTGTATTTTTTCAGAGACCTGCTGTTTTCTGTCACAGAGGCGCTCAATCTGTTTATGGATCTTGTCTCTGTTAGCTGCGAGCTCTTCTATGGTATTGTTATCCTTGTTGTATTCTTTGATGAGCTCGGCAAGTTTCCTGTTGTTTAGAAGCTTTCCTGTTTCCTGCCTGTATCTTTCCTCGACATAGGTTTCTTTGTTTGTCCGATAGATGCTATCGAGCCTGCTCTTAATCTGTCGCTGTCTCATTTCCATGTATTGCCTGATCTCTCGGCGTTCGACCGGTGACGTCACGGTCTGCGGTATCTGGTAGTTCTCTGGCTTTGGCTGTCTCACTGCCAGGGCTTTGGTTCTTTTCATGTTTTCACCTCTGGGGAGGAGAAGCGTCAATGCGCCTTTCCCCTTCATAACGGGAGGGGGAAGGCCCTTCTGACAGAATATCAGGCAGTGTGGTGTGTTGGGGTTAGCCATGCCAGTAGTGGGATTGAATAAGCTTGGTTAGTGGAAATTTGAAGGGTATGACCTGGAGCAGGTGAAATTTATCTCATGTGAATGGTGAACTTACATATTGGAGGGCACCACAAGATCTTGCGGTCTGTAACCCTAAACTGGAAGACTTTATGAATGCCGTCTCAGTGCGGAGACGTGGCTCTTATGTTGTGGGTTTGGTTATGTTGTGAGAATTTAATTCCCTCCGTATGATTCGAAAGGGGATTTTGAAGACATCCTTATCATTCTTCTGATTCTTTTTCCATTTCATTCTTTGTTTTCC
>Ga0209164_1001970_pt1 | contig 23677 bp, 22 predicted proteins | sample MTBNYHSulfiMetaG_FD_187458 | JGI IMG/M metagenome (GOLD analysis project Ga0209164, IMG submission 187458) | Enrichment culture microbial communities from rom New York Harbor, USA that are MTBE-degrading - MTBE-NYH (New York Harbor Sulfidogenic)... | ecosystem: Environmental > Aquatic > Marine >... | reverse complement strand
TTGAACCTCTCGATTCATCCGGCTCCCATTATCCAGCCATATAGAATATCCCCATTGTCCAGTGTACAAATAGACGAGGCTCCCTGCGAGCAAAAGCTACTAGCCATTTACTCGCTTTTGTACGACCTCTTCTTTTCTTGTACTTGTTTCTTACCCACTGAACTAAGGCTTTGTTTAGCCGACTCAATACTGTATACATTTCGAATCTGCGAAAGTGACCATAGTAGTTTATCCACCCTCTTATTACCGGGTTGATTCTTTCTGAGAGTTCTTCAATACTCAGGTATGACTTGGTTTGAAGTCTCAATCTCCGGATCTTCTGCCTCATCGCTTTCTTTGCCTGTTCACTCACTGCAGGTGTGAAGCTGTAGAAGATCCTCCCATTTCTGTCTTTGCAGCTACGGACTCATGTCTGGAAACGCATGGGGAGTGGTGCAGTGACTTTCCTGGTTATACTCCAGCTCAAGACAGACAAATCCGCATAACGATAGCGATTCCGACAGGGTTGGACGTGGCGGTAGCTTGAGCCACAGTTCCATAAGTTCGCGGGTAGTGAATCGCGGAAGCAATCCCCTCACTCACACAGACTTCAATGTCGGTTTTCGTATTTGCAAGGACGGCGCCCTGATCTGACTTTTGAGGCCTGTATTTTGCCGCACTTTCAGCGAACGAACATTGACAGAGCGGGTTCTGAGTAGATCAGACTTTCATGACCTTCAGGATGCTTATCCTCGCTTACAGGGCAACGATACCGGCCGGAAGCTTAGTCAGTTCAGTTGCCATGCTCCATATAAAGATATCAAACAATAGCTGAGTATCTGTGGACATAACATCCAAATCACCCCAATACCAATTACAGATTCTGAGGATGAGTTTAGGAAAGCCGGTCTAGAGAATTGAGAAGAAGAAAGACTTACCAGGTAATCGCAGGATATCCCAGACTTTTGGCTACGGGTAGGAATAATGTATTCTAGATTCGGTGAGTTTCTCTTGTATTGAATTTGAGAGAATGAATTGGTAATTCCGTTATTAAAGGAGGAGAAGAGAATGGGCGTAGCAAAATGCAGTGGAAGAGTTTTGATAGCGCTGATAACCTTTGTATTTATAGCCTTTTTCACCAGCGCAACAGCTGTTGAAAAGGTAATAGTAGATAGTGACCTGAGTTTCCTGACAGACGATCTGATGGCTCTCTTGATGCTTCTTCAAGCAGATAATATCGAAGTGCTGGGAGTCACTACTGTTATGCCCACTCCCTCACATGAGCAAGGTATTGCCAACACTCTTAGGGTTCTAGAAACTTCTGGCAAGGGAAATGTAGGTGTTTATCCGGGTAGCAGAGTCTCCCTGATGTGGAAGGGCAATGTTCCTGGAGAGACTATTCCGGTTGAGCCTTTAGGAGGGTTTTCTACACTCGAACCTCAGAAGAAACATGCGGTCGATTTCATAATAGAGACCGTGAATCTCAATTCTGGAGAAGTAAACATCGTTGCAATTGGACCGCTAACAAACATTGCGCTGGCGCTACAGAAGGACCCTGCCATTGCCGGAAAAATAAAACATATGTACATCATGGGAGGACAGTTCGGTATATCCAATGGCAGAAACCAACCGTGGAGAGAAGGTGAAGTTGCGGTATTGGCAGAATATAACATTCTCGCAGATGCTGAAGCGGCATATGTTGTTTTCCACTCTGGAATTTCCATGACAGTAGATCCTCTTGAAGTTGGTTGTTGGGCAATACTAAGACAAGAACATCTGGATCGTATAACCGCTGTAGACAAACCAATTGCTCAATTGTTCCATTACCCGGGGGAATTCTTTACAGGCAATGCTCTTCCAGACGATCCCGAGTCCGGATGGGATTACACTTATGATGAAATAGCGGCTCTGTCCATAATAAGACCTGACCTTGTGAAAACCAAAGAAGTCCCGGTTGACGTGATAATTTCGGGACCGGCTTATGGCCAGACAATAGTATACCAGGGCAGTGTGCCAGATAATGTCCCTAGAGTCAATCTCATCTATGATGTTGACTACGAAGCCTTCATAGATTTGTTTTTTGAACTGATGACCAAATAGCATCGCACTGGAGAAGGTTTCTTTGTAGACATGTTTCAACATTTTTAGTAAATACTCCGGGCCTATGCCCTTTCTGTACATTTAGCCGAAAGTCTTGCTGAGAGTATGATACTGCAGATGAGTCTCCAGGTAGAAAGCATTACTTATCTTCTTTTGTTAGAAGTGTTCTTCAACTACACCTGCTCCTTACTGGCTAACAACAAACTACGTCACAATTACCTGGGACATCTCCATCGACTGAACTTATATCCAGTGAAATCAGATGCATTGAGATCTAAATGAATTCTGTCATCTCAAATCTCAACCATTGAATCCGGTGTCCTGGAGTATAATTCAAACTGAGTCTTGCAGAATATCTGGTATCAACCACTCTGACCGAAATACGAGGCTTGCAAGGCTCTGATAGAATGGCCTGCGTGTTCGGACATGTATTTTTGGAACAGAATTTCGGGGGTTACGTTGTCTAGATTTTCTATGAAAGAAATACACCTTATCTCTTGAGGGAGGAGGTGTGAGAATGAAAAACATTTTCTTGCCAACGACATCGCTTGGAAAATGGTTCGTATTGTTTGTCGTATGTTTTGCATTGTCTATTGCCGCTCTCTATCTTCTGATTTTCTTAGGAGAAAGAGGCGGCGAGGGTTTTTTCACCAATCTTTGGCTTGCCATTCCCGGACTTCTTGCAGGCGTTTTCGGAATTTTGTCTTTTCTCGTGGGTGTATTTGCAATACTGAAGCAGAGGGATAGATCGGTTCTTACAATTGCCGCTACAATTCTTGGTCTCTTTGTCCTGCTTTTTGTGGCAGGAGAAATCCTTTTTCCTCATTGAGCCGCAGTACTGGTCCTGGGGAATGTCAGGTAGACTACCATCTTTCAGGAATCCGGTGCTCTAGATCTAAGGACACGATGAATCAATGGATTAGCACAACAATCTCATGCAAAATTCGAATGGTTGATTGTGCATTTGCGCCGGCACTTGCCTGAAGTTGTTTCGGTCATCCCTGCATTCTGGAATGGCTCCTCAGGTTAGCAGCTAGCTGGATGATGAAAAGACCGAGCATGATGATGCCCCACACCGGAGAGGTCTTCCACGGCATCACCACAAATCCGTAGTTCATCGCGTAATAGAGACCCAAGTAGGGAACCACCCACTTCCAGTTCTGCTTCATGTTCTCACGAAAGGGGACTTTCAAGAAATAATCAAGCAGCCACTCCAGAGCCAGAAATGCCAGAAAAATCGAGAGAAAGATGCTATACGTGACTGTTTTCTGTTCCAATGCGACCAGAAATATCCCATAGACCGCAGGAATGGCTAGCAGCAAATACGTCCAGCCGATTCGTTGCAAGAGTGACAACCTGTTCTTTCGTATAAGAAAAATGAAAATCAGAAAAGAGCTATTCGCTAGCCCAAGAATGAAGAAGAAAAGTTCCGCCATCTTGAACCACCTCATACAGCGGCCATATCGGAGTTTGGAATACCAATTCACCATCTCTCTCATTCAACCGCTTCTTTTAGAAGAATACTATCTTCGATAGAGAAATCAGAGGCGAAAGAATACCAGACATAGACAGGGCAAGACACTGTTTTGTGATATCAGTTTCTCTTTTGCTCTTGCCACTTGCATCCGCCACTGTTTTTTCGTTTGGCGGAGAACCATCAGCGGCAGAACGGTTTTAATTTGCTCTTTCGAAATCCCTGCTACCCTCGACCACGATCTTCAGAAGCCCAGATCCCAAAAAAAGTTGGGAATGGTTTCTTAAGACGATTCTGAGAAATCACGATAGGGGTGACAGCATTTCATAATCCTGAAGTGGGTGCGTATCGTCATGCAAGACTAGGAGCCGTGGATCGTCTCGGATTATGTATCTCAGACAAAGATTCCTGCCTTAGATATCTTACTCCCTGATTGCGGTGGAAAGCAGGTTTGTATTAAGCAACACAACTTTATCCGAGCGAAAGCTGCACCTCTCAAGAACCAGGAATCACTCTTTGACTATTCCGGTTTTCACTATCCAGTAGTCAGCGCTCCCATGATTGCCAGAGACATCTCCGTCGTTCGAACTTGTGTATCCGGCTACTATATATCCGCCGTCGGATGTCTTCTGTATAGAACGCGCTGCATCGTTGGAGCTCCCCCCCAGACATTTCTGCCATTGAAGATCACCATTCGATTCAAGCTTCACTACCCAGTAATCAAAAGCTCCGTGATTACCTGATACATCTCCGTTGTTTGAATATGTTTGTCCGGCAACAAAATATCCACCGTCGGATGTCTTCTGTATCGAATATGCTGTATCGTTGGAGCTCCCTCCCAGGCATTTCTGCCATTGAAGATCTCCATTTGATTCAAGCTTCACTATCCAGTAATCAGAAGCTCCGTGACTACCTGATACATCTCCATCGGTTGACCAAGACACTCCAGCCACAATGTATCCACCGTCAGAAGTCTGCTGCACCGAACGAGGGTAATCAGAATTTGTTCCTCCGAGACATTTCTGCCAGTCAAGAGTTCCATCTGGTTCAAGCTTGACTAACCAGAAGTCGACATCCCCATGATTGCCCGATACATCGCCGTTGATCGACCGGGTTTCTCCGGTTATTATATATCCGCCGTCAGATGTTTGCTGGATTGATCTTGCATATTCTTCGCTACTTCCTCCGAGACATTTCTGCCAGTCTATAACACCGACTGAATCCAGTTTTACTATCCAGAAGTCGGCATCCCCATGATTGCCCGATACATCGTAGTCGTTCGAAAGTGTGTATCCGGCGACTACGTATCCCCCGTCGGATGTCTGTTGTATCGAATATGCTGTGTCGTTGTTGCTCCCACCGAGGCACTTCTGCCAGTCAATATCGCCGACTGAGTTTAGTTTTACTACCCAGTAATCGTTGCCTCCATGATTTCCGAATACATCCCCATCGTTTGAGGAACTCCCTCCTGCAACAATATAACCTCCGTCCAATGTCTGCTGGATTGAATGTGCTTGTTCATGCGCACTCCCTCCCAAACACTTCTGCCAATCAATGCCGCCGACTGAGTTTAGCTTTACTATCCAGTAGTCGGCTAATCCGTGATTACCGGAGACATCGTCGTCGTTCGAATATGCGTATCCGGCGACTACATATCCCCCGTCGAATGTCTGTTGAACTGAATGTAATTCTTCATAGGCACTTCCTCCCAAACACTTTTGCCATTCAATAAGAAGAGTAGTGAACCTGTAAATGCTTGTTTCCGTTCTTCCTCCTTGTCCGTCTTTTGCCACTACCTTCCAGTAGTAATTCTCTAAATAATGCTCCATATGCGGGGAGTAGTTGCTGTCTTCCAGATTGGTCAAAACAATCCTTGAGTCGGGATTGTTATCGAAGTAGATATCATAAACGAGCTCATCTCCGTCTTCATCAGTGAATTCCCAGCTAAGGCTTGCGTCAAGAGATATGTCAGTTGCTCCGTCTGCAGGATATGCCCAAACAATAACGGGAGGTCTGTTCTCTCTGGTAGTGAAACTCCAGATGTTTCCAATCGCAGCTGCACCGTCTTTCCTGTGAATCGCATCTGCTTCAAGATTGTTGGAAGAAACCCCTGCATTGCTTCCTCTTGTATAAGGTTGATCCGTCACCACTACCTGCCAGTAGTAAGTCTCACCCCTGTCTAAATTCGTGATAGTCAGTTCCCTGGTTGTGTGTCCTATTCTGTAGATCCCCGGTATCGAGTCCTTACCAAAGTAGATATCGTAATAAAGACCGGAAGTGTCTCCGTCAACATCCCACGAAAGTATGACGCTATCCCACAGAACATCCGTTGCATCATTTGAAGGAGACGGACTATGCGGGGACTCCAGATTACTTGTCATGAAGCTCCACTTGTCACTCTCGGTAATTCCTCCCCTTCCGTCTTTCGCAACTACTTTCCAATAGTATGCGGTACCTTTCAAGAGCGTACCTGGGTCGTATGAGGAAGCCGGCTGTTCATAACTAACGAGAGAGGGGTTGGAATTACTTCCAAAGTACACATCGTACTTCAAAGGATCTCCGTCAGGATCAGTACATGTCCAGCCTAGATTAACGTCTACAGCCTGATCAACAGCTCCATCTTCAGGAGCTGGAGTCCCCGGTTTTGCGGGAGCGTTGTTTGTCGGGTCAGGAACAGTCTTAAACGACCACTTGTCGCTCTCGGTGACTCCTCCCCTTCCGTCCTTCGCAACTACCTTCCAGTAATACGTCGTTCCCTTGGAAAGAGTACCGGGGTCGAAAGTATTGGAGGATTGTTCGTAGCTTACGAGAGATGGACTGGGATTGCTCCCGAAATACACATCGTACTTCAAAGGATCTCCGTCGGGATCGGTACACTTCCATTTCAGATTCACATCCACCGACTGGTTAATACCACCGCTCGCGGGGATTGGAGTGTTCGGTTTCGAAGGAGGATTGTTTGCGGGATCGGTAACAGTCGTGAAACTCCACTTGTCACTCTCGGCAACTCCGCCTCTTCCGTCCTTTGCCACTACCTTCCAGTAGTATGTCGTTCCCTTGGATAGGATTCCAGGGTCGAGAGTTTGAGAGGCATGTCCGCTGGTAATTAGCGGAGGATTTGTATTCGAGCCGAAGTACACATCGTATTCGAGTATATCTCCGTCTGGATCTGAGCATTGCCAGGAAAGCTGAACATCTACTGCCTGATCAACAGCTTCATCTGCAGGAGTAGGTGTTCCCGGTTTCGTCGGAGCGTTGTTTGTCGGATCGGGAATAGTAGTGAAACTCCACTTATCGCTCTCGGCTACTCCGCCTCTTCCATCTTTGGCCACTACTTTCCAGTAGTATTTCGTACCCCTGGAAAGAGTGCCGGGATCGAAAGCGTTTGAAGTCTGATCATTCACTACCAGCGGAGGCGTCTCGCTTGATCCAAAGTAAACATCATACTTAAGGGTATCACCATCCGGATCGGAGCATGTCCAGCCCAGATTAACATCTATAGCTTGATCTACAGCACCATCTGCAGGACTCGGTGTCCCAGGTTTCGTCGGGGCGTTGTTTGTGGGATCGGGAATAGTAGTGAAGGACCACTTATCGCTCTCGGCAACTCCACCTCTTCCGTCCTTTGCCACTACCTTCCAGTAGTATGTCGTTCCCTTGGATAGGATTCCAGGATCGAGAGTTTGAGAGGCATGTCCGCTGGTTATTAGCGGAGGATTTGCATTCGAACCGAAGTACACATCGTATTCGAGTGCGTCTCCGTCCGGGTCCGAACAGGTCCAGCCTAGATTAACGTCTATTGCCTGATCAACAGCTTCATTCACAGGGGTAGGTGTTCCCGGTTTTGTCGGAGCGTTGTTTGCAGGATCGGGAATGGTAGTGAAGCTCCAGACAGAACCTTCTTTACTCTGGGTAAGAGTATCTACGATTATCTTCCATGAGTATTTCGTACCATTCTTAAGAACACCGGGATCAAAGCTGTTCTCCGTAAGAGCTTCCTGCACGAGAGCGGGAACATTGCCTTCTGAGAAATAAACGGAATAAGTGTAATCTGACCCTTCGACCTGATTAGTTTCCCATGATAGCGAAGTATCTATAGAGACTTCAGTAGATTTGTCTGAGGGGAGAGGATTCTTAGCCATCCCGTCTATAAGATAGAAGTTCATCACTTCGCTTTCTACCGTCAGAGTGAGTGTTTTCGCAACCACCTTCCAGAAATAATGTCTGTTGCATTCAAGGTCTAGATCGACAGTTTTCGAAGTCATTTCCGAAGCGACTTCTGTAAGGGCGGCTTCAGAGGTGCCAAGTAAAAGAGAGTAAAGCGTTTGATCTTCACCGAATGTACCTCCATTCCAACCGAAGGATACTTCCGGACCTATCAAAGTGCTGTTTGTTACCGGTACTAGATTGATAATGGGAGATAACTTCTTCTCGAAGAGGAAACAAGAGGTTATAAGAATCACAAGCATTAAAGCAACTACCCAGGGAATTGCTCTCTTCATTATCCTCACCTCTAATTATGATAATTGCCAAAGCTTACAAAAGATTATAGCAATCACAATATAGATATTCGGTCGACTTACAGAGTGTCATAAACACTTATAGGACCATTTAACCAATAAGAAGAGTTTCATAGGAAGAGTCTGGAAGATACTTAGAATATCTGAGGGTACAGGTTCATAATAAACATATATATTTCACATGAAGAGAGTCGCTTATTCAGTTCAATAGGGTTCACAATGGTCTTTTGTGCACGGATTCATCTCGTTTCACCCCACAATTTCATCCTTATGGGTCTCGGAACTCACCCCTTAGAGACCCTTTTTCTGGATTTAGCTTTCAATAGCACTTCAAACTCATCGTATGAAGTGATTCTTGCCGCCGGTCTGATCTAAAAAGTACAAAAGCCCACTATCGTGTCTAAGCGATCCCAAGCTTCGCATATTGAAACACATCCAATACATCTCAAGTGCCCCAAACAAATTTAGTTGCCCCTCCAAACTTGATAAACAATACTCTCTTCCTGTTTCTTTCGGCAAATCAGTGCCCGTAAGCATTCACTATTCCGTGACCTAACATAGAATCGAAGCCCTGTTTTACGAGAGGTTCGGCAGTCTTACAAATTGAGTCTGACCAGCTCTTACATTCCTTATTAAGTTTACATGCCTGGCGCTGTAAGGGTTGCTTTGGGGCTGGAGGTTGTATCGGGATGTCCATTTTAAATGTGAACGATTATTTCGGGAAGAACCTAAACGGATCCAGCGTAAGGATATTTCCCACGCAAAGGACTATCGTAACTGTTTTTCTGGTGTTGTAACCATTCTTCCTGTTTCGTAGCGAGTGCATGGAACTGCTTCCGTGACAATTTTCCTGAATTATGCCAGAATTTGATGTCTTTCGCCTTGCGTCTTGTTTCGCTCTTTCCGACCACCTACACCAACATTGGGACTGAAAAATCGAGGCCCATTTTTGTGCGTAGATCAGACCGTCGAGGTGGAACTCACTCAAGAATTGTCGTTTCTGGCCGACTACGATAAGACAAAGAAAGCCATCCAGGAGATCGTGGATATGCCCGACCGGAATATCGACCTCTTCATTCGCTTCTGCCTGCAAAACAACGGCAAACTATCGGCACAGAAACGCAGGAACCACTTTGATTTCCTGTCGGACGAGGAAACAGCACGTATGGAGCGGGCAGTTAATGGTGACGAAGTGAGAGTGAGAGAAGATCCTTAAGCAAAGACTTCCAGAATTGCAGTCTGACCCTACTTAATGAAGATCAAAATCATAGGAGCCAATCCCACAATCTGCTTGACAACCAGCATATCAGGAACATTTGGCTCCTGACTTATGGGTAATGATGAGCTCTATGAATAGCCGAGTGTACTGTGAAAGCGTACGGCGATTTCTTGTAAAGATACCGACTGTCGATTTAGGGCTGTGATACTCGAAGAATGTGGTAACATTTCATGTTTTAGAACTGGCCAAGGAATTACATTGTATTTTCTAGCTCTTCGACAATGCGCTTTCGGGTTGTTTCCCCAGGCGCCTATGTTTCTTCGATGGAGGTGAATTTTATGGGAAAGAGAACGAAGCTTGTCACATTGCTGATAACAGCAATTATGATTGTTATTGTTCTTGGTGGATGCGTACTGCCACGATTTACGCACGACACTCTTATCGAGAATATGATAGCAAGAGCAAGACAATATCTGGCTCAGAATTATCCCGAATTCAACCTGAAGCTGTTCGCCGTCTATGCTAGTACAGACGAGGTTCCGGAACCTTTTGACAAAGCCGATGATCTGGCATACTGGAGACTGATCTTCTCGGATATTGATCTCGCCAAGAGTGTTGAAGTCTTTTGCAAGGATGAATCATGGTCCTCAATCGTTGTCGATGGCATCTGGATGGAGGATGCGTATCTATTAGACCCGTTTTACATAGTCTATGACATTCAGGACGCCATAAACATCATTAGCAACCGCGATCCGTTTTTGAAGTGTCTCAGAATGTATTTCCATCTACCGATTGATCCGGACTTCAATCATCCTGAATACAAGTTCAGTATAGAAGATGGTGGCTTCGTGAGCTTCAACTCAGTAACAGGCGAGTTCGTGTTTTCGGATTCCTGAAGTTTTACAAAGAGCAATAACTGCTTTAGATAGATCAGTTCGCTCATTCAGGGTACCTAGATTCAGAACTGAAACTTCCGTGCTGATTGTTCGGATAACATGAGTCGGGACAGAATCGATTATTTAGACTTCCGCTACATTGTTCTCAGTGAGGGAACTGGTGGAGGTGCTCTTCTCAGCGTCAATCGGCTTTTTCGTCTGCAAAAGAGACTCTGAACGCTGATGAAAATCACGTTGACCGTCATCGGTTCTCCATTATCCGTAAAAGCCAAGCAAGAAGAAGAAGATCGAAAACAAGATTCAGGATCCGAGTCTGAAATGATTGCCTTAGATTATTCAGAAAACACCACGTCCCGTCATTCAAAGCTGGTCAGAATTCCGATCCTCACGTGAACACAACGGCTCCTTTGCCTGCGAAGCGGAACTTGCGTCCACTGATGCTCTTCAGTGCCTTGCGTCCCACCGAAGGCGGCATCACTTCCGCCGATGATTCTCGGCGCATCACTTCATGGCGAAGCCAGCCTTGCATCTTATTTCGCTCTTTCCGATCCCCTATACCAACAATGGGACTGAAAAGTCGAGTCTGATTTTCTTTTCTCATATACTCGACGCGAAAAGGGTTGACAATTGAAATGCTCATGTGATATATTGTGCATATTCACTATACACAATGTTTGCCATTTGGGGAGGATTGCGATGGAGCTTTTGAGAATCGATAACTTGAGAAAACGGTACAGTTCGTTTGAACTGAAAGATGTATCCTTTTCTTTGGAAGCAGGGTATATCATGGGCTTCATTGGACCGAACGGTGCAGGGAAAACAACTACCCTGAAATGCATGCTCGGCTTGGTGAAGCCTGATGGAGGCAAAGTGCAGATGTTTGGACATGACTTCTTCCAAAACGAGCTTGCTTACAAGCAACTTATCGGTGTGCATTTCGGTGGCGTTGACTTCTATACCAAAACTCAAATAAAAACCATAACGGATGTTGTCAGTAGATTTTACGAGAATTGGGACAATACTGTGTATAAGTCCTACGTGCAGCGATTCAATCTGGATGAAAACAAACGCCCATCGGAGCTGTCAGGTGGTATGAAAATCAAATATTCCTTAGCACTTGCATTGTCGCACCATGCAAAACTCCTTATTCTTGATGAGCCGACCAGCGGTCTGGACCCTGTTGCCCGCAACGACCTGCTTACGTTGTTTCAAGAAACCATCGAAAGCGGCGAAGTGAGCATTTTATTCTCGACCCACATCACAAGCGATCTTGAGAATTGTGCAGATTTCATCACTTATATCGAGAATGGCCGAATTATTGCAAGCTGCGAGAAAGATGAATTGATTGCGTCATACCGCCTTGTGAAGGGTACATCTGCTCAACTGCCAGACGTTAAGACGCGGCTGATATCAGAAAAAACGCATGCATTTGGCTTTACTGGACTGATCCAAACAAATGATCTGATCGACGGCGATACGGTTACAGCAGAAGCGCCTTGCCTTGACGACATAATGATTTTTCACGCAAAAAAGGAGAAACGCCATGAAGAATCTGCTTAATAAGGAATTTCGACTCGTAATTAATCCGCTTTTTTTCTTGACTACCTTGTTCGGCGCACTGGTGCTTATTCCGCAATGGGTATTTCTCGTCGCGCCCACGTATTTGCTGTATATAGCTGTGCCGAATATCATTATAACCGCAAAGGCTCAAAAAGATATCGAGTTTACCGCGCTTCTGCCTGTTCGAAAAAGCGACGCAGTTAGTGCAAGGGTACTGGCAATAGCACTTTTGCAGGTGGTGCAGATATTTGTCATCGCAATATTCGCAATGTTAAATATAGTCCTGTATCATACCAGTAATTATCTCATCGACCCCAACGTGGCATACATCGGTTGCGTTTTCGCTATGTATGGGATTTTCAACTTGGTGTTTTTCCCAATGTTATATAAGACGGCATACAAAGTGGCCGTGCCGCTCATTGTCGCTATGATATTTACCGTTGCATTTGCTGCAGGTATTGAGTTCCTTGTAGTTGGTGTACCGGTGGCCGCATTTATTCTGGATGGTATCAGCCGAGATGCGCTGATTGGGCAAATACCAGTACTTGTCTGCGGAATTGCCGTATTCATTTTGCTCACATGGATTTCAATCCGTAAATCAATTGAACGCTATGGTAAGGTTGACTTGTAATGTCGCTGGATATCATAATCTCGACTTCCTCGGACAAACCCATATATCAACAGCTCTTTGAGCAACTCTCCTCGCAAATAATCTTAGGACAGTTGCGGGAAGGGTATTGCCTGCCGCCGATACGCACGGTGGCCAAGGAGCTTCAAATCAGCGTAATAACGGTGAGAAAGGCATGGGAGGAATTGGAACGCAGAGGCTTGATTCACACAATGGTGGGCCGTGGGTGTTTCGTTGCTCCACTGAGCAGTTTTGAACGGCTGGACAAGCGGAATGAAATGGTGTTAGATAAACTGAAGAAAGACGTTGAGTATTACAAATCTCTCGGTATAAGCGAAAAAGAGATCATCGAATTGATCAAGGCTTTTTATAGAGAATAGACACCCGAGACGGCAGGGAGATCCTGCCCGATTGTCTTGATGAGCGCTCACTGTTTATTTCAGTAATGATATACAGTAAGAAAGACACTTATCGCAACCTGCAATAGGAGAGTCGATGCCGATCTTGTCTTGGCAGATATCTATCAGTCATGCCTTCTTGAGAGAGTCGAAAGATCGCATCACTTTTCACCTTCTGGAAGCGTCTTTATCGGATCTTCGTATCATCGAGAGCGTCGTCTTCGAATGTCAGCAGGTCGTCTTTCAACTGAAGCATCTCTTCTGCTTTTAGGCAGATAGGAGTTCAATTCTGCTCTCTGCCTTTCGTTTACATCGATCTCCCCGAGCGTCTTCCGTACTCTGTCTAACATGATCGCTGCAATCGCTTCCGGTGTTTTTCTTCACAATACCAAAGCTTAATCTGAGATTGGAGTCTGACTCTATTTGTTACGATTGCGGGCTGCTGCGTGCCCGGCGCTCGCAGCGCAACAAAGTGCAAAAATGTAGAAAGGCTAGAGTGTGAATCAGAACGCCGTCCTAGCAATACGGAACCCGAGGTTGTAGAACGTGCCGGCGGGCGAGGAGATACTGCGATACGACACACGTGTGCCCGTCTCAATGTCGAACCAGCTACCGCCGCGATTCATCCGCTCCGTACCACTGTTGCCATACGGATTCGTCTGTGCGTGGCTTGAGTACTCTCCAAACCAGTCGCTGCACCACTCCCATACATTGCCAGACATATCATAGATTCCAAGCTCGTTGGGTTGAGTAGTTCCAACATCGTGAGTATGCCCTTCTGAGTTTTCCCAATACCAGGCTACGTCATCTACATTGTCACTCCCGGAATACTTGCATCCTTCGCTCTTGTTCCCGCCTCTTGCAGCATACTCCCATTCAGCTTCCGTCGGCAGTCTGTATCCGACTACCTTGGACGGATCAGGCGTCACTTTTCCATCCTTATCCAGTAAGTTGCCGTCATTGTCATACGCCTTAGGGAGTTTCTCTTTTTCACTCAGCCAGTTGCAGTAATCTATAGCATCGTTCCAGCTTACATTGATAACAGGTCTGGTTCCCCTTCCCCAGCCTTCGTCGCCGGGTTTGCTCCTTCCGGCAGCCTCGCAGAAAGAATCGTACTCGTCGAAAGTCACTTCATACTTGCCTATTTGGAAGCTGTACGTAAGCGTGACCTCATGGGTTGGTTTTTCTTCACTATATCCATCTCCCCAGGTATCACCCATCGCGAAACTGCCCTTCTGAACCAGCACGAATTCTCCGCTTCTTGCAAACGTAAGAACCGCCAGAGACAAAACGCAGAGTGTAAAAAGCACAGTTTTCTTCATTCCCCACCTCCATGAGTGAGGCTCTGCACTCGAAGTAGCACGGCAAGACCAAGGAAACATGCAACATATTGTGCAATGCGCTCATATACTAATATAGCACCTTTACGTCCTATACAAAGTTAAACTCTGCTCCGTCAGTTCCCGACGATCAATGTTCCTGGCGATTGCACCTGATGATTTGCGTCAGCCTTCCATCATCATTCCTCCACTCAAGCTCTCACAAGGGCAGCTTAAGGCCCGGCAGTGCTTTCGATGTCGGCGTCGCACTGTCGGCTAATGAAAGCATGTTCTTCAAATGACTATCTTTATCTAGAGACAAGATCCAGTGTTATTTCAGGGATTAAGCCCAAAATCCAGTTCATGATCAAAAGGGAGACAAGATTTGTCGCGTCATTTCGCAAGATACTGTCTGCAAAGAATAGCAAACGACCGTTTCCAGTACTGAGAAGGATGCACCCAGATACGGATTATCAAGTCTTTCAAGTCAGTAAGGCATACCTAATATTGCAGACTTGAAAAAGGTCATGGCGCCGGCTCGAAAAACGTCCTGCAGATACGAAACCCAACATTGTAGTCTGTGTAAGTGGGGGGATCACTTCTACGGCTCACTACCCGTATACTTCTGGCACTGTGGCTCCAGCTGCCGCCACGCCCTACCTTGTCGGAACCGCTATCGTTATAAGGATCTGTCTGTGCAGAACCGGAGTACTCTCCAAACCAGTCGCTGCACCACTCCCATACATTTCCGGACATATCGTACAGACCCAGCTCGTTTGGTGCTTTTTTTCCAACTTCCTGAGGCATGAATTGCATGTTTACAGTGTACCAGGCCACGTCAGGGCCTTCATTACTCCCTGCATACTTGTATCCCTCGCTCTTGTTCCCGCCTCTGGCTGCGTATTCCCACTCTGCCTCCGTCGGCAGCCTGTATCCAACAACTTCTGAAGGATCAGTGATTATCATTCCGTACCTGTCCAGAAGGTTACCTTCATCGTCATACGCTTTTGGGAGATCTTCCTTTTCGCTAAGCCAGTTGCAATATGCTATCGCGTCCCACCAGCTGACATTATTTACTGGCTTGCTTTCCCTTCCCCAGCCCGGGTCCTCGGGTTTACTCCTGCCTGTATCTGCACAAAAGGCATCGTATTCATCGTACGTCACTTCGTACTTCCCCAAATAGAAGTCATATGTGAACTCCACTTCGTGAATCGGTTTTTCATTACTGTCTTTATCCTCCCACGTATTGCCCATCGTGAAGCTGCCCTTCTCAACCAGTACTAAATAGTCCTCAGATTCTGCCGACACAGCCTTTTCGGTATTTGCAAATGTGAAGATAGCCAGTATCAGAATACAGACTGTTAGCATCATGCCTTTCCTCATCCCTTCACCTCCTGAGTTGTTCCATTAACTTGTATGACAAGCAATTCCAGTTTCATATGCCACGTTCATAAACGAGGCTTGACACCTGGAGTAAGCACGTGAAGACTCAAACAATATACGGCAAGCTGTGCGATGCACTCATACGATTAATATAACAGTTGTTACATACTGCACAAAGGCAAGTTCATTCTGTAAGTTCCTGTTGTTGAAGGTTTTTGGCGATTGCACCTGATGATTTGCGGCAGCCTTCCATCATCACTCCTCCACTCAAGCTCTCACAAGGGCAGCTTAAGACCCGGCAGTGCTTTCGATGTCGGCGTCGCACTGTCGGCTAATGAAAGCATGTTCTTCAAATGACTATCTTTATCTAAAGACAATATCCAGCGTTATTTCAGGGATTAAGCTCAACATCCAGTTCATGATAAAAAGGGAGACACGATTTGTCGCGTCATTTCGCAAGATACTGTCTGCAAAGAAGAGCAAACTATCGTTTCCAGTACTGAGAAAGATGTTGCCCGGATGAGAATTATCTAGTCTGACCCTGGTTATTTGAGGATCCAGTCAGCTGACAAAGCTAGTGTTCTGAGAATCTCGTTTGCTTCTTGATGAACTCGGTCAAGCTCCTCTTTTTTGCTTCTGACCAACCACTAACAACGGCTATGAAAATCGAGTCCCGTTTTTGTGCCATTTTTGTGTAGGAAGCGTACAGCTGTTCTTAGATGCGAGATCCCTTGCACAAGCATCACGGGCTGACAGTCCTTCCCGTCATTCTGACAAGGCTCTTGGTCAGAATCTCGATCCTTGTCGCAGTAAATCTCTCGCCTTCTCGTGAGCACAGCGAAGGTCTCGACCATGCTTATTCTCGACTGATCTTATCGGTGAATGGGGCCCTGATCTTGAACAGCCAAAGGAGAACTCTTTCTTAGGTGACTGGACTGTTAGAAATGAGTATTATCCGCACTTTTTCTTTCCACCCGCTCTTATTAACCCTGCTTCCTAACCCGATCCTTTGTTTCCCGTGAAGCGGGCATTGCGACTGTCAGTGCTATAATTTGCTAGAACAATACTGATCGTGGAGGAGCAGTATGAATACTCTGGAGGAGATCCTTTCAAAGCTCTCCGAGAAGTTTTCAGAGCTGAAAGAGGAGTACAATGTAAGAAACATTGGGGTCTTTGGTTCCTACGCGACAAATTCATACACTGAAAACAGTGACGTGGACATTCTTGTTGATTTCGAACAGACTCCCGATCTCTTCGAGTTCATAAGGCTTAAGAACGATCTCTCATTGTTGCTTGAAAGGCAGGTTGATCTGGTAACTCGCAGAGCATTAAGAAAAGAGTATGAAGATCGGGTCTTACGCGAGGTCAAGTACATATCGTGAGACCAGACCACGCGGAGAAGCATATTGAAGAGATCCTAAGGCTCATAGGAGAAATCGAAGGTTTTCTCAAAGGAGTGTCTCTTAGCGAATTTGAACATAAGAGATCGATCAACTACTCAGTTCTGTACGCCTTACTGTTAATTGGTGAAACCGTTAAGAAAATACCTCTCTCATTTCGAACAGCACATTCAAACATTCCCTGGAAGGAAATCGCCGGAATGCGCGATGTACTTATTCATGACTACCTCGAAACGGATCTCGAGATTGTCTGGAAAACCGTTCAGGAAAGTCTTCCGGTACTGAAAAGTGACTTGTTAAGGATATTGAATGAATAAGACCCATTGATCGCTGATCGCTTTGAAGAAACGTCCTTCGTTCATGAAGAACAGTTGCAAGTTGTCAGTTCCAAGTTGCAAGAAGGGAATGACGAGGTTCGGGGTTGGTGGTTGCGGGTTGGTAAGAGCAAAATACCGGTTCCAAGTTGCATGTTGTGAGTTGTGAGAGCAAAGGCCGGGGTCAGAGGTTTTAGGATAGATGTAGGAAGATCAAGATCGTTCAAAGAATCTAACACTGAGTCATGCTGAACTTGTTACAGCGTCCCCGAGGGTTCTCTGAAGATGTCAAATCCCGTCATTCCGACAAGCTCGTGGTAAGGACTTCCGTGAATAATGGTACAGAATCCAACAATCGGTTAACCCCCACTTTTGCCAATGAAGATGAAGAAAGAGATCCCGTGCACATGCATCACGGGATGACTGTCCTTCCTGTCATTCTGACAAAGTTCCCGGTCAGAATCTCGCTCTTCTCGTGATTGAGCGAACTCTTGATAATGCTCTTTCTCGCTTGATGTTTTTCAAGGACGAGTCCATGATATGGGACAGGCAGCGAAGGACAGGCCTCTACAGCTATCATAAAGTCCTTGATTTTGAAGCGTACAGCTTTTCTTAGATGCGAGATCCCGTGCAAACCCCCAAACAGGATCCCTGAACAGGATCATTTCAGGACAGGCTCATTGGGGCAGGCTCTACGGGATGACGGCGTTGGCATTAAGGAAAGTCCCAACTGTATATCGGAGTAGAAGCTAACAAAGCGCCTCATCCATCAGTGAAACCTGAAGTACCTCCAGTCGGTCCATTTCATCTCCCCGGTTTCGTCTTTGTATCCGACTCTCCATCTTCCCGGCTGTGAGCCGACGAATTCATGATCCAGTACCGTAGCTGTCAATCCCGAGCGAGATATCCACGGAGAGTAGTTACCCTCGGCCCATATTCCGAAGAACTCCGGCTCGTCGATACTGTTAGAGAATTTCCAGCAGTATTCGATTTCGATCTGGTAGGTCGTGCCTTCGGGGAGGTTAACGGGAAGCCACTCGAATTCCATCAGTCTGGGGAATCTCTTGAATACCGCCCTGTCTTCGGGAAGCAAGAGGACTATTCCTTTGTCGGGCAAAGCAACTGTATCTGACGGACCTGGGACCGTTCTGCATAATCGAAAGCCCAGACCGCTGGATTTCCCAAACTCTGAACCGCAATCGCGGTATGCAACCCATGCCTCTTTTGTTCCGTATTCCCAGCTGCCGCCGCGCATTACGGGGCCGCCGAAGCCGACCGTTTCATAAGGATTGATCTGCGCAGAATCGGGGTACTCATCGAACATGTCGGAACACCACTCCCATACGTTCCCGGACATGTCGTGCAGACCTAGCTCGTTTGGCAGCTTCTGCCCAACTTCGTGAGTCATTCCTTCTGAGTTAGAATCAAACCAGCCAACTTCCTCAAGAGAGTTGCTTCCGGCATATTCGAAGCCACCGCTATTGATTCCTCCGCGGGCAGCGAACTCCCACTCGGCCTCTGTCGGAAGCCTGTAGCCGGCCACATTTCTTATATCCACTGTGATTTCCCCACTCTTGTCAAGCAGATTGCCGTTCGAGTCGTATGCGAGAGGAAGAGTCTCTTTCTGGCTTAGCCAGTTGCAGTAGGCGATTGCATCGTGCCAGCTGACGTTGATCACCGGTCTTAAACCCCTTCCCCAGCCTTCGTCGCCGGGTTTTACCCTCCCAGTCTCTTCACAGAAGGCATCGTACTCATCAAAAGTTACCTCGTACTTGCCAATAAGAAAATCATTCGTGAGAGTGACCTCATGAACAGGACTGACGAAATTCTTGCCCTCTTCCCACAAGCCGCCCATTTTGAAGGTCCCTTTCTCTACTAGGACCATATCGCCGACTGAAAACGCCGCGATAGCAAAAACTGCGGCGAAAAGCAACGTTAGGATTCTTTTCACTCTTCTCACACCTCTCTTGTGTTAAGCCGTCCTCCTCATACTTGTGGGTTCATTGTTTTACTTCATTCCAGGTCAATGTCAGGTTGGTGGCAGTTCCTTTCGAACGTGTGAAAGACGCAAAGCAAGAAACGCTGCTGAACGGCTTCGATCAGATTATTCAATTATAGCCCCGCCGGCTTCGCCGGCAATGCTTTATTGCCTTACTGGATCAGAATCAGATTCTTGGGAGTATTGGAGGAGATTTCTGCAGGATTCGGGTCTCGCTGAAGAGTGACTATCTGGGAGGCTTGCAGGCTCCGCATGGAGTGTAACCTCTCCTCTTCGCCTCCGACAGCAAAATCCGAATCTTGCTGTTGGCAAGGTAATGGCAGCTTTCAAGATGGTACTTGCTTCCGGTGCTGGTTATGTAGACTATCGGATCGTATTCAAGAACCACGTTATCGTCTGAGATATCACCGCCAGACCAGAGGCCCCGGGAACTCAGCCTGGCGAGTCTTTCGGCCTCTACGAAAACCTCAGTGTAGCGGTCGTTGAAGACGTAGCTTGTGTATGCGTGGCCGTAGCCGCTCGATATTGCCAAAAGGTTGAACAAAGCGTTGAAACTCTCTCCTTTGTAGCTTATCGGGAGCCAGACGTAAGCTAGTGTCCTTCCGTATTTGTCAGTGGAGTTCCAGTCGTAAGAGAGAAAGACCTCCTCTCCGTCCAGGAGGGCCTTCGTAAACGCGGAGGCTTCGACTCCGTAGTATTCGATATCTTTGTCTGGATGAACGCTTTCCGGCGTATCCAGGCCGATCATTCTCACGGTCTCAGCGGTCAACAGCGAGCCTGTCCTTCTGACGGAAACCGTATCGCCGTCAACGACTGCGCGGACGGCGGCCTCATCGTAGTCTCTGACCTCGTCAAAGAGATTCAGCAATTCTAGAAAGTACACTACCTGTGTGCCTTTGATATCAACGGTTATCGGCGTAATACCTAGTGGTGAGCTTACGAGTTCCTGCTCGCTTGTATCCTCGCCACGCTGGAGAATGGCCCGAATCAGGAAGCAGCTCGAGAAAGTGAGAGTTATCGCTGCGAGAAGAATCACCGCGATCAGCTTTTTCGCGAGGAGTCTCGGCCTCTTCTCGATGTTCCTTGCGGACTCTTCATTACTTTCGGAAATCTTCATTCACTCACTTCCTCAGTCTTCCAGACACTGCCATGTTAGCATCTTTGAAGAGGTTAAGCAAACTTGTCTAAATAAGATTAGGGAGTATACAGTGAAGGTAGAGAGAGTAACAAGCCGTAATTCTAACAGAGCCCCCGGTCAAAATCCCCGCTTTCTCGTGAACGCGACAAACGTCTCGAAATGACCTTCCTCGTCCTATCTTGATCTTATCGAAGGACGGGTTCATGGTTTTGAACGAAGGACCAAGGACGGCTCTTTGCGGCGCTCAGCAGGTTCTCCTCTTTTAAGCGTAAAGCGTTTCTTTAGGCGTTCAGCGGTTCTTAGGGGCGAGATCACATGCAGTTTTCTTGAATAGAATCTTTTCAGGGCAGGCTCTACAGTGACAAAGTAAGGGATTGAAATAAGAGTAAATCGGGATGACGAAGGGAGCGGATTCCAGTGCGGGCTCTCCTCTTCCGAAAGCATCACATCCCGTCATTCTGAGATGATCCTGCTCAGAATCTCGATCTTCACGTGAACACAACAGCTCCTTTGCCCGACGAAGCCGGAACTGGCCTTTGCGAAGTAAAAATTGGCCGCACTAAGTGCGACTGCCCTGATTTACTGCATCATTTGTGTTTTCGCTCGTCTTGCCACTGCTTGCAGTGACTGGCCTCATCATGAAGCTGAGACTGGCACCACGAAGTGGTACTAGCGAAGGCGAAGCCTTCACTCGCGGCGATCATTCTCGTCTTATGACTGGCTTTTCTCGGTCTTCTCGAGAGCGCAGCGAAAGTCTCGACAATGTTCTTTCTCGCTAATTCTGATCTTGGTTCTTAAATCCCCTCTCGAGAAGGGTGGCGACGGCACTATCGTCGACGGGGTGTGTTGACCGCATCAAGAATATCCCTCAAATTCAGATGACGAGATCAGGATCTTCGGAATCGCCTATAGATATCTTCGCGGACTTGATCCGGGATCTGACCCAAAGCAGGTTGTGGGACGCTCCTTGTAGGTTCTTAGAGAAGAGCTGCGCCTCGACAGAAAGAACGTAAAGCATGGGATAGGCGAAGAACATCTGAGCTATTACTGACGAATGTGCTCGAAGACCATACTCCTTCAAATGTGATGATTTTCCTATCGTATGTGATACATTCGTTTGATATCTAGTTGCTTTGCTCTTACACCGACAGGATCCACTCAACTTACTTTTTTGGTCTTCTGCATTGCAGAGGCTCAATGGAGGTGTTTTGTGCGCAAGACTCTAATGGCGGCTTTTGCTGTTGCGTTGCTACTCCTTGTTCTACCCTGTTGTCTTCCGAAACTTCCTAAGGATCTGCAAGCAGCGATAGAAATAGTCAAAGGCATTCTTCCGGGTGAGATTCCGCAAGGCTCTGAGTATATCTGTTCTTTTTACTCCAAAAAGCTGGCATCTGGATCGAAAATCGACCTTGAAAACCCGGGTTCTATCGTCGACGGAGGTCCGGATGGCACGCCTTCAATGGACAATACAATCACGGTAAATGAGCCTTCTTATCTCTTTCTTCTTGATCTTGATCCCGGCTCGTTTTTCGCCCATCCAGTCAAAGCGATTGTAGTGGGAGACAGCGGACAGCAAAGAATCATCTCAGGGAAATGGCTGCCCAGGGTAGATGAAGTCGTCCCGGACGAGCTTAAGCTTCCCATTCCCCCAAAAGAAAGGCTTGTTGACTGGAATGTTGTTCTTAAGGAACCCGCGGGACTATTGAAGAACCCGGTGATCGACAAAATCATCCCCGACTGGGGAGAGGGAGAGGCGATCATTGTCGCTCAGGGTTTGCTGCCTTCAGAATCTTTGTACGCGGATTCGATTCAAACATATACACAGTTCTTGAATCTGGCCCTAGCATACAGGGATGCGATGCCTGAAGGAATGGTTGAAGTGCAGGGCATTTTTGGGGAGGACGCCGCAAACATCCTGACCAGCATAAATTCCTACGCCCTTCAAAAAGAGATAGTGACTGTTTACATCATCGCCCACGGAGACACAGACGCGGTAAGGCTCGGAGGCGTCTGGCACTTCGCATGGCAGTTCAGCACAGTCTTCAACAGCTATCCATTGACTGAGTTCAATTTACTTCTTGGCTCCTGTCACGCAGGAAGCTTCATAAATGACATGAATACCCTGGCGAACGTGAGAACCGTCCTGACTGCCTGTCGAGAAAACGAAGGCGCTTCCCGTGATATGGATGAGCGCTTTTCACTGGTGTCGCCTTACGACTTTCTTACCGATTTCAACTCTTCAGATGTTGGAAGCGAATGGACGAGCTCAATAGTCGAGGGAGCGGTAAGCATTTTGAACGATCCGGTGCAGTTCACTTCCGTAAGAGCCGACTCTGTAATATATGATGTCCCGGTCATCAGCATGTTGCTCAGCAAAGCCCATCTGGCTGCGCTTGGAGACTGGGCTCCCTATTATAGCGAAAACCTTGATCTGTCGAACAGAATAAAAAAGTCCGTGCCTGAGAAATACTCCTCATGGGAATGAAGGAAAGAAGAGATCGGGAGTAGCGGGTTGGGGTCGGAAAGAGCGGAATAAGATGCAGGGCGCCGAAAAGCATGGCGGACGCAAGGCTGCCTTCGGCAAGAGGCCTTCTCAGGTCAACCGTCAACAGTCCACCGTCCTCCGAATCGCGAATCGGATCGGATTAGGAAGTGATGCCCGCAGAATCGTCCGGGGAAGTGATGCTGGCACTTACGCGCCAGGAAGAAAAAGAAAGTGAGGTTCAGGAACAAGGTCCTGTTTAGGTGCATATCGGGATGCCGACCTTCTTGGGTTATTCAAAAAAACATCACATGCCGCCATTCTGACAAATCTAGTCAGAATCTTCGTCTTCTCGTGAGCGAAGTGGTTCTAAGGACGAGATCCTGAACAGGAGCACTTCGGATGACGTGAAGGACTGTCATCCCGTAGAGCCTGCCCCAATGAGCCTGTCCTGAAATGATCCTGTTCAGGGCCTGTCCTGAAATGATCCTGTTCAGGGATCCTGTTTGGGGCTCCTTTTTTGGACTACTATTCGGTGTCATCCCGTGATGATCCTGCACGGGGTCCCGGTTTTTGAAGACCGTGGCCGGGAGTTGGGGGTTGCGAGTTTGAAAGCCAGAGTGAAACAGGATCACCGTTGAATGGTTCTCCGTTCGCTGAATAAAAAATTAGTTATTCGTTCCGACGCTACGTGTCCAAGTTCTTCGTTCTTGGTTAGAGTCAATGAAGTAGTAGCATCAAGATTCCGACCAGGAGCTTTGTCGGAATGACAGGAATGACAGTCATCCCGTGATGCATGTGCACGGGATCTCTTTCTTCATCTTCAATAGCAAAAGTGGGGATTAACCGATTGGATTCTGTACCATTA
>Ga0209164_1001969_pt1 | contig 23692 bp, 18 predicted proteins | sample MTBNYHSulfiMetaG_FD_187458 | JGI IMG/M metagenome (GOLD analysis project Ga0209164, IMG submission 187458) | Enrichment culture microbial communities from rom New York Harbor, USA that are MTBE-degrading - MTBE-NYH (New York Harbor Sulfidogenic)... | ecosystem: Environmental > Aquatic > Marine >... | reverse complement strand
CTTGCATCTGAAGCTTTTTACTGTGCCGTCTGATTTTCGACTTTTTACGGCTTTATCAAATTTAGATTGATAAAAAAGCTGACTTTCGGAGAAGATAGTGAAAATGTGTAACCCTCTCCGGGCAATTTTTTCCCCGGCAAAGCCTCTACAACACCTTTGCTTTCATGAGGGAAAACAGTTCGTTTTCTTTTTTTCGCATTGCCCTTGCGCGCGGCCCAGGGATTTCATGCTCATATCCCAATAAATGGAGGATGCCATGGATGAGCAGCAGGCAAAGTTCTTCTTCGAAAACGTGTCCTTTAGCAGCTGCTTGTTTTTTTGCCGTCTCTACCGAGATTACCACATCTCCTAAAAGGGAAGGATTGATTTCAATAAAATCCCCTTCTCTCATAGAGAAAGCAAGCACATCAGTAGGACGAGGGCGGAAGAGGTGCTTCTGATTGAGCGCGGTGATTTCTTGGTCAGTAACAAAACTCAGACTTAATTCCCCATCAGGAGATCCCAAGGCGTTTAAGGTCTCTTTCGCGATCTTCCTGACCATTCTTAAGCTTATCTTTTGTTTCCTTTGGTGATTCTCGATCCAGAGGTTCATGTTTTTTAGGGTAAAGGGATGCCGGGAAAATTTTGTCCGGATATTCAACCCGATGGTGAAAAATCCCGGTGAGTATACGATTAAAGCTTTTGGCGATCAGATGGATGTCTCTAAGGGTCAGTTCACATTCGTCAAGCTGGCCATCAGTAAAGAAGTTATTGATCGTTTTCTGAACCATACCCTGAATACGCGCTGGAGTTGGATCATTAAGCGTGCGGGAGGCTGCCTCTACCGCATCACCCAACATCACCAGCCCTGCTTCTTTGGTCTGAGGTTTTGGTCCCGGATAACGAAAATCATTTTCGTCCACCGTCGCCTCAGCCGGGTTTTCTTTTTCTTTTGCCTTTTGGTAAAAAAAAGCGATCAGGCTCGTACCATGGTGCTGCTGAATAATGTCCGTAATCACCTTTCCGAGCCGATGGTCTTTCGCCTGTTCCACCCCTTCTTTAGTGTGGGAGATAAGAATAAGGCTGCTCATATTAGGAGAAAGCTTGTCGTGTTTATTTTCGCTTCCTCTCTGATTTTCAATAAAATAAAGAGGCTTTTTCATTTTCCCGATATCATGATAATAGGCTCCCACTTTTGCCAACAAAGGATTCGCTCCAATTGATTCCGCTGCTCCTTCCACTAAGGAGCCGGTAAGGATGGAGTGGTGGTAGGTCCCGGGAGCTTCCACCACCAATTCTTTTAGGAGCGGGTGGTTGAGGTTGCCCAATTCAAGGAGCTTAATATCCGTGGTATACGAGAACATAACTTCAATAAGCGGTACAACTCCCGTGGCAATAATACCGGAAAGGATTCCGCTTGAAAATCCTAAGATGAGATCGCCAATCAAAGGCTGCCAATCAAAAAAACCTCCGAGCTTAATTTTAAGGCAGAGGATAACCAGGAGATTAGCCATTCCCACAGAAAAGCCGGCTTTTAATAAGGTTGAACGTTGCCGGCAATACACGGCTTCGCGGGCTCCAATAAGACTTCCCAGCAAGGGATAAAAAAAGTAATCGATTTTATTACCGAGCACCATGGTGGCAAAAATCGAAATAAGAACGGAAAATATAGCGGCCTGCCTAATCCCTTTAACAACACTGATGACAATTGCTCCTGCGGCAACCGGGACTGCAAACCATAATGAATTTTCGGATAGGAATAAAAACTCCGGCTGCGGTAACGAGGCGCCAATGCGGATCATGATGGTGGTAAGAATTAACATCGCACTCATAAAAGAAAGGTCATGACCCCATTGGTAGGGATGGGGTGACTTTTCGGGAACAAAGAAACGAAAGGTTATCGAAAGAATCAAGAACAGGATGAGAAAATTGCCTCCGCTATAAAGAATGGGATTCTGGTCGGTCTTGAATCGACTCAATTGGCTTAGTTTAAGGAGATGTTCAGGGTTTACTTTTTCTCCTTCCCGGATAATCATTTCTCCCTTTTTTATCTCAAAAAGTACGGGTTTAATCGCACTTCTGGCAGATTCCTTTCTTGCCTCGGTTTCAATTTTATTAAAGGTGAGATTCGGTTTAAGCAAGCCTTGAGCTATTTCTACAGTCGGTTTTCCCAAAGATCTCGCTGAAGGGGGAATTAATAGGCGGGCCTCTTTTTGAACCTTGGGGCGTGCCTGGCCAAGATCGAGAATTTGGGAGAAATCCTGGAGATTAGTCTCTTCTCGGGTAGAAAAGTTCCTGACTACGATTCCGCGGTCTTTCTCTGAAAAGAGGACCTCTCGATTGCCCACAATCTTTTGCTCAAAAACAGGGCTTAAGAGTGTAAAAACATAATCAACGATCGTTGCATCAAATTTTCTTTTTTCAAGAACGGCAAAGCTTGCGCTGGAGATAGATATTCCCATTAATTGTTCGAACTCTTCCTTGGTAATGTTTTTTTCTGCATTAAGGTCAATTTCCCTGAGCGCAGTAAAGACATCTTCAGTCTTTCCCTCAAGTTCGCTCAGGAGATTTGGGTCAAAATCATAAACCACCCGAACACTTTCTGCGGCACTTTTTCTTTTCTCCAGAGTGGATGGTTGGTCTTCAACTAAAAAGTCTTGAGGCGCCTTAATATCCTGGGGGACTACTTGACCTAACGTGTATTGATAGGTTCGGGAAGGCATGCGGGAGAACATAATAAGGCCTAAAATCACACTTAAAAAAATAATCAGTGTCCATTTTTGGGCAGAATAAAAATTGACCTTAGGCAAATTTAAAGGCTGGTGGAAAAAGTCTCCTTTTAGCTTTTCCCTGCCTCGCGTAAAAGGGGCTGAGTTGTTTTTTTTAAAAAGTTTCATGGCCTCTGTGAATAAGCGTCAATAATTTCCTGTACCAAAGGATGCCGCACAACATCAATGCTGGAAAAATAGATAAATTTGATTCCGGGAATGGACTTAAGGATTTCCTGAATCTCGATCAATCCGGAGGTTTTTTCCGGGGGGAGGTCAATTTGAGTGATATCTCCGGTAATCACTACCTGGGAATCAAAGCCCATGCGTGTCAAAAACATTTTCATTTGTTCGGAAGTGGTATTCTGGGCTTCATCTAAAATGATGAAAGAATCATTGAGCGTTCGACCACGCATAAAGGCTAATGGCGCTACTTCGATAATACCATTTTGAATTAACCGGGAAGCTTTTTCAAAATCCATCATATCGTGGAGCGCGTCATAGAGGGGGCGGAGATAGGGATTTACTTTTTCCACGATGTCGCCCGGCAAGAAACCTAACTTTTCTCCTGCTTCCACTGCCGGGCGCGTAAGGATAATGCGTTCCACTTCCTTGTTCATCAAGGCGGCGGTCGCCATGGCCATCGCCAAATAAGTTTTGCCGGTTCCCGCTGGTCCAATGGCAACCACAATATCATGTTTTCGAATGGCATCAATGTATCTTTTCTGGTTGACGCTTTTGGGGGTAATAAATCTTCTTTTGGTGGCAATTGGAATGTTATCAAGAAAAAGATCTTTCAGGTTAACCGACGGGTTATGCTTGAGAATTCGGAGCGCGAAGGCTATATCCACGGGATAAACAGAGTAGCCGCTTTTAATTACTTCATAAATTTCAGTGAGCAACTTTGCCGCTAAACTTATTTTTACTTCATCACCGCTGATAGTAATCTGATTACCCCGTACGTGGATGTGTACCCCGACTTTTTCTTCCACTGTCCGGACATTACTATCCCGTTCGCCGAAGAGGATTTTCAAAACATCATTATCCTCAAATATAAGGCTTTGAAAATTTTTATCGGTGCTTTGGTTTGATAATTTTCTCGTCATAATGGAAAAAGTAAAGCGCAGGAAAGAAAATGTTGCTGATAAGAGTTCTTAGTTGCCAAGGATTTGAACAACTACCTCTCTCTCCCTCGGACGATTATCAAAATCGAGGAGGACGATTTGCTGCCACGCCCCGACCAGCAGTTTTTTATTAGTCACGGGGATATTAAGGGAGGGGCCCAACAAACTGGCCCGAACATGGGAGTAGCCATTGCCATCCCCCCATCGGAGGTTATGTTGATAAGAAATATTTTGAGGAGCAATTTTTTCAAGAGTTCGAATTAAATCGTTTACCACCCCTTGTTCATATTCAATAGTGGTAAGAGCAGCGGTTGATCCGGACACAAATAAAAATACCACTCCTTCCTTAATGCCCGAGTTCCGAAGGGCTTCGGTTACCTGGGGAGTGATATCAATAACATCAGTATTGCCAGAGGTCTGACAGTGAATCGCGGTGCGGTGTATTTCCATAGAATATCGTTTTTTTGCCCAAACTAAAGATAATAAGCACGTTATTAGTTACCATACCCAAACCCAAAATGCAAGTATTTAACCATAGATTTTTAAAATATAATCATTTGAATTTATTTTATTATTTATCAAAACCTCTTATTTTTAAAACTTGAATGACTTCAGTCGCCATGATAGAGTTTTGAAAACGTGTTACGGCTTCGTAAAAAAATCATCTGCGGTGTTGCCCCTGTGCGTTGCACGGGGACATCTGATGTAGGGACACGTTGCAACGTGTCCCTACCGCTTAAGAAAGGTCGTTTTATGGAAAAAACTGATAAACTTTTTAGCGACTTAGTATTTCTTATCCGTACGTTAAGGGGAGAAGGAGGGTGTCCCTGGGATAGAAAACAAACACTTGAGACCCTGAAACACTATCTCCAGCAGGAGTTTCAAGAACTTATGGAGGCATTAGAAAAAAAATCTCCGGAGAAAACCCAGGAGGAAATGGGTGATTTAATTTTTCTGCTTCTTTTTTGTGCGGAAATTGCACGTGATGAAGGTGATTTTAGTATTGGGGATGTGTTGGAAAATGTAAAAAAGAAGATGGTCGGTCGTCATCCCCATGTTTTTGAAGGCCGGGAAGTAAATAATATTTCCGAAATCAGAGAAAACTGGAAAGAGATAAAAAAAAAAGAGAAAGTCGTTGCTTCGAAACGCACTCTGCAAGAGAAGCTCCCCCGCCATCTTCCCGCCTTGCTCCAGGCTTACTGGGTGAGCCGGCGTTTGCGTGACAGCACGTCTCCTTTAAAAGTGATGGAAAAAATGGAAGCAGAAATCACGAAGCTTAAAAAAGAATTGGTTGCAGAAAACCAGGAAGCGATGAAACAGTGCTTAGGCGATATTTTTCTGGATTTAGTCAATCTCAGCCGATTTATAAAAGTAAATCCAGAAACATTGATACGCGAATCTCTTTTGAAGTGTATTCAAAAAAATCCTAAGGTTTAAACAATAGTGTTTTTGAGAAAGTTTTTCGCTCCTTGACATCATGAGACCGAATAATGTATAATAAATAAAAAAATCAACCAGATAACCAGTGAAAAATGAAGGAGCCATTTCCTAAATCCTCATCTTTATGAGCAACAAAAACTTTATATTGTTTCTTGTATCCGTTGCGAACTTTCGTGCTTACGGTTTGTCTGCTCATTGTTTAAGTAATAAAGACAAAAAGGTCTCCTTACTTAGTTTCAAGAAGAGACTTTTATAGGAAATTTTAAACAATTAGAAAGGAACGTTATTATGAGAAAGCGTTTTTTTTACCGTTACCTAAACTTGTCGCTCGCGGTTATTTTTTTATTTGCCGTGCTTTTGTGTGCCTGCGGTAAATCGAGTGAACAACCCCAAAAATCTGAGCAGGGTTCGGTGTCAGCTTCTCCACCTCTTGTACCGGCACCTCCCTCAGCCGTTGAAGCTCCGAAAGGGTCTTTAGACTTACGAACCGCCATCATCCAGGTTGCTCAACAGACAATCCCGGCAGTAGTGCACATTGAGGTGACGGAGCGTCAAACGGCGCCCAATCCCTTTTCCCCCTTTGAAAATGACCCCTTTTTCCGGTTTTTTTTTCCTGACATCCCTCGAGAGCAGAAACGGGAATTGAAGGGGATCGGGACCGGCATTCTCCTGGACTCTAAAGGTCATATTCTTACAAATAACCATGTGGCCGGAGGGGCAACCAAGATCGAGGTACTTCTCGCGGATGGCAGAACCTATCCGGGAAAATTAGTGGGGGCTGATCCAAAAACGGACCTGGCAGTCATTCAAATCGAAGCCAAAGAACCGCTTCCGTATGTTACCTTTGGCGACTCCGACAAAGTGCAGGTGGGAGAGTGGGTGGTTGCCATCGGGCATCCCCGGGGTTTGGATCAGACAGTCACCCAGGGAATTATTAGCGCTAAACACCGCACTGGTATCACTGATCCCAACTCGTATCAAGATTTTCTTCAAACTGACGCGGCAATAAATCCCGGCAACAGTGGCGGTCCTTTGCTTAGTCTTGCGGGGAGAGTAATTGGTGTCAATGCCGCAATTATCTCCCAATCAGGGGGCTATGAAGGAATCGGCTTTGCCATCCCCAGTAATATGGCGATCCACGTCGCCAACGCGCTTATTGCCCGGGGGAAAGTGGAGCGCGGGTGGTTGGGCGTGAGCGCCCAGGACCTTACCCCCGACCTTGCCCAGTCATTTGGTTTGGGGTCTTCCAAAGGAGCTTTGATTGCCGAGGTGACCAAAGACGGACCAGCGGATAAAGCGGGGATCAAACGGGGCGATGTGGTGCTTGCCTATAAAGGCAAAGAAACTCCGGATGCCAGTACGCTGAGAAATGAGGTAGCCAATACTCCTATCGGCGACCAGGTAACAATAACCGTCTGGCGTGATAAAGGACGGAAAGAAATTACGGTCACGGTTGGGAATTTAGAAAGTGTCACCAAAATAGAACGCTCGTCCCTAAAAGAAAGGTTAGGCGGAGAATTTCGTGCAGTAAGTTCGAAGGACGTAGAGAAATATAATCTTGAGTCCCAATCAGGGGTGGTGATTACCTGGGTGGACCCCAAGGGAGCGTTAGCTGAAGCGGGCTTTGAGGTGGATGATATTATTTTTAGTGTCAATGGCGTACCGATTGGTGATCCGTCAACCTTTGCTGAACTTATCAGCAAAGTTCCCCCTCGTAGTAAATTGGCGGTTTTGATCTTGGACCACCGAACGGGGAATGCCACCTATGCCCCATTGGTAGTGAGATAAATTTCCTTCTCAAAAATTCAAGAGCGAAATTCCTTCTTTAAATGGAGATATTTGCTGCCAAGAGCTATTTCGAGTTAATTGCCTTTGGTTTTGGTACGGGGGTTTACGGTACCCTCATTGGGGCAGGGGGAGGTTTTGTGTTAATGCCCCTGTTGGTTTTACTATATCCCCAAGAGAACCCGGAAAGGCTCACAAGCATCTCGTTAGCGGTAGTTTTTTTTAATGCTCTGTCGGGATCCGAGGCTTATGCCCACATGAAACGGATTGATTACCGCTCGGGAATCATTTTCGCTCTCGCCACGATCCCTGGTGCCATTTTGGGAGCAATTCATACCGGTTTTGTTTCCCGTCGCTTGTTCGATGGCCTTTTCGTTCTCTTACTGTTGGCAGCTTCGACATTTTTGCTTTTTCACCCGAATTTGATCGAACGACCACGTAAAGGGCCTGCTCCCCACCAGAGCGAACGCCACATAGTAGATACCGCCGGTATAAGTTATAATTATTCTTTTAATCTCGCAACCGGAGTCGTATTGAGCATTTTTGTGGGTTATATTTCAAGCTTTTTAGGGATTGGGGGCGGAATTATTCATGTTCCGGCACTTGTTTATCTTTTGCATTTTCCGGTGCATATTGCTACCGCCACTTCCCATTTCGTATTAGCTATTATGGCGCTTACGGGAACGTTGGTGCACATGATAATGGGTACCTTTAGCCATGGAGTACACCAGACTATCGCCCTGGCAATAGGGGTAGTGCTTGGTGCCCAGCTGGGCGCCTACCTGTCTAACCAGATTAAAGGAACATGGATTATTCGAAGCCTTGCACTTGCTTTAGGGTTTGTAGGCATCAGGATACTGATGATGCTTTTTCAAGGAAGAACATAAAATTATCGATAATGACCTTTATGTATCTCCAAGATGATCAACCTTGAGTCTTTAGTTTCTACTTATGGGTATCCAGCGCTTTTGGCGGGAACTTTTCTTGAGGGTGAAACCATTTTGGTGATCGCCGGTTTTTTGGCGCACCGCGGTTATCTCGAACTCCCCTGGGTTATTGTCGTCGCCTTCCTGGGATCATTCGCAGGAGATCAGCTCTATTTCTGGCTTGGTCGGACAAAAGGAGCGAATTTTCTGATGAGGAGACCCTCCTATCGAGTCCGGGTTGAGAAAGCCCAGAATCTTCTTGAAAAGCATCAAAAGCTCATTATCTTAGGATTCCGTTTTCTTTACGGACTTCGCACAGTAACACCTTTTTCCATTGGTCTGAGTAACATTAACGTCAAACAGTTTATTGGCCTTAATGTTATAGGCGCGATCGTGTGGGCAATGATAGTGGGTAGCGGAGGCTATTTGTTTGGCAATGCTTTGGAGATTATTATTGGCGACATCAAGCACTACGAATTGGCAATCCTGGCAGCAATGATTTTTGTAGTATGGGTGATGCATTTTTATCGCCATCGGATGTCAAAAACACTTGCACGGTAATCATAAAACACCAGAACAAAATCTTCATGGTTATGACCAAGAAAAAATTCCTTCATGGCCTCGGCCCCCTTGTAGGGGCGCTCCTTTTTACGTTGGCCCTCTGGGTTCTGCATAACGAACTCAAGACCTACCATCTTCACGACATTCTTCAGCGTACTCGTGAATTTCCCGTCCATCAGGTTGGGTTTGCTTTTTTGCTCACAGTGCTCAGTTATCTCATTATGACGGGATACGACACGTTGGCCTTACGGTACATCCAAAAACCACTTCCCTACAGCAAAACCGCTTTCGCTTCTTTTGTTGGCTATTCCTTTAGCAACAACATCGGGCTTTCTATGTTGGCCGGAGGTTCGGTTCGGTTTCGTCTTTATTCGGCGTGGGGACTTTCAGTAATTGATATTACCAAGGTAGTTCTTTTTTGTACTGCCACCCTCTGGCTCGGATTCTTAACCCTTTCCGGCGTGATTTTTCTTATTGAACCACTTGCCATTCCCCGGGCGCTTCACCTTCCTTTTTCCTCTGTTCAGACCCTGGGGGTGATTGCCCTGGTTCCGGTAGGGAGCTTCTTTTTTGTCAGTCTTTTACGAAAGCGATCGCTTACAATTCGTGATTGGGAGTTCACCATCCCTTCCTTCAAACTTTTGAGCGCTCAAATAACCGTTGCGTTGTTTGATTGGTTTATAGCGGGGTGCGTACTCTATGTTCTTTTGCCGGTTTCACCGAATCTTTCATTTCTGGGAGTGCTCGGAGTATTTCTTTTGGGACAACTTACGGGCATGGCAAGCCAAATTCCCGGTGGGCTCGGGGTTTTTGAGACCGTAACGATTCTCCTCTTATCGCCAACGCTTCCTGCTTCTGAACTTCTCGGGTCCCTTTTAGTTTATCGAGGCATGTACTATATCCTCCCGCTTCTCATTGCCGCAATTTTGCTTGGTGCTCAGGAGATGCTTCAAAAAAAGGAAGGAGTGAAGCGGATCGCGCGTTTTTTCGGCCAATGGGTTTCGGAATTGCTTCCCCCGGTGTTTGCTTTTACGACGTTTGTAGGCGGGACGATTCTCCTTTTTTCGGGAGCAACCCCAGGGGTGGGCTGGCGTTTTGCCTGGCTTAAGGATTTTCTTCCCTTGCCCGTCGTAGAAGTCTCTCACTTTCTGGGGAGTATCATCGGTATCGGTCTTCTGCTCATTGCTCGAGGCTTACAGCGCCGGATTGATGCCGCTTATATTTTAAGTTCGATTTTGTTAGGGGCGGGAATTGTAATTTCCTTCCTTAAGGGGTTTGATTATGAAGAGGCAGTTATTCTGACCGTCATGCTTGGCGCTCTTTTGCCCTGTCACCGGTATTTTTATCGGAAGGCCTCTTTTTTCAATGAAAGTTTTACTCCGGGCTGGACTGCGGCTATTAGCTTGGTTCTGGTATGCTCCGTCGCATTGGTTCTTTTTTCGTACAAACATGTTGACTATTCTCATGACCTTTGGTGGAGCTTTACCCTTTATGGTCACGCCTCCCGATCACTCCGGGGAGTTGTTGGGGCGATCGGGTTTGCGCTCTTTCTTTCGATGGCACGACTCCTCCGGCCCGCTCCAGTGAAATCAACATCTCCCGGAATAGATGATCCGGAAGTGGTAAGGCGTATTGTTCAACAGTCACCTCAGACCTACGCTCATCTGGCTCTGCTCGGTGATAAGACCTTTCTTTTCAACGAAGAACGGAATGCTTTTATTATGTACAACATCTCCGGACGAAGCTGGGTTGCCATGGGAGACCCGATAGGCCCGGAGGAGGAAAGGCGTGAACTTATTTGGCGTTTCCGGGAAATGTGCGACCGTTACGATGGATGGACCGTTTTTTATGAAGTAGGGACCCAAAACATTCCTCTCTACCTTGATCTCGGGCTTGCCCTTCTTAAAATCGGCGAGGAGGGACGGGTTTGGCTGCCGGGTTTTTCTTTAGAAGGAAATGCCCGCAAAGGATTCCGCCATACTCTTAATAAACTCGAAAAAGAGGGTTGCCTGTTTGAGGTTGTTTTGTCGGAAAGCCTTCCTTCTCTGCTTCCTGATTTACGGAATATTTCTGATGCCTGGCTCAAGGAGAAAAACACGCGGGAAAAAGGATTTTCGCTCGGTTTTTTTGATGAAGAATATTTGAAACAATTTCCTGCCGCCATCATCCGTAAAGACAAGAAAATAATTGCTTTTGCCAACATCTGGCAAGGAGCAGAACAAGAGGAACTTTCTCCTGATCTTATGCGCCATTTACCTGATGCTCCCAACGGAATTATGGACTATCTTTTCCTTCATCTCATGCTTTGGGGCAAAGAAGCGGGATATAAATGGTTTAGTCTGGGAATGACACCATTCGCGGGTATGGAAGACCACGCCCTTGCCCCGCTCTGGAACCGGCTGGGAGCTTTTATTTTCACCTACGGAGAATATTTTTATAACTTCCAGGGATTACGGCAATACAAACAAAAATTTGACCCTCAGTGGGAACCCAAATACATAGCTTCTCCTGGTGGCCTTGCCTTGCCCGGCATTATTACGAATATCGCTTCGCTGATTTCCGGAGGTATGAAGGGAGTGATTACAAAATGAAACGGATAGTGCTCTTTATACTTGGTATCATAATGGTAGGAATGATTTCCACCGCCCGTGCGGAAGAAGAAACCTTGCAGTTCGGTCGGTTCGGTACCGTCCACCTTGTTCGTACCTCACCCCAGCCGTCCCATATCGCCCTTTTTATGTCCGGTGATGGCGGAGGATGTGAACAGCGAATGGTTGACATGGCGCACGCGTTTGCTGATCTTGATACGCTTGTGGTGGTCATTAATATTAATTATTACCTCAAGGAACTGGAAAAATCAGGCGATGGCTGTGCGTATCCTGCTGCTGATCTGGAGAAGCTGAGCAAGTTTATTCAAAAAAAGCTTAACTGGCCCCGGTACGTGATACCGCTCTTGATTGGTTATTCTTCGGGCGCAACGTTAGTGTATGCTGTCGTGGCGCAGGCTCCGCCGAATACCTTTTGCGGTGCGATCAGTCTGGGTTTTTGCCCTGACTTTTGCCCCGACATTGTTGCTTTGCACAGACCTCTTTGTCGAGGATATGGTCTGGAGTGGAAGACTGAGCCGCGTAAGAAGGGATGTGTATTTCTACCGGCCGCGAATCTTCAGGTTCCCTGGATTGTTTTGCAAGGCATTACTGACCAGGTTTGTGAGCCGGCGATCACCGAAGCCTTTGTAAAGCAGGTAAAAGGAGGAGAAATCATTTTGCTGCCCACGGTGGGACACGGCTTTTGTGATCCGCCAAAGTGGATGCCGCAGGTGAAACCTACGTTCCTTCGCGTGGTAGCCAACGACAAACCGGCGCAAACTTTTCAGCCGTTATCATTAAAAGACCTCCCGCTGGTTGAGGTTCCGTCACAAGGACCCCAAGCTCATAACGTTCTGGCGGTGGTCATAAGCGGTGATGGTGGCTGGGCAGGGATTGATCGCGATATTGCGAATACCCTCTCAAGTAAAGGGGTCTCGGTAGTGGGGTTAAACTCCCTTCAATATTTCTGGAAACGGCGCACCCCCGAAGAATCCTCTCGGGATTTGGAAAGGATTATCAGCCACTATCTTGTCCACTGGAGAAAAGAACACGTCATCCTCATCGGGTATTCTCTGGGCGCGGATTTTCTTCCCTTTATGGCGAACCGTTTACCGCGTGAGGTGCTCGACCACGTATCGCTTATCGCTCTCCTTGGCCCGGATGAAAAGATTGACTTTGAATTTCACCTTTCTTACTGGCTGAGAGGCTCGCCGGGGCGTAATGCTCGTCCTGTTCTTCCGGAGGTAGAGAAACTGAAAGACAAAAAGATCCTCTGTTTCTGCGGGGATCAAGAAACCGATTCCCTCTGCCACAAAATGGATGCCGGACTCGTGAAAGTAATTATGCTTAAAGGGGGACATCATTTTGGAGGGGATTACGAGGGGATTGCGGAAACGATTTTAAAGGAATCGCGCACTCCTGATGGGCGCCTTTGAAAGGAGGAAGAAATGATTCGCAAACCACACGAGATGGTGGTCTGTCAGATTTGCAAAGAAAAGAAAAAGCTAAACGAAGTGTTGTCTGGGGAGCTTGTGCGCCCTTCCCTTGTGGAAATGATTCAAAAGAAATATCCCGATTGGTCTTCTGAGGGATTTATCTGTCGTGCTGATCTCAATCATTTCCGTACCGAGTATATCCAAAGCCTGGTGGAAAAAGAAATGGGCGAACTTTCCACCTTAGAATTGGATGTCATAAGAAGTCTGAAGGAGCAAGATTTGCTCTCCAAAAATGTCAATGTTGAATTTGACCGCAAATCGACCATCGGCGAACGTGTAGCTGACAAAGTTGCCGAATTCGGGGGAAGCTGGGGTTTTATCACCACCTTTACCGTGGTGATCGTGGCGTGGATAATAATGAACTCAATCGTTTTATTCCTAAGACCCTTTGACCCCTATCCTTTTATTCTTCTCAACCTGATTCTTTCTTGCGTGGCCGCTTTTCAAGCGCCGATCATTATGATGAGCCAGAACCGGCAAGAAGCTAAAGATCGCCTGCGATCCGAACACGATTACCGGGTAAACCTGAAGGCCGAACTGGAGATTCGTCATTTAAATGAAAAGATAGACCACCTCCTGGCGCAACAATGGCAACGGCTGGTAGAGATTCAACAGATTCAGATGGATTTAATGGAAGAACTTGTCCGTAAAACTCCGCGGGAAATCGGCGGTTAGATAAAACTTATTGGAAAAATTTAGATTTATTGGTTTAAGGGTAGGGACTATACATTTACTTAAGGTGTTGAATTTTGCTGCACCTAAGTAGATTATAAACGATAAAGAAAAATTTTAACCCTCAATAAGCTCCTTTCTCAAGCGGCAATTTTCTGCTGCAGACGTTGGATGAAATCATTCATGAAAACTTCCATTCCTTGGAGAAACCGCCGGAATTCTTTCTTATCCGTATCCGCAATTTCCCGTCGAAGCTCAGGGAGGTATCTCACCAGAATGTCCCGCAGCATTTCCGCCTCTTGAGGAGTCAGTTCAATCTGCGGCATGAGCGCCCTCCTTTCTTTTTTGTCTGCATGCCTGCAAACATTTTAATTTTTCTATTTAAATTATACCCAAAAAATTTGAAAATGCAAGTCAGTTCAAAAAATTACTTTAAGATTAAACCAATGAGGATAAAATTTCGAACTTATGATGAATGATAGTTATTTATTTGCCTTCAAGGTATTTTTTGAGAAACCGGGCGGTGTAGGAGGTATGTGAGTATTTCAGAATTTCCTGGGGAGAGCCGGTTGCTACGACGTGTCCGCCTCCCTCTCCTCCTTCGGGGCCAAGGTCAATGATGTAGTCTGCGGCCCGGATAATGTCGAGGTTATGTTCGATAATGGCTACTGTGTTTCCTTTATCCACCAGTCCGTGGACTACGTGTAAGAGTTTTTCAATGTCCGCGAAGTGAAGACCGGTGGTTGGTTCATCGAGGATATACAATGTCTTTCCCTGCGTGGAACGGGAGAATTCATAAGCGAGTTTAATCCGCTGGGCCTCTCCACCGGAAAGGGTAGGGCTGGGCTGGCCCAGGGTGAGGTAGTCAAGACCCATGTCGGTAATAATCTTTAAAGGCCTGGCGATAGCGGGAATGGCGGAAAAGAAATTCGCGGCTTCCTTCATGGTCAGGTTGAGCACTTCGGAAATTGTCTTGCCTTTGTAGTTAATGTGTAATGTCTCGTCATTAAACCGCGTTCCTCCGCAGACCTCACAGTCCACATACACATCCGGGAGAAAGCTCATCTCGATCCTTTTTTTCCCCTGACCGGCGCAGGCTTCGCATCGCCCTCCTTTCACGTTAAAGGAAAACCGTCCGGGATTATATCCCCGCATCCGGGCATCAGGGATAAACGAAAAGAGCCTCCGGATGTCATCATAGAAGCCCACATAGGTTGCGGGGGTTGAGCGGGGAGTACGGCCGATGGGTGAGTGGTCAACATCAAGCACCCGGTCAAGATGTTCCCACCCGGATAACGCGGCGAATGCCGGGTTGTTTTGTTTTACGCCCAGGAGGTGATTTTTAAGACTCCCTAAGATGACTCCTTTTAAGAGCGTTGACTTTCCCGCTCCGGAGACACCGGTAACGCAGGTTAAGGTTCCGAGGGGGAGGGCGATCTCGATATTTTTAAGGTTATGTTCTCGGGCGCCTTTAACCAGAAGCCATGTATCCGGCGAGCGCTTCCGCGAAGTAATGATTCTCCGGTTGTGATTTTTCAAGAATTGCCCGGTGATTGAGTGAGGAGTGTTTAAAAGTGTTTTGAGTGTTCCGGAGGCGATTACTTCGCCTCCCTGAACCCCTCCTCCGGGGCCCAGGTCAATAATAAAATCTCCGTGCCGGATGGTCTCTTCATCGTGTTCCACCACCACCAAACTATTGCCCATGTTTTTTAACTCTTTCAAGGTTTGGACCAGCATCCGGTTATCGCGGGGGTGAAGACCGATTGTTGGCTCATCCAGAATATAACAGGCCCCGCGCAGATTCGAGCCTAACTGAGCGGCTAAACGGATCCTTTGAGACTCTCCTCCGGAGAGAGTGTCTCCACGGCGATTGAGGGTGAGATAGGGAAGCCCAACTTTGAGAAGAAAGGCAAGGCGGGTGTTAATCTCCCTGACAATGGTGGTGCCGATTGCCTGTTCCTGAGAAGAAAAGGAGACGGCGCGAAAAAACTTCTCCGCTTGAGCAACCGAAAGCGACGCCACATCCCAGATCCCTAAACCTTTTACCTTGACGGCCAGCGCATTAGCCTTAAGTCTTTTTCCCTTGCAGGCCGGGCATTCCACTTCGTTAACGTCAGATGGTATATCGGTTGCTTCGAGGAACTGATCATAAAAGAATTCTTGTGAGTAATGATCAGACTCGGTAATAAAACCCATTCCTGCGCAGCGGGGGCAGGCGCCGTGTTTGCTGTTAAAGGAAAATAAGCGCGGGTCAAGCGGTTCAAAGCTCTGAAGACAGCGGGGGCAAAACAAGGTGTCACTATACCGCTTTTGCGCGCCCTCAGCAGTGACAGCAAAAAAAGTACCCTTTCCCTGCCGGAGGCTTTCTCGAACGATCTCATCCAAGGCAACTCTGCCCTTCGAAGAAATATCCTGCTGCGCGATGAGGAGGTCAATCTCATGCTCCTGAAAGCGATTTAAAACCGGAGGCTTGCTGAGATTCACAATTTTCCCATTAATACGGGCTTGGGAATAGCCCTTTTTCAGTGCCTGGGTGAAAATATCTTTATGGAATCCTTTTCTTCCCAAGACCTTGGGAGCAAAGAAAGAGACCTGTTTTTCCCGAAACGATGCTCGAACATCCCGCGCGATTTGTTCCACGCTCTGAAGCGTGATCGGCTGATCGCATGAAGGGCAGTACTGGGTGCCGAGCTTGCTGTAGAGAAGGCGGAGGAAGTGGTAGATTTCCGTCAAGGTGGCAACGATCGACCGTTTCCCTTCCTGGTACATCCGTTGTTCGATCGCCACGGTGGGAGGGATTCCCGTGACCACGTCAACATTGGGTTTATCCATGATCTTAAGGTACTGCCGGACATAAGGAGTAAGGCTTTCGAGGTAACGGCGCTGACCTTCCGCGAACAGGATATCAAAAGCAAGCGTGGATTTGCCTGAGCCGCTCATTCCGGTGATGACCACCATGTCCCCCCGGGGGATGGTTACCTTGATGTTCTTGAGGTTGTGTTCCCGCGCGCCAATAATCCGGATTTCCTCGGCAGAAAGTTTGTCCTTTTTTTTAGCGACCACACGAGATTTTTTCTCGTGAAGATTTGAAGCATCCGGTTTCAGAATGTCTTTCAGGAACTTTCCGGTCCAGGATTGGTGACACGAGGCAACTTTTTCAGGAGTGCCCGCAGCCACAAGATAGCCGCCCGCCTCACCTCCTTCGGGTCCCAGGTCAATGATATGGTCGGCGCATTTGATGACCTCGAGGTTATGTTCCACAATAACCACAGAGTTTCCCTTTTCCACTAAACCCTGGAGAGTCGTGATAAGCTTGGCGATGTCATCACAGTGAAGACCAATGGTCGGTTCATCAAAAATAAAAAGGATATTTTCTGCTTTCGGGGCGCTGATGTGTTTCGCCAATTTAAGCCGCTGGGCTTCTCCTCCGGAGAGGGTGTTGAGCGGCTGGCCCAGCCTGAGGTAACCCAAACCAACATCCGTAAGGACGCTTAAAGGAGCAAAGACCTTGGGCAGGTTTTTGAAAAACTCCCGTGCCTCATCCACCGTGAGGCTCAAAACCTCCGCGAGATTTTTTCCCTGGATGGTGACTTCCAGGATTTCCGGCTTAAATCTTTTTCCCTGACAGTCAGGACAGGTGATGTAGATATCGGCTAAAAACTGCATTTCGGTTTTTTCATACCCGTCTCCTTTACAAGTCTCGCATCTTCCGCCTTCGACATTAAAGGAAAACGATGAGCTCGTGTATCCCCGCTCCTGAGCGAGCGGAGTGCGGGCAAAAAGAGCGCGGATGGGATCAAACGCTTTGAGATAGGTCAGGGGGTTTGAGCGCGGGGTTCCGCTGATGGGCTTTTGGTTAACCAGCATGACCTCGTGAATCAGCTCAGCTCCTTTGATCGCGGCAAACGCGCCCGGTTTTTCCTCAAACACACCTTTCTCCCGCTTTATGCCGCGGTAAAGAATCTCTTCAATCAGGGTGCTTTTCCCTGAACCCGAAACACCGGTTACGCACACCACCATTCCCAGAGGAATTTCAAGGTCGAGGTTTTTGAGGTTGTGCTCGCCTGCTCCGAAGATCCGGATCCTGTTGGTTTTCCGAGGGCTTCTCCTTTTTTGGGGGAGAGGAATTTTTAGCGCTCCGGAGAGGTATTGCCCGGTAAGCGAGTTCTTAGCTCGTGTTATTCCCTGCGCTTTTCCGAAATAGACTAATGTTCCCCCCTTCTCGCCCGCGCCCGGTCCGAGGTCGAGGATGTAGTCGCTGTTCTTGATGATTTCCGGATCATGCTCCACCACCAGCACGGTGTTATTATTTTTTTTAATGTGATGGAGGATATTTATTAAGCGGAGGTTGTCGCGGGGGTGAAGCCCAATGCTCGGTTCATCGAGGATGTAAAGGGTATGGGCAAGTGAGGAGCCTAAGATAGTGGTGAGATTCACCCGTTCCACTTCACCGCCCGAAAGGGTGCGCGACTGGCGGTCTAAGGAAAGATACCCAAGCCCGACATCAATCAGGTAAAGGAGACGGTTTTTGATCTCCTGAAGAATGGTCTCGCTGACCTTGTCATCTTTGGCCTGAAGGCGGGTAAAAAAATCATGAGCCTGAGCAACACTCATCCGGTAAAGCTCGCCGATATTTTTTTCTTCCACCTTCCAGAAGAGCGCTTCTTTTTTGAATCGCGTACCGCTACAGGCTGGACACTCACGATAGCTCCGGTAGCGGGAAAGAAAGACCCGGACGTGCATCTTGTATTTTTTGGTCTCCAGCCATTCAAAGAAGCCCCGGATTCCATAATACTCAGAGGTTCCGTTGATGATGTCCTGCTGATCTTTTTCCTTTAAATCTTTAAACGGGATAGTAGTCGGGATTTTCCGGGCGCGGCAAAACTCCATCAGGTCGTCAAACTCGATTCGTCCGGGCTCGGGCTTCCAGGGCTTGATGGCTCCTTCTCGTAATGATTTGCTCTTATCCGGGATAACCAGTTCGAGGTCAAAATCAATGATCCTTCCAAACCCGCGGCAGGTTTCGCATGCGCCTAACGGGCTGTTAAAAGAAAAAAGATTGGGGACCGGGTCCTGGTAATTGAGGTCGCAATAGGGGCAGTGAAACTCAGCGCTGAATTTTAAAATATCCTGTCCCGGAAAAACAAGAGAGCAATGCCCTCCGCCAAACTTAAGCACTCCTTCGAGCGAATCAATGATCCGCTTTTTTGCCCCTGTTTTCAGAGGCAGCCGGTCCATCACCATGAGAACTTCTTTTTTGGTTTTCTTGAGCACCTGGCTGAGCGGAAGGATTTCGTTGTTATAATAGGCGCGTGAAAACCCCATGCCCGAAAGATAGGTTTCTACGTCATCCCGGTTAAGTCCATTGAATTTAATGGGGAACGCCATGATAAATTCTGTTCCTTCCCTCCGGGTCAGGAGACTTTCCCAGATGGTGAACGAGGTATCCCTTTCTACTGTTCTTCCGCAGGTAGGGCAATAAAGACGCGCCATTTTAGCGAAAAGAAGCTTGCAAAAATCGGTGATTTCGGTCATGGTGCCCACAGTGGAGCGGGACGTTTTTACCAGATTTTTGCTGTCAATGGCGATGGCCGGCGGAATTCCTTCGATCTTATCCACACGGGGTTTATCCATCCGGTCCATAAACTGGCGGGCATAGGGGGAAAAGGTCTCCACATACCTTCTTTGCCCTTCGGCGTACAGGGTATCGAGGGCGAGGGATGATTTTCCTGAGCCGCTTACCCCGGTAATGGCAATGATCTGAAAGAGGGGGATTTCAAGGTTCAGGTTTTTTAAATTATTCTGCTTCGCGCCAATAATCCGGATTGAGTCGTAAGCGCTCATTTTTTTGACGTACTGCTGTGGTTATTAATCTTTCTTTCTTGACAATTTCTTGTTTTTTTGATACTAACGTTTCGGCCTTTAGGAAGAGATGTTTTTAATCCCCAAGCTGGTATCATCGTTTAAAATTTTAAAAATATTTTATTATTTAAACCCTGTGCCCTTCGGAGAGGGTATCGCGCAATCACTTAAAATAGACTAATCCGCGCAAAAAAAGTATATTTAAATATACTCTCTTTGCCCCTTTGTTTCCAGGCAGGGAATCAAAATTTTTTGTTAAAGAAATTACCGGCGTTTTTCCGGAATCTGATATTCTTAAAAAAATTTACACTCTTCGGGAAAACGCCCGGCTTATTGTGATACAACAACTCAGCAAAAATAAGAGAACATGAAACGAGATAACAAGATAGATGAATTATTCGAGGAGTTTGGCTCTTCAATGTCGGTAAATTTGATTGTCCAAGGTCCCCGAGAAGTTCTTGACCTCAGAGGCCAGCTTCTTAAAGGGTGTTTGCAATGCGATAAGCGGATCAGTGAATTTATGCTTTCCCAGGATATTGCCTGCGCTCTTACCGCCGGTCACTATGAGATAAAATCCGATGCCGCAAAATTTCTCCAAAAAATCTGCAACAATGCTATTTCCCTTGCTGACGCAAGCAAGAAAACCGACGGTCTTGTCCGGGCTTCCGGGGATACGGCCATGGTGCTTAAAACCTTAAAAGAGGTTGACCCGAAAAAATTCCTCGAAGTTTTATGTATCCTGTTGAAATACGAAAAGGAGAAAAAGGGTGACAAAGCTCATACCGTATAAGAAAGCAAAAAGCCAAGCCCTTAAGCTTCTTAAGGCAAAAGATGTAAAAGAAGCGGAGAATGTTTTAGCCCTTTGCACGGATGAAACCCGTTTGCGCATTTATGGCGAAATGACTTCTCATGAGCTGGGTTTGTTGGCTTCCCGGGCAGACATGAGCTGGATAATTTGCGAGTTGCCCCGGGAAATGCTGATCAACGCGCTTGCCCATGATCCGGAACTGATTGATGAAAAAGGCCAGCTCTATCCGGTGCAGGCAGTGGCAGTTGCCTATTCTTTAACTGATCGGGAGGATGCCCCGACCCTTTATCAGGAAGAGGACCTTATCCGCAATATTGTAAGCATGGCTTTTTTGGTTGAAGTGCCGGAGGAATTTGATTTTGAAGAGGAAGATGAGGTGGGAAACTGGCTGTTGAACCATTGGCTTAATCGGTTTGAGCCGGACATTGATGACTTGTTGCAATATGATGAAGAAACCTTAGGTGGTATTACGGCAGACATCCGTGAGGAAGCGAAAGAAGAGATCCGGATAATTCAAAAGGCGATGAAAGTACGAGCGGAAAAGGTTGAACGCGAAATGTTTGATATTTAATCAGGAGACAGAAAAGTTTAAAAATTATTCTGACTCCTGACTTCTGAGTTCTTAGTTCCGTCTTCTGGCTTCTGACTTCTGACTTCTGTCTTCTGTCTTCTCTATTACACGAGGGAACAAAACACAACCCATGACGTTTCTGGTGAAGTGGCAACCTGCCCGAAAAGAATGGGATCCTGATCTCCAAAAACCATTTTTGGTTCAGGTTCTTAAAAAAGCGGTGTTTAGTAATCTGCTTGACCTGGAGTTTTTGTTTTATTTTAAGAACTCGCTCGCGGTTATGTGTGAGATCTGGCTCAAAAGGGTGGGGATAGATCCAATGATCAATGCCGACAAAAACTTTCACGCTTTACAGGATGAGTTTTTTAAGGTGCTCGCGCAGATCAACCGGGGATTTGAGCTTGAAGTAAACGCCGATTGGAAGGGCGGCGTGGGAAGATTAATTGAGCTTTGGAGGAATATCGAACGGGAAAGTGAAGCGCAATGGAATGACTATAAGGAGGAGCGGCGCAAGGGCGATCCGGCCAGCCGCTTTGAGCTGAAGGAAGAGCCTAAGCAGGATGTGGCCGATGCTTTCTGGGTGAGGATGTTCAGAAAAGGAAGGAAGTGGAAAAAAGAGGCGCTCGACCTTGCTGAGGCAATCGATGGCCAGCAAGCGCGGTTTTTTTTCTCCCCGTTTGAGAGTGATGAGCACAAGACTTTTACTGATACCAAGACTCATGTGTTAAGGAACACTCAGGAAGCATGGGTTTACACCACGCTTTCCTCCAAACTGGGGTTAAGCCCTGGTTATGATTTTCTGGGAGAGACTTTCGCGGCAAGTTTGAAGACGATCAAAGAGGCTCAAAGAATTATCCGCGAAGGCAATGCCAAACTTTGGCTGATCAAGAATTTTTTTCAGATCAACCGGAGGGAGTGGGTCTATTTGCTGAGCACGTTGACCGGCGGACATGTTCCTTTGGAGCGCTTATTCGGAAATCTGATCACTACCATCATTCTCAAACATGACCGCAAGTCATTTGAACTCAAAGAAGAAGATGCCGGGGAGCTGTTTCGAGTTTTTTGGATTCATGGGCTCACACTTCCCTATGACCAGGCTGCACCGGTTGCCTGTTTCCTTCACCAAGCTATTGTCAACGCCAAGGAATATAAAATTTACGCCGACGCGCTCGCGGTTTTATCCGCTCTGCGCAAAGCCGGAGAAAATGGAAAGCGCTATAAAACCTTTTCTGGGGCGGGCAAGGTTTTGTCCGCTTTGAATAAGGAAATAAATCATATCGTCCGGCACCAAATCTATGAAGCGGATGTTGACCTTTCCGACCTGGACGTTCCGATCGATACGGAAAAAAAATATTGGCTGTTGATCGCGAAGCTGGAGTTGGTTGTATCGCTGGAGATGGAAATTCATAAAGTGGTGGAAGAAATTTTTTGGAAGGTCATTGAGACGTTTTCCGATCTTATCCGAGCGTATAAGATTCAAAAGAAAAGAAAACATTCCGAAGAAGAAAAAGAAGTATTAAGAAGAATAGCCCAAAAATATTACCTCCGGCCGGAGGAGAAAAACTTTCTTTCCTACGCCCCCGATCGCTGCTATGTCGGTAAAGAGCTGGGATACTTTAACGTGAGGGTGTCGCGGGAAGGACACGCGGAAACTCCGGGCGAACTTTTTTTTGCGAAAAAAACCCAGAAGATAAAAAAAGACTACCTGATCCCGCCGATCCATATCCGCCGGGAATTGATTTCTCTTTGCGGCCGCTACGGAAAGATCATCGCGGACATCACCGACAAGAAGAAGAACAAGGTTTTTCCTGATGCCAAACTGATCTGGACTCCGGCCAAAATTCAGATCACGGACAGGCGATACCTGCGAAAAATCAAACCTCAAACTCTCTACGAGGTCAAGATTAAGCAGGCCCTTCCCCGCAAGCTCAGGGAAAAGTGGGAATAGCTTTTCCCAGAAAATTCTTGACAAATTCAGGCGAAATGCTATCTTAAATTTGATAATTCCTAATAAGGGGATAACGCGCTTTCATCGAAAAAGGGGATTTAAAACTGGGACGAATAAGTGCGACCTTCCTTATGATCCTGTGTCCATAAACTGAACGATATGGCTTTGCTACCAAACCGCAAAGATGCAATAATTAGCTCAGCGAAACTTAAGGACTACATTTTGTCTCCAAACCATCCTCTCGGAAAATTTAAAGCTAAATTTTTTGAGGAGGCTGGTTATGTGCAAGGGTCATGGGAAATATTGGCGAAAGATATTCGAGCACAGCACCTTTCAAAAAATGCAACAAAAGGGCAACCTTCCTCTTTTGGAAAGAAATACGAGATAACTGCTCCCTTGAAAGGTCCAAAATCAATTGTTATGATTACATCAGTATGGATTATCTTGAAGGGTGAAGAAGTGCCCCGATTGATAACCCTTATGCCCGGAGGGAAAAAAGATGAAATTTAGTTTACTTGAATCGGTGGTATTAACCAAAGATATTAAGAAGCACAGTCTTAAAAAAGGTGACTTAGGAACTGTCGTTGAAGTTTATGGAAAGCATGATTATGAGGTTGAGTTTGTTACTGCCGGGGGACGAACTCAGGCGTTAATTCCCCTCCATGAACAAGATCTCCGACCAGTAGCGCAAAGGGATATAGTCGCGGTACGCTCCTTAAGAGCGGTAGCGTAAATAAATCTTCAGCACAATTCGCAACCTAAAGGTTGCGGCTACCCTACCACTATGAAAATCAATATAATAAATTTTGGTAGCCGCAGGCTTCAGCCTGCGCCAAACAGTTCTTCAACAGACTTTCTCCCAGAAATTCCTTGACAAATTCCCGTATTATGCTATCTTCCATAAATAATTTTTAGCGGGGGAACCTCGCCTTTTTCCATACCTGCTGGATTTGTTTTATGGAAAAAACCAAATTGACCCTGCGTTGAAAACAAACCCCCGTTTTTGTTATTGCGAGGTATATTGTGCTATATCCAGATGATCTGGTCAAGTAAAAATGGACACCCAGTTAAGCGACTTTTTGCAAAGTAAAATTACTTTCAAAAGTATTTGGGGTTTTGTATCCCAAAAACGAATGGAGACGGTGACTGTTATAAAACATTTCA
>Ga0209164_1001968_pt1 | contig 23706 bp, 16 predicted proteins | sample MTBNYHSulfiMetaG_FD_187458 | JGI IMG/M metagenome (GOLD analysis project Ga0209164, IMG submission 187458) | Enrichment culture microbial communities from rom New York Harbor, USA that are MTBE-degrading - MTBE-NYH (New York Harbor Sulfidogenic)... | ecosystem: Environmental > Aquatic > Marine >... | reverse complement strand
CCAAACCGTCGGACATGGCGTTCTCCTGTGGCAAATTGAAGGGTCGGTTGGTTGCTGATCGTTTGTCAGGTCAAGGCATCTGTATCGGTGATGCGATATTTTTCCACCTTGCGGTAGACCGTGGTCAAGTTGATCCCAAGTAGTTTCGCAGCCTCTGCCTTGTTGCCTTTGGTTCTTTTCAGCGCCCGCGTAATCAGCACCTTTTCGTTTTCCACCAGATTGAAATTATTATCATGTATTGTATCCTTTTCGCTCATCGAACGCAACTCTGGAGGCAGATCGGCAACCTCGATCGTTTCATCGACGCCCAGCGCAAAAGCCCGCTCGATCACATTTTCCAACTGCCGTACATTTCCGGGCCAATCATAATTCATCATGAGATCGAGTGCCTCATGTGAAATCCGCTCGACCACCCTGTGGCTGTCCTTGGAAAATTTCTTGATGAAGTGGTTGACCAAAGTGGGAATATCTTCGCGGATCTCGCGCAGGGACGGCATATGGAGGGAGATGACATTCAAGCGATAGTAGAGATCCTCCCGAAAAGCTTTCTGGGCGATGGCCTGCTCGAGATTCTTGTTGGTAGCCGCGATCACCCGCACATCCACCTCGCTCTCGCGGGTATCCCCCACCGGGCGGATCTTTTTCTCCTGCAGCGCCCTAAGCAGCTTGACCTGCAGGGTCGGCTGTACCTCGGCGATCTCATCGAGAAAAATCGTTCCCCCATCCGCCGCCTTGAAAAGGCCGATGGTATCTTTCACGGCACCGGTGAAGGCGCCCTTCACATGCCCGAAAAGCTCGCTCTCCAGCAATCCTTCGGTAATGGCCCCGCAGTTGACCGGTATAAAAGGCTTATCGCGACGCACGCTGTTCTGATGAATGACATTGGCCACCAGCTCTTTCCCCGTGCCGCTTTCACCCTGGATCAGCACCGTCGGGCTGCCATTGCTGATACGGTCGATGACGTCATAAATCTGCTGCATCTTGGCACTCTTGCCGACCAGTTGATCGTAATTGTAGCGGTCTTTCAGACGTCGTTTGATCAAATAGTTTTCCAGTTGAAGCGTCCGTTTTTCGACAATCCGGTCGATGAGGATCTTCAGCCTTTCGAAATTGATGGGCTTTTGCAAATAATCGTAGCTTCCCCGTTTAAGCGCCTCGATGGCCGATTCGATCGTGCCATAGCCCGTTACGATAATCACCTCGGTTTCCGGGCTGATCTCCTTGATCGATTTGAGCAGATCCAATCCACTGATTTCAGGCATGATAAGGTCAGAAAAAACAGCGGCGTACTCCTTATGCTGTATCATTTCTATGGCCGTGAGGCCGTTGTTGATCGTATCAACGCTATATCCGTTGCGCATCAGATAGGCTGCGACGACGTCGAGAATCTGTTGATCGTCGTCGACGAATAGAATCGGAAATTTTTCCATATCGCCGCTAGTTTAGGAATTGTTCAAGATGCGGAAATTTAAGGTCGAAAAAACTGAAAAAAGTCAGCTCAAGCCGTCCTGGGCTTGTCCTGCAAAATTCCCCGAAGCCTTTATCATCAGCAATTTTTAAAGGTGACATTCTAAAGTGATAAATGAGTGTATGCCATTGGATAGTAAGCCTGTCAAGGTTTTGAAATGGTAATGCAATCAAAATGTTGGATTCAAGGGATACCACCTGATGGGGTTAATCCCGATTCAAGTTTTTAAATTACGAGGGGATCAAAATCGCATGTATTTTAAGCCTCGGAAGAGAGGAGTGACAAGTCCATCTGTATGATTTCATAACGAAAAGAAAGTCTTTCCATCAGGATTTGTAACACCTGTCAATAGTTTGACTTGAAAATCGGTATGTTGGCTTGGATTCGGGTTTGAAATGAAATCATATGCGAATTAAAACAATATGATACGACTATGGTATGTTCATTGCTTATGTCTTATGCGGTTGAATCGAAATTTAAGGCCAAAAAAGGATGAATGACGACCTGGAGACGTTGAAATGACTGCTGCTGTGACATTGTCCGAAACTGCATGCTGGCTTGAACATGAGCACGACATCCTTCCGATCATGACCGCACTCTTTGTCGATGGATTAGAACCCCGCACGAATTTTCCAATTGATCGTCAAAATTGGGAGTCTGAAAGGTCAGAAGAAATTGATGCGGCAAAAATATTCCGTTTGCCAATAACAGTAAAACCATACAGCCGACAAGCAAACAAGCAAAAGAAAAATTGTGAGGACCATGATTTCATAACTAAAAATTTCAAAAATTCCACATCATCTTCACCTACGCAGCATATAGTTGTGCGCCAGCTTATCAGTGGTATATCCCATCATTTCAATAACCTGCTAATGGGTATATGGGGCAATGCAACTCTCATCCGAATGCAACTCGACCCTGTAGACCCGCGCTACGTTCACGTTGAACAGATGGAACGGTTGATCCAAAGTGGTGCCTTCCTCATCCATATGGTTTTGGGATATCTCGGAGAAAGGCGAACCGTTGCGAAACAGATGCGATTGAATCAACTCATATCTGAGATCAGAAATGAAACCGGACTTGATAATGGCATCGATGATCCATGGGATTTTGAAGCCCGGCTCAAATGGGCGTCCCGGGTACAGCGTCCAAGAATGATCGCAAGCAGCACAGCTCGGGTGTTAGAGGTGTTGTTCCAAGGTATTGAAAAGCATTGCAGGGAAATTTTAGCGCTTAAAGACATAGATATTACAAACAAAAAAAAGCTATCGACAATAGACTCTTTGGTAGAAAGAGGTCTCGATATCACCTGCAAGTTGCGGCTTTATGCAGGTGATTTTCCTAAAAACCAAAAATCGCGAATTAGATTTGGGCCTATGGCCAAACGTCTTCTAACGAGACTTAGCGTTCGATTTCCAAATATCGAAATACACTCCCAGATAAGTGATAAACTTCCGACAATAATAGCCGATCGCTGGCAGTTGGAATGGGCATTCGAGGAAATAATAGTCAATTGTGCGAATGCCATGCGCAATGGTGGCATATTGAAAGTCACTATTCAAAAACTTCAGGATGAATCCCCGAAGGTAAGGTGTGGTGTGCACAACGGGGGAAATTACCTTGTGATTACCGTTCAAGATTCAGGTGATGGTATAACTACTAGAGTAAAGAAACGCATCTTTGAACCGTTTTTCGCAAACCCCAAAATTCATGGGAAAAAGGGACTGGGTCTGGCCGCGGCCGATGGGATCCTCAGAAGCCTTCGAGGCTATATCCATCTTCAATCTTGTCCCAAATTGGGAAGCACATTTAAACTGTATTTGCCATTTAGCGACGCGACCCTGCTACCGGAAAACCGAGTCCAATTCCTGCGAGCGACAGCAGAAAAAAACAGATAATAGAAAGACGCTTTCAAGTACATCCGACGATGAAGCAACACTAATGATGGTTGACCACCATTACGGATCAAACAAACCATGGGATCAAGGTAAAGGCATGGTAGCAGCTTTCACAGGTGCAGCGCCTCAGGGGTATCAAGCATTGGATGATTTGGAGCGGGCGCTGTTTTCTACCCCGAACGACTCCGTTTTGCTTCGTCGCTATTTTGATATTGCTGTCAAATCGAGGCAACTCGCCCGGGGTAGGTCCTTTTTTGAAAGGCTACTCATCCACTTCCCGAATTATATCCAAATCAGAACGCTTTACATTTCCCTTTGCCTGCAACTGAAAGAGTTTCATGCAGCCATGGCCGCCATTGAAACCTTGATAGCCTTTTCAAATCCTGAAGATGATTTGATCGATGCGGCCTTGGGTGTGAGAGCCAAAATCGGTCCAAAAAGAGTAGGGCAGGGTGAAATCAATAGCCTATCGGTGTGCATGATTGCCAGAAACGAACAACACTATTTGCCCGCCTGTTTAAATGCGATCAAAAAATTCGCTGATGAAATCGTCTTGGTCGACACAGGTTCCGACGACCGCACCGCAGACATTGCAAGGGTATTTGGGGCAAGAATTTATAATTTGCAATGGCAGGAAGATTTTGCAGCGGCCCGCAATGCAGGATTGGAAAAGGCAGAAGGTGATTGGGCCCTTATCCTCGATGCCGATGAGATCATCGCCGAACAGGACCTTGCGAGCTTAAAAATGCTTTTGGATCAGCATGAAGCGTGCGCCACCGCCTTTTCAATGGAGACACGCAATTACACCCATCAGGCCAATACCCTGAAGTGGCATGCCAATGATGGCCGGTACCGGCAGTTCGAAGCCGGCATCGGTTGGTTTCCCAGCAAAAAAATACGACTGTTTCCAAACCACCCGGCCATCCGATTTAAATTCCCGGTTCACGAACTGGTCGATCCTTCAGTTCAAGCGGCTGGATTCGATATACAGGAATGTAGAATTCCCATTCATCATTACGGGCATCTGAGTGAGGCGCGAAATCAAAAAAAAGCAGAGGCTTATTTTAGGATCGGATACGACAAGCTGGACCAGTTGGGAGAAGATGTAGCCGCCATCCGTGAACTGGCGGTGCAGGCCGGGCAATTGGGACTGTGGGCCGAGTCGCTGGTCTTGTGGGAACGCCTGATAAAGTTGAGGCCGAACTTTAGAGACGCCTATATTAACATGTCGGGCGCCTATTGGCAGATAGGACAATACCCGGCCGCCTTGCGTCATGCCAGGAAAGCACTCGAGATAGATGGGCAAGCAAAAGAGGCGCATTACAATGTTGCCGTCAGTCTATTGATGTCGGGTGATGTCGAAGCGGCTTTGACTGTTTTGTCTGACTTAAATGAAAAGCATGATGATTACCTGGCCGCACGATTCATGATGGCGGCTGCCGCAGCTTGTAGCGGCTCAATTAATGATGCTGCCTCTATTTTTCATTCTATTGAAAAATCAAGTGTGGGCAAAGCCTTGGTCTACGGCATCCAGGATCTGACGAAACGGCTTCAGTCGGCTGGCCTGTCTGAATATGCATCGAATTTGGGGAGCATCGTCGAGGCGATCACATCCGAAACCAACCGAGCGATCTCTGAATAACCCACCCAACAAGGCATTCGATTTGATGACCGCAACAGGCCGACCCGATGGCATCAAGAGCTGGCAGGAAGCTTATGAGAAGGGTAGATTGGCCTGCGCAAGAGGTCATTTGTCTGAAGCAGCGATTGCCATCGAAACGGCCATTCGTCTGAATCCCAATGCGTTTGAACTCCACCACGACTTGGGCGTGCTGCGGTTTCAACAAAAATTATTCGATCAGGCGCTTGCGTGCTTCCGGAATGCAATCGGGTTGAATCACCGCCGATGCCAAGCCTGGTTCAATGGGGCCAATACGCTTTGCGCTTTGCATCGCTACCAGGAAGCAATCCCGTGGTACCAGGAAGCCATCCAATTAAACCCCTCATTTGCCGAGGCGCACTACAATCTGGCCAACACCTTTAAGGCGATTGACGTTCGATCTGAGGCAATCTCGCATTATCGGCGCGCTTTGGAAATTGATTCCGGCATGCCCGAAGCCATAAACAATATCGGAACAATTCTGTTAGGCAGCGGCGATTTGAACGATGCCCGGGATTTTTTCCAGCGTGCGATAGCAATAGACGCCAATAAACCCCAGGCAAATTACAATTTAAGCCTCACCTTGTACCGTCTCGGCCGTCCGGATGAGGCGGTCTACTTTGTGGACCGATGCCTTGCCCTCCAATCGCAACACGGCGAAGGCTTGGCTTTGCGTGTTTCTTTGCTGCAGCAATTGTGCGACTGGCGGGCCCTCGCCGATGCCGGTGCTCGACTGGACCATCTTACCGATGAACAGCTTCGATCGGGACAGCGGCCGTCCGAGTCTCCTTTTCTCAATTTTACCCGCTGCGATGACCCCATGCGCAACTTGTTGATCGGACAGGCATGGAGCCAGTGGTTGCTGCAGCAAACAAACCATAGCCAGTTGCATTTTGAATATCCACCTCGACCCTGGCAAAACAGACGCATCAAGATCGCCTACCTTTCGGAGAGGTTTCGAAATGCGGCAACCGCGCATCTCGCATCTGGCATATTTGCCCGGCACGACCGCAATCGGTTTGAAATCTGCGCCTATTCTTGGGGACCGGACGACGGGAGCTTTTATCGGCGCAAAATAGAAAAGGGCGTGGATCGTTTTATCGATATCCGCAACCTGAGCGACATGGAAGCGGCCCGGCGGTTGAATTCGGACGGTATTCATATCCTGGTGGACATGATGGGGTGGATGCACGGGCATCGAATGGGCATCGCCGCCCGGCGTCCGGCGCCGGTTCAGATCAGCTACCTTGGTTATCCGGCGAGCACCGGGGCGCCGTTTATCGATTACCTGATCGCCGATCCGGTGATCGTGCCGGACGAGATGAGACAGAATTTTTCCGAAAAGGTGGTCTGGTTGCCCGATTGCTACCAGCCCAATGACCCCCAGACCCCGATCGATCCGATGCATTGCCGCCGCAGCGACAATGGCTTACCCGAAGATGGCATCGTCTTTTGTTCTTTCAATACCGACTATAAAATTGAACCAGATATGTTCGCCTGCTGGATGCGGATCCTGCGTGCGGTGTCAGGCAGCGTGCTCTGGCTGTTGGTCAGATCCGGCCAGGCACGGGAAAACCTGCGCTGCAGCGCCCGCCGATTTGGCATTGATCCCAATCGGCTGGTGTTCGCATCGCCGCTGCCCAAGGCAAAACACCTCGCAAGACTCAAGCTGGCTGATATCGCCCTGGATACCTTGACCGTCAACGGCCACACCACCACCACCGATGCCTTGTTGGCCGGGGTTCCGGTCCTGACCTGCCAGGGGCGCCACTTCGCATCCCGAGTTGCTGCCAGCATCCTAAACGCAACAGGCCTGGCCGATCTGGTGGCCCCGGATCTGGACAGATTTGCGCAAACGGCCATAGCGCTGGCTTCTGATCCCCACCTTCTTGATGGCACTCGAGCACGATTGGCAAACAACAAAACGCGCGCACCCCTGTTTGACATCGACCGCTATGTAAAGAACCTGGAAGCCGCCTACGAAGAGGTGTGGCAGAGCTACGTCACCGAACAACTTCGGCGGGCATGATCGCCCCAAACGTCTTTTCCTATTTTTTATCTTTCCCACAGCAGGTTCAGACATAGAAATTTGGGCCTATCTACTAAAACCATTTGTCGCAAGTTTTTTGAAGCAGCGCGTTGGCCCGAGGGACGGATTTGCCCTCATTGTTCTTTTAACGTTTCATACAAGATCACAATAAGCGGCCCTATCCAAGATCGATACGAATGCAAACGGTGCAAACGGCAATTTACTGTTACAACCAAAACCGCCCTTCACAGCACCAAGTTGCCGCTTCGAAAATGGATCCAGGCCATGTATTTGATCGTCGGTTCGAGCAAAGGTATCTCCTCGGTGGTCTTGGCCCGACTAATTGGCGTAAGGCAGCCAACGGCCTGGCGGATGGGCCATGTTGTCCGGCAAATGATGGACCCAACCCGTTCTGACGCAGGCTTGCTTCAAGGGGTTGTAGAACTGGATGAAAAATATGTCGGTGGCATACCACAACCCAAGCCAGGCGTCGTACACAAACGTTGATAAAAGCGCCCATTTGATGAGCGATAAGCATCGATCCTATCTTCACATTGGTCAGCAGTTTTCAGCGCACTCGCATGTGAACCATTCGCAACGCGAGTATAGCCGGGGCCAAGTACATTGCAATACAGCCGAATCATTTTCATCCCTTTTTGAAAGAGCTCGTATTGGTGTATTTCACTTCCTTAGTGCTAACCATTTGTCGCGCTACTTAAACGAATTCAGCTTTCGTTAGGAAAACCGGGTTCCAGTAAAAAAACGAACAAAATCCGGCAAGGCTAAAACCAAAATGGAACCGATCCCGATCGTAAATATGTTATTGCTTCGGTTGGGGTGTCAAGATATTGGCTGTTGAGCTTGGCTGATGGACGCAAGATCCAGGCTGTCCCAACTCCCCATGAAGCAAATTCCGCGGTGGATCCAGTTTTCATTGCGTACAATACGAGCAAATTGGGCCTTTGCGCATCCTCACCGCATCCAAAGCACTATTGAATAGTACAACATCAAATAATGCTCCAATGGCCCGGTTGTTGCATTAGGTGCAGGCAAATGTCTCAAAACCAACGCCCTCAGTGATCATCGCGCGTGGGCGTCAGATCGAAACCTTGGACCTTGAAATGGAGACTTTTCAAAGGAGAAGGCAAATGAAGGTGGTCATTCTTGCCGGAGGATTGGGCACCAGGCTGGCTGAGGAAACGGAAGTAAAGCCGAAGCCCATGGTGGAGATCGGCGGACGCCCCATCTTGTGGCACATCATGAAACTCTATGCGCATTACGGATTCAATGAATTCCTGGTAGCATTGGGTTACAGAGGCGATGTCATCAAGCACTATTTTTTGGACTACTACCGATTAAACGGCAGTATGACCGTCAATCTTTGGAACGGCGACACTCTCATGCACCATAAAAAAGCGGAGGACTGGCTGGTGCATCTTTACGACACCGGCTTACAGGTGAACACCGGCGGCCGGGTCAAGCGTCTGGAACCATATCTCAAAAATGAAACATTTATGGTCACGTACGGTGACGGGGTCAGCAATGTGAATATCGAAGAATTACTGAAATTTCATCGCTCCCACGGGCGGTTGGCCACGGTTACCGCAGTGCGGCCCCCGGCCAGATTCGGGGGACTAGTATTTGATGGCGACATGGTGGCCAAATTCACGGAAAAGCCCCAGATCGGGGAAGGATGGATTAACGGGGGCTATCTAGTTTTCGAGCCGGAGATCTTTAAACATTTGCATGACGACCGCGCCAGCCTGGAAGTAGACCTCTTGGAAAGATTGGCCTCCATGGGCCAGCTGGCGGCATTTCGTCATGACGATTTCTGGCAATGCATGGACACCCTGCGCGACTTGCGCTTGCTTGAAAACCTTTGGCAGAAGGGGAATCCACCGTGGATGGTTTGGCCATGACCGCTTCTCAACCTTCTCATTTTTGGAGGGACCGGCCCGTTTTGGTGACCGGTGCCACAGGTTTGCTGGGGGGCTGGCTGGTGTCGCGACTCCTCGATCAAGGCGCTGAGGTGCTCTGCCTGGTGCGGGATTGGGTCCCCCAGAGCGCCATTGCATCCGGCGATATGGCCCATCGGGTCAAACTGGCCTTCGGCGATGTCCAGAATCAGCATGTGATGGAAAGAATCCTGGGAGAGTATGAAATCGACACCGTCTTTCATCTGGCTGCCCAGACTATCGTGGGTATCGCCAACCGCAATCCCATCTCGACCTTTGCCACCAATATAGGCGGCACCTGGGCCATGATGGAAGCTTGTCGACGGAGTCCTATGGTACGTCAAGTCATCCTGGCATCATCAGATAAGGCCTATGGGGAGCACGACGGCCAGCCATACAAAGAAGACAATCCCCTGCAGGGACGCCATCCTTACGATGTCTCAAAATCCTGCGCCGATCTTGTCGCTCAGTCTTATGCCGTCACCTACAATCTGCCGGTGGCCATCACCCGCTGCGGCAATTTTTACGGTGGCGGGGATTTGAATTGGAACCGTCTAGTGCCTGGCACCGTGCGGGCAATCGTGAGGGGGCAACGGCCGGTAATCCGCTCCGACGGCCGCTATGTGCGGGACTACTTGTATATCGAGGATGCCGCAGCCGCCTACATGCTGTTGGCAGAAAAACTGGCGGAGCGACCGGAGTTGCGCGGCCAGGCTTTCAACTTCGCCCACGACACCACCATGGCAGTTCTGGAACTGGTGCAGCTTATTCTGAGTCTCATGGGCTCCGAACTGACGCCGGAAGTGAAAAACGAAGCCAACAACGAAATTCGTTACCAGCATTTGGATGCTTCCAAGGCCCGTGAGACGCTGCATTGGACGCCCATTTATTCCCTGGAAAAGGCCTTGCGTAAAACCATCACCTGGTACCAAAATTTCTTGGGGGTTCCCAAATGAGCGCCGTTACTACTGCATGCCGTTCCTGCGGCGGCAAAAACCTGAAAATGGTGCTGTCCCTGGGGAACATGCCGCTGGCCAACGCTCTGTTGGCTCCTGATAAGGTGCAGGAGACCGAACCCACTTTTCCGCTGGATCTAGCCTTCTGTCCGCAATGCGCACTGGTACAGATAACCGAAACCGTGCCGCCGGAACAGCTTTTTAGAGAGTATTTATATTTTTCCTCTTTCTCCGAAACCATGCTGGGTCATGCGGCGGCCTTGAGCAGTCAAGTTGCGGCCTCCCGGCACTTGGACAGCCGCAGCCTGGTGGTGGAAATCGCGAGCAACGACGGCTACCTGCTTCAATACTACCAGCAGCGAGGCGTTCCTGTCCTGGGCATTGAACCCGCACGCAACGTCGCCCGTGTCGCCCGGCAAGAGCGCAGCGTCCGCACGTTGTGCGAATTTTTCACCGCGGACCTGGCGCGTGACCTCAAGGCCCAAGGGGTACAGGCCGACGTCATCCACGCCCATAACGTGCTGGCGCATGTGGCCGACCTGAACGGTTTCATCCAGGGTTTGAGTATTCTCTTGCATGAAGGCGGTGCAGGGGTGATCGAGGTTCCCTATCTCAAAGAGCTCATCGATCATTGCGAGTTCGACACCATTTACCACGAGCATTTGTGCTACTTTTCCCTGACGGCCCTGGACCGCCTTTTTCAGAGCCACGGCCTGGTGATTTACGATGTGGAACGGATTTCCATCCACGGCGGTTCGCTCAGGCTGTGGGTTGGTCATGCCGCCGCAACTCATCGCGGGGAGCGTGTGCTGGCCCTTCTGGCGGAGGAGGCTGCCTGGGGCGTCGACCGGGAAGCATTCTATCAGTTATTCGCTCGGAAAGTGAAAAGCTTGAAGATATCCTTGAATCGCCTGTTGCGAGATTTGAAACAGTATGGGTCCAGCCTGGCGGCTTATGGCGCTGCGGCAAAAGGGAGCACGCTTCTTAACTATTGCGACATCGGTTCGGATATTTTGGATTTTGTGGTCGATCGCAGTACCTACAAGCAGGGCCGCCTGGTGCCCGGCGTGCGCCTTCCGATACACGCCCCTGAAAGACTGCTGGATTTGCGACCGGATTATGTGCTGCTCCTGACGTGGAACTTTGCGGAAGAGATTTTGAAGCAGCAGGCGGAATTTAGACATTCCGGAGGCCGCTTCATCATTCCCATACCGGAACTGAGGATTGTGTGAGCCTGGCGCTGGGGCGCTATCGGCCAGAGCGGAAGAGGATTCCATCGTGATCTTTAAGGAACTCGAAATCAATGGAGCTTGGCTCATCGAGCCCGAGAAGCGGAATGACAGCCGGGGTTTCTTCGCCCGCACCTGGTGTCAGCGGGAATTTGCTGCCAAGGGATTAACCACAACTTTCGTGCAGTGCAATATCTCTTTCAATAAGCGCAAGGCAACTTTGCGCGGACTGCATTATCAAAGCGCACCCCACCAGGAGGTCAAAGTGGTACGCTGCACTAGGGGGGCTGCATACGATGTGATCCTTGACCTGCGCAAGGATTCCGCGACATTTAGAAGATGGATTGCGACGGAACTGAGCGCGGAAAACCACCGCATGCTGTACGTACCCGCAGGTGTGGCCCATGGATTTCAAACGCTGAAGGCCAACACCGAAATGTTTTACCAGATGTCGGAGTTTTATCAGCAGGAATTTGCCTGCGGCATCCGATGGGACGACCGGGCCGTAAACATCACCTGGCCCATGTCAAAACCGATCATGTCGCCAAGAGACAGAAGTTATCAGGACCTGGAGTAGGCGGGAAGCGACAGCCCGCTCGGCCCTGGTTGCCACGCTGAAACAATCGAGGATGCAGGTAACAATGAAAGATAAGCCTCTGAAGGAACAAATTAAATCCTATTGGGAAGAACGCGCCGAGTATTATATGGCCGATCCCGCTTCCACCACAAACGATGTGTATCTGCGGGAGATGGAAGTCTTGACGATTACGAAGGTATTGAAAGCACTGCTCGGCAGCGGCCCTGGCAGTGTTCTGGATGTGGGCTGTGGTGAGGGCTACTCGACGCTCAAGGTGGCCCAGGAACTGCAGGCTCTTTCAATACGCGGTGTAGACTACAGCGCCAATATGATCAGCATGGCCCGTGAGAGGCAGGCTGCTTTTCCCGAAATGAATTCGCGTCTGCAATTTGCAGTGGGAGACGTTCTCGATCTGACATCGGCAGACGATAATCTCTATGACGCGGTCATCAGCGACCGCTGCTTGATTAACCTGGAAAGCAAAGCCGATCAGCGGTCTGCAATGCGCGAAATCGCATTTCATGTCCGCTCCCGAGGCTATTACTTGGCGGTAGAGAATTTTGCGGAAGGCCAGGAAGCCATGAACCGGGCCCGGGAGGTCTTTGGATTACCGCCGATTCCTGTGAGATGGCACAACCTCTATTTTTCCGAGAAGGAATTCTTGGATTTTGCCGCCCCTTATTTTGACTTCATCGAATTCAAGGATTTTGCAAGTACATATTATCTGACCACGCGGGTCCTCTATTCTGCCCTCTGCCGGCAAACCGGTGCTGAAATTGATTACCGTCATCCAATCCATCAACTGTCTGTGGACCTGCCTTGGACGGGAAATTTCAGCCCTATCAGGATGGCGGTCCTGCAACGCAAAGCGGCTTAAGTACTGAAAAGGTCACATAGATATGAATACCTCGTTTGAAGCTGAAAAGGTTAAGAACATCACTGATCTTGGAGATGACCAGGAGCTTCGCGCGCTATCCCGGCAATGGATGGAGAAGGTCTCCCGGCATAAGTATTCATACAATTTCTCCTGGTTGGGCCGACCCATCATCCAGTTCCCCCAAGACATCATCGCCATGCAGGAGCTTATCTGGCAAGTCAAACCGGAACTGATCATCGAAACAGGTGTTGCACACGGTGGCTCCCTCGTATTTTACGCTTCGATGCTGCATCTGCTCGGCAAGGATGGCACAGTGGTGGGAATTGACATCGATATCCGCGAACACAATCGATGTGAAATAGAATCTCATCCATTCTATCCTCGCATCCGCCTGATAGAAGGCGATTCGACCGCCACACCTGTGGCGGACCAGGTTCGAGAACTGGCTAAAGGTAAAGCACCCGTCCTCGTGGTCTTGGATTCCAATCATACCCATCAGCATGTGCTGAATGAACTTAACCTGTATGCTCCGCTGGTAACGCGAGGAAGCTATCTGGTGGTCTTTGACACCATCATCGAGGAATTTCCGGCTGACTATTTCCACGACCGGCCATGGGACAAGGGGAATAATCCCAAAACCGCGGTCACCGAGTTTTTACAAGCAAACAAGCGTTTCGTTTTGGATCGGAATATAGAAAGTAAACTGCAGATTACCGTAGCGCCAGGTGGCTATTTAAAATGTGTCGCCGAATGAATCGACGGCCTTAATTGGCAGCGATGGAGAGCAATCATGAAAAAGGTACTTTTTATCACTTTGTATGATGAAATCTGTTACGGGGTGAGGTTGTTATCGTCCGTAGTCAAAGAATGCGGCCTGGAATCTCACGTGGTTTTGTTCAAGGGAGAAACGTCTTACGTCCCGATCTGGAACGACAAGGACGATTACGCCTCCTATCAGTATTACTACAACGGTTTGTTAAGGGGTTCCTTCTATGCAGTTGATCCAATTACACCACATGAGATCAGCCTGCTTCTGGGATTGATCCGAGATGTATCCCCGGACCTCATCTGCTTGAGCACGCGCTCTTTCGCCTATGCTCTCTGTAAAGAGATTTTTCCTGTCATTCGTAAAAATTTCGGTAATATACCAATTATCGCCGGCGGCTGGGGGCCAACCCTGGAACCTGAGAAATTCCTTGAATTCACGGATTATGTCTGTTTCGGAGAAGGAGAACAAACGCTTAGATCGATATGCGCCTGTCTCAAACAGGGTAGAGACCTCAGAAAGGTGAACAATCTCCAATTTTTCGATAACGGCGTTATGATTCAAAATGAGGTGGCGAAACCGTTATCCGTCAAAGAAATGAACACAATGCCATTTCCCGATTTCGGCGGTGAAAACAAGTATCTCATTCATCACGGGAAGCTGCGCCAAGGCAAAAATTTTTATAACGCTAAGGTTTACGATTGCTTTGCTGCCAGGGGATGTCCTATGGACTGCTCCTATTGCATGTCCAGCAAATACGGGTCCGTCTATCTGGAAAAAGCGCAAAAGAGGTGCCCGAAGTATCGGCTGCGGGATTTAGACGTTGTCTTGCGAGAGGTCAAAGCAGCGAAAGATCGAGGGGCCAAGATGATCAGATTCAAGGACGAGGTCTTTCCAATCAAGCCGAGTTGGGTGAAGGAATTCCTTGTCAGGTATAAAGCGGAAATTGACCTGCCGTTTTTTGCCTATGTGCGTCCTGAATTTCACAGCTTGGAAACCATCAAGGCCCTGAAGGAAGCCGGCCTGTTTCTTTCCATGGTCGGCATCCAATCGGGCGCTGCGGAAATGCGAGCGATCTATCATCGCACCTTGCCTAAAGAAAAAGTCATTGAATTCGCACGGGCAGTCAACGACAGCCAAATCGAATTCTGCTATCACTTCATCTATCGCAATCCCTTTGAAAATGAAGATCATCTGCGGGAATCCCTGGAGTTCACGTACCAGCTTCCTTATGCCAAGACCTTTATATTCAAACTCGAACCTTTTCCCAAAAGCCCTATCAGCGAAATGATCGCGGCCAGTAATCCTGTGCCGCTGCCTAGAAATATTCAAAGCTGGTATGCAATCCTCCACTCCCTTTCCTTGAAGAACCCCGTGTTGCGAAAGGTTGCTAAGGTGGTGCACGCCCACAAGCTGTTCCGGCACCACCCGGCGGTGCTGAGCGCTTTTTTTCTGCCCTACATCCTCGATGAACTCTGGAACTTTATCAAGAACAAGTATGCATTCAACGCGAAACTACAATTTTCTCCGCAGGCCGCTAAGAAAGCCAGACCCATCACGGACACCGTCGGCTCTGCCTTGAGCACCACCACCGGGGCTTGATCATGGAAACAATACCCGTCTCAGGGCCATGGATTACCGAGAAAGAGATTGCATACGTAACCGATGCGGTTTCATCAGCCTGGTATGGCCAGGCAAACAAGTTTCATGACAGGTTCGAAAAAAAATTCGCCGCTTATCTGGGGACGGACTTCGCTGTCTCTCTGCCGTCATGCACTTCCGCCATTCATTTGGCACTGCTGGCCCTGGGGGTGGGACCTGGAGATGAGGTCATCGTACCGGATGTCACCTGGATCGCCACAGCTGCACCGGTCTCATATGTCGGCGCAACGCCGGTATTTGCGGATATCGACCCGTTGACCTGGTGCATGTCAACGACATCCCTGGAAGAGTGCATCACGCCGAGGACCAAGGCAGTGATCGTCGTGGACCTTTACGGGGGCATGCCGGACTGGAGTTCGATCCGGGCACTGGCGGACAACCACGGCCTGGCGATCATCGAAGACGCGGCCGAAGCCCTGGGCTCGGAGTATAACGGCAAAAAGGCCGGCAGCTTGGGCGACGTGGGCGTTTTCAGTTTTCACGGATCCAAGACATTGACAACCGGAGAGGGCGGCATGCTGGTCACCAACAGCCAAGAGATTTTTGACCGGGTTCTCATCCTGCGAGACCACGGACGGCAGCCAGGGGATAAGATGTTTTGGAACACCGAGGTCGCTTACAAATACAAAATGAGCAGCATGCAGGCCGCCCTGGGGCTGGCCCAGATCGAACGGATTGAAGAATTGGTCGATCGTAAACGCCGTATTTTTAATTGGTATCAACGGGAGTTGGCCGGTTTACGGGGTGTTGTTTTAAATCATGAGGCCCCTGGCACCAAAAACACATACTGGATGGTGACCGCCGTAATCGCCGAAGAATTAGGGATAGAAAAAGAGCAAGTGATTAAGCTTATGAAAGATTCCTATGTCGATTGCCGGCCTTTTTTTTATCCTCTAAGTTCGCTACCCGCATACCAAAATCTGCAATCGGCAGGTATATGCCGCGCAAGAAATATCAACTCCTACCGTCTTAGCCCATATGGCTTTAACCTACCTTCAGGAATGGATATGAATAAGGAGAAGATTCATTATGCCTGCCAAGTGCTTGGAAAATTGCTCCTGACCTAGAATACTGAGATGGCCAACGACCATTTAATTAATTGCAGCAAGGGAAATCCTTAATATGAAACCTTTTATCAGTATCGGCATGCCCGTCTATAATGGCGAAACCTATATCAGGCAGGCCTTGAATTCACTGCTGGCCCAGGATTATGGTCATTTTGAGCTCATAATCTCAGACAACGGTTCCACGGATGGCACGGCAGAGATCTGCCGCGAGTACCTATCGCGCGACAAACGCATTCAATATCACCGCAACGAAGAGAACCGGGGTGCGCGTTTCAATTTCCGCAAGGTCCTGCAACTGGCGTCGGGAAAATATTTCTTGTGGGCAGCCGATCATGATCTCTGGCATGCTTCACATTTATCACGGTGCGTGGAAATTTTAGAAACGGATGACGACGTGGTGCTTTGTTATCCCCGCGCCCAGCGAATCGACTCGCAAGGACGACCGCTGGGTCTGGCAACCAATCAGTTGGATACCAGAGGCCTTCCCCCCGTCGAGAGATATCTTCGGATTATCAGATGCTTGAGCGGAGGGGACCCAATCTACGGGGTAATGCGCACAGAGGCCATGAAAAAGGTGTCCATCAGCACCCTCTGGGCCGGGGATCAGGCGCGGCTGGTGGAATTATCTCTATCAGGCTCATTTGCCCACATACCCGAAGCGCTATTCTACTGGCGTAAAATTCGCGATGAAAACTTGGAATTCCGAAAAAAGACTGTGCCTTTGATCGTCGACCCGGTGGCCGGGGGTCGCCTGATCGACATGGAATTGCCGGATCTTTGGAGGGAGTTCGGCGCGGAATGTCTGGCGATTATTGAGCGCAGTTCCTTGTCGCGAGAGGATCGATCCTTTCTGATGGTGGAAACGAAACGCTGTTTTACCGACCGGTACGGTGTGGAATGGGATAAAGAGAACGCACCTGAGGCCGTTTGTATAAGTTCTCACAAAACATCTGCACGCGTTTTGCTCGCCACCTCGGCCGCGCCATCCCAGGCGCCTTTTTCAACGACTGAGAAAAGGCCACCCATCGGCATCGGATTTCTGTTGGCCGTGCTGCGGAAGGCTGGTCACGAGGTTTTCTTCATTGACAACTATCTGCAGCCCAACGACTTTCTGGAAACGGATTATCTGCGGCATAATAAAATTGGTTTTGTTGGCATTTACGCCAACACCATCTGTTACCGCGATACCCGGCGGATGCTATACAAACTGGAATATCTCAGACAAACCGGCCAATGGCGGGGCAAAATCATCGTGGGCGGACCCCATACCAGTGTGGCCCTGGATACCATCCCATCCTTTGTGGATTACGTCGTCCAGGGAGAGGGGGAACAGGCCATCTTGGACATCGTCGAAGGCCGCGCCACTGAGCGTGTAGTCAAATGCCGCCGCATTGACAATCTCGATGACCTGCCCATGCCGGCATGGGACTTCTTTATCGATAAACCCTACGATTGGGGAGGCCATTGGTTTCCGGGCACCCCTGTCTTTACCATGAATACCAGCCGGGGTTGTCCTTTTCATTGCACATTCTGCTCCGTTGGCTCCATATGGGGGAAAAAGTATACCTGCTTCAGCGCCGAACGGGTGGTGGCCGATATCGAATATCTCATCGCCAATTATGGCGCCAAGGGCATCTATTTCCGGGAGGATAATTTTACCGTCAACCGCAAAAGGACGGAAAGGTTCTGTCATCTGCTGCTGGAAAAAGGCATCAAGATCGCCTGGGCGTGCGAAACTAGAGTAGATACCCTCGACCAGGACCTGGTGGCCTTGATGAAAAGTGCCGGTCTTTGTGCATTCTATTTCGGTGTGGAAAGCGGTTCCCAGAAAATTCTGAATCTGCTGAAAAAAAACATCACGCCGGATCAGACTCGCTCGGCTTTTCGCTTGTGCCACGAATTGGGGATCAAAACGGCGGCCAGCGTGATCGTCGGTGTCCCAGACGAAACCCCTGCGGATTTTCAGCAGACGCTGGATTTGATCAATGAGATCAAGCCTACGGTGACATGGACCAACGTCTTCGTGGGAATTCCCCGAAGTCCATTGTACCTTCAGACGCTGCAAAACCATCTCTATGAATTCATCGACGACCGCGGCTTGGTCTACATTAAAGGCCATAACCAAAGAGTGAAGCATTTTTACGGCGGTCAATGGGATGCCGCTATCCCCATTCGTAAAAATGGTCAGGGGGGTATCGAAGCCCCCCGGATTAGTGTGGTCATGTCGGTTTACAACTGTGCATCGAATCTTTCATCCGCCGTCAGCAGCATCTTGGAACAGACCTATGCCAACTTCGAGCTTATTATAGTGAATGATGCATCAACGGACGAGACGGAGCAGGTGCTGGGACAATTCGACGACTGCCGCATTCAGGTGCTCACCAATGGCCAGAATTTGGGGTTGACCAAATCTCTGAATCGGGGGATACGCGTCGCACGAGGGCAGTATATCGCCCGTATGGACGCCGATGATCTCTCCGTGCCCCATCGGCTGGAGACGCAGCTGGAATTTATGGAGCAACACTCGGGGTATGCCTTGGTGGGCAGCTCATATTATGTGATCGATGAGTCGGGAATCACCAATTCCCACGTAGCCGTGCTGACGGACTCCGCAATGATCAAGGACGGCTTGAAGCGCCAAAACTGGTTCGGCCATGGCTCGGTGATGATACGCAAAACAGCCCTGGATGCCGTTGGAGGGTATGATGAACAATTTGTTTACTCGCAAGACTATGATTTGTGGCTGAGGCTCTCTGAAAAATATGAAGTCGCAAATATTAAAGAACCGCTCTATTTCTGGAGAAAGTCCAAAAGCGCTATTACCTCCAACAAATCAGCCGAACAGCGGAATTATGCCCGATTAGCCCATGAGAAATCCATGCAGAGGCAATTTGACCTTGACAACAACGGGGCCCCAATAAGGATAAGCCAGAAGGCCCCGTTGGTTTCGGTCATCTTACCCACCCACAATCGACCCGCGATGCTGTCAAATGCTGTGAGCAGTATTTTGAATCAGACCTTTGCAGATTATGAAATCATTGTCGTGAACGATGCTGGGCAAGCCGTCGAGGAAAACCTAGCGCATGTTTATGCAGGCGGTCGCATCAGCTATGTGAGACACGCTTTCAATTGCGGTTTGGCTGCTGCCCGTAATACTGGCATACGGCTGGCTCGCGGGAAATATATTGCATACCTGGATGACGACGATCTTTTTTATACAAATCATCTGGAACAACTCGTCGAATTTTTGGAAACGAGTGCATACAAGGTTGCCTACACGGACGCATACCGCGCACATCATGTGCTGAAATCAGGACAATACGTGGTCAGCAAGCGCGACTTGCCGTATTCTTTCGACTTCGATTATGACCGCATCCTGTGCAGCAATTTTGTTCCTGTATTATGCTTCATGCATGAAAAGTCCTGTCTGGATGCCGTCGGTGGTTTCGATGAATCCCTCAGCCGGCATGAAGATTGGGATCTGTGGATCAGGATGTCGCGCAAATATGAATTCGCGCATATCAAGCAGATTACCTGTGAATTTTCATGGAGAGAAGATGGCACCTCAATGACCAGTGGGAGTCGGTCGGAATTTCGTCAAACCTACGAAGCCATCTGTGATAAGTATCGGGAAATCACAAAGGGCAAACCCTCGGTTCTGAAGGTCCAAAAAATAATCAGGTTGCAATTCTATTATAAGGAGGCTCTGAGTCTTTTACGGCAGAACAACAAGACCGATGCAGTCCAGGCCTTGGAAAAGTGCTTGGATATTGATTGCGCCAACCCGGATGTTTTGGAATTGTTGCAACAGCTTCAGGACCAGAAGCCGGATCCGGTTTTGACGATAGGATATCAAGATCAAGAAAGAAAAAACCAACCGATCTTGACCATAGACGGTCTCATCCGCCGGGGCCGGAAATTGTTCGGCAATGGCGATTTGAAAGCTGCCGCCGATTGTTTCAGAGCCGTCATCGATATGGATCCCCTTAATTTAGAGAGCATCACGAATCTGGGAGATATTTCCTGGCAAGCGAATATGATCGAAAGCGCCTTGTTCTTTTTTAAGAGAGGGGCTGAATTGGATCCATCGAATGTTGCCTTGAAAGACAAAATCAGCCGCTGCGAAAATAGGGTTCGGCAACAAGGCGATATTTTGGCGACGAAAAGTGAGCCCATTGCTGCAGCTTAATTTTGGGCCATCCGCTCAGGCATTGCCGTCACATAGGTGAAGTGCGCCCGAATCCGGATCTAAATTTCCACTATGGCTCCGTTTCAGTTTGGTTCGGCAGGTGTTTGCCGTCAGCTTCAGGCTTAGTCACATGTAAATCCCCGGCCCCACAAGGCATGCTATGCGGGGCCGGGGGTTTACATGCAATCGCATTTTTGAAATAATCACTTTTAAAAAAGCAAGTTCTTATCTCAATTTTAACACCATTGATCTGAGTTGCCGAACAAAACGGGACGCTGCGATGAATCCCATCAATAGGGATCTCGATCAGTCGCTCTCGCTATTGAAATTTTTGCTTCCAGACCAATCTTATTACACTAAAACCTGGGCTAACGACATTGGCAATCAGATCCGAGAGAAAGATGACTGCCGGTAAATTCATATCGAGAATCACAGGAAGCTGAGTAAATGACCGAACCCAAACGACAACACCTGTCGCTATTGTGCGATATCGGTGAATTGTCCAACCTGATTATCGAGAGCAGGGACATCAACGCGTTTCTGCAGCAGACCGTCCAATTGGTGGCGGCGCATCTGCATGCAGATGTGGGATCGATTTATCTTTATGATGATGATCTTGGGGAACTTACCCTCAAGGCCACCGTGGGCCTCGATTCATCGTCTGTGGGGAAGGTCCGTATGAAGATAGGGGAGGGACTGGTCGGGACCACCATGGCCCAGATGGCCCCCCTTTGCGACGGCGATGCCCGTCAGCATCCTCAATTCAAATATTTTGTCGAAACAAAAGAGGATCCCTTCAAGTCCTTTCTTTCCGTACCGATTCACCGGGGAGCTGAGAAAATCGGCGTATTGGTCGTGCAGCATCGCGAGGCCGATTTTTTCGATACGGCCGACATCATGGCCCTGCGTGCGATTGCCGCCCAGTTGGCCGGCACCATCGCCAGTGCCCGCCTGATGATGGATCTCCCTAAACCCAAGGCCAAGGCCGGCGGTGCGGATCGTGTTTTGAATGCTTTGCGTTTTGTCAAGGGCGAGGCAACCGTCCCTGGCTATGCGCTGGCGCCTGGGGCTTTGCTTCGACCGGTCGATCCGTTGTTCAGGGAGACGCCGGACAGCGTATTTCACAAGTCGCTCGACGGCTACCGAAAGGCCAAGCAGGAGACCCTGGAACAACTTAAATTGTTACAGGAGCGTCTGGTCCTGCAATTGCCCGAGAGCGCTGCCTTGATTTTCGAAGCGCACAACATGATCTTGAAGGATCGCCGCTTCGACGCCCAGGTGGCGGAGTGCATCCGCGATGGAAAGACGGCGGCCGATGCCGTGCGCCGGACGGCCCTTCACTTTGCCCAGATCTTTGAAGCCAGTTCAAGCCCCTATATCAGGGAAAAATCCCAGGACATCATGGACCTGGCCCGCCGTCTGCTTTTCAACCTGCAACAGGAGAAATCGGGAAACGCCAGCCCCATGGATGCCCACATCGTGATTTCATCTCAGCTTTTTCCGTCGGATGTCCTGAAATTGGCTTCCGAATCGGTGGCCGGAATCATTTTCGTCGGCGGCGGTATCACCTCGCATGTCGCCATCATCGCCCGATCCCTGAAGATTCCGATGATCATCACATCGGAAGTGCGATTGCTTCATGTGCCGGAAGAGACCCGGGTGTTGATGGATGCCGATGTGGGCAACATCTATATCAACCCCACCCAAGAGGTCTTGCGCCCATTCGAGGAGCGCAATCGGACGCGCAAAAACATCTCCGCCCGCCCGCTGGTCGTGGAAGATGAAACGTTTACTGCCGATGGTGTTCGGGTTCACCTTCTGGCCAACATCAATCTGCTCAGTGAACTGTCGTTGGCCCGGGAACTCAAGGCCGAAGGGGTGGGGCTCTATCGGTCCGAGTTTCCTTTTATCGTTCGGTCGGTTCTTCCATCGGAAGAAGAGCAACGCCTTGTTTATGCCCGCCTTTTCGAGCAGATGGCAGGCAGGCCGATTTACATCCGCACCTTGGATATCGGCGGAGATAAGGTGCTGCCCTATCTCGATCTTCCCCAGGAAGCCAATCCGGAACTCGGGCTGCGTTCGATCCGTTTCCTGTTGAAGCATCGAGAGGTGTTCGATCAGCAGCTGCGCGCCATCTTGCGAGCCGGTCGGGATACCGACCATTTAGGGATCATGTTTCCCATGATTGCCTCCCTTGACGAGTTCTCGGCTGCGCGTCAAGCCCTGGAACAGGCGATATCGTCATTGGCCGCCGAAAATTTGCCCCATCATTCGAATCCTTTGGTGGGCGCGATGATTGAAATGCCGGCGGTGCTGAGCGTCATCGATGAGTTGGCTGCTACGGCTGACTTTTTTTCCATCGGTACGAATGATTTTATTCAGTATATGTTGGCGGTCGACCGGACCAACGAAAACGTGGCCGACTATTACCGGGCTTTTCATCCGTCTGTTTTGCGGGCCCTGGCCAGCATCGTGGCAAGCGTGTCCGCCCATCACAAGCCGATTTCCGTTTGTGGAGAGGTGGCACACGATCCGGAATTCATTCCCTTTTTGCTGGGTATCGGTGTGCGGCGACTGAGCGTCGATCCCCAGTTTATACCTTCCGTTCAGAGAGCCGTCGCTTGGACTTCCGTTTCATCTGCTCAAAACTATGCGAAATCCCTTTTGGCTGCGCCGACCGTGAAGCAAGTGGATGAATTGAGGCGTCAATGGCAGATCCAGCGGGATGCTCGATAAGTCCTGGTCTGCCGGGCAACATCGTGATCTCATGCCTCAAGACAAGGGGATGACTGGCCGATAAAGATTCTGGGCCCGGTTTGGATTCTCCCTGGTATCGTGTCGAAAGCGATACCAGCCCGTCAATGGACAGGGAGGTCGATAGCACAGGGCGCAAAAAAAGGGCGATGGCCCTGTGAAGGTTCATAATATGCCGACATTATCAGAACACGAGATACGCTTGAAAGAGCTCATAGAGGCCGGCCAGACCGAACAGGCCGTAAAGTTGCTTTGCCAGCTGGTGGCCTTCTGCGCTCGAAATCAGGATTTCGAAAGAGCCGATGCCTATCGCGACCAGCTCTATGAAGTGGACAGCATGGCGCTGACGGCAATCGTCAAGATGAACGAGATCATCGAAGCCGAGAAGAGCAAGGCGTTGACGCCGGACCGCAGGCGACTCTGGTCCCGGTTTTTCGAAACACTGCCCAGTGATGAGGCCAATGCGTTTTTTTTCGCTCTCAAGGAACGCAACGTTCCCATCGACACGGTGGTCCTGCGTCAAGGCGAGAGAAACGACAAGCTTTATCTCGTGGAAAAAGGGAAGTTGAAAGTCGTCCACGAAAGGGAGGACAAGCAACAGCTCATTCAGACCATTGGC
>Ga0209164_1001967_pt1 | contig 23708 bp, 21 predicted proteins | sample MTBNYHSulfiMetaG_FD_187458 | JGI IMG/M metagenome (GOLD analysis project Ga0209164, IMG submission 187458) | Enrichment culture microbial communities from rom New York Harbor, USA that are MTBE-degrading - MTBE-NYH (New York Harbor Sulfidogenic)... | ecosystem: Environmental > Aquatic > Marine >... | reverse complement strand
CACGACCCGGACGTCCTCCAGGGAGCCCAGTTCCAGCACTCTGCGCAGCACCCAGTGCGGGTAGCGCTCGAAATCCTCGGTGCTCAGGTCCCTGTCCCAGAAGAGCCGCCGGAGCCGTGCGACTGCACCCTCCGGCGATACTGCCGGGATCTGCGGGGCGAGGGGCTCGAAAGCGATCCGCAGGCGCCAGCCCAGCGCGCTGGCCAGCTTCTGCAGGGTGTACAGCTCGAAGCGGTGCCAACCGGATTCGTATCGGTGCACCGTCGCAGGGGAGCTGCGCATCCGCCGCGCCAGCTGAGAGAGGGAGAGCCCCAGTTCGCGGCGGCGGCGCCGGATCGTCCGGGAGACGTCACAGGGGCGTACCATTGCTGTTATCATACGTGATAACAGCACATGAATCAAGAGGGACAGACGGGCGGCGCCGGGAGGCCGAGCCGCCCGTGCAGGCAACAGCTGGACGGGGCCCGGCGTGTGGCGCCTACGTCTTGGCTGCTTTCCGGTACGCCGCGATGAGCTTTTCCTCGATGCCGAGCTTCTCGAGGGTTTGGACCTTGGGACGCCCTTCCCCGTCCCAGCCCCGGAAGTCGTAGTAGTCGTCCAGGGCTTTGTCGAAGGCGGCCCGGGTCATGGCTTTGTCCTTGGGGGGCCCGTCCCGCAGGGTTTCCTCGTAGAAGCGCTTGGGGAGGTAGTCCTGCTTGCGGGTGAAGCCGGCCATGACGTTGAACATCCGCTGGAGGTTGAAGATCCGTTCGCCGGCCCGGTCGACCTTCTCCGCGGGCCAGCTGCCCCCGTAGGTGACCTCGTAGAGCTTGCCCAGGGTCTCGCTCGAGATCGGCCAGAAGTCGCAGACACCCATGGAAAACTTGGCGAACTGGGCGTTCTGCATCTCCGCCACGAGCTTTCCCTTCCCGTCAAAGGTGAAGGGGTCTTCCGTGCCCCAGGCCTCCACCGCGATGGGGTAGCAGCTCATGTGACACCCCCCCCGAGGCGCGGACACGTAGCCCAGGCCCATGCCCCAGGACCCCCGGGGATCGTAGCCCGGGAGCTCCTGGCCCTTGATCTGCATGGCATATTCCGCCCCGCCGTATTTCTCGCCGAGAGCGAGGCTCCCCAGGGCTGCATCCTTCCCGATCCCGCGCAGGTGGGCGATGTCGGCGGCGATCTCCAGGGCCTTGTCGGCCTCGCCGAAGCGCACGCCGAAGTCATGGACCGCCCGCTCGGTGGCCTCCATCATGTAGGCGATGACCCCGCCGGCGGAGATGGTGTCCAGGCCCAAGTCGTCGCACAGGGCGTTCAGGGCGATCAGCTTCTCCGGGTCCCCGTTGCCGATCGAAGAGCCGCACAGGGCAATGGTCTCGAACTCCGGCCCCTCCACCCTTGCGTCCCCGGCCTGCACGTAGTTTCCGCAGGCGATCCCGCAGGAGAAACAGGCCTTCTTGTTCTTGCGCAGGGCCTTGAGGGACTCGCCGTTGATGGCCTGGTGCTTTTCGAAGGTGCCTTGCTGGAAGTTGCGGGTCGGCAGCAGGCCGGACTTGTCGGCCATGTCGACCAGGACCGGGGTCCCGAACTCGTAGATCTCGTTCTCCGGCGCCGTGACCGCATCCTGCTCGTGCATGGCCTTTGCCACCTCCATGCACTTCTCGATGTCCGCAACCTGGACGTCGAGCCAGCCCCGGATCGCGATCGCCTTGAGGTTCTTGCTCCCCATCACCGCCCCGATGCCGCCCCGGCCGAGCTGCCGGTAGCGCTCCGAGGAGATGCAGGCGAAGCGCACCAGGTTTTCCCCCGCCGGTCCGATGGCCATGATCTTGACCTGGTCGTCCCGGATCTCCGCCTTGAGGGCGGCCTCGGTGGCGAAGGTGCCGGTCCCCTTCAGGCCGGTCGCGTCGCGGACTTCCACCCGGTCGGGGTCGATGTAGAGGTAGCTCAGGGCTTCGGCCTTGCCCGTGATCACGACGGCGTCGTAGCCCGCGTACTTGAGCTCTCCTCCGATATGCCCTCCCACCGAGCCGTCGGTAATCGTCCCCGTGAGGGGGCTCTTGGTGGTGATAGCCAGCTTGGCGGAACACGAAACGATGGTTCCGGCCATGATGGACGTGGTCAGGATGACCGGGTTGGCTTCCGAGAAAGGCTCGACCTTGGGGTCCGCCGCTTCCATCAGGATGCGGGCCCCGAGGCCCTTCTGACCCGTGTACAGCTCCACCCACTCCGGGGGTGTGACCCGGGTGTGCACCTTCTTCTTGGTCAGGTCTACGTACAGCGTCTTGCCCATCAGTGAGTTCATGCCTTCACCGCCCTTTCGTAGAGGGAAATCACTCCCTTGGGACACCACTCCACGCACTTGGGGGACCCCTCGCATAAATCGCAGATGATCGACTTGCGGTTCGCGTCGTAGTAGATGACGTCCTTGGGGCAGGCGCGGGCGCAGTCCCCGCAGCCGATGCAGATGTCGTGGTCCACGATCATCCAGCGCCCGTTGTTGGAGATGGCTCCCACCGGGCAGGCCTCCTCGCACTTCTTGCACAAGATGCAGTGCCTGGAAGCGATGTGGATCCCCTGGTCCGTGTACTCGTGAATGATCTTGAGGCGGGCCTTCTCGGGATTGAAGGCGCCCTCGTGGACCGCCGAGCAGGCCAGCTGGCATAGCTGACAGCCCGTGCAGTCGGACAGCTTGAGCTTGAGCGGCATTCGTGACCTCCGCAGTTTGATGATTGGTTCGGTTGACGAACCTGATCATAGCAGCGAATCCGCCTGCGGCGCAACAGGAAAGTGCTGAGACCGGGCTGAGGTCTCGCTGTCACACCCTCGACTGCCCCCCGGGCCGAACGAACACGGGGCAGTTGGAAATCGCCGCTATAGTCCAGTTTTTGTATGTACATGCATTTTTTGGCAAGAGACGATTGACAGGGCCAATCCCATCAACAATAATGGCAGCACCACAAAATTACTCCAAGGAGGCAGTTGTCAATGAAGAAGGCAGTGTTGTTTGCTGTGGTGGCGGCGCTGATCCTGGTCCTGGGGTTCGCCGGCTGCGACCGCGGCAAACCCTCCGGCATGATCGAGGATAAGTACGTTACCATCGGGGGATGCGTGCCTCTGACGGGCCCCGTGGCCTACTGGGGCATCTCCACCATGCAGGGCTGGGTGGACGGTGCGGAAGTCATCAACGCCCGCGGGGGTCTGAAGATCGGCGACGAAACCTACAAGCTCAGGGTCCGGACCTACGACTCCAAGGGAGTCACCGCGGACGCCCGGGCCGCGACGATCCGGCTGATCGAGCAGGACAAGGTCAAGTACATCTTCAACCAGGCGGCCGCCAGCACCATCGGCATGCTGGAGGTCAGCGAGCCCGCCAAGGTGATTTCCTCGGTGGCCTGCTGGGGTTACCTCGAGCACTACGGCAAGGACTACCCGTATCACTTCCGCAGCGAGATGAGCGACTACGAGCAGGGCTTCGCGTACGTTCCCTTCATGAAGGAGAAGTACCCCTTCATCAAGAATGCCGCCTTCATCGGCCCGGACGACAAGGACGGCTACGACTGCTACTACTCCTACCAGCGGCTCATGGACTACTACGACATCGAGGACCTCGGGGTCGAGTATTTCCAGTGGGAAGACACGGACTTCTACCCCATCGTCACCAAGATCATCCGCAAGAACCCGGACTGCATCATCACCAGCCCGACGCCTCCCGGCATCACCGCCTCGATCGTCAAGGCGGCCCGGGAAATGGGCTACAATGGCCCGATCGCCTCGCCGGCGGCCTCCGAGACCGTCACGATCGCCGAGGTGTGCGGCGAGTATGCCCACGACGTGATCCTGCCGGTCACCCTGGAAGAGCCGGTGACCGACTATCAAAAGGAGCTGAAGGAGCGCTTCCTGCAGCGCTTCGGGCAGTTCAACGCCCTGTCCGGGAACTACTCCTGGTGGGTGTACGCCCTGGCCCAGGCTTTCGTGGACGCCCAGAGCGTGGACGACACCACCAAGGTGGCGGACGCCCTGGAGGACGTGGTCCTCGAGGACACCTACGTGGGCAAGGCCACCTACGGCGGTGAGGGTGCATTCGGCATCAAGCGCCAGGGGATCTACGACTGCTACACCACGGTGTTCGAGAACGGCGAGGCCTATCTGGCCGACGTTCGCTTCCCGGCGCTCCCGCCGGGGTATTGACCGGGCACCGTTGCAGAGGAAGCAGGGCCGGCGTTCGCGGGATCGATCGATCCCCGGGGTCAGACCTGCAGCCTTCTGGACACTAAGCTCCAGCCGGCGGCCGCGGCGGCCTACCCGCCGCGGCGCCGGCTGGTTTCTTAACTACTACCGAAGCGAGGTTGAACGCACATGACAGGGCAAGTCCTTGCTCAGATGGCCATCACGGGCATCACCCTCGGGCTCATCTACGGGCTCATCGCCATCGGCCTGACCCTGATCTTCGGGGTCATGCGGGTGATCCAGTACGCCCACGGCGAGATCTACATGCTGGGCGCCTACGCGCTGTACTACCTCTTCGCCGTGTATCACCTGCCCTATTGGCTGTCGCTGATCTTGAGCACGGTCATCATCTTCTTCCTGGGGGTGGGGCTGCAGCTGCTGCTGTTCCGGCCACTGCACGGCAAGCCCATGCTGTATTCCCTGGCCGTGTCCCTGGCCCTTATCTTCATCATCTCCAGCGGCGGGCTCATCGCCTTCGGGGCGGTGGTCAAGGGCATTCCGAGCGTCATCTCCGGGCAGATCAAGATCTTCGGCGCGGAGCTCACGTACGAGCGGCTGGTCATTGCCGGCATATCCCTGGCCCTGATCCTCGGGTTGTGGTTCCTCCTGCAGCGCACCAAGGTGGGCATCGCCATGCGGGCGGTGGCCGAGGACCCGGAGACCAGCTCTCTGCAGGGCATCAACAACCGGCGGATGCATTTCATCGCCTTCGGGCTGGGCAGCGCCCTGGCGTCGATCGCCGGCGGCCTCATGGGGACCCTGATGTTCATCGTTCCGACGATGGGTTTCATGGCCACGGTCAAGGCCTTCATGATCGTGATCATGGGAGGCCTGGGAAGCGTGGTCGGCGCCCTGGTTGGAGGATTCATCATCGGCTTCATCGACAGCTTCCTGACCACCCTGGCCTCGAGCGAGTTGGCCTATATCATGGGTTTCATCGTGATCCTGGTCTTGCTGGTGTTCAAGCCGTCAGGGCTGTTCGGCCAGGAGTGGGAGTAGGCACATGAGCACAGCGATACGAGCGCAGCGCAAGAAGATCGGGATCGTTCTGCTCGGGGTCGTGGGAGGGGCCTTCCTGCTGGCATTTCCCTTCATCATTGGCCAGGCCCGCTATACCGAGCACGTGGCCATCACGATCTGCTTCAACGTCGCGATGGCCACCAGCATGTGGCTCATCTGGAGCCTGGGGTTCGTCTCCTTTGCCCACGCGGGCTTCATGGGAATCGGCGCCTACACCTCGGCCCTGTTCCTGATCCGCCTGGGATTGCCCATGTGGGTCGGGATGTGGGCCGGGGCCTTCATGGGGGCCGCCATAGGTCTGGTCGTCAGCCTGCCTCTCATGCGTACCCGAGCGGTGTACTTCTTCATGGCCAGCTGGGCCGTGGGGGAGGTGATCAAGCGCATCTTCGCCTACTACCGGAATTTCCTCGGGGGCTGGGAAGGGCTGTTCAACATCAAGCCGCCGAAGCTCGGGCCCATCGACTTCGCCAACCGCACCGCCTACTACTACCTGGCCCTGCTGCTGGTGGTCTTCGTGGTCGTGGCGGTGGCGCGCATGAACCGCTCCCGCACCGGCTGGATCTTCTGGAGCATCCACGAGTCGGAGCTGCTTTCCTCTCACCTGGGGATTCATGCCCTGAAGTACAAGGTGGTGGCCTTCACGATCGCCTGTTTCTTCGCCGCCCTGACCGGGGCCCTGTACGCCCACTACCACCAGTACATCAACCCTCGCTCCTTCGACATCTGGGTCTCGGAGTTCACCCTCGTGCACATCATCGTCGGGGGCCTGTCCTCCGTGGCGGGTCCGATCCTCGGGGCCTCGATCTTGACCCTGATCGACGAGCTGCTCCGGCCCACGGAGTTCTACCGGGTCATCATCTTCGGGGTCATCCTGATTCTGACCGTCCTGTTCCTGCCCGGGGGGCTGGAGAGCATTCCCAGGCGCATCAAGGCGCGCTTCGGCAGGCTTCCCGAAGACCAGGGCACCCGCAAGCGGCTCCTCGGGGCCTTCACCGACGGCCTGTCGCGCAAGGCCAAGGGAGGAGAATGAGTATGCACCTGCTGGACATCCAGAACGTGAGCATGCACTTCGGAGGCCTGAGGGCCATCAAGGAGCTGGACTTCACCATGGGGGAGGGGGAGATCCGCGGGCTGATCGGGCCCAACGGGGCGGGCAAGACCACCTTTTTCAACGTGGTCAGCGGTGTGTACATACCGACCCATGGACGCTTCTTCTTCAAGGGCCTCGACATCACCAGGCTGCGGCCCCACGGGACGGCGCGGCTCGGGATCGTGCGCACCTTCCAGGCCATCACCCTGTTCAAGAACTTCACCGCCTTGAGGAGCGTCATGGTCGGGCGTCACCTGCACTCCCGGTACAACTTCCTGGGTGCCCTGTTGAACACGCCGGGCTATCGGAACAACGAGCAGGAGAACCTCGAGCGCTCCCTGGAGATCCTGGAGTTCATGGGTCTGTCCAAGTACAAGGACGAGCTGGCCCTGAACCTGCCCCACGGGCACCAGCGGGCCCTCGGCGTGGCTATTGCCATGGCGGCGGAGCCCCGGCTGCTGATGCTCGACGAGCCGGTCACGGGAATGAACCCGGAAGAGACCGCCGAGATGATGGGGCTCATCAAGAAGATCCGGGAGAGGGGGATCAGCGTCCTGCTCATCGAGCACGACATGAAGGTCGTCATGGGGATCTGCGAGAAGATAACGGTGCTGAACTTCGGGAAGAAGATCGCGGAGGGGACTCCGCAGGAGATTCGCAACGACCCGACGGTTCACGAGGCCTATCTCGGAGGCGAAGACTATGCTTCTTGAAGTGAAGAACATCCGAGTACACTACGACAAGGTCGAGGCGGTCAAGGGGATCTCCCTGTCCGCGGACAAGGGCATGATCTCGACCCTGATCGGGGCCAACGGGGCGGGCAAGTCCACGACCCTGAGAGCGATCTCCGGGCTCAAGAAGATCACCTCCGGGGAGATCTGGTTCGACGGCCAGCGCATCGACGGGGTCGCGCCGCACAAGATCGTCGGGCTGGGGGTCGCCCACGTGCCCGAGGGACGGCGGCTGTTCGGGCTCATGACCGTCCGGCACAACCTGGTCGCAGGGGCCTACCTGCAGAACGACAAGAAGCTCGTCGAGAAGACCATGGACGAGGTCTTCGAGCACTTCCCGGTGCTCAAGGAGCGTCAGAAACAGCTGGCCAAGACCCTGAGCGGTGGGGAGCAGCAGATGCTGGCCATGGGCAGGGCCCTGATGGCCAGGCCCAAGGTGATCCTGATGGACGAGCCCTCGCTGGGGCTGGCGCCCTTCATGGTCATCGAGATCGCCAAGATCATCCAGCAGTTCAAGGAGATCGGCTTTTCGGTCGTGCTGATCGAACAAAACGCGGTCCTGGCTCTCCGGCTGGCCGACAGCGGCTACGTCCTGGAGACCGGCAGCATCGCCCTGGAGGGTCCCTCCAAGGATCTGATGAAGAACGAGCACGTCAAGAAGGCCTATCTGGGCGGATAGCATGCTGACAAGAAAGCGGGGCGCCCTTCCTTTCGGAGGGGCGCCCTGTTTCGTTTGTGCGCGCGAAGCCTGCGTGAAGCCTGGGAGAAGCCTGCGGCCTACCAGCCCTTGTAGGCCTTGTTCAGGATGTCCTTGAACACCTCCAGGGAGAGCGGCCGGGGATTGGAATCCACCGAAACGTTCCAGGTGGCCCGCTCCGCGATGGCCGGCAGATCCTCCTTCTTGACCCCGAGAGACTCCAGGCTCCGGGGCAGCTCCACCGCCCGGATCAGGCGCTTGACCCCGTCGACGCAGCGACCCGCCGCCACCGTCAGGGTCAGTCCGGACACGTCCTCGCCCAGGAACCGGGCCACGTTGGCGTGCTTGACCGGGTCGGTCAGGCTGTTGAACTCCATGCACCAGGGCAGGAACAGCGAGCAGGCCAGACCGTGGGCGATCACCGGCCGGGGGGGATTGCCGTACATGCCGCCCAGCGCCTCGGCCAGGCAGTGAACCGCCGAGCAGTCGCTGTTGGCAAAAGAGATGCCGCCCAGGAGGCTGGCCAGGGACATCATTTCCCGGGCCTCCAGGTCCGTGCCGTTGGTGTACGCGATCGGCAGGAAGTTGCGGATCAGCTTGATGCTGTACTCGGAGATGGCGTCCGAGATCGGGTTGGACAGGTTGGCGGTGTAGGCGTCGTAGTGATGCGCGAAGGCGTCCAGCCCGGTGGCCGCCGTCTGGAACGGGGGCAGGCTGACGGTCAGCAGGGGGTCGTTGATCGTGGCCTTGGCGGCGATACACGGCCCGCCGGGATACTGGGGCGGCCCGCCGATGGCCATCTTGCTCCAGTTTTCCGTATGGGTGATGATCGACCAGAAATTGCCCTCGGTGCCGGTGCCGGAGGTGGTCGGGATGGCAATCAGGGGCAGGGGATGGATCTTGGTCTTGAGGAAGTCCTCCGGGGCCTTGATCTGGTAGTCCCGGATGCTTCCCGGGTTGGTCGCCAGGAGCGCGATGGCTTTGGCCGAATCGATCGAGCTGCCGCCCCCGAGAGCTACGACGGCGTTGGCCTTGATGTCCCTGGCCAGGCCCGCCCCTTTTTCCACGATTCGGTCGAGGGGATTCGGCTCGACTTCGGCGAACACCGTGTAGTTGACCTTGGCCGCCTTGAGGGCCGCTTCCACCTTTTCGATGATGCCTGTCTTGACGATGCCCTGGTCGGTGACCACGAGCACCTTGCGCGCCTTCATCGCTTTGAGCATCTCTCCGAGGTGGGCGACCTTGCCGGCGCCGAACTCCACTGTGCCGACGCCCCAGTTGAAGGCGAAATTCCGACGAAACCTTTCCATCACGTTCATGGCGAGCTCCTTCCTGATCGATGTCGATGGTTCGACGGCATTATAGTCGGACGCTCCGGGACCGTCAAGTTTGGGGCCGTGGTTGATTCCGGAGGGCCCGAAGGGCTATTCTTCGTGATCTGTGCCAGCGATCCGGCCGACCGCAGGGCCAGGGGGGAGATGCAATGCAATACGTGCTGGGAGTCGATCTGGGGACGACGGCGCTCAAGGTGGCCGTGTTCGACCGAAGCGGACGAACGGTGGCGGCCTGCACCCGGGAATACAGCCTGAGCACCCCTTCTCCGCTGATCGTGGAGCTGGAGGCCGAAGCATACTGGCAGGCCTTCAGCGAGGGCATCGCGCAGGTCATGGGTTCCAGCGGCGTCCCGCCGCAGGCGATCCGCTGTCTCGGGATCTCGGCCCAGGGGGAGACTCTGATCGCCGTTGACCGGCAGGGGCGGGCTCTCCGCCCGGCGATCGTGTGGATGGACAACCGGGCTCAGGAGGAAAGCGAGCAGCTGTCCCGGGATTTCACCGACGACACGATCCACCGGGTTACCGGACAGGTGTCGATGCTGCCGATGTGGCCGGCCGCCAAGATCCTGTGGCTCCGGCGGCACGAGCGGGCTGTCTTCGAGAGGGCCCACCGCTTCCTTCTGGTGGAGGACTACCTGATCCTGCGTTTGACCGGAAGGGCCGTCTCCGAGGGGTCGCTGCTGTGCTCGACGACGTACTGGGACCTGCACGCACGGCGGTACTGGCCGGACATGCTCGGGGCCCTGGGGATCGACGAGGAACGGCTTCCGGAGATACGGGAACCAGGGGAAGCGATCGCGACGATCGATCCGGCGGTAGCCCGGCAGCTCGGGCTCTCTGCGGACACGATCGTGGCCACCGGCGCCCTGGACCAGGCCGCGGGGGCGATCGGAGTGGGGAATATCCGGCCGGGGACGTTCTCGGAGTGCACGGGCTCCAACGTCGCCGTCGTTGCCCTGGTCGACAAGCCGACCATCGACCCGAACCGGCAGCTGCCCTGCTTCTACTACGGCCTGCCCGGCAGGTACATGCTGCATGCCTTCTCGATGACCGGCGGGATGGTCATGCGGTGGTTCCGGGACCGGTTCTTCGAGCGCGAGGTGCTGGCCGCCGGGACGGATGGGCGCGACACCTACGAGAGCATGACCGCGCTGGCGGCGGAGGTCCCGGCCGGGGCCGCCGGCCTGGTGCTGCTGCCGCATTTCCAGGGGGCGGGGCCCCCGGAGTCGAACCCCAAGGCCAGGGGGGTTCTCTACGGCCTGTCGCTGCACCATTCCAAGGCCCACTTCGTCCGGGCGATCATGGAATCCATCGCCATGATCGTCCGCCGGATGATCGAGGCCGTCGAGGCCACGGGCATCCGGGTCAGCGAGGTGCGCTCGCTGGGAGGCGGCGCCAAGAGCCCCCTGTGGTGCCAGATCAAGGCCGATATGGTCGACCGCCCGGTGCTCACCATGAAGAACACCGAGGACGCCGCCTGCCTGGGCGCCGCGGTGCTTGCCGGCGCGGCCACGGAGGTGTGGCCTTCGGTGCAGGAGGCCATCGACTCGATCGTCGAGATCGACCGGCGCTACGACCCCGATCCGGCCAACCGCCGCACCTACGACGAAGCCTACGGCATTTACTCCGGGATGTACTCCCGCCTGGAGTCCCTGTTCGACGGCGAACCCCCATCGTCCCAAAAGCCGTCTTGACCCGAGGGGCGGAATTACATAGCCTACCAGGACGATGAAACACGTGAACACTAGGTGTGGGCGCATGAAGAGCTTTCGAGTCCTGTCCCCGGCCGCGGTCCTGGCGGCGATGGCCTTCGCGGCCATCCTCGCCGGGCAGCCGGCGTCCGGGCAGGCGGCGCCGGCGGATCGGGGCCTGTCCGTGGCGTTCGAGTACCCGGGCGTGGAAATAACTCGCGCCGAGCCGGTGGCGGTGGGAATCGTGCTGCAGAACAGGGGTAATTCCGACGAGAGCCTCCACCTCTCGCTTGTGCGGCGGCCCGAGGGATGGAGCGGGTCGGTCAAGAGCGGCGAGCTGACCGTCACGGGGGTGTTTCTGCCGGCCGGGGAGAGCAGGACCCTGAGCCTCGAGGTCGTTCCCCCATCCAAACCTGCGGCGGGGCAGCACGAGTTCCGGCTCCGCGCCCGGGCCGCCGACGGCGGCTGGGAGGCCATCGAGAGCCTGAGGGTTTCCGTCCGGGCCCGAAGCAGCGCGGCCCGGGCGGGCGAGGAGATGGGCCTGAGCACCGCTTACCCGGTCCTGCGCGGGCCCGCCGAGGTGAGCTACGAGTTCACCCTCGAGCTGGAGAACAAGCGGGAAGACGACACCACCTTCGACCTCCTGGCCCGGGGTCCCGAAGGGTGGGAAACCAACTTCAAGCCCGTGTACGAACCCCGGTACATCTCGAGCTTCCAGATCAGGGCCCGGCAATCCAAGAAGCTCGCGGTCGAAGTCAAACCGCCCCGGGACGCCCCCGCGGGTGAGTACCCGGTGCTGGTGCGCATCTCTTCGGACAGCGCCGCAGCGGAGCTGCCCCTTACGATCATCATCACCGGGACGTACGAAATCTCGGTTACCACGGCCTCGGGCAGCCTGTCGGTAGGGGCGATCCGGGGCAGGCCGGCCACAATCAACCTGTTCGTCAAGAACACCGGTACGGCTGTGCAGAGTCACATCGGGCTGTTCGCCTACAACCCCGAGAACTGGGACGTGGGCTTCGAGCCCGAGCGCATCGACGGCCTGCAGCCGGGGCAGACGCAGGAAGTCAAGTTGACCATCGTCCCGTACGAGCGGGCCCTGGTCGGGGACTACTCCGTCGAGATCCGGGCCAACGGAGACAAGGTCTCCGAGCCCCTGGAGTTCCGGGTGACGGTCAACGCCTCGGCCGCCTTCGGGTGGATCGGCATTGCGATCATCATTCTCGTGATCGGCGGCCTGGTCATCCTGTTCCGCTGGCTCGGCAGACGGTGAGCATGGCCGGGCGCACCGTCATAGAGACCCGGGGCCTGACCAAGCGATACGGAAGCCAGGTTGCCGTCGATCACCTCGACCTGACGGTCGAGGAGGGGGAGATCTTCGGTTTCCTGGGTCCCAACGGTGCCGGAAAGACCACGACGCTTCTGATGCTGGTCGGCCTCACGGAACCCTCCGCCGGTCAGGCCCGGGTTCTCGGCTGGGACCCCCGTCGCGATCCGATTCGGGTGAAGCGAGAGGTGGGCTACCTGCAGGAGAACATGGGCTTCTACCGGGACATGAAGTCCCGGGAAATGCTGCGCTTCATCGGGGAGCTGAACGGAATCCCGGCCCGCGAGGCGGACCGGCGCATCGAGGCGGCCCTGGAGCTCGTGGCCCTGGCCGGGGATGCGGACAAGACCATCGGGAACTATTCCAGGGGCATGAGGCAGCGCCTGGGTCTGGCGGAAATCCTGCTGCGGGACCCGAAGATCGTGTTTCTCGACGAGCCGACTCTAGGACTCGACCCGGAAGGCGCCAATCGGATCATCGAGCTGATCGACCGAATGTGCCGGGACAAGGGCATGACCGTGCTTCTTTCCTCTCACGATCTGTACAAGGTGCAGCGGATCTGCCATCGCGTCGGAATCATGGCGCAGGGGAAGATGGTGGTCGAGGCCAGGACGAGCGAGCTCGCCGCCGGGGGCGGGTCCATGGCCCTGGAGGACCTGTACCTGGAATACTTCCAGGAGGAGCGATCATGAGCGGTCTCAAGCCGATTCTTCGCAAGGAGCTCTCGGACCACTTCTCCAGCTACCGCTTCATCATCCTGTTCGCCCTGATCGCCATGGTCAGTTTCCTGATGGCGTACATGGCTGGCTTGAAGATCCGGGAAGACCTCGAGGGGGAAGTCAAACCGGCGTTCGTGTTCCTGATGCTCTTCACCTCCTCGGGCATCGGCTTCCCCCTGGTGCAGTTCGTGGCCCTGTTCGGCCCCCTGATCGGGTTGATCCTGGGTTTCGACTCGATCAACCGGGAGTGGAACGAAGGAACCCTGAGCAAGCTGCTGGCGCAGCCGATCTACCGGGACGCGGTCATCAACGGCAAGTTCCTGTCGGGGGTGCTCCTGGTGACCGTCATGATGCTCTCGATCATCCTGGCGGTGACGGGCCTGGGGCTGTACACGGTAGGGGTGGTGCCGGGCCTGGAGGAGCTGAACCGGATTCTCATATACCTGTTCGTGAGTGTGATCTACATCTCCTTCTGGCTGGGGGTGGCGATCCTGTTCTCGATCCTGTTTCGAAGCATCACGACCTCGGCCCTGGCCTCCCTGGCGTGCTGGATCTTCTTCTCCTTTCTCGTTCCCCTGGCGGCAAGCGCCCTGGCCAACTCCTCTTCGCCGCTGCCCGGCGAGCCGAACTCGGCCTACGTCGTCCGGGTGGCCCGGCTGCAGAGCACCCTTTCGCTGGTTTCGCCCATGAAGCTTTACAGCGACTCAACCGCCGCCATCGTGGACCCCCTGCGGCGGACCACCGCGGAGCTGGTCCAGGTGGGCATGCTGGAGAGGATCTCCCTGTCGAGGTTCGCCGGCCCGCTGTCGCTGCACCAGAGCCTCCTGCTCACGATTCCGTACATCGTGCTGCTGGTAGGGATCATGGCGATCTTCTTCGCCGTTTCGTACATCGTATTCATGCGCAGGGAAATCCGCTCGCTGTAGCCGAAGCACCCGCCTTGTTTTCCTTGACCGCCGGGGAATCATGCCGTACAATAATTCTCACGTTAAACGTTAGATTTGCTCGGGAGGAGTGACCATGCCGCGATCGGCCGGAGCGGACCCGAAGGCGGGTCCGAAAGCGGGCTCAACCTACCGAATCGGCGAGCTCGCCCAGCGGGCCGGAGTCACGGTACGGACCGTGCGCTACTACGAGGAGCTCGGGATCCTGGAGCCCTCGAACCGCACCGGGACCCGTCACCGGCGCTACGGAGACCGCGACCTGGTGCGCCTGCGGCGGGTGCAGCAGCTCAAGGCGTACGGCCTCAGCCTGGGAGAAATCCGTGAAATCTTCGAGCTGGCCCGGGAGGACCCCTCCGGGGAGAAGAGCCGCCTGCGGCTGCTGTCCCGCTACCGGCAGAAGTCCCGGGAGGCCGAGCAGCGCAAGCTGCGCCTGGAGGCGTACATCGCCGAGCTGGAGTGGCACATCGAGCAGCTCGAGAAGGTCAGCGACTTCCAGGCCTGTCCCGGGGAGGAGTGCCGGAGCTGCGGATACACCGCTTTGTGCAAGTTCTACAACCGGCCCGGCGCCGGCTGAGGAGGAGACATGAAAGCAGCGGTCCTGACGGCCCCGCGAACCATCGAGATCCAGGAACTGGCAATGCCCGACCCCGGGCCCAAAGAGGTCCGGGTGCGCCTCAAGTACTGCGGAATCTGCACCCTCGAGCAGCGCATGTACAGCGGGGAGGTCAAGATCTACTACCCGATCATCCCGGGCCACGAGGCCGCCGGGGTCATCGACGCGGTGGGTGAGGGGGTGGTCTCCGCTCTTCGCCCGGGGATGCCGGTGGCCCTCGACCTGGTCTACCGCTGCGGAGAGTGTTTCTTCTGCCGAACCGGCCAGTCCAACCATTGCGTCAACCGATACAAGAACGGCCGCGGCGTGCTCGGGGGGTTTGCCGAGTACAAGGTGGTGGACTCGAAGCAGGTGTTCCCGGTACCGGAGAGCCTGCCGCTGCAGGAGGCCGCCTTCGCCGAGCCCGTGGGCTGCTGCATCCGTTCGCTCAAGAAGATCGGCCTGTGCCTGGCGGAGGACCTTCTCATCATCGGCGCCGGTCCCATGGGTCTCATGCACCTGCTCGTCGCGCGCTGCTTCGGTGCCCGTGTGATCGTGTCGGACCCGAACGCCGACCGACTGGCCGAGGCGGCCGCCCTGGGGGCCGACCTGATCGTGGATCCCACCACGACGGATCTCAAGGGGCTCGTCAAGGAGCAGACCGACGGGAAGGGAGTGGACGCCTGCGTCATCACCTCCCCGGCGGAGATGGCGCTGCAGTCGGCCATTGATGCCATATCCACCAACGGCCGTGTCAACATCTACACCTCGTACAACAGCAAGCCGGCCCTGCCGATCGATGCCAACACGATCCACAAGAACGAAGCCCTGATTACGGGCAGCGAAGGGCGGACGGAGACCGATTTCCTTCAGGCCGTGCGGCTGCTGGCCTTCGGCAAGCTTCGGGTCGCCCCCCTCATCAGCGAGCTCGTGGGCTTCGCCGGCATCGAGCAGGGGCTGCAGGACGCCCAGAGCTCCAAGACCTACCGGGTGCTTCTCGACCACGAGGCGTAGAGGCGCAGATTCCCGGTGATTCTGACGGTCGACGTCGGCACTACCTCTCTCAAGGGCGGTCTCTTCTCACTGGAGGGTGCCCTGGCCGCCCGGGCCGAGGTTCCGGTGCACCTGGCCGACCGGAACGATCCCCTGCACCACGAGGCGGACGCCAACAACTGGCTGAGCGCCCTGGGGATGGTCGCGGCTCAGCTCGAGGTCTCCCGGGTCCGGGATCTGGCGGCGGTCGTGGTCAGCGGCAACGGCCCGACCCTGGTGCCGGTAGGGCCGCGAGGGCGCCCCCTGGACTTCGCCATGACCTGGATGGATCGCCGGGGGGTCGAGGAAGCCAGGCTTGTAGGCGAAGCCTCCGGGCGCTACGTGGACCCCACCTTCTATCTCCCCAAGGCGTACTGGATCTTCCGCAATCGCCCGAAGCTCTACGATCGGGCCCGCTGGTTCATGACCTGCCCGGAATTCCTGGTGTTCCACCTGACCGGGGAAGCGGTGACCGTCCTGCCCGGCGAGGGCTTCAAGCCGTACATGTGGACCGAGGAGGTGATCGATCGCCTGGAAATGGATCCCCGGAAGTTCCCGCCGTACGTACGGACCGGCCAACTCGTCGGGCCGGTGCGGAGGGAGAGCGAGGAGACTCTCGGCATCCCGGCCGGCGTGCCGGTGTTCGGGGGCGGACCGGACTTCATCATGACCCTCCTGGGCACCGCGACGGTGGTTCCGGGCAGGGCCTGCGACCGGGCGGGCACCTCCGAGGGCATCAACCTCTGCTCCCCGAAACCCCTGGGGGACAGCAGGCTGCTGTGCCTGCCGCACCCGATCGAGGGGCTGCACAACGTCTCCGGCATCATCTCGACTTCGGGCAAGGCCCTGGAATGGTTCAAGAACCTGAGCGGGCGCCGGGAGGTGGACTACGAGACCCTCTTCGAGGACATCTGCCAGGCGCCGGCCGGCGCCCGGGGCCTGCTGTTTCTGCCCTACCTGGCAGGGGAGCGGGCTCCCCTGTGGGACCCCTACGCCCGGGGCTGCTTCGTGGGTCTCACCATGAACCACGGGCGCCGGGAGATGACCCGGGCGGTGGTGGAATCGGTGGGCTTCGCCATCCGTGACGTGATCGAGGTGATGGGTGAGAACGGCCTGGAGCTCGAAGAGCTGCGGGCTACCGGCGGGCAGGCCAGGAGCCCGCTCTGGAACCAGGTCAAGGCGGACATCACCGGCAAGCGCATCCTGGTGCCCGAATCCCTGGACTCGGAGCTCCTGGGCGATGCCTGCGTCGGCCTCTACGCCCTCGGGCGCTTCGGAAGCCTGGTCGAGGCGGCCGAGCGGATCGTTCGCATCCGCCGGACTTATGCCCCCAACAGCCGGCTACGATCCTTGTATGCGGATCTGTTTGCCCTGTATCGCCAGGCCTATCGCGGCCTCAAAGAGGTGTTCGCCGGACTGGCGCACATACCCGTGGAGGAGGAAGGATGACTGCAGGAAAGACGCTGCGCATGAACGCTCTGTTCCCCAAAGGCGACGGCCGCTCCGTGATCGTGGCCATCGACCACGGCGGCATTGCCGGCCCGATCCAGGGCATCGGCAAGCCCGCTCCCCTGCTCAGGGCCTGCGCGCAAGGAGGAGCGGACGCAATTCTCACGACCCGGGGTTTCGTCCGGGCTTCGCTCCAGGAGTGGCGGCCGTCCCTGGCTCTGGTTCTGCGCCTGACCGGCGGGTTCACGGTGCTGGGGGGGCGCTTCGAAGAGGAGATGATCTCCAGCCCGGAGACCGCCCTGGCCTACGCCGCCTCCTGTGCGGCGGTCACCGTGAAGTTCGGCCACGACCGGGAGGGGGAGTTCATTCGCCAGGCTTCCCTGGCCGCAGACGCCTGCGATCGCTGGGGGATGCCCCTGATGATCGAGGCCATGGCCAGGGGCAAGGACATGAAGTCCACGGATCTCCCGGGGGTCAAGCTCGCCGCCCGGGCGGCCCAGGAGATCGGGGCCGACATCGTCAAGTCCTACTACACCGGCGACCCGGAGAGCTTCCGCGAGGTGGTGGAGGGGTGCCCGGTGCCGATCGTCATCCTCGGGGGGGAAAAGACCGAGAGCCTGGAGCAGGTGTTCACCGAAGTGCACGACAGCCTGCAGGCCGGCGCCGCGGGGGTGGCCATCGGGCGCAACATCTGGCAGCACGCCAATCCCCGGGCCATGGTCGAGGCCATGGTCGGGCTCGTGCACGAGGGGTGGACGGTCAAGCAGGCCCTCGCCCATCTGTAGGCAGCCGTGCCCTACCTGGCCTTCGCGTCGAACTTCACCTGGGTCATGGTCATCGGGCTGCTCGGCCCGTCGGTGCCGGCGATCATCCAGGACCTGGGCATCAGCTACACCCGCGCCGGGCTGTTCTTCACCATGCTTTCCCTGGGCTCCCTGTTCGGGACGCCCCTGGGGGGGATCGCTTCCGATTTTCTGAACCGCAGGACCCTGTTCAGCCTGATCGCCCTGCTCCTGGCCGCGGGCCTGGTCGCCGTGGGGCTGGCCCCTTCGTATTCCCTCATCCTCCTGGCCATCTTCGGCCTGAGTTTGTTCGGTTCCCCCGCCGGCGCGGTCGGCCAGAGCATCATGCTGGACATGTTCCCGCAGCGGCGCGAACGCTACCTCGCCCTGCAGACCCTGTTCGCGGCGGTGGGGAGCTTTGCGGCTCCTCTCCTGGTTTCCCTGAATTTCACCGCCGGGCTCACCTGGCGCTGGCCGTTCATCGAGACCGGCGGGCTGGCCCTGCTGCTGATGGCGGCGATCCTGCTCGTGCCCCTGCCCGTGGCGAAGCTCCGCAAGATGAGCTGGCGCAATCTCGGGCAGGTGGTCGGCCATCCCCGCATCCTGACCAGCGCCCTGTTGATCTTCCTGTCCGTGGCCTCGGATCTGGGCTTCTCCTTCTGGCTGTCCGAGCACTTCAAGACCGAGCTGGGGGTTTCCCTGCGGCTTTCCAGCGCGGTGGTCAGCCTGTTCCTGGTGGGCATGATCGGCGGCCGTCTTGCGACCTCCCGCCTGGTGCAGGGGGTGCGGTCGCAGGCGCTCATCCAGGGGGGCATCGCCCTGTCCGTAGTCACCCTGGCGTTGTTCCTGACCGTGCCCTGGATCTGGCTGAAGCTCTGCCTGATCCCCCTGTATGGGCTGGGGGTCTCTCCGGTGTTCCCTCTGCTGATGGCCCGGGGGACCGCGACCTTCCCGGATCAGCCGGGGACGGTGAGCGGCGTCCTGTTCGCTTCGGTGTCCCTCGGCGGCACGGTGTTCCCCCTGGTGCTCGGCGCGGTGGCTTCGAGCCTGGGTGTCCGCCGGTCGTACTGGCTGCTCGGGGGAATCCTGATCCTCACCCTGCTCGTGTTCCGTTGGTCCGAGCGCCGCTGGCCGGCTCCTGCGGCCGATCCGGAGGCGGGCCCGGAGGCCGGTCCAAAGGCCGGTCCCGCGCCCCGATAGCCGCCCGCCCGGCTACAGCAGGCGCCGCAGCGCTTCCCGAAGGTGGGGGAGCTCCCTCGTCCGTACGGCGGCCAGGTTGAGCAGCACCCGTCCGGAGGAGATGGTGCCCACGATCGGGGGCTCCTGGTCCCGAAGCGCGGCCAGCAGGTCCTCGGGGCGCCCGGGGGGCTGCACTTCCACGGCCCACGAGGGGAAGCGCTCGTCCGGGGAGCTGCCGCCCCCGGTCGTGGCCGGCGCTTCTACGACCCTGAGCCTGGGCGAGCCGATCGACCCGACGAGGCGGCGGGCCCGCTGCCGGATGGCCCGCGGATCGAGGGCCAAAAGGTCTTCCGCGGCTCCCGACGCGGAGCCGTTGAGCCGCTGCACGAGCAGCTCCTCCAGCAGGGAGTAGACGGTCTTGCCGGGCCGGAAGGTACGGTTGAGGGGGTGCGCGTACAGGGCGTCGATCAGCTCACGCCTCCCCACGACGATTCCTGCCTGGGGCCCCGCCAGGACCTTGTCGCCCGAGAAGCACACGAGGTGCGCCCCGGAGCGCAGGTAGTGAGCCACGCTGTGCTCTCCCGGCAGCGCCTCGGTGGTGGCCCCGGAGCCCTGGTCGACCGCCAGGATCACCCCCGGGGGCAGGGCGGCGGACAGCTCGGCCAGGGATGGCCGCCCGGTGAAACCGCGGATTCGGAAGTTAGAGCTGTGGACCACGAGGACCATGGCCGTGGCCGGCCCCAGGGCGGCGGTGTAGTCCGACAGACGGGTGATGTTGGTGGTGCCGACCTCCACCAGTCGGGCTCCGGACAGGGCCAGGATCTCCGGGATGCGGAACCCCCCGCCGATCTGCACCTGCTCCCCTCGGGAGACGATGACCTCCCGGTCCCTGGCCAGGGCCGTGAGGGTCAGGAACACGGCGGCGGCGTTGTTGTTGACCACCAGGGAGCTCTCGGCGCCCAGAAGGAGCGACAGCAGCTCCGGCACGATCCCGTTTCTGCGTCCCCGTTTGCCGCTGTCCAGCTCGAGCTCCAGGTTCGAGTAGCCGGTGTTGACGTCCCTGGCGGCATCCCAGACCGAAACGGGCAGCGGGGCACGACCCATGTTCGTGTGCAGGACCACGCCGGTGGCGTTGACCAGCGGGCTCACCCGGCGGCGCCGTGCGGCTCGGCAGGCCGCCTCGAGGGCTGCGGTCACGCTCTCGGGACCCGGGAACGGCGCCCCCGCCCGAAGCCTGCTGCGCAGGTCCTCCAGCACCTCGGAGGCCAGGCGGGCCACCAGGGGCCGGGACAGCAGGGCGAACCAGCGGGTCACGCCGGGCTCGGCGAGCAGGCGCTCCACCTGGGGCAGGGCGGAAAAGGGGGACGACTCGGAGTCTGGGCTGGCCATTCTCGGAAGAGGCAGGAATCGAACCTGCCGCCGCGCCGTAAGGGCGGCCAACGGTTTTGAAGACCGCGGGGACCACCAGATCCCATCAGCTTCCCGGATACCGCAACTATACGGACACCGAATCGGGGCTGTCAACGTGGGTGGGAGGCTGGCGGGCCGGGGGCGAGGCAGGCTGTGCGCGCGGGGCCGGGGAGACTAACCCCCGCCCACGGGCAGCCGGAGGGTGAGGCGGTCGCCGTCCTGGAGGATCGTGTCGCTCCGGCGCCGCACGCCGTTGATGATCGGGATTACATAGCCGAGCTGGTCCTTCCTGACCCCGCCCCGCCGCAGCAGGTCGCCGACCGTGGTCCCCGCCGGCAGGTCGAGGTGCGCGCCGTTGGGCAGGCCCGCAAGACTCAGCACCGCGGCGTGCTCCAGGTGGATCCGGACGCTCTGCTCAGGTCTCGAGGGGCTCATGAAGTGAGAGTATACGGGCGGCACGGAGCCCCGATCAAGAGCGGTGCACGAGAAGCGGGCGCGTGGATGTGCGCGCGGATATCGACCCGCGGTGACAAAACGAGTACCATAGGGTGTTATACTCTTGTATGGCAGCGAGGATTCCTGTTGGCAATCGACGTCGAAGCTCTCTACAGGAAGTACGGACCGATGGTGCTGCGCAGGTGCCGTCAACTCCTCCAGGACGAGGAGCAGGCCCTGGATGCAATGCAGGACACCTTCGTACAGGTGCTGCGCTACCAGGAGCGGCTTACCGACCACGGCCCTTCGAGCCTGTTGTACCGGATCGCGACGAACACCTGCCTGAACGCCCTGCGCAGCCGCAAGCGCAGGCCCCAGAGCGGTCGGGAGGAACTTCTGATGGAGATTGCCGCCTTCGACGACCACGAGGATCGCTCGGTTACCCGGGCGTTCCTGGACGACCTGTTCAGCCGGGAGCGGGAATCCACGAAGACCATCGCCGTGCTCCACTACGTGGACGATCTGACTCTCGAGGAGACGGCGGAGGCGGTGGGGCTGTCCGTGTCCGGGGTGAGGAAACGACTGCGTACTCTCAGGAAGCGGGGCCTTGCCCTGGAAGAAGTGTGATGCCATGGGAACACGAAAAGTACCGGACCTGCTAATCGAAAGAATCGTGCTCGGCGAGCTTCCGGAGGCTCAAACGCGCCGGCTGATGGAGGACCCGGAGGTCGCGCGCAGGGTTGGGGAGCTGGAGCGCTCGAATCGGGAAATCCTGGCCGCCTACCCGCCGGAAGAGATGGGCCGTCGGATCACCGGACGGCTGGAGGCCCTGGCCTCGGCGCAGGGAGCGGCCGCGGCCCCGGAGCAGAGGGGGGCGGCAGCCGGCCGGAGGCGAGCCCGGCGGCAGGACTCCCGGCGCGAGGTCGAGGGGCGGTCGCTGTTCGGACTGCCGAGGCTCGCCCCGGTGACGGGCCTGGTCGGGGTGGCCGTGATCGCCGGGTTGCTCCTGGCGGTTCTCCTGCCCGGCGGCCTGGGCTCGGGCCGGCGGACCGCAGCGGCGGCCGAGGAGACCCGCCTCAAGGGCTTGCGACCGCACCTGGTGGTGTACCACAAGACCGGCTCCGGCGTGGAGACGCTGCGTGAGAACGACACGGTGAAGGACAGCGACGTGCTTCAGATCGGCTACGTGTCGGCGGCCAGACCCTACGGCGTGATCCTCTCGATCGACGGGCGCGGGGTGGTGACCCTTCATTTTCCGACGGCGTCGGCCACAGCCGGGGCGCTGGAGCCCCAGGGGGAGAATCTCCTGCCCTTCGCCTACGAGCTGGACGACGCGCCGGGCTTCGAGCGCTTCTTTTTCGTGACCTCGCCCGAGCCCTTCCCGGTGGATGCGGTCGTGCACGCGGCCGAGCGGCTGGCGGGCAGCCCCGAGCAGGCGCGCCGGGTTCCCCTCGAGCTGCCGGGCGGGCTCGAGCAGGCATCGATCGTGCTGAAGAAAGGGGCCGCTGCTCGATAGCGGCCAGGGAGATAACGGGAATGAAGCGAATTGGCACAGTTGCGGTGTTTCTTCTCATAGCCTTGAGCGTGTTCGCCAACCAGGCGGCATTGAGGCGCTTCGCCATGTTCGTGGGCTCGAACGCCGGCGGCAGCGGGCGCGTGACGCTGCGCTACGCCGAGGACGACGCGCTGGGCATGGCCTCGGTGCTCCAGGAGCTCGGCGGAGTCGTGCCGGGGGACAGTCTCCTGCTCCTGGGGCCGACGGGGGGCGAGCTGGACGAGGGCTTCCGCAGGATGGCCAGTCGGATCCGGGACGCCCAGCCCACCTCCCGGCGCACCGAGTTTCTGCTCTACTACTCCGGGCATTCGGACGAGCAGGGGATTCTCCTGGGCGAGGAGCTGGTCCCCTACCGGGAGCTCAAGAGCTCGATAGACATGGTCGGGGCGGACGTGAACATCGCGATACTCGACTCCTGCTCCTCCGGGGCCTTTACCAGGCTGAAAGGCGGCACGCGGCAGCCGCCGTTCCTGCTCGACGAGTCCAGCGAGATGAAGGGGCACGCCTTTCTCACCTCCAGCTCCGCGGACGAAGCGGCCCAGGAGTCCGACCGGATCGAGGGTTCTTTCTTCACCCACTACCTGATCGCCGGCATGCGGGGGGCGGCGGACTCCACCCGGGACGGCCAGATCTCGCTGAACGAGGCGTACGCCTACGCCTTCTCCGAGACCCTGGCCCGCACCGAGAGCACCACGGGCGGGCCGCAGCACCCGTCCTACAACATCCAGCTGACCGGGACCGGAGACCTGACCGTCACGGACCTGAGGGTCGCCTCCTCGGGTCTCTGGATCCGGGAAGACGTGGGCGGCAGGCTCTTCGTTCGCGACGAAAAGGGCCGCCTGGTGGTCGAGCTCCGGAAGGACCCCGGCGTGCCTGTCCTGCTGGCGCTGCCCGCGGGCGGCTACCTCCTGCGCATGGAGCGGGAGGGCCGGTACTACGAGAGCTTCGTACAGCTGCGCGTGGGGCGCAAGGAGGCTGTGGCTTCCAAGAGCTTCGTCCCTGTCCGGGCCGAGCGTGCCACCTCCCGGGGGCCGATTCCCGCCTGGCGGCAGGAAGAGCCATTCCGCCTGGAGGAGGAGGAGCTCATCGCCGGGGAATCCTCCCCTCCACCGGGCGAAGAGCCGCCGGTGTTCGTGCCCTTCAGTCTCGGCCTCCTGCCCTTCGTCCCCACCCCCGGCCCCTCTCGGGCCGTTCACCGGGTTTCCCTGAACCTGCTGGTGGGCAACACGTACGAGATCCAGGGCCTGGAGCTCGGTGCGGTCATCAACATCAACCGCCACAAGGTGTTCGGCTACCAGGGTGCCGGGGTCGGCAACATCCTGGAAGGGGAGCTCCAGGGTGCGCAGCAGGCCGGGGTGTTCAACATCGTGGGCGGCCCCATGACCGCCTTCCAGGGCGCGGGGGTGTTGAACATCGTGGGCGGCCGGGCCTCCTTCTTTCAGGCGGCGGGAGTGTTCAACATCACGGAGGCCGGCTTCCGGGGGCTCCAGGCGGCGGGGGTGTTCAACATCA
>Ga0209164_1001965_pt1 | contig 23739 bp, 22 predicted proteins | sample MTBNYHSulfiMetaG_FD_187458 | JGI IMG/M metagenome (GOLD analysis project Ga0209164, IMG submission 187458) | Enrichment culture microbial communities from rom New York Harbor, USA that are MTBE-degrading - MTBE-NYH (New York Harbor Sulfidogenic)... | ecosystem: Environmental > Aquatic > Marine >... | reverse complement strand
CAGGGACCCCAAAAAGGTTCCCGAATCCGAGCGTGCCGGCTTGCCTTTTTTCAGCCGCATTTCGGCGCGGGAACTGATCGATCTGGATTTGGACGATTTGATCGTCGAGCGCCCGCTATTGGCATTGTTGCAACGGGCCAAGTGCCTGAAAGAGTTTCAAATCATAGACGCGCTAAGACACCCCGAGCACATCCTGGAGGCACTCGAGGGCAAGCATGTCGGCACCATCATTTACAAGGAAGAAGGCTGACAAAAGCAGCCTGGCGCAGCGCATAAGCCGCTCGATGAGATCAGTCTTGTTTCTCGCCGCCGGTTTGATCGCCTTTTCCGGCCTTCAAATAAATGATTTCCGCACCGGTCTCGGCGCTGATCTGGTCCAGCTCTTTTTTGCGGACGTGCTTTACATAGACCTTGACATCCGCGCCGCTGATGCCAACCACCCGAAATCTGGGTTTTTTTTCGCCTTGTTCGATTTTTCGCCGTTCACGTACAAATATTTTGGTTGCCATTGCGATTTTACCTCCTTTAGTGTTATTTTCACTTAACCCATATGTTCTATAAACTAATATATCCTTGAAGGATCTATGTCAAGAAACACAAAACGTCCCCGGCATCCAGGATCGAAAAAAGCGGAGCGATACATCCAGCCTTCAATTTTACTGGCCCTGAAAAGCAAGGCGTCCTACGGCTACGAGCTGATCCAGGAGATATCCAAGTTCGGCTTCGTTGAAGGCCAGGCGCCGCCGGGCATGATCTATCGCCACTTACGGGAGATGGAGGAAAATGGATGGGTCGTGTCGCAGTGGGAGACCGAGGGGGCCGGTCCCGCCAAACGGGTCTACCAACTTACCCCGGAAGGTTTGGACGTGTTGTCGTACTGGATCGACTACATGAACAGCCAGGCGGAAAAGCTGTTGAAATTTATCGCGTCGTTCCAAAACGCATCGCAAAAGGAAAGCTGAACGGCTCCGATGCATGATTGAAACCGGTGACGGCCCGTAAGCAAGTGCCTTGCGTGGCTGACTTGGCATCAATTCAGGTGGGAACCCTCTACCAAAGCGTTTCCATTTTTCTTGCGCTTTTCATGGATGTTCTCCCACAGATTGGGCCCCTTGGGGGAGACGAAAAGCACCGGCCGGTGGGCTATGAGCCGGGGACGCAGCCACCCTCTGGTGATGACGGTATCGCTGGGGGCCGGTATCCGCGTATCGCGATCGGCCGACACGACATCGATGCCGCGCTCTCTCAATTCCAAGACCGTGGTTTGCCCCGGCCAGTCACGCAGTCGGCCCAATTCCACAAAGCGCCCGGACCAGCCCGACAAGGTCAATCCCACAGCCGCCGCCGCGCCGATGATGCCGTCGTTGGTTCCGCCGTGGCCTGACAGATGGACCTTCGCCGCCGCCTGAACGGCCTGTTTCTGGGTGGAAATGCGATGGGTGCAGGTCTGTCCAAAGTCCATGAGGTCCGCCAGGTCTGCGTTGCAGTCCGCTGCCGCACACAACCCCGGATCACTTCCCGGGAGGGAATGGGTTTCTATATGACCGACGGCACGGTCGATCAAATCGTCCAGAAGCCCCGGGTCGGCCATCTCCACGATCATGCAGGCCGCACTGTTATGGGAGGTATAGGGGATGGCATCGCAAACCAGGAGCTGTTGACGAACAACCCCCAGGCACCGGCTTCCCTCTGGCAGTTCGTCCTCAAACCATCGGACCAGTTTGCCGGTGCCATAGGGTGAATCGTGGTGGTCGGTATCGTCGAAACCAATATAGGCTTTCATAGGTAACCTCGGCTGCCGATGGGGTCAGGTCTGTCAATGATCGTACTGGCGGGCGTATTCAGCATCGTTGTAAAGGCCTTCGCCATATAATTCGGCGCCGTATCCCTTGATGATTATCTGACCTTGGTCAGAGATCACGAAGTCGATGAAAGCCGCCGCCAATGCCTGGCCGGAGGTCGCGCCGGCAGGTTGGCACAGCGTGTGGTAGGTGTTGATCAGGAAAGGGTCGCCCCGAAACAGAACCTTCAAGTTTTTCAACTCTTTCCTGGCCGCCACCCAGGTGCTGCTGTCGGCCATGAAGTATCCTTGCTTTTCATCCGCCATTTTCAGGGTCGCCATCATGAAGGTATGGGTCGTAAGGTACCAGTCCCCCGAGGGTTCGATGGCCGCTTTTGACCAAATGGCCAGCTCTTTTTTATGGGTCCCGGAATTGTCGCCGCGGGAGAAAAACGGGGCCTTTGCCCGGGCGATCCTGGCATAGGCGTCGGCAGCGCTCGTTGCAGACGAGATATTGGCAGGATCGTTTTCAGGCCCCACAATGTAAAATTCATTGGACCCGATCAGGTGGCGCTTGATTGCCCATCCCTCGGCCACGGCCTGCTTTTCCGCGGCCGGTGCGTGTACCATGATAAAATCGACCGCTTTACCCTTCAGCAATTTCAGGGATGCGCCTGAACCGGCCTTGTTCCAACACAGGCGGGTGTCGTGAGTCTTGTTGAACGCCTTGGCCAGAACCTCGATCAACCCCAATTCACCGGGGCTGCCCGTCGCCAGGCGAATGGTGACCGCACCATCGCCATATATCTGGGTACACTCCCCCCGGGCAAACGCAAGGGTGGCGAACGAAAGGAAAATTCCAAAAATGATCCATGTCTTCTTGTAAAAAATGGCATGACGCATGCGCGACCTCCTGTTGTGGATGGCAGTAAAGCAACACCCCACTAATGACAAACACCCCAGGAAGTCAACGCCATTTTTCTACAATCATTTGATTTTCTTATAATTACCAATAACGATGAAAAATGACACTTTACTGGATGGATGGAAAGTTTGTTTAATGGGAAGGGCTCGCTGATCAGGATGAGCTTGTTGAGCCGGCAGATTCACCGCCCGGCAGCCGCCACGTCACGGGCAGGTTGACGGCCCGCACCCGAAATCCACCGGCCCGCGCGTCGATGATGTTCAGCCCAGCAGGGTCTTGGCCGATTCGAAACAGATGGTTCAGGGGTATTCCGAGCAGATGGCAGAGGATCACCCGATTGACGCCGGCATGAGCGACAATCAGGGGGTTCCCGGTGCATTGGGTTGCAATGCGCTCAAAGGCCGGCATCACCCGGGACTGAAGATCGGCAAACGATTCGCCGGACGGCGGCCGATACCCGGCCGGATCCATACCGCGATTCGCATAGGCATGGGGATCTGTCGCGCGCACGGTTTCGAATGCGAGTCCTTCCCAGGCACCCAGGTCCACCTCGCGCAGTTCGGGCAGCGCGACGACTTCCAGGCGGCGGCCCTCGGCGATAATCCGCGCCGTCTGCACAGCGCGTTGCAGATCGCTGCAAAATATGTCGGAAAGACCAACCTCGCTGAAAAACGCCTGCCATTGACGGGCCTGGTCCATGCCAACAGGGCTCAGGGCAAGATCGCTGCGACCAATATAGTGTTTGCCGCCGCAGGGGTGCAACAGCTCCCCATGGCGCAACAGATAGATCGTCCGGTCCCCGCCTTTGGCGTCTCGTTTCCCTGTCATGGGATCGTGCCCCCGTCGGTATCCACATGTTGCAGGATGGTCTGGATACCGAGGCCCGTGATGCGTTCGACGGCCGCCTGGATCGCCAGCGCCGACCGCTTGCGCCTCTCGATGGCCGCCACAGCCTGAGGATCTGTTCCGTACTTGGACAATTTCCGTTCGAAACGCTCGCCCAGATCCGCCAGCCGGTGGCCGACCACCAGTTTATCCGCCAGGTAGACGACTGCGGCTTCGTCGGGAAACGGGTTCGGCCCGACCTCCAGATCCATGTGTACCCGCACGACCGAGGCCAAACTCGGGAATCCGAGATCTTCCAGCAGCCGCGCGCCGGTGGCGGCGTGATCGGGTTGGTCGCGGGCGACATCGTGCACCAGGGCGGCACTGCGCACCAGGTCGAGGTCCAGGGAAACGCCTGCACGTGACAGGGCCGAGGCCAATTCCATGGCGACCGCAGCCACGGCGTCGCAGTGGCGCCGGACCGCTTCGGGCAACCGACGCACCTGCGCCATGAGCGCGCGGCACTCCCGGTCCGTGGGAATATCCGCTCGCTCCAATCGCGCCGCCATCCTCTGGTAATCATCCCCGGTATCGAGGTCCAGCAAGATGCCCTCGTCGGCCACCGGCACATCCCGCATCGAACGGTTCCCCTCCGCCCAGAAGGCCCGCAAGCCCCCCTCGCCCCGCCAATCGGCCAGCTCGGCGGCCAGTGCCGCGGGCAGCAGCAGCGGATGACCCCGCCGGCCATCGAAGCACGGGTGATGGATGGCGTCTGGAGATGTCGAAAATTCTTCGGCAAGGGCCTTCACGGTGGCCGTCCGAACCAGGGGAAGGTCCACGGGATGGACGAAAAATCCGCTGCAACCCGCCGGCAGTGCCCGCACACCGGCCACCACCGAGGAAAACATCCCTTTTTCAACATCAGGATTCATGACGCAGCGCACCCCACGGGAGCCTAGTGCGGCAACCACCTCATCCCCCTTGTATCCGACCACCACGCAGACATCGTCGATGCCGGCGGCACGATACAGATCCACGACCCGTTCGACGACCATCGTCGCGCCCAGTTGCAACAGCGGCTTGAAACATCCCATGCGCCTGGAAAATCCGGCGGACAGGACGATCGCCGAGAGATGACCGCCTTTCATGGACGCTGCCACTCCTATATATTGAGCTTGCAATTTTCCGCGATTATTTCGGCGACGATGCTGACCGCGATTTCGGCCGGGGTCTCGGCCCCGATATCCAGGCCGATGGGCGAATGGACCCGCTGCAATGCCGCTTCGGTAACCCCGTCTTTGCGCAACCGCTGGAATATGGCATCCCGCTTGCGCCGGCTGCCGATCATTCCGATGTAGCCGGCCTCCGTCTCGAGGGCCCGGGCGAGAACCGCCATATCGTATAGATGACCGCGGGTGAGGATAACGATGAAGCTCTGCGCGTCGACGGACATGCCGTTGAACGGGTCGTTCAGATCGGCAAGCACCAGGACCGTATGGACATCGGGAAACCGGCGGCGGTTGGCGAAGGCTTCCCGGTCGTCCAGCACCACGACCCGAAAACCGACCATGGCCAGCATCCGCGCAGTGGGCTGGGCCACATGGCCGGCGCCGACCACGAAAGCGGTCTTGGGTTTTAAAATCGGCTCCAGGATCACATGGTGCTCTTCCAGGCAGACGATCTGCATGGCCTTGGCCGATTGCCCGGTTTGGGCCAGCGATGCGATGGCCGGCGGCGTCAACGGCAAATACCCCTGGACCCGGCCGTCGCCATACACCAGGGCGTGATAGATGCGATCGACCCGCTCGGCCGAACGTTGCAGCGCGATTACGAATACCCCCCCTTGTCCCTGGTTCTCCATCTGCCGCCAGCCATCGAACAGGTCGACGATTTCCGGGGAAGGGAAGATGGGATCGAGCAGTATCTCAAGTTCCCCACCACAAATCATGTCCATGCTGGCCACATCGGCGTGCCCCAAATCGAACCGTTCAAAACGGGCCTCACCGCCGGACAGAAGCCGCCGGGATTGCTCGATGATCCTGGCTTCCACCAGGCCGCCCCCGATGGTGCCGACAGGTTCTTCTTCGGCGGTCACCACCATCTGGGTGCCCGCGGTGCGCGGCGTGGCCCCTTTTTGGGCGGTGATCTTGGCCAGAACCAGCGGTATCCCCTGGGACAAGCGCTGAAACGCCGTTTCGGCGATGGTCTTCAATGTGTTCCCTCCATGATGTGCATAGGACGATCGATCAATCCCTTTCCACGACGATTTTACGTTTGGCCGCCGGTCCACTCAAACCCGCGCCATTCTCCATCGATATGGGGGCCAATGTCAGGCTCCCGTTGGCCAGGGCGGCCCTGATGGCCGTCACCCGGCGAAGCGCGGCATCCGCCTGTGAAGGCAAGCGAGCGTCCCTGCGCCGGGTCATCAACCGCACCTGGAGCGCGTCTTGCCCGTCGCCGGTTTTCAGGATGGCCTGGAAATTCAAAACATCCGGTAATGCAAAAAGCGCCTCGTCCAGGCTCGCCAGGTCCAGTGTCACACCATCGGAGAGACGCACACTCTCGCCGAGTCGGCCCTGGACCCATCCCATGCGCCGCAGCGTCGCGCCACAGGGGCATGGGCCATCGACCCAGCTCGCCAGATCGCCGGTACGATAACGAATCAATGGCATCGTATAACGCGTCAGGGTGGTAAATACAATCTCACCCGGTCGCCCCCCATGATCGATGGGTTCATGGGTCACCGGATCGACGATTTCAAACACCAGATCCGCTTCGCGCAGATGATAGCCATCGTGCGCCCCACAGGCCAGCGCCCCTCCGTAGCCCATCTCGGTCATGCCGTAATGCTGAAACACCGGGCAGTGCCAGGCCTCGCGGATACAGCTCACGATGGCCCGGGGCACATAATCGGTGCTCAGCAGGACCGACTGAATGGTGCCCGGAGCGATCCGTGCGCAATCCTCGTGACGCGCCAGGGTCAACACTTGCACGGGAATGCCCACCAGCGCATCGATGCGCAAATCGAGGATCGCCTGGATGGTGTGACGGGGGTCCTGAACCAGGCCATAGATCAATCCCACGGCGTTCATGCGCGCCAGCGCCCTGCGCAGCAGGTCTCCCACGCTGTCGGGCAGTTCGCCGGGCAACAGGATCAACACCCGTTGGCCCGGTTTCACCAATGTGGTCATGCCGTGATGGAAGAAATCGACGGTCCGCTCCAGATCTTCTTCATCGAAGAAAATCCGCTTGGGATCACCCGTTGTGCCGCTCGAATGCAACGTCACCACCCGCGCCACCGCCCCCTGGGAACCGCACACCAGTTCCAGCGGCGTCCGGCGCAGGACGTCCGACGGTGTAAACGGCAACCTGCTAAGCTCATCTATCCGGCCTAGCCGGGGGATGCCCTGACCCTCCCACTGTTTGCGGTAATAGGGGCTGTATTGGGCAGCATGGGCGAGGGTTTGATTGAGCCGCTCGAGCTGGTAGTCCGATAGAAGTTCCGGCGCAAGCGGTTGGTTGGCCGTCAGGCCGATGCGTGCGGCCGCCCAATCCTCCAATGGGGTCCTGGCGATGGGTATCATGTTCGATAGAGGGCGCGGCCGTCGACGGCCGTCACGTTGTACAGGCAAAAGGGAACCAGGCGTCGGTCGACGGTCATGATATGGATGCAGCACTGCTGCACCCGCTCCAGGTCGAGGTTCCAGACATCCTGAAATGCCATGGCCGACACCGAAAACGTGCGGGTGTGGGCGGTGGCCAGAAAATCATCCAGGGAAAGCAACGCTTCGCCGTGTCCTGTAGGAATTGACCCGCCACAGCCGCAACCATGCGCCGGAGAATCACAATGACCCGCCGGAGGTGCGGCCCATTGTCGGGCCACCGAATCGATGGCGCGTGCCGCCCCCTCTTCGGCCCGGATCGGTGCCTGGCTGCGCCACGTCATGGGGCCGGGATGCAACGGCCGAGGCCGGCCATCCGAAGAGAGAAGATATTGGGCATGGAACGAACAAAACGAGTGTTCACACCCGGGCGGACGAAAATGATCGGCCCGAAAAAGGCCACCGGTCTGCATCTCGATGGCCCGCATGAGTTCGGGCAGGGTGATCCGGTCGTGGTCCCGGGGTGGTCCCGGATGGCGGCCGAAGTAGCTCACGGGCTGAAAATGGACCCCTCGGACGGTGGGATACCACTTTAGGGCCATGCGTAGAATATCACCCGCGGCGTGACTGTTGCAGCCCGGCACCAGGGTCGGCACCAGCACCACGCCGAGGCCGGCCCGGGAACAGGCAGCCACGGCAGCCTGCTTGTCCGACCACAGGGCGCGCCCACGCAAAGCGCGGTAGCCGGCATCGTCCACTCCGTCAAACTGTAAGAAAAGCGAAGCGACACCGGCCGCTTTGAGCACCCGGGCATACCCCGGCTCCCGCGCCAGGCGCAGGCCGTTGGTGTTGATCTGGATGAAATCGAAACCCGCCCGGCGGCCCATGGCCACCAATTCCGGCAGATCGTCGCGCAGGGTGGGCTCGCCGCCCGAAAGCTGGATGTTGCATGCCACACCGGAGCGCCGCAAATGATCGTACCAACCACCGACGACCTCGCGCGGCAGGTCATCCCCGTCGGACCGGGCATCGGCATAGCATACCGGACATCCCAGATCGCACCGCCGGGTCACTTCCAGAATCACCGTGCACGACCGCTGGCGATGATCGGGGCACAGCCCGCAGTCAAAAGGACAGCCCCGCTCCCTGCCATGGCCCACCACCGTAGGCCGGGTAGCGAGTTTAGGACGCCGCCAGGCCGCCATGTCCGGCGCGCCCTTCCAGATCAACGCCTGAAACGCCCCGTGACGAGGGCACTCTTTCTCCAGGTAGACGCTATCTTCCCGGACCACGCGCCGGGCGGAAACGCGCTCGAGACAGACCGGACAAAGGCTGGCTGTGGATTCCACATTCAACACGAGTCCGCCTTCCCATGCGCCGCCAGAATCTCCATCACCTTGTGAAAGGTCTCGGCCACCAGCGCGCCGCAGGTCGGCCGGGCCGCGGCCGGACCCCGCTCGCCCACGATCGATTCGCAGGCGATGCCGCCGTAGGTCTGGCCGACCCGCGCTTCGAACCAGTCGATCAGCTCCTGCAGCATCATGGGCAGCTGTTCAGCGGCGAGCGCTGGCTTGCCATGGTCGCGGGCCATAAACGCCAACAGGCAACAACCGCCGGTGAGGGCGCCACAGGTGGCTCGACCGGCGCCGCATCCATACGCCAGGCCGGCCATGGACCGCACCAGATCGTCATTGGTTTGCCCGCAAGCCTCCAGCCCCAGCAGCAGGAGAATCTGGCTGCAGCTGTAACCCTGCTGGCCCCAGCGCGCCATGCGGATCAGCAGATCATCCATGTTCCTCCGCTCCTCTGCGTGCCACCATCAAATAGTATCCAGATCGCCCGCCCTGGTCCCGAAGGCCGTCGCCGCAACCGCCCCCCACAGCCTTCCAGAAGGCCGCCATGGAGCCGTATGCCCATACCAATTGAGCGGCCAGTCGCTTCAACAGCGGCGTGTGGTCCTCGAACAGCAGCACGTCGAAATTCGCAGTGCGCATGCGTTCATGCAAGGTCCGGCATCCGGTGACGCCCGCCAGGCAGGACATCAATGTTCCCGATGCCGGCCTCACCTCCCGTCCGCCGTTTCGGGCGTACAGATCGGAAACGACCAGATAGCCCCGCGGCGCCAGGACGCGGTGCCACTCACCCAAAGCCACCTGCGGTGCGGACAACAGGGAAAGAACACATTCACAAAAGATGGCCGCCAAGCAACTGTCCGCAAAAGGCAGCGCCTCGGCCCTGCCCCGGATCAACGGCAAACCGTCGATCGCGTTTCGCCCCATGCCCAGCAAGCGGCCGGACGCATCCAACCCAAAGGCTTTCAACCCATGCTTGTGGCGCAAGTGGGCCACGGTGGCGCCGTTGCCGCAACCCACGTCCAGAACCGCGGCCTCGGTTGGGAGCATGCAATAGGCCAACGCTCTCTCGGTCAACGCCAATCCCCCCGGACGGATGGTCGGCCCGGTGACGGTCCTCAGCGCCGGGGACTCATACAACTTCACACCTTCGGGCACTTCAATCGCCTCTATTTATCTTCCAGGATCTTCTCCACCTCGGCCATCTTGCCCAGGGCCAGCGCCTCGGGCACCATCACCCGGCCGCATCCGGGACAGCGGGGCATGTCGGTGGTAAAGCTGTTGTTCATATAGGTGACGGTGACCTGACCGAGTTCCAACGGCCGGTCGCAGGCCGCACAGTGCCAGGCCAATTCATCGCCCCAATCCTTGTCGCTCTTCATGGGCCGTGCACCTCCATGCGATGGGAATAGGCGTTGAACACCTCGAATCCGGCCTCGCAAGGGGCGTATTCCACCCAGAAGGTCACATGGCGGGGACGGCCGGCGGCTTTGACGCGACCGGTTCCCGAATGGCGGAATTTGGGGCCGCCGGCCTCGGCCCGGGCAATGACCTGCTGCACATCCTCGACGAGAATGTGCCGCGCATCGAGACGCTCCCTTACGTCAGGCGCCATCTTCAGGACGAGCGCGCGATAATCCGGCCCGCCTGATGGTGTCTCACCCCACCACCGCTCCAAAAGGTCGGTTTTCAACCGGGCGCGATGTTCCCGTCGCGCGGACCAGCCGGGCCTCGGCCGGGCCGCCGGGTTCGGAATCCGCCGGTCGGGAAAGATGAGATCCAGCAGGTGCAAGGTTCGCTTGCCCACCGCCGCCAAGCTGTCCCGGCACATGGCACAGTAAGCCACATAGTCGTAGCCGCTCAAGTCGGCCCGGCGGCGGATCACCTCCCGGGCCAAGTCGGGGTTGGCGTTTTGCATCAGCCCGCCGAAACCGCAGCACTCGGTCTTCTCACCACTCAAAGGGAGTTCCGAAATGGATACCCCGAGCTGATCGAGCAGGCGGCGCACCGCGGCCTGAACGTGCGGCATCTCCCGGGTGGTGCAAGGATCGTGGATCGCCAGAGGACCGGCCGCCGAATCGGTGTCCATAGGGGGCAACTCCACCTCCGCCAAGGTCTCCCAGACCGATTGGACCGGCACTTCCGGCCGGTGATCGTGGAACACCACATGACAAGTGGCGCAGGCCACGATCAGCTTCGGCCTGCCCAACGCCTCCCAATGGTGTTGCCACTGCGCCAGGGCACAATCGAAATCGGCCTCGCGTCCGGCCCAGAAGGCCGGTGCGCCGCAGCAGCCGAGCATCAGGCCGACCCGACCGCCCAGGGCACGGTTGAGATGCGCGTGTAGCGCCTCCACCTGGCCGGGCGCAGAGGCGCTGAGCTGACAGCCCGGGAAGAAGAGATGGCTGCTCTCCGCCGTACCCGGGGCATGGCGGGCCAGGAAGAAATCCTCACCGAGACTGAAGGCCATGTCCTCCAGGGCGAACTCGTGGGCCGAAGGCGGCATCTTGCCGCGCTGCACCATGCTGCGCCGGGCCTGCAGACAAAGATCCTGCATGGCGAAGTCTTCCGGGCATACCGCCTCGCACAGGCCGCACAAACTGCACGAATTGATCAACAGGTTCGCCGATCGACTGCCCATCACGATCGATTCGTTGTTGTAGATCTCCCGCACATATTTTCGGGGATAGGCACCGAAATTCTCCAGATAAGGGCACACCTTGACGCATTCCAGGCATTGGCAGATCAGGCAGCGCGCGGCTTCGGCCATGGCCTCGGATTCGCTGTAGCCGGCCTTGGCATCGGCCATGGGCGCGGCCGGTTGGGCGACCACATCGGTCAGACGGGTGTACAGGCGGGTGTCGTAGGGTCCTTCACGCTCGCGCCCGGCGGTCATGGAAACCTTCTGCAGGAAGCGATCCATGGAGGTGGCAGCCCAGCGGCCCTGGGCGACCCGCCAGATGGTCGACAAGACATCGCCGCCGGCAAACACCTCCGGCCGGCTGGTGGCCTGGGTGCCGGTGTCGATCCGGACCTCGCCCCTGGCGCCTCTCTCCAACGGCCACTGCAGCGATGCCACCGCGTCCAACCCGATATAGAAGGCATCGAACCGATCACGCCGGTCTTCGAAAAAGGCCTGGCCATGAACGGCTGTCCCGGTTTCGAAAGTGACGCCCAGCGTTTCGAGACTGGCGAGCTCCACGGCGACGATCTCCGGGGTCAGGACCGGATAAGCATCGCACAGCACGGCCCCCGGCACATCCCCCGGTTCGAACAGGGTGACGCCGTAACCTTTTCGAACCAGGTCCCAAGCCACGGTCAAACTGCTCAATCCGGCGCCCAGCACGGCGATCCGCTTCGGCCGGCCCGGCAGCCGGGTCACCCGGTATTCGCTCCTCGCCAGACGGACGCAGGCCTGCTCGAGGGCGGCGATACGGATGGCGTCGCCCGCCTCGCCACGCTTGCAGTGCGCTTGACAAGGCCCATCGCAAATGCGCCCCACCAAGCCGGCCAGGGGCATGGTCCGCGCCAATGTCTGCCACCCCTGGTCCCATCGGCCATTCTGCAAATGGCCGACGAAGGAGCGGGCATCCACGTGAATCGGGCAGGCGGCGGTGCAGGCAGGCGGCTCCTCCTGGATGCAGCGCCGCTCCCATTGTCTGAGTTCGTTCTGATCCATGTGACCCTGTGCCCGTCCGCAAACGGCCAATTGGCCATTTGTAGACCGACATCACCCGAACTTTCGGCGTGGGGCGCAGGCACCCCACGCCGAAAGGAGATGGATACGGTGTTACTTTTTCAAGGCAGCCAACACCTTTTCCGGAAGGGCCGGCAAATGGCGGATACGCACGCCACAGGCGTTGTGGATGGCATTGATCACGGCCACATGGGATGAGGTCAGGGGCAACTCACCCACGCCGGCCGCACCGAAGGGACCGTTTTCACGGGGCGATTCAATGTAGTGGAGATCCATCTTGTCCGGTATCATCTTGGCATAGGGCAAACCGCAGGCGCGCAGGCTGTTGTGCTTGCTCAAATCCTCGAAATCCTCGCTGAGGGCCAGGCCGATGCCCTGGGCGATGCCGCCGTACATCTGGCCGTCCACCACCAGCTTGTTGTTGATGCTGCCCACATCGGAAATGGCGGTGAATCCTTCGACCGTGGTCTTGCCGGTCGCTGTTTCCACGGCCACCTCTGCCATGAACATGCCATACATATAGACCGAGAAGGGTTTTCCCTGGGATGTTTTCAGATCGCAATTGGTGCACATGGAGGCGGTCCATTGGCCTGAGTAGCTCACCGGAAGATTTTCGGCCTCCATTTCGGCATAGGTCCGATAGGTGCCATCGGGTTTGCGCATGGCGGCCATCAGCATCTCGCAGCCGTTCTTGATGGCATTGCCGGTTACCACCTGGCTTCGGCTGCCGCCGGCCGGTCCGCTGTTGGGGGTGATGGCAGTGTCGTTCATTACCAACCGGATTCGATCGGGTTGGATCCCCATAGGTTCGAAAGCCTTGTGTGCGGTCCCCAAGGCCCCCATGTCGGCCCCCTGGCCGTGATCCTCCCAGCTGCTATAGACCGTGATGGTGTTGTCGGGGTTGAGTTCCACCCGGATTTCGGAGCTGTCGGCACCATCTAAGCCGCATCCATAAATGCCCAGGGAGATGCCCACTCCCCGCTTGACATCGGCGGTGGCGTTCTGCCTGGCCTTTTGCAATGCCGATGTATAGAGCGGCCGCAACTTCTCGATCATCTCCTGGAAGCAGAACACTTCCGGTTCCTGCCCGGTGGGCGTGGTATCGCCCGGCCGGTAGACATTGCGGGCGCGCAGCTCCAGCGGGTCGATGCCCATCTTCTCGGCCAGTTCGTCGATCAGGCTTTCGCTGGCCAGAAAACTCTGGGGCGAACCGTAGGCCCGGAAAGCCGATCCCCAGGCATGATTGGTGCAGACGGTGCGGCCCATGCCGCGGATATTGGGGATACCGTATCCGGCCCCGATGAACTGGGCGCCGCGCAGGGTGAGCAGGTCGCCGAACTCCGAGTAAGGACCGTGATCCACGCTCCAGTCGCTCTCCATGGCCACGATTTTGCCATCTTTGTCCGCGCCGTACTTCACCTTCATCCAGAAGGGCGACCGCTTGCCGGTGTAAGTGATGTGCTGCTGGTAATCGTAGCGCAGGAAAACCGGCCGGCCGGTGGCCATGCAGGCCACGCCCAACAGCGCCTCCATGGTGGGGCTGAACTTGTAGCCGAAAGTGCCGCCGGCCGGGTTCTGAACCAGGCGCAGCTTATTGGGAGAGATGCCGACGCCGGCCGCGATCATGGCCGAATGCAGATGGATGGCAATGCTCTTGGAGTGGATGGTCAAACGCTCTTCTTCGTCGAAGTAGGCGCAGCCCACATCGGTCTCCATGGTCAGGTGGGGCTGGCGCTGGAGGTAGTAATCGCCTTCCGCCGTATACGCCGCCGACTGCATCAGGGGCGCGGTCTCGCCGCCCTTGACCACCGGCAGTTCGAAATAGACATTGGGTGTGCCCGGATGGATCTCCATGGCGTCTTCGGCCATGGCTGCCGGGGCACTCATGTAGGCCGGTAGCTCTTCGAGGTCGACTTTGACCTTCTCGGCCGCCCGGCGGGCCTGGTATTCGTTGTCGGCGCAGACGATGGCGATGGCGTCTCCGTATTGAAACACCTTCTGGTCACAGAGAATCGGCCGGTCCCACCCATCCCCCTTGTTGGTGGGGAATGTAATCAGGCCGGTGATGCGGTTTTTGCCCGTGACATCCTTGGCGGTCACCACCTTGAAGACCCCCGGCATCTTTTCGGCCTCGGAGGTATCGATCCCCTTGATATTGGCGTGGGAAACCTTGGCCTGCATCAGGGCCAGGTAGAGGGTGTCGGCCGGCATCTTCAAGCCCAGATCGGCACCGTAATCCAGGGTGCCGGTCACTTTGGCCACCGCCGAGGGCCTGGGATAGTTGGTCCCCCAGATATGGCCGTCGGGGGGTATGCGGAAAAGCAGATCCTCGGCCTTCATCTCTCCACGCATCACCTTGGCGGCATCCATGACCGCGTCCACCAGTTGCTTGTAACCCGTGCAGCGGCAAGCGTTGCGGTGGGTCTGGAACCACTCGCGCACATCCTCCCGGGTGGGGTTGGGGTTCTGGTCGAGCAGGGCCTTGACCGACACGATGAATCCGGGGGTGCAGAAACCACACTGGGCGCCGCCGTGAACGATCCAGGAGAGCTGGATGGGGTGCAGGTTATCGCGGTTGCCGATGCCTTCCACGGTAATCACCGTGGCACCGTCGGCCACCTTGGACATCTTGGTCACGCAGGAACGCACCAGCTTGTCGTCCAGGATCACGTTGCAACATCCACACTGAGCCTGCCCGCAGCCGATCTTGGTGCCGGTCAATCCCAACTGCTCGCGCAGCACATGGGCCAGGCTCTGGTCGGCCTCGACGATCACTGTCCGCGGAACGCCGTTGACGTGTAAGGTCCGTTTGATCATGTCGTTTTCTCCTTTTCAAAAAGGGGGTTGTTCCTTCTGTTGCAGCGCCCTCCAAAAAAAACAGCCAACTATTGAGGTCAGGATGTTATCCGCATCCGAAACCACAGATCGGGTATCGGCATTCGGCGCATCCGGAACAATAGCCGCCATGTCCCAGGGCGGTGATATCTTCCCGGAGGACCTTCTCGCCGGCCACGATGCGTGGTACGACCAGATCGAAAATGCTGGCCCGATAGTACATGACGCAGCCCGGCAGCCCGAGTACCGGAATCTCACCGATATGGGCCAGCATGAACATGGCGCCTGGGAACACCGGGGCACCATAGGTGACTACCTCGGCGCCCGCCGCGCGAATGGCCGCCGGGGTGCAATCATCCGGATCCACCGACATGCCGCCGGTCACCACGACCATCTGGGCGCCTTCATCGATCAAGGCACCAATGGCGTCGGCCGTGGCGGCCACATCATCTGAAACCAGGATCTGGCGCAGGATTCGGCAGCCCATGTCCTCAAATTTCTTTCGTACCACCGGCCCGAACTTATCCTCGATACGCCCATGGTAGACCTCGCTGCCCGTGGTCACCATGCCGACCTGCAACGACCGGAAAGCCTTGACGCAGACCAGCGGAAACGTCTCCCGGCAGACCGCCTCGACCGCTTCTATTTTGGCGGTTTCTATGGTGAGGGGAACGATCCGCATGCCGGCCACCGCGCGGCCGGCTGTGACCGGGTGGTGGGTATGGACCGTGGCCACCACGATTTGCTCAATCGCGTTGATCCGATTCAGGGCACCCACATCGATTTTCAGCAGGCCGTTTTGTGCAGCGATGAGGTTGACCCGTCCTTCCGAGGGCGCCGTCATGTTCAGACCTTCTCCGGCGGCTGCCCTGGCCAGACGCAGGGCCGCATCGTCTTCATGCAGCCTCCCAGGTCCGAGCACCTCCACGTAGACGTGCTGTTTGCCGATATCGAGCAGCGCGGGCACATCCTCTGATTGGATGATGTGCCCGCGCTTGAACGCCGGCCCTTTCATTGCGCCGGGGATGATGCGTGTGACATCGTGGCCGAGCACCATGCCGACCGCAGATTCAACCGGTACTGCTTTCATGCGATTTGCTCCAATTCCTATCCGTGTCAGGACGTACGGATTAAATTTTTCGCGTAACGCCGATATCGGGACAATGGGTCATTTGTGGATGGGCACTAAACAAGTACCCGCATCATGCCGAACAACCGAAACCAGGTGCCGTCGAAACGGCAAAGATGCCTCTCGATGAACGCTCTTTCCTCCGGGTCGGCCGCCTGCAATCGAAGGTGCAGCGCCTCGCTGGATAGAATTTGTCCGGCAGCCAGGAAGCCCATGGTATCGGCGACCGCTGTCATACGGGCGTCCACTCGCTCGAGGTAGACTCCGCCGAAGCGGCCGGTGCCCACGAGCTGACTGTGCAGGCAGGGCAACAACGCCGGCGCGACGATGTCACAGGTCGCGTTGCGTTTGTCCATCATCGCGTCGCCACAACCTCCCGGGCTCAATTCAGCCAATTGAACCAATTGATCGGTCAATCGTCCGTGGCGAATTTTGTCGAAGGCCGGCGCATCGTCTTTCATGCGCACCTTGATTTTTCGGGGGTTGACCAGTAGATCGCCGGCCAGAGAGAACTCGCAATTGTCCGCATAGTGACCGGCGCAAAGCAGGGTCGCCTCCAGCAGCCGCGCCAAGGTCAGGGCATAATAATAGGATTCTTGCAGGTCAGTCCGGTTCAGCTGCCCCATTAAATCTTCAAGAAACGGTTCGTTGAGTTCATACGGAACGCCTATACCATCCAACCTGCTGTTGATTTCAAAAAGTGGGGCATAGTCCGCGCCGGGAAGAGCGTCGGCCGATCGACACCTTCCGCCAAACTGACAAACAGAGAGAACGTCGACGGGCGCAAAGGCGCACTTATCCAAAAAATCGCGAGGAGAGCGTTTTCCAGAGGATGCAATCAGTGATGGCGACATCAGCCTTTCCACTTCACGACAGGCGGTGAAGAACAGGAATCTGTTCGGTGACCATTTAGGCTCTCCTATAAATTGAAAGGCATTATGTCAATATTGATATAGTAACTATCGCACGCTTTTCTGTTCGCCTCGGAGTTCCGGACCTCGCAATCAACCTCATATGACAATTACCAACTGAAAATAACCTTCTTGATTTTTATGACTGTCGAACCCTACTGTAAGATTGGTTTTAAAAGGGCTGAAAAATTGATAAGTGGATAAGCCAGATGGGGCGTGTACCCCTTTGAAAGGATGGATCATGCCAACGGAACAGATGCCATTTGGCATTCGATCCAAGGTCTGGATCGAAGACAGAGAGGGACATGTGGTTTTTGGATTGGGCCGCTATCGAATGCTGGATACCATCCGCAAAACCGGTTCCCTGAATGCGGCTGCAAAAGAGTTGAAGATGAGCTATCGTGCCGTGTGGATGCGAATTCGCATGTCAGAAGAGCGTCTTGGCAGGACTTTGGTGGAAAGGGATGGCAACGGATCGCGCCTGACCCGCTTTGCCCAGCAGCTGATGACCCAGTTTCAACAGCTTCAAAACCGGGTCAACAAAGATTCCGACGCTCATTTCGCTCGCACCATGGCCGAAAGCTTCACGGTGTCGGATTAGTCCCGACCGCCATCTTCACCCAAAGGACGCTATGGAATTTTTCATCGTGATCATACTGGCGAGCATCGTGTTTGCCGTCTGCTTTGCCGTCTTTTTGCTTAAAGGGCGTCACTCGGAAGAATCGCCCAGATTGCATGCTTGTCATCAAGTCGACGATTGCCATTGCCGGGACAAGCGCCCCGGCCAAGAACGAATTTCCAATGATGGGCAATAAATGCGGTATCGTCAGGCGATGCTTCAGGCGGGCCGGACCCGGTGCCGGAGCTCAGGCAAAGATGTCGATCTGGCTGCCGATGGTGCGCTCAACAGCCACCTTGCCGTCCATTCCGTACGTCATCCCCTCAATGACCTGCCGAGAAGGGATACGATAGAGCCGTGGTTGCCGTCGATGGGGCGCGCCCGGCTGTTGGCGCAGGGAGAAGTCGGGTACCGCGACCTTCGCAGGTGCCAGAATTGGCAGATAAAGCGTATCCACGCTGGCAGTCATCACACATCTTCCTCTTGGCCGGTAGTTCTTCCTTCAAAGCCCAAAACGGCTTCGATCGGCTTGCACAGCCAATGACACGGATACTGGCGGGGGCCTTGTGTGTCGCCATGCAGCTGGGGCAGGTCCGGCCGGGGGGTCAACATACGGATCTGCGCCAGCGCCGAAAATTTTTGTATTTAAAATAACACAGGCTTGCCCGAATGTCGAACAAAGAGAGCCAATCCTGAAGCAAACGGGGAAAAAATGATGAAAAAACGCTTGAACCTTGTCGATCACTGGATCTTCCTCGTGCTGATGGCCGTCAGCCTGTGCCTGACGGCGCCGAATGGGCAGGCGGACATTTACCGCTGGCAGGACGATAATGGCACCTGGCATTTTTCAGACAGCCCGACTTCAGATGCACCCATCCGTCAGGCTCCGGTTCCATCGGTGGAGCAGCCGAATGCCAAACCGGATCGGCCTGCTGAAAATGACTCTTCTCATAAAGCCACTGGGTCCACCCACCCTGCCCTCATCGAAAACCCGACATCATCACCGGCATCGGGCCCCTTGTCCGAGGAAAATACAGCCGACATCGGCGGCTTGCTTTGGCGCGTCACCTCCCCTGGAGGTGGCGACAGCTATCTGCTTGGCACTATCCACAGCGCCGATCCACGCGTCGTGCACCTACGGCCGGCCGTGTCACAAGCGCTGGATCGTTGCGAGCGCTTTGTCATGGAAATGGAGATGGACGCTTCGGTCCTGACGGCTTTCGGAAACAACATGATGCTGACCGACGGACGCGATCTGGAAGGGTTGATCGGGGCCGCTTTATATGCTCAGGTGGTCGCGGCCATGGCTGATCTGGGCATGCCCGAAATGGTGGTGCGTACGCTCAAACCCTGGGTCGTCATGGCGCTCCTCAGTATGCCGGCGCCCACCGGGGAACCCTTCCTGGACCTGGTGCTGCAACAGCGCGCCGCCGGGGCCGGTAAGCCCACCTTCGGCCTGGAAAGTGCCGGCGAACAACTCTCGGTCTTCGAAGCGCTCTCCATGTCCGATCAGATCGAACTGCTGAAAATGACCCTGGCCCAGCTACCCGAACTGCCACGCATGTTCGAACAGCTCATCGAAGCCTACGTTGCCGACGATTTGGGGCGCATTGCGGCATTGGCGGCCGACTATAAACGCTCCGGCGACCCGGCGGCCATCCAACGGTTCATGCTGCGACTCAATGATGAACGCAACGGGCGCATGGCACGACGGATGCATACATTTTTCGACCAGGGCAGCAGTTTTATTGCCGTCGGTGCCCTGCACCTGGCCGGATCGAACGGCCTGATACAACTGCTCCGCGACCAGGGCTGTCACGTGGTGCCGGTTCGATAGTTTTCATCTGAATATTAACATGTTACCCATTTCACCGGTACCAAGGAGTAACAGGCATGCCATCGCTCGAATCCATCGTGTCGGGCACACGACCAGAAAACAGGGAACTGGCGATGGAGGTCCATCCCCTGACTCTGACCTTTGTGGGAGCGTGCGCACCCTTGGAAAAAGGGTTCATGGCAGATTATGTCCAACGGTCACTGACCCAGCTGCGCCTGGCCACCCTCCTGAGCACTTTTTTTTACCTGCTTTTCGCGGTCCTGGATGCCATCGTCGCCCCGGAACTCAAACATGAGCTCTGGCTCGTCCGTTGCGTCGTCGCCCTATGCATCCTGACGGTCTTCGTATTCACCTATTCGCACCACTTCCCCAAGTACATGCAGCCAACCATCGCAGTGTGCGTGGTCATCGGCGGATTGGGCATCGTTTACATGACCGTCATCGGCAATTCGCTCATTGCCGGCACCTATTACGCCGGGTTGATGCTGGTGTTGATGCTGGCCTACAGCATGATCTGGGCGCGCTTCGTCTGGGCGAGCGCCTGCGGTGCCATCCTCATCGCCGCTTACGTGGCCGCGGCCGCATGGAACCCCGAGCTGTCGGTGGGGGTCGTGGCCAACAATACCTTCTTTTGTATCAGCGCCAATATCCTCGGCATGGTAGTCTGCTATGCCTTCGAGTATTACAATCGTCGTGATTATTACATGCGCCGCCTGGTCAAAGAACAGCATGCGGCCGTGGAAACGGCCAAGAATGTGCTCGAGGAGCGCGTCGAGGAACGCACCCGTATGCTGGCGAAAACCAACGAGGAGCTGCGCCGCGAGATCGAAGCGCACCAGCGCCTCGACTGGGAAAAGCACGTGCTCGAAGGTCAGCTGCGCCATGCCCAGAAAATGGAGGCCATCGGCACCCTGGCCGGCGGCATCGCCCACGATTTCAATAACATGCTGGCCGCCATCATGGGCCACTGCGAACTGGCGATGATTCAGCTTTCCAATCGGAAGGAGGCCGAAATCTGCCTGACCGAGGTGCTCAATGCCAGCCAACGCGCAAAGGACCTGGTCGGCCGGATTCTATCGTTCAGCCGACAGAGTGAAAGTGAACTCAAGCCCCTGAAGATCAGCCTCGTCATCAAAGAGGCCCTGCGGCTGCTCAAGGCGACCCTGCCGGCCAATGTGGTCATCGAACAGCATATTCACGCACCGGACAGCACCGTGGTGGCCGACGCCACCCAAATCCACCAGATCCTCATTAATTTATGCACCAACGCGGCCCATGCCATGGAACCCCGGGGCGGGACCTTGACGGTCTCTTTGGAGGATGTGGAAATCCAGCACCCCTCCCTGCCGGACGCGTCCGATCATCCCGGCCAACTGGAAAAAGGATCGTACGTCTGCCTGACCATCGGCGATACGGGCCACGGCATCCCCGAGCATCTCATGGAACGGATCTTCGACCCCTATTTTACCACCAAGGCCAAGGGCGTCGGGACCGGATTGGGGTTGGCGGTGGTGAGCGGCATCGTCCAGAATCATGGCGGCGTCGTCCATGTGGAGAGCGTGTTGCACCGGGGCACGCGATTCAAGGTCTACCTGCCGCGGGCCGAGGGCCAGGACCTACCCGAGCTGCACCAGTTCCGCATTCTGCGGCAGGGCAATGAAAAAATCCTGCTGGTCGACGATGAGGAAGGGTTGGCCGAATTGGGGGCAAAATTGCTGACGACCCTCGGTTACCGGGTGGCCGCCTACACCGAACCGGAAAGCGCATTGGCCGCTTTTCGAAGTGACATCCAGGGTTTCGATCTGGTGATCACCGACATGATCATGCCCAACATGAGCGGGGAGGAACTGGTCCAGAAGATTCTGTCCCTGCGCCCGGACATGCCGATCATCATCTATACCGGATATACCAATATGATGGCCGCCGAAAAAATCCGGCGGCTGGGCATCCAAGCGGTGTTACGAAAGCCGATCACCATTTATGGTTTGTCCCAGGCGATCCAGAAAGTCCTCAATCAACGGCCCGCCGGGCCACCGCAAACAGATTGACGCCCTCGGGCTCGGCCACGATCTGCACTTGACCGCCAAACGGCGAATCGGCAAAGAGGTGGCGCAACGCCTCTTCGTCCCGGTAGATCAGTCGCCAGTACATCAATTGATCCATCAACAGCCGGTCTGGATTGGCCGGTGCGAAATTGCCGATGATCATGACACCGCCCGGCTTGAGATGCGCATGGCAACGGCGGATCAGGGCCGACACCAGACGATGATCCAGATAGTCGCACAAGCCGGATGAATAGATGATGTCCTGGCGTCCGAAATCCTGTTTGACCCGCCCGAGGGCCCATTTGATCACATTTTCATGCATGAAGCGGATCGCCGCCCGATGATCGAAGGTGTTGACCTGCTGATTGGCGAATTGCAGGGCCTCGGGGTCGATATCGATGCAGAGGGCATTGATTTTTTCACTGTAGCCGCCCTGGGCGATCAAATCGAACAACTCACGGCAAGGGCCACAGGCCAGGTTCATGATGTCGATGGAACGGGAGGTCTCCAGCCGTTCCCGGCACAAGCGATCGAGCAGATCGTGAAGCAACCGGCGACGGCCGCGCACCGCCCGGGCCGGCACCTGTTCGAGCAGCCACCCATCGATTAAATGTCCCAGCTTGCCATCTCCTTCGGGCTGATTGCGGTAGATCAGTTCGATCATATAAAAATCACCGGCATACCCCTTGGGTTTGTAATAGGCGCGCTCGAAAAAACGGCTTCGCACCAGATAGGGGAACACCTCCTTGAACATATAGCCCCAGATCAGATCGGCGCGATCGGTTTCCGGCAACAGGGCCGCCGCCGCCCTCATTTTTTCGAAAAACGCATTCAAGATGGCTTCTCCCTCGGCTTTAAGCCCGGGAGAAATGCCGGGACCGGGCTCTCCCTGCAATCGATACCCCACATCGAACATGCGCGCCTTGAAATCTTCGAGCTCCTGGTTGACCCGCTGCCACCCCGATGATCCCAGCAAGTCCGCCGGCAGCTGCTGCAATCCCTTGAAGTGTTCCCTGCCGGTGGACAATGACGCTGCGTAAGCGGTCAACGGCCCCCGGTCAGACAACACCTGCCGAAAACGAACGCACACCGATCGCAACAGATACTCCAGAAAACGCGCATACAACGACACATCGTCGTTCTGCAGGCGCATCATGGCCCCGTTGTCAAAAACCCGCAGGCGCACCTCTTCCACGGCCTTGATGTTCCGGGTACGGGTCATTTGATCGAAAAAACCGATCTCCCCGAAAAATGAACCCGGCCCGATCAATGCCACCACGATGGGGGTTTGCTGCGCCGTATAGGAGACCTCCAGCGTTCCCTGCTCCACGTAATAAAAACATTCGGAATCTGCCCCCATGGAGATCAGGTCGGCACCCTGGGTGCAGTGCTGTGACACGCCGAAAGGCAATACCGCCGCCACCAGTTCGTGGTCGGCTGAGCCGGCAGGCGCGTCGGTTCTGGACAAATTCCCCATGCGTTTTTCCTTTCATACAGCCGTAGGTTGGCCATCGACCGCCGCCCATCCTAAAACGGGCGGCTTCTTTTCGTACAATGGAACCGATGGATGGGTCAATCCCACCCAAACCAACCCAGCGATTCTAACTGAACTCAATTCATTAAACCCGGCGTGGGTGGGGCAGGTGGCCGATGCCACACGCCCCACCCACGCCTGCCATCTCCATTGCCATGCGATATTTTTTATCAAAAAACTTTTGGAGGGCGCACCCTTTATGGCGAATCACATTCAGTTAGAGTTGCACCAACCCAGGGAAAAAATAGCGGTTCACCGTGTAAACAATTGCAGCGGCACCCGCGTCATAGGGTGTCAAAACGGTATGAAAGGAGATTCGTCATGAAAGCCAAAGCCATTTTGACCGCTGCATTTTTAGTCACGTTTGCCTTGTTTGCCATGGCTCCCAATGACAGCTGGGCCGGTTCGACCCAGAGACATCGATGGGAGGGGGTGGCCATCGGCGTCGGTGCGGCCATCATCGGAAGTGCCCTGATCAACTCCTTGCACCAGTCCAATGCCTATGCCGAGCCGGCCCCGGTAGCCGCTTACCATCCCGTTTATGAGAGAAGGCCGGCGCCCAGGGGGCACTGGACCATCGAAAAGGCATGGGTTGAACCCGTCACCCGCAAAGAGTGGAATCCAGGCCACTACAACCGCCGGGGTCGA
>Ga0209164_1001964_pt1 | contig 23743 bp, 21 predicted proteins | sample MTBNYHSulfiMetaG_FD_187458 | JGI IMG/M metagenome (GOLD analysis project Ga0209164, IMG submission 187458) | Enrichment culture microbial communities from rom New York Harbor, USA that are MTBE-degrading - MTBE-NYH (New York Harbor Sulfidogenic)... | ecosystem: Environmental > Aquatic > Marine >... | reverse complement strand
AGTCGTCGGAGTGGCCGAACCATCCCTGGGGGCTCGGGGTGCAGTTTCACCCGGAGTTCAAATCCAAGCCGGTGCGTCCACACCCGCTGTTCGCCAGCTTCGTCGCCGCCTGCATGGAGTATGGAAACCGATAGGCCGAAGTGGCAGGCGCCCACCCCCGGAGCGTCGCCGCCGGCGGCTTCAGCCTTCTGCCGCGCGATGGGGGCCCTGCGGGCCGCAGTCGCGGCCGTCCTGGGCTCGGCAGCGGTCCTCGTCTCGGCAGCGGTCCTCGGATCGATAGCCGTCTTCGGCTCGTGCAGCCTCGACTACAACCCCGCGCGCCTCGAGGAGGAGATCGCCGCGGAGGTCCCGGAGACGGTACTCCTGGATTTTCGCCACACCATTGTCTCCGGCGAGCAGGTCTGGGTGGTCCTCGAGGCCCGGCGCGCAGAGACGTACGAGAAGCGCAAGGAGATTGTCCTCGAGGCCGTGAGCTTCCGGGAGTACAACTCCGCAGGGAATCTGGTCTCCGAAGCCTTTGCGGACCGGGCCGTGTACTACACCGACACGGAGGATGCCTTGGCCAGCGGGTCGATCCGGATCTACTCGCCCGAGGAGGAAGCTTCGCTCATCAGTGCAGGCTCCCTGGTCTGGACCCGGGAGGGCAAGCGCCTGGAGGTGGAGCCGGGGGCCCCGGTACGCCTGGAGAAGGAGGACGGCTCGTTCGTAGAGGGCCGGGGCTTTCGCGCCGACTTTCGCCGACGCCGCCTGGAGTTCGACGGTGCGGTGGACGGGCGCTACGTCTGGGAAGAGGATGAGTAGGCTCGGGGCGATCGCGCTGCTCTCACTGCTCCTGTGGGGCGGCCGGGCCGAAGCCGGAACGTTTTCCTTCAGCGGGGACAGCATGGAGACCGTGATCGCTGAAGGGAGGGAGCGCACGCTTCTGACCGGAAACGCCGAGGTGATCACCGGGGAAAACCGCATTCGCGCCCAGCGGATCGAGCTGTACGGCAGCAACTTCCGCTTCATCCGCTGCCAGGGAGACGTGTCGGTGCTGAACGACGAAAAGGGCATCGAGCTCTCCTGCCAGGAGCTGTTCTACAACCGGGAGGAGAAGATCATCCGGGTGAGCGGCAACGTGATCATGCTCGACAAGAAGAACGAGATCGTGGTCAAGGGCGGGTTCCTCCAGAACTGGGAAGACCGGGAGGAGACCATCGTCCAGATCGGAGTACGGGTCCTGAAGACGGACCTGGTGTGCCGCTCCGAGTATGCCCGCTACCTCCGGGAGGAGGAGCGCCTCGAGCTCTCGGGCATGCCGCTGGTCAACTGGAAGGGCGATGAGTACCGGGCTCTCAAGATCACGATCGATCTGGACAAGGACACGATCCGCCTGGAAGGGGACATCCGGGGAAAGGTCACGACCGAAGACCAGGGGGAAGAGCCTGAGGCATCTCCGGAGCCGGCGGACGGGCGGGAATGACATGAGCGAGAGCGTACGCCCCGGGACCCTCTCGGTGGAGGGCCTGGTCAAGACCTTCGGCCGCAAGGCCGCCGTCAGGGACGTGAGCTTTTCCATGCACGTGGGCGAGGTCGTGGGGCTTCTCGGTCCCAACGGCGCGGGCAAGACCACCGTGTTCTACATGATCGTGGGCTTCATACGCCCGAACGCCGGAAGGATCTACCTGGACGGCGACAGCATCTCGGGGCTGCCCATGTACAGGCGTGCCCGGTTGGGGATCTCCTACCTGCCCCAGGAGCCTTCGGTGTTCCGGAAGCTGACGGTGGAGCAGAATCTTTGGGCGATTCTGGAAACCCGGCGGGATCTGAGCCACAGGCAGAAGCTCGCGAAGCGCGACGAGCTGCTGGAAGACCTGGGCATTCGGCACCTCCGGAAGCAGAAGGCCTACACCCTCTCCGGCGGCGAGCGGCGGCGCACCGAGATCGCCCGGTCCCTGGCCATCGAGCCCAAGTTTCTGCTTCTCGACGAGCCGTTTGCCGGGATCGACCCGATTGCCGTCTACGAGATCAAGCGCATCACCATGGACCTGTCCCGGCGAGGCATCGGCGTCCTGATCACCGACCACAACGTCCGGGATACCCTCGAGATCACGCATCGTTCGTACATCATCAACCTCGGGGAGATCGTGGTCGCCGGCCACAAGGACGAGCTTCTTGCCAGCGAAGTGGCCCGGAGGATCTACCTCGGCGAAGAATTCCGGATGTAGCGCCCCCCGAGCCGGGTAGCCTTCCCGAGGGCGGGACGCTTCGTTTGCCGTTGACAACTGCTCCCCTTATCAGTCAAATTTGGTAGTAGAGAGGAAGATCGAGGAACACCGAGGAAGAGCCTTATAGAAGCCCATGATCCAGTCCCAACGACCAATGCTCCGACAGCAGCAGCAGCTGCGCATGACTCCCCAGTTGTACCAGGCGATCAAGATCATGGCCCTGCCCCTCCAGGAGCTGCGGACCACCATCGAGGAGGAGCTGGAGCGCAATCCGGCCCTGGAGGTGCTGGAGGATCGTTCCGAGATGTCCCTGGACGATGCGGAGCGGCGCTCGCACGAAGAGCAGGACTACTTCGACGACGCCTCCGACTCCGGGTATCTGCGCAGCAAGATTGGAGACACCCGGGAGGACGCCCGGCGCAAGTTCATCGAAGGGGTGTTGACCCGCTCGGAGAACCTTCCCGAACACCTGCTCTGGCAGCTGCGCCTCCAGCCGATCAGCGAGGAGGAGTTCGACATTGGCGAGCTGCTGATTCGGAACCTCGACGGGAACGGTTTCCACCGCGATCCCCCGGAGAGCCTGGTCAAGCCCGAGCAGCTGGAGCTCATGAACCGGATCAAGGAGATGATCCAGAGCTTCGAGCCGGTGGGCACGTGCACCTCCGGCTATCACGAGTCGCTGCTGGTTCAGATCAAGCTTCACCCCGACCCCTACCCCGGGGCCGCCGAGGTGGTCGAACGATACCTGGGGGCACTGGAGCGGGAGAAGTACAAGGAGATCGCCCGGGGGCTCAAGGTCCCGGTGGAGCAGGTCGTGGCGATCAAGGAGTTCCTTCGGGAGCTCGATCCCATGCCCGGGCGCAGCTTCTCCAACGAGCAGCCTCGCTACGTAATCCCGGACCTCATGGTCAAGCTGCAGGACGGCGAGTTCGCCATCTTTCTCAACGACCAGGACATCCCGGTGCTGACGGTCAACCCTTTCTACGCGAACCTGAGCGAGGGCAAGGCCAAGAGCACCGAGAAGGCGGTCAAGAAGTTCGCCAGCTCCGGCGTGCAGGAGGCACGCTGGTTCATCCGGAGCATCCGGCAGCGCAGCGAGACCCTGCTCAAGACCTGCAAGGCCATCGTGGAGTTCCAGCGGGAGTTCTTTCGCAAGGGCCCCAAGTACCTGGTTCCGCTGGCCTTGAAAAACATCGCTGAGGAAATCGGGGTCCACGAGGCCACGGTGTCCCGGGTCACCAACGGCAAGTACGTCCAGACCGAGTGGGGCATTTTCGAGCTCAAGTACTTCTTCTCGAGCTCGGTGCCGGGCTCCAGCCCCGGGGGGACCCGTTTCTCCAAGGAGGGGGTCAAGGAGATGGTCCGGGAGATCGTCGAGGCCGAAGGCCGGAAGGCTCCCCTGACCGATCAGAAGATCGGCGAGCTCCTGGCCGAAAAGGGCGTCAAAATCGCCCGTCGGACCATTGCCAAGTACAGGAAAGAGCTCGACATTATGAGCTCGCATCACAGATGATGAAGCCGCATCACAGACAGGAGGTGCTATGAACACGGAGATCAAGGGCGTTCACACGGAGATCACCGACACCATCCGCGAATACGTCGACAAGAAGATGCATCGCCTGGATTTCGCCAAGGAGCACCTGGTGGACATGCTGTTCTCCTTCACCCAGGAGAAGAGCCAGTTCAAGCTGGAGGCCAACCTGAACTTCCGCTGGGGAAACTCGACCCACGTGGGGGTCACCAGCTTCGACATGTTCGAGGGCATTGACAAGCTCTTCGACAAGATGGAGCTCAAGGTCATCAAGGAGAAGAAGAAGATTCAGGATCACAAGGGACAGGACAGCGTGCGCGGAGCGGGGCTTCCCGAGGAAGAGGAGGAGGCGGCGACGACCGAGGAAGCATGAAGAAAATCACCGTACTGGAGGTGCTGCAGCTCGATCTCAGGGAGAACGACGCCCTCGATCTCAAGTGCATCGCCGGCCGGCGCGGCCTGGCCCGGGAGCTCAAGGTCCCGGAGATCAACCGCCCAGGGCTGGAGCTCAGCGGCTTCTACGACAACTTCGCCTTCCAGCGTATCCAGATCTTCGGTCGCGGGGAGACGGCCTATCTCGAAAAGCTCGCCAGGGAGGGCAACCAGGACACCCTCGAGAAGCTGTTCTCCTGCGAGATCCCCTGCTGCGTGTTCACCCACGGTCAGTCACCGACGGCTCCTTTCGTCGAGCTGGCCGAGAAGACCGGGTGCGCCGTGCTGCAGACGGAGCTCTCCTCCTCGGAGTTCACCACCCGGGTGATCCGGGTGCTGAGCAACATCTTCGCCCCCAAGCAGAGCGTCCACGGCGTGCTCGTGGAGGTGTTCGGCATCGGAGTGCTGATCACGGGAGACAGCGGCGTGGGCAAGAGCGAAGCGGCCCTGGCACTCATCGAGCGCAACCACCGGCTGGTGGCCGACGACCTGGTCGAGATCCGGCGGGTCAGCGGGAACATCCTGATGGGTACCGGCACCGGCGTGAGCAGCCACCACATGGAGATCCGCGGCCTGGGGATCATCAACATCACCCACCTCTTCGGGGTGGGAGCCATCCGGGACAAGAAGCAGATCCAGGTGGTCGTCAAGCTCGAGGACTGGGACTCGAGCAAGAGCTACGACCGCATCGGCGCGGAAGAGGACTTCACCGAGATCCTGGGGGTTCAGGTCCCGCATCTGGTGATCCCGGTCAAGCCGGGGCGCAACATCCCGATCATCGTCGAAACGGCGGCCATGAACGAGCGCCTCAAGAAGATGGGCTACTACTCCGCCAAGGAGTTCTCGAAAAACGTCATGAAGTGGCTGGAAACCGAGAGCGCCAAGGCGATCTTCTTGAACGAAAGCTAGGCCCGCCACCCCCTGCGGCGCTCAGGCAATGATCGAGAAGGATGTAGTCATCAAGAACAGGGCCGGCATCCACGCCCGCCCCGCATCCCTGCTGGTACAGACCGCCAGCCGCTTCGGCTCCCAGGTCTTTCTCGAGAAAGACGGGGAGCGGGTCAACGGCAAGTCCATCATGGGAATCATCACCCTGGGGGCCACGTACAACACGCCGATCAAGATCATAGCCGACGGCGGCGATGAGCGGGAGGCGGTGGCCGCCATCGCCCGCCTGTTCGAGACGAAGTTCGAAGAGGAGTAGTACGATCCGAGGACTTGCGCTGCTCACGACGCTCCTGATGGTCTCTCAGGCACTCGCCGGGCAGGCCGCCGCCTTGTCGGTTCGAAGCGAGGGGGGCCTGGTGCTGGCGACGGTGACGCCCAGCGACGCGCCGGCCGAGCGGGTGCTCGCCGCGCTGCACGACGGTCTTAAATCCGAGATCGTCTTCGCTCTGCGCCTGTACAGGCGGCAGAAGGGCTTCCTGGCCTGGCTGGGGGACCGCCCGGTGGTCGACCTGCGGGTGTCCCGGGTGGCTTCCTTCGACGTCTTCACGAACCGGTACCTCGTCGAGCAGGACGGTGGCCCGGCGGAAGCATTCCCCGATCCGGAGGAGTTTCTGCGGCGCTTCTTCGTCCTGAGCGATCACCCCGTGGGGGCGATCGAGCCGGGGGACCCCGGCGCGTACTACGTCCTGGCCCGGGCACGCCTGAGCCCGGTGCGCATCATCGGACCCCTCAACATCGTGAGCCTGTTCTCCTCGAAGAGCCAGATCACCACCGACTGGGTGGAGCGGGCTCTCGGCGAGCCATAGAGGAGCGGCGGGCATGGTACGGCTGTTCCACGGCAGCAAGACTTCGATCAGCCTTCTGATTCTGGTGCTGATCTTCGTGCTGCTGATCGCTCTGATCGTCGTGTTTTCACAGCAGATCCTGGTCAACCTGGCCAACTGGGATCTGCAGGCCAACGTGGTCGTGTATCTCGTGGCCATCGGCTTTCCCCTGATCCTGCTGGGGGTGATCGTCTACCAGGTCGTGCGGCTGATCCGGGAGCGGGCCGAGCGCAGGCCGGGATCGCGATTCAGGACCCGCCTGGTGCTGTTCTTCGTGCTCGTGGCCCTGCTGGCCTCGGTGCCCCAGGTGCTGCTGTCGATCAACTTCATCAATTCCGCCATCAACTTCTGGCTGGAGGCCCGCCTGGGCGAGGCCCTGCGCGGCGGCCTGTCGATTTCCCTGGACTACTACCAGGGGATGGTCGGGAACCTGCGGAGCTTCAACGCCAGTCCCCTGATGCCGGTGATTCTTCGGGACCTGGAGCGCAACCCGGAACGCCTGTGGAGGAACGTCCAGTCGATCAACAGCCACGTGGAGTTCATCCAGGTGTTTGGGGCCGACGGGCGGCAGCTGCTCTTCCGGGGCAACCCGGAGGGGCGCCTGAACGACCTTCCGGCGCCGGCGGCAGGGGCCGGCGACCTGCCCAAGGAGGATCGGGAGAGAATCAGCGTCCTGCGCAATCTGGCGGCTCACGATGTGGCCGGAGTGCGGTACTTCGTGGTCGTGGGCAAGGTCCTGTCCCAGGGCTTCGACGAAAACGCCCGCAGGCTCACCGAGAGCCTGGAGATCTTCACCCAGCTCAACCGCTACAAGCAGCTGTTCCGGCTGGTCCTGGTGGTGTTCTACTTCTTTTTTTCCCTCCCCATCGTGCTCCTGGCCATCCTGGTGAGCTTTCTCCTGACCGAGGAGATCATCCAGCCGATCGTGAGCCTCGAGGAAGCCACCCGTCGGGTGGCCGAGGGGGATTTCTCATTCCGGATCCTGAGCCGCTCCGCCGACGAGCTCAGCCTGCTGGTCAGCAGCTTCAACCGCATGGTGGGCGAGCTGTCTGCCTCCCGGCAGCAGCTCCGGCAGACCGAAAAGATCGCCGCCTGGCAGGAGATCGCCCAGCGCATGGCCCACGAGATCAAGAACCCCCTCACGCCGATCAAGCTGTCTGCCCAGCGGCTGCTGCGCAAGTACGTGGCCGAGCCGCAGGCCGGCGCAGACCGGGAGTTCGGCGAGATTTTGCAGGCTTCGGTTTCGGCGATCATCCGGGAGGTGGACAACCTGAACGGCCTGCTGGTGGAGTTCGGGGAGTTCGCCCGGCTGCCCGGTCCCAGCCCGGAGCGTTTCGCCCTTCGGGCCCTGGTCGAAGAGGTCGCGGCGGTGTACGAGAATCCCGCTTCGGGCCTGGCCGTGGATTCCGCCCGGGTCCCGGGGGAGCTGGAGATCACGGCCGATCGAGGGCAGGTCAAGCAGGTGTTCGCGAACCTTTTCAAGAACGCCATGGCCGCCATGCCGGAGGGCGGGCAGATCTCGGTTGGAGCGGCAGTGGTGCAGCGGGAGGGGCGGGAGTATTGCCGGGTCCGGGTCCGGGACACCGGAGGGGGAATCGACGAGGCGATCCGGGAGCGGATCTTCGATCCTTACTTCACGACCAGGAGAGACGGTACCGGGCTGGGGCTGACCATCGTGGAGCGCATCGTGTTCGATCATCACGGGTCGATCCGCTTCGAGTCACAGACCGGCGCGGGAACCACCTTCATCATCGACTTGCCGCTGGAGGGCCACCCATGAGTCACATACTCGTCGTGGACGACGAGATAGGAATCCGGCAGGTTCTCTCCGACGTCCTGCACGACGAGGGCCATGGGGTGACCGCAGTGGAAGACGGTTACCAGGCGTTGCGGGCCCTGGAAACCGAGCCGGTCGACCTGGTGATCCTGGACGTCTGGCTTCCCAACATGGGCGGGATCGACGTGCTAAAGGCCATCAAGAAGAACCATCCGGAGGTGGAAGTCCTCATCATCTCCGGGCATGCCAACATCAACATGGCGGTGCAGGCGGTCAAGATGGGGGCCTTCGATTTCCTGGAGAAGCCGCTCTCCCTGGACAAGACCATCACGGTCGTTCAGAACGCCCTGAAGCTGGAAGAGCTGCGCAAGGAGAACCGGAACCTGCGCCAGAGCCTGTACGTCGACGATCCCATGATCGGATCGAGCGCCGGGCTCGGCCGGGTGAGGGCCCTGATCGAGCAGAGCGCCGGCAGTGACGCCCGGATCCTGGTTCTCGGCGAAAACGGCACGGGAAAGGAGCTCGTGGCCCGGGAGATCCACCGGCGCTCTCACCGCAGCGGCGGGCCCTTCGTCGAGGTCAACTGCGCCTCGATTCCCGAGACCCTGATCGAGAGCGAGCTCTTCGGGCACGAAAAGGGCTCCTTCACCAACGCCGTGGCGCGGCGCAAGGGCAAGTTCGAGCTGGCCGACGGGGGAACGCTGTTTCTCGACGAGATCGCGGATATGTCCCTGGCCACCCAGGCCAAGGTCCTGAGGGTCATCCAGGAGCTCAAATTCGAGCGCGTGGGCGGAGAGCAGTCGATCGGCGTGGACGTTCGCCTGGTGGCGGCGACCAACCGGAACATCGAGCAGGAGGTCCGGGAGGGGCGCTTTCGGGAGGACCTGTACTTCCGCATCAACGTCGTCCCGATCCGCGTGCCGCCGCTTCGGGAGCGCCTCGAGGATCTGGATGAGCTTCTGGACTATTTCATGAAGAAGCTGAAGGCGGGTCCCGAGGCGGCCCCCAAGCGCCTGTCCCCGGAGGCGATGAAGCTTCTGCGCCGCCACCCCTGGCCGGGCAACATCCGAGAGTTGAAAAATTTCGTGGAGCGGGTTAACATAATGGCCGAAGAGCAGGAGGTTTCCGCGGAAACGGTCCGACGGTACCTGACCAGCCGGACGGACCCGGAGCGAGAGGAGCCCCACAAGGACTACGCCTCGATGAAGCTGACCCAGGCCAAAGAGGAGTTCGAGCGGGATCTGCTGGTCCGCAAGCTCGAGGAGCACCAGGGCAACATCACCCAGGCCAGCAGGGCCCTGGGAATCAGCCCCTCGCACCTGCACAACAAGATCCGGAAGTACGGGATAGACCCGAAGAAGTAGCTTGAGGGGATTGACCTGATCATGAAGGGACTGACCCTGCGCCAGCAGGAGGTCCTGGAGTACATAAAAACGTACATCCGGACCTACAAGTATCCCCCGACCATACGGGAAGTCGCCGAGCACCTGAAGGTATCGGTCAAGGGGGCCTACGACCATCTCAAGGCCCTCGAGAAGAAAGAGGCCATCAAGTGCAACCTGAACCGCTCCCGGGCGATCAAGGTGGTGGGCGACGACGGCCCCTACGAGTCTGAGAGCCACAAGGCTATACCGATCCTGGGCTCGGTGGCCGCGGGCAAGCCCCTGTTCGCGGAAGAAAACATGGACGGAACCCTGATGGTTCCCCAGGGTTACCTGCGTGCCGGCAAGTACTTCGCCCTCCGGGTCCAGGGGGACAGCATGAAGGATGCCGGAATTTTCGACGGAGACATCACGGTGGTGCGCCACCAGGCCAACGCCGACAACGGTGACATCGTGGTCGCCCTGGTGGACGAGGCCGTGACCCTGAAGCGTTTCTACCTCGAAAAGAACCGGGTTCAGCTCAAGAGCGAAAACCCGGCCTATCCCCCCATCTACACCCAGAACGTCCGGGTGCTGGGAAAGCTGCTGTTCCTGATCCGCAACTATGAGTAAGCCCGGCGCTCTTCATCTCCTCCTGGGTCCAGAAGAGGGGGAGAAGGAGGCGTTCGTCGAGCGGCTCCTGGAGCGGCTGTCCAGGGAAACCGGGGGCAGTCCCGAGGTTCATCGTTTCTACGCCTTCGAGAACGTGCTCCCCGAGGTCCTTTCGGTGCTCCGCACGGGCACCCTGTTCTCATCCCACCGGGTCGTGCTGCTCCGGGGAGTGGAAGAGATCCGCCGGAAGGCGGACATCGACATGCTGGCGGCGTACTGCGACCGGCCCGCACCCGATTCGACCCTGATCCTGGTCAGCCAGGAAGTGGGCCGCATCGACGATCGGCTCAAGAAGGTCGTCCCCAAGGAAGGTCAGCAAATTTTCTGGGAGCTCTTCGAAAACCAGAAGATGGGTTGGATCGTCAGCTTCTTCCGCCAGCGCGGGCTGGAGATCGACCCGGAAGCGGCCGGTTTTCTCCTGGAAATGGTCGAAAACAATACACGGGAGCTGCGGGACACCTGCGACAAACTGGCCCTGTACCTCGGCGCGGCGGCGGGCAAGGACGCGCTCCCCGGCGCAGCGGGTGCAGCGGCGGCGGCCGAGCGCGGCGCCGTCCCTCGGCGGGGCAGGCGCATCGAGCTTGCGGACGTGGAGGGCCTCCTGTACCACAGCAAAGAGGAGAATGTCTTCACCCTCTTCGAGCGCATGTCGCTGCGGGACTTTGCGGCCTCTCTGGAGGTTCTCGACAAGATCCTGCTGTCCCGGGAGACCGACGCGGTGCAGCTGCTCGGCGGCCTGCTGTCCCAGTACCGCAAGCTCCTGTCGCTCAAGCTCCTGACCGGCCAGGGTTACTCCGCCGCCGAGGCTTGCGGGCGCCTGGGGATCCGGGGCAAGCGAATCCAGAAGCTCTACGGGGAAGCCCTCCGGCACCACAGAGTGGAGGAGCTGGAGGGGATCATCCGACTGGTGGCGGTGTTCGATCGGCGGGCCCGGGAGCTCAAGTCGGGCCTGCACGCCTGCCTGCTGGGTCTTTTCGTGTATCACGCCGTACTGAACGGGGGTCTGGGTCAGAGCACCCGCCGGCAGGCGCTCAGCCTGTAGCCGCCGGGGGGTCCGCACCGGGTTCGGGCTGCTCCGCGGGTTTCCCGGCGGCGCGCTGCGGGTCTGTTCGCAGCAGGGCGAGTATCTCCTGGGCCCGTCCGAAGCCCAGCCCGGCCACCCTGGCTACTTCGCCCGGCTCGGCGCGCAGCAGCCCTTCCAGGGAGCCGAAGGCCGCCAGGAGCTGCCGGCTGCGCTTCTTGCCGATCCCCGGAACCTTCTCCAGCACCGAGGTGGTAAGATCCGTGGCCCTCAGGTGCTTGTGGAAGGTCGTGGCGAATCGGTGGGCTTCGTCCCGCACCGCCTGCAGGACCCGCAGGCCCGCCGAAGCCTCGGGGAGCACGAGGGGGCGGCTCCGGCCGGGAAGGAACAGCTCCTCGTTCTTCTTGGCCAGCCCGACCACCGGGATTTCCGGGATCTCCAGCGCCGCGAGCATCTGCACCGCCGCCCCGACCTGCCCTTGGCCGCCGTCGACCAGAACCAGGTCGGGCAGCCGCCGGTTCTCGTTGGTGACCCGGGTGTAGCGCCGGGCGACCGCCTCGCGCATGGCCTCGAAGTCGTCGACCCGCTGGCCGAGGGAGCGGATGTGGAAGTGCCGGTAGCCGCTCTTGTGCGGCCGGCCGTCCAGGAACGTCACCAGCGAGGCGACCGTGCGCTTGCCTTCGAGGTGCGCGATGTCGAAACCCTCGATCCGCCGCGGCAGGGTGCTGAGTCCCAGGGCGTCCTTCAGGGCCTCCAGGCCCTCTTCCCGCTCGCCCTGTTCGCCCTCGAGGGTGAAGCGGGCGCTCTCCGTTGCCATTTCCACCAGGCGCCGGTGTTTGCCCCGCTGGGGGATGCGGACAGCGATGGGACTGCCTGTGAGCTCCCGGAGGAACCCCTCGATCCCGGCCGGGGACGCGGCAGAGGCGGCTGCCGGGCCGGTGCGTCCGGGGAGGAATACCGATCGCGGGAGGGTGTCCTTGCCCCCGTAGTACTGGCCGAGGAACAGGGGCAGGAAGTCCTCCGAGGGAGTGTAGTTGTCCAGGAGGAAGGAGTCCCTGCCGACCAGCTTGCCGGCACGCATCTGCAGGACCGTGAGGCGGACCCGGGAGCCCTCGGTCCAGTAGCCGAGATAGTCCCGGGATTCCTTCTGGAAGTCCACCACCTTCTGCTCTTCCGACAGGGTCTGGATGGCCGCGATCTGGTCACGGTAACCTGCGGCTGATTCGTAGGCCTGGGCCTCCGCAGCCCGGCGCATCCTCTTGCGAAGCTCCCGGAGCAGGCCCTCGGTCCTGCCCGACAGCAGCATCCGTACTTTCTCGACCCGCTCCGCGTACTCCTCCCGGGTGATCCTGCCGGCGCAGACCCCGGCGCAGCGGCCGATGTGGTAGTAGAAGCAGGGCTGGCTCTTGCTCTTGACGGGGCCTCGGCACTTGCGCAGCGGGAAGACCCTGTCGATGAGATTGAGGTAGAGGTCGATCTGGTTGACCTGGGGGAAGGGTCCGAAATAGCGGGACCCGTCGAAGAGGATCCGACGGGTCCGATAGACCCGGGGGTACTCTTCGGCGGTCAGCTTGATGACCGGATAGGTCTTACCGTCCTTCAGGTTGATGTTGTACTTGGGCTTCCACTGCTTGATCAGGTTGTTCTCCAGCAGCAGGGCTTCGCCCTCGCTGCCGGTAACGAAACACTCCAGGTCGGCGATTCTGGACTGGAGATGGCGGGTCTTGACGTCCCGGGTCACTGTGAGGTAACTGCGGACCCTGCGCCTCAGGTTCTTGGCCTTGCCGACGTACAGGATGTCGCCCCGGCTGCTTCTGAAAAGGTACACCCCGGGCTCATCCGGCAGGTTTTCCGCCTTTTCCCGCAACTGCGCCCCGGGGAGCTCCCTTTCCAGTGAGTTCATGTTCCGCGGTGACCCAACCGAATATAATGTATAGAAGAAGCTGTGAAAAAACAAACTCTGTGCTTGCTTCTCCTGGCTGCTCTCGCGATCGCCGCCGGCCCGCCGGCGCAGGCAGTGGATCGCCTCATCGTGGCGGGGCGTGAGGACCGTTGGGAGGAATTCCGGCGCGACCATCTTTCCCGCAGAGTGGGGCGCTGGGGGACCCTGGACCTGGTTCTCCGGGACAACGAGTACTCCCCCGGCCCCGGCACGGACCTGCTGCTTCATTTCAATTCCGCGATCCCCGCGGCGCCGCCCTCCGACAGCGGGGGCGAAGGCGGCCCGGGGGGCCAGCCGGGAGCCGTCGACGAGAGCGGACACTATCGTGTGACCAAGGCCCGGATCCACATCGCCGAAGGCGTGACGGCCATGGGCGAAGGAGCCGCAGGCTTCTCCGGCGGAGACGCGGCCGTGCACCTTCGGGCCCTGCCCGGGGCTCTGCTCGCGACGGGCAGCGTGTGGGGGGATTTCAGCATCGAGTTCTGGCTGTATCCCGCCCTGCTCGCCGACGGGGAGCAGATACTCTCCTGGGTCGGCTCCCGCTGGATGGGCGGGGAAGCGGTGCCGCAGGGCATTTCCTGCGTCGTGGAGGGCAGGCGCCTGGCCTGGTCCTTCGAGAACCTCTTCGCCCGGCCGGGGGGCGGCAGCGGCCGCATTTCCCTCCGGGGCCTGACGCCCATGATCCCCAGGACGTGGCACCATCACCTGCTGCGCTACGACAGCAGCCGGGGGCTCCTGGAGTACCTGGTCGACGGGATACCCGAGGCCGTGGTCCACACTACCGCCAGCGGAGGCGAGGGCGGCGCCCTGCTGCTTCCCGTGGTCGGCGATGCCCGCTCCGGGGAACTGGTCGTCGGCCGGGGCTACGTCGGATTCCTCGACGAGCTTCGCATTTCCAGGGGCTTCGTGGAGGAACCCTCCCTGGCCCGCTACGACGGACGGACCGGCGTGGCGGTGAGCTCACCCTTGGACCTGGGCTACACGGGGACCAGGCTCAAGAGGATCGAGGCGGTCTACGACAGCCCTTCGGACTCCGGCGTGTACTTCTTCTACCGCCTTTCCGACCACTGGGACCTCGACGAACGGGGGGAGCAGTGGAAGCCCTTCCAGCCCGGGCGGGAGCTCCGAGACGCCCGAGGCCGCTATCTCCAGGTCATGGTAGAGCTGTTTCCCGACGGCACGCGCTCCACCTCCCCGCGGGTGTCGGAGGTCCGGGTCGTGTACGAACAGGACCTGCCTCCCCCGCCGCCCTCGGGCCTGTACGCCGCGGCCGAAGACGGCGCCGTGCACCTGTACTGGAACCGGGTGAACGAGGCGGACGTCCGCGGCTATCTCGTGTACTACGGGGACGCCCCGGGAAACTACCACGGGGTCGACAGCGACCTCGGCTCCTCACCCATTGACGTGGGCAACGTCTCCAGCGTCCGCATCAGCGGTCTGCGCAACCGGAAGCTGTACTATTTCTCCGTGGTGGCGTACGACGCCGCCAGCCCTCCCCACCGCAGCCTGTTTTCGAGGCAGACGAGCGCCCGTCCGGCGGAGATGTACGCCGCGGAGATGCACGCCCCGGAAACGCACCCGGCCGACTTTCCCGCGAGCGAAGCGGCGCAATGAATGTACGAGACCTTCTCGCCCGAGCTCGTACCGCCTTCCGAATAGGGGACACCCGCCTGGCGGAGCACCTGCTGAAACAGCTCCTGGAAGCCAGGCCCCGGATGTCCCAGGCGCACAACCTGCTCGGTCTGGTCTACGACAGGGCCGGCAGCTACGCGCAGGCGGTCCAGCATTTCCGGCGGGCCATCGAGCTGAGGAGGAACTACGCCGAAAGCTACAACAACCTCGGAGTCACGCTGCGCAAGCTGCAGCGTAACGACGAGGCCATCGCGGCCTTTGCCAGGGCTCTCGAGTACTCCCGCAACCGGGCGGACGTGCACTACAATCTCGGGAACGTCTTCAAGGGCATGGGCAGGAACGAGAAGGCGATCGAGCACTTCACCCGGGCGATTGCCGTCAACCCCGCCTTCACCCCGGCATACAACAACCTGGGCACGGCCTACGAGCAGCTGGGCAGGCTCGGGGAGGCGGTGAGCTCCTACCGGCGCGGCCTGGAGATCGACGGAAACCACCCGCACCTGCACTACAATCTCGGCATCGCCCTCCAGAAGACCGGGAACCTTCCCGAGGCCCAGGCGGAGTTCGAGCGCGCCTTGCGGGCCAGGCCCGGCTGGATCGAAGCCATGAACAACCTGGGGGTCGTCTACCAGCTCCAGGGCCAGCACCGCAAGGCCCTGCGGGTGCTCCAGGGCCTGCTCCAGGTCGACCCCGACAATCTCCAGGCCCGCAACAACCTGGGGGTGGTTCACGCGGAAATGGGTTCATCCGAACAGGCGGCCCAGTACTATCGCGACGCCCTCAAGCTGAATCCGGGGTACGCCCCAGCCGCCTCGAATCTCGGCAGCCTGTTCGAAAAGGGAGGCAGCCTCTCGGCAGCCCTGGAGGAGTTCGAGCGCCTGGCAGCCTTGAGTCCCGACAATCTGGAGGCGCGTTATCGCCTCGGCAAGGCGTACCTGGAATTGGAACGCCTCGACGAAGGAGCGGCCGCACTGAGGGACGTCCTGGCCAGGCAGCCGAATCACCTTCCCAGCCTGCGGGCCCTGGCTCGGTACCATCAGCAGCAGGGACGCAACCGGGAAGCCGAGAGCCTGTACCGCAAGCTCCTCGAGCTGGATCCGGGAAACACGGACTACCACCTGGACATCGCCCAGGCGGCATGGAAGCGCGGCGACCTGCAGAGGGCCGAGCGGGAGCTAAAGCGATACCTGGAGCGGGTCCCCGACGACCTCGAGGTGCGTCTGCGCCTCGGGGAGCTGTACCTTCAGCGCTCGAGTTATCGACACGCTGCCTCGCTGTTCAAGGAGGTCCTGGAAAGGCAGCCGGGCAACGTGGAGGCCCACGCCGCTCTGGCCACGGCATACCGCAAGATGGGCGAGCCCCACCAGGCGCTCGAGGCGCTGGAGAATGTCGTGACCCTGCAGGGAAGCGGGGATGGCGCCCAGTCCCTCAGCCGCCTGAGCGAAACCCTCGACGTGTACGAAGAGACGATCTCGGAGTACGGCCGTCCGTACCGCGAGCAATGGGCGGGGAATCTGGAGCGCCTGAGGGAGCTGGGTCAGCGCAAGGCGGCCCGGAGCCCCGAGGCGATTGACGAGGCCGGAGTTTCGGAGGACGACGGCGAGGATGAGATCCCGATCATCAACATCGGCGGCCGAGAGCCGGTACTCTCCGTGGCGGAGTCCGAGGAACGCATCGATCTGGACGCGGTCCAGGAGGCCGAGGCGGCCATCCCGGAAGAACCCGCCGTGGAGCTCAGGGACGAGACGCCGATGTCCCTGGTTTCCCTCCTGGACGGTCAGTCCCTGTACGAGGAAAACCCCAGCTGGCGGGAGTACCAGCCTCCTCCCTTTGCCCGCGAACCGGGGCCGGAGCCGGCCAGGGCACCCGCCCCGGAGCGGGAGCGGCCGCTGTCAGTCGAGCGCCTGGTGCGACGGGAAGCACCCGCCGTGGCGGCGGGTCAAGCACCCGCCGTGGCGGCGGGTCCGCCGACTGTGCTCCCGCCCCCCGCCCCCCCGGCGGCTGCGCCCATGCCCGACCAGCCGCCTTTCCCGCACCCTGGGGTGGAGTCCGTGCGCCCGCGGGCGGACGACGTATTGGCGGAGTCTCTCCGGGAGTCGGTGCGCGCCCAGGCCCAGATGATCCGGCGCCTGGAGGAGGAGCTGCGGGATCTGCCCCGGCGGATGAGCTCCCCGCCCCAGTACGTGCCCATGCCGACGTACCCGCCTTCGCGTGCTCCGCTGCCCGGCGAGCCGCCGGGTCCGCCCGCCGGACCGCCGCCGATCCCACCCCTGCCCGAGCACCCGTCGGGAGAACCGGTGTTCGCTCCAGCGGAGTCGCTGCTGGAGGTCCCGCGCTACGCCCAGGACGAAGAGCCCGAAGGGCTCGAGGGCGGGGAAATCCCGGAAGTCCCGGAAGTCCCGGAGGAGCTCCTGGAGGCTGGCGGCGAGAATGAGGAGTCGGCCAAAGGGCTTCGCCAGCGCCTGAGGGATTTCCTGCGCCGGGTGAGGGAGCGGCTGGAGCAGAGACCGGTGACGGGTCCCGAGGAGGAGGAACCCGCCGGGCAGGAGCCCGGGCAGGAGGCCGCCCTCGAGCCGGCGTCCGCAACGGCCCGGCAGGCGGGGCTTCTCGGCTACCTCGAAGAGCTGGCCGAGCACCTCCCGGAACAGGAGAGATCCGGATTCCGTCACAGTGACGCCCGGCTCAAGATCGAGTATATTAAGGCGAAACTGCAGGGCAAGACCGGGGTCAGGCGACAGATCGAGGCACGGTTCGCTTCCGCGCATCCTCCGGCGCCCCAGCGACCCGGCACTCAGGACGAGCTCAGTCTCGACAAGATCGCTGACACCTTCGCCTTTATCGGCACACTGGCGGAGCATCACCCGGACAAGAACCTGGGCACCATGCTCCAGTCCAAGGTCAAGGGAATAGTACAGAAGATCAGGGGATAGCCAACATGGAGAAGGACAAGATACTCGCCATCATCCGTGCCTATGTGACCAAGATGCCTCCCCTCCCCATCACGGTCGCCAAGGTTCTGGAGATCGCGAACAACCCGAGGACCTCTCCTGCGGATCTCAACCAGATCATCAGCCTGGACCCGGTGCTGATGGGCAAGGTGATGCGCCTGATCAACTCCGCGTACTACTCCCTGCCGAACCAGATCACCTCCCTGGTGCGGGCGATCATCATGCTCGGCATCAACACGGTCAAGAACCTGGCCCTGAGCACGGCCATCCTCGGCACCCTGGGCAAGGCGAGCGATTTCCAGGCCCTGAACATGGAGGGGTTCTGGCGGCACTCGATCAGCGTCGGGGTCACGGCCAAGCTGATCGCCACCCGCCGCAACGTGGACCCCAAGCTTCGGGAGGAGTACTTCATCGCCGGCCTCTTGCACGACATCGGCAAGATTCCGCTCAACAACAAGCTGGCCGAGGAGTACGTGCAGGCGATCTCACACACGGACCGGGAGCACGTGCCCCTGTACCAATCCGAAGAGAAGATCATGCTGGTCAACCATGCGGTCGTGGGCAAGCTCATCATCGACAACTGGCATCTGGGGGAGGACCTCTCCGACGCGGTCACCTTCCACCACAACCTCCAGGAATACAGCGGCTCTCACCGGGACGTGGCCCTGACCGTGGCCGTCGCCAACCTGTTCAGCAACACCTTCGAGCTGGGCTTCTCCGGCGACCGTTACCCGGCCCCCGTTCCGGAGGAATACATGCGGGAGATCGGCGTGGACTGGGACTACCTGGAGAGCATTGAAGACACCGTCAAGGCGGAGATCGAAAAGGCCCAGATCTTCCTGAAAGTCGCCGGGTAGAGGGCGAGGGACGCGAGACATGGCGATCAAGCTTCGATTCTGGGGCGTCCGTGGGTCCGTGCCCTGCCCCGGACCCAACACCGTCAAGTACGGAGGCAACACCGCCTGTCTGGAGCTGCGCTTCGGGGAGCAGGAGCGCCTGGTGGTGATGGACGCGGGCACGGGAATCCGGGAGCTGGCCGGCCACGTCATGAAGACCGACATGCCCAAGGGACCGGTCAAGACCCAGCTGTTCCTGACCCATACCCACTGGGACCACATCATGGGCTTCCCGTTCTTCGTCCCGATCTTCATACCCACCACGGAGCTGGATGTCTACGGGCCTGTGACCTTCGAGGAGGACACCCTCGACAAGATCCTCTTCGGCATGCTCACCTACCGCTACTGGCCGGTGCGCTTGGAGGAGCTGGCCTCCAAGATCCGGTACTTCAACCTGAAGGAAGGAACCCGGGACCTGGGCGAAGACCTGTGGGTGACCACCAAGTATCTCAACCACCCGATCAACGTGCTGGGTTACCGTTTCGAGTATCGAGGCAAGGTGCTGTGCACCGCATACGACACGGAGCCGTTCCGCAACGTCTTCGACGTGCCCCCCGATTCCCCGAGCTACGACGCAGAGGCCGTGAAGGAGGGGGAGATGGCCGCACAGGAAGAGAACGAGAAGGTCACCCAGTTCTTCCAGGGGGCGGACATCCTGATCCACGACGCCCAGTACACCCACAAGGAATACCTGGCCGGCAAGATCGGCTGGGGGCACTCTTCCTTCGAGCACGCCGTGAATGTGGCGCACGGGGCGGGAGTCAAGAAGCTGCTGTTGTTTCACCACGACCCGGACCACAGCGATGCGCAGCTGGACCTGCTGGAGCGCAAGATCCGCAAGGCCGTGGCCGGCAGGAGCGAAATGGAGGTCTCGATTGCCCGGGAGGGGATGGTGGTCGAGGCCTGAGGGCTCGCCCCGGCGATGTTCTCGCCGGGGGCACGGGCAGAGAAGCTCTTGCACTGGTGGGTGTTTCCCTGCTATCATGGGCGTCGCGGTCGACCTGGGGGATTAGCTCAGTTGGTAGAGCGATTGGTTCGCAATCAATAGGTCAGGGGTTCAAATCCCCTATCCTCCACAATCAAACAAGCCGATGCGTACTCTGGTTGCCGTCACGAGCCTCCTGATCCTGCTGGTCGCCTGCCGGAGCCAGCCAGGCTCGGGGCCGGCTCGGGCCCCCGGGGCGCCGGATGCCGGGGGGCCGGAGGCAGCCGCCGCAGGCCTGAAGCGCCTGGAGCCCGCCGCTGGCGACGGATTCCCAGACGAAGCCTCAGCGGCCGCACTGCCCCAGCCGCCCATCGAGGCCGGAGGGCTGCACCGGCAGAACGAGCGCATCGAGGCGCTTCTCGCCACGCTCACCCTCCGCCAGAAGATTGGACAGCGCTTCATGACCGGCTTTCCCGGCAAGCGAGTCGGCGAGCGTTCTCTCAAGCTGGTCCGGGAGGGATACGTGGGCGGCCTGCTGCTGACCCGGGGCAACATCCAGAACCGGAGTCAGATCCGGGAGCTGACCGCAGCCCTGCAGGACGCAGCCCGGGAGAACTCTCCGGCGATCGGGCTGTTCATCGCCATCGACCAGGAAGGCGGGCGTGTCAGCCGGCTTGACCTGGACAACGTGACCCGCTTCGCGGCACCCTACTACTGGACGGAGTATCGTGACCCCTGGTACGTGGAATCCATTGCGTACATCGCCGGCAGGGAAGCCCTGGCGCTGGGCTGCAACATGAACTTTGCCCCTGTCCTGGACCTGTACGCCCTGCCGGACGACAGCGTGATCGGTGACCGCTCGATGGGACCGAATCCCTTCCAGGTGGGCGAGCAGGGGGTGTTCTACCTGTATGGGGCGCGTCGGGCCGGGATCGCCGCGGTGGTCAAGCACTTTCCCGGCCACGGGAGAACCAACGTGGATTCCCACCGCCAGCTGCCGGTCGTGGAAGCGGACGAAGGAGAGCTGTGGAAGCGGGACCTGATCCCGTTTCAGCTCGCGATCGACCACGATGTCGAGGCCGTCATGACAGCGCACTTGCTGCTGCCGAGATTGGATCCGGACTACCCCGTGACCCTGTCGGAGTCCATCCTGCGCGGGCTGTTGCGGGGGCGTCTGGGGTTTGACGGGGTGGTGGTCACCGACGATATCGAGATGGGGGCCCTGCGCAACAGCTACAGCCCCGTCGCGATCCTCGAACACAGCATTCGCGCCGGGGTCGATCTGGTCCTGGGTACCGGGGGCCTGGACACCCTGGAGCTCATCCGGGAGGTCGAAGCCCTGGTCGAGAAGGGCATCCTGAGCGAGGAGCTCATCGACGAAGGAGTGCGCCGCATCCTGCGTCTCAAGCTCCGCTACGGACTTCTCCCTGCGGACGAACAGGAGGTGCGAAAGTGACGGAACAGCCGGGCGGGGGCGCTTTGCTCATCATCGACGTTCAGAACGACTTCTGTCCGGGAGGCAGCCTGGAGGTGCCGGAGGGGGACCGGATCGTACCGGTGATCAATCACCTGGCGCCGGGCTTCACGGTGGTGGTGGCCACCCAGGACTGGCATCCTGCCGATCACGCCTCCTTCGCCTCCAACAACCCCGGGAAGAAACCCTTCGAGGTGGTCGATCGCGGGGGGATCTCCCAGACCTTCTGGCCCGACCACTGCATCCCGGGTACCCCCGGGGCCGAGCTGCATCCTGAGCTGGACCTGCGGCAGGTCGACCTGATCCTCCGTAAGGGCAGCCGGCGGGAGCTGGACTCCTATTCGGCCTTCTTCGAAAACGATCGTCGCACCCCGACCGGCCTGGGGGGATACCTGCGGGAGCGGGGAGTGGAGCGGGTATACCTGACCGGTCTGGCCGCGGACGTGTGCGTGTACTACAGCGCCATGGACGCGGTCAGGCTGGGTCTTGCAGTCACGCTGGTCCAAGATGCCACCCGGGGGCTCGATATCCCGCCGGGAAGCCTGGCCGACCGCCTGGGGGAGATGCGCGACGCAGGGGTCGCGGTCGTGCAATCCGGGGATCTGGGGGATGCGATTTCCCGAAGCCCGGGAGGAGCCGCATGAGCAGCGAATGCTCGTTCAACTGCGCCATGCTCACCGACTTCTACGAGCTGACCATGATGCAGGGCTACTTCCTGCACGCTCACAATCCCCGGGCGGTGTTCGAGATGTTCTTTCGGCGCCCACCCTTCGACGGGGGCTTCGCGGTGTTCGCCGGTCTCGAGCCCCTGATCAGGACGATCCTGGATTTTCGCTTCGCCGCGGAGGATCTGGAGTTCCTGGCCGGGCAGAAGATCTTTCGCCGGGAGTTCCTGGACTACCTGGCGGGGTTTCGCTTCTCCGGAGACATCCACGCCGTGGACGAAGGCAGCATCGTGTTCCCGAACGAGCCGCTGGTGCGCGTGCAGGCGCCGCTCATGGAGGCTCAGCTCCTGGAGAGCCTGCTTCTCAACATCCTGAACTTCCAGACCCTGATCGCCACCAAGGCCGCCCGAATCTACCTGGCCTCCGAAGGGGGCACGGTCCTGGAGTTCGGCATGCGCAGGGCTCACGGGGTCAACGGGGCGCTGGCCGCGGCCAGGGCGGCCTACATCGGGGGAGCGGCGGCCACTTCCAACACCCTGGCCGGGAGGCTCTACGGCATCCCGGTGAGCGGAACCATGGCCCACTCGTGGGTCATGTCCTTCGAGAACGAGCTGGAGGCTTTCCGCCGCTACGCCGAGGTGTACCCGGAAAGCTGCATCCTGCTGATCGACACCTACGACACCCTGAAGAGCGGCCTGGGCAACGCCATCACCGTGGGCCTGGAGCTGAAAGCGCGGGGACACATGAGCTTCGGGGTACGCCTGGACAGCGGGGATCTGGAGTACCTCAGCAAGAAGGTCCGGGAGCGCCTGGACCAGGCGGGGCTGCAGCACGCCAAGATTGCGGCCTCCAACGAGCTGGACGAGGGAATCCTTCATCAGCTGATCACCGAAGGGGCGCCGATCGACATGTGGGGCGTGGGGACTCACCTGGTGACCGGCAAGAACGACCCGGCGCTGACCGGGGTGTACAAGCTCATGGCCATCGAGAACGGTGGACGCTTCGTGCCGACGATCAAGGTCTCGAACAACCCCGACAAGATCACCGATCCAGGGACCAAGCAGGTTCACCGCTTCTACAACGGCTCCGGCTCGCCGATCGCCGATCTGCTGACCCTGGAGGACGAGACCCCGGACCCCGGCAGGGAGCACCGCTTCTACCACCCCAAGTACCCGTACCGCTACATAGACGTCAGCGGCTATGGCCGGATCGAGGCGCTGCTCAAGCCCGTGATGAGGGGCGGGCGGGTGACGGTGGAATTCCCGGACCTCCAGACCCTGCAGGGCCGTACCCGGGCCAACCTCGAGAGCCTGGACCACACCTATCGACGGCTCATCAATCCCCACGTGTACAAGGTGTCGCTCTCCGAGCGCCTCAAGGATCTCAAGTTCGGACTGATTGCGGAGTACGAGAAGGGGGCCGGCAGCGCATGATCGTATCGGACCAGAGCCTGCGCCGCTACCTGCAAGACGGTACGATCGTCGTTGAGCCCCTGGAGGACTATCAGATCCAGCCGGCCTCGATCGACCTGCGCCTGGGCAGCCACTTCCTCAAGGTCGACGAGAACCGCATGGACGCCATCGACCTGGGCCGGGAGCTGCAGTACATCGAGATCCACCGGGAGGAGATCATCATCCCTCCGAACAGCTTCCTGCTGGCCGTCACCCGGGAGCGGATCCGCCTGCCCGGGCACATGACCGCTTTCGTGGAAGGACGCAGCTCGATAGGGCGGATCGGCCTGTTCATCCAGAACGCCGGCTGGGTCGATCCCGGTTTCGACGGTACGATCACCCTGGAGCTGTACAACGCCAACCGGCTGCCCATTCGCCTGGAGAGCGGGCGGCGCATCTGCCAGATCGTCTTCGCCCTGATGGACGCACCGGCCGGGGCCCCGTACGCGGGGAAGTACCAGCATCAGGCCGGGGCGGTCGGAAGCCGGGTCTACCTGGATCCGGACGCCGCGCACCCGGACGCCGCGCACCGGGACGCCGCGCAAAGGTAGGGGGATGGCGCCCGCCCTGACCGTCGACCTCGGACCCTGCCGCGTTGGCGACGGCCGGCCCTGCCTGGTGGTGGCCGAGGCGGGGAGCGCCCACCTGGGCGACCTGAGCCGGGCGCGGGAGCTCGTCGACGCGGCCGTGGAGGCCGGGGCGGGGTGCGTCAAGTTCCAGGTGATCATCGCCGACGAGATCGTGCATCCCCTCACGGGCAAGGTCGCTCTCCCGGGAGGAGAGCTCCCGCTGTACGAACGCTTCCGGGCCCTGGAGCGCCCCCCGGAGTTCTACGCGGCCCTCAAGGAACACACGGAGGCACGGGGCGCCCTGTTCCTGGCCTCCGTTTTCGGTCTTGGGAGCGCCCGTCTGCTCCGCAGTCTTGGTCCGCCTGCCCTCAAGGTGGCCTCGCCGGAGCTCAATCACTTTGCCCTGCTCGAGGAGTTGGCCGGCTACGGTCTGCCCGTGCTGCTGTCCACCGGCGTATCCACCCTGGG
>Ga0209164_1001960_pt1 | contig 23812 bp, 20 predicted proteins | sample MTBNYHSulfiMetaG_FD_187458 | JGI IMG/M metagenome (GOLD analysis project Ga0209164, IMG submission 187458) | Enrichment culture microbial communities from rom New York Harbor, USA that are MTBE-degrading - MTBE-NYH (New York Harbor Sulfidogenic)... | ecosystem: Environmental > Aquatic > Marine >... | reverse complement strand
GCGGCTGGCCGCGATGGGCGGTTCGATCGCATTGAAAATGGAGTAGGTTCCATTGAAAGGAGGACTGCTACGGTTATCCCCTGTAGGCAGGGGCAGGTAAAACTCCTGGAAACCGGCCGGCAAGGCATAGGCCGCCGCTTGATACCCCATGATGAGGACAATCGGAAGCAGTATCAGCAAAAACCCCTTGAACTTCATACCCTTGCAGCATTTCCAGCCCATATCGTTCCTCCTGTGTGTCAATGCGGGTCGGACCAAGCTAACAATCTGCAATTACGCGATAAACGTCATAAAAAAGCCCTTTCCAGGTGCTTAAATGCACCTTTTGGGGCTTAAAACAGATCCAAAAGCATGTAGCTGAGCAAAGACGGCGGGGTCGGAGCCAGTTACCATCCGGAAAGGTCCTCTCCTGGCAATCTCGGCGTCAATGGGCACGATGGCTCGTGTGGCGACCTACAGGTCGCTTCATCGCAAACAATTGATTTCCCTAAAATTGGAAAAACCGGACCTTGCCGCCCAGCGGGCGCTCTGGGAACGCGCAGCGTGTGAAGAAATCCGAGGCCGCCACGCGGCGCTGGGACGCAGCGCCCGAAGGGTGTGAAGAAAAAGTCCTCTTTTCCCGATTGGAAAATGGATTGCATCCGGAAATCATTGCCGGACAAGCACCAGATAAGGGGTTCTGTCAAAAAATGATGCACGCGAAAAGAGGATTTTCATTCGCTCAGCATCAGGCCATGACAACAACAAACCGAGCAGAAGCGCTCACGTGCGCAGCGGGTGCCCCCAACCTCCCAACTTCTCAGGCGACATACCCAGAAAGGCGCCTGATCTCGTCTTCGGCCTCCGCCATGATCTCATCAAGCAGTTCCGCAATCGGACGTATACGCTTGACCAGTCCGGCGACCTGCCCCATCATCACCGATCCCCACTCCATATCGCCCGAAACCGCGGCCTTCCGGAGGGACCCAATGGTGAAGCCGTCGATCTCGTGCTTGTCCTTCCCCTCCATCTCCATCTGAAGGACCCTTTGCACCAACTGGTTCTTGAGGACCCGGAACTGGAGCCCCGTGGTCCTGCCCGTGACCGCCGTATCCGAATCGACAGCCTGGCACACGGCCTGCTTGTAGTTCTTGTGGAGGGTGGCCTCCCGGGTCGCCAGAAACCGGGTTCCCATCTGTATCCCTTCGGCCCCGAGGGCCAGCGCTGCAACCAGTCCCCTCCCGTCGGCGATCCCCCCCGCCGCGACCAGGGGCAAGTCGGTTGCCTGGGCCGCTTCGCGGACCAGCACCAACGTGGAGATCTCGGAAGGGCTGATGTTTCCGCCCCCTTCCATGCCCATGGCGATGATGCCGTCCACCCCGGCCTCGTTGCACCGTTTGATCATCTCGAGGGTGAACGCGACCTGGAATATCCTGATTCCGGCAGCCTTGAAACGCTCCGTGTACTGGACAGGATCCCCGGCCGAAGAGACGACGACCGGGACCCGCTCTTCGATCGCAATTTCGACCGCCTTCTTGGAAGACGGAAGCCTCAACGGAATGTTCACTGCAAAGGGGAGTACAGTGGCCTCTCTGATCTTCCGTATGTGATCGACCAGTTCCTCGGGTTCCATGGTAGCGGCGGCGATCGTCCCCAATCCGCCGGCCTTCGAAACAGCGGCAGCCATTTCCCAACCCGTAATCCACGCCATCCCTCCCTGCAGGATGGGATAGCGAATTCCCAAAACATCACTCACTCTCGTCTTCAACATGCCTGCTAAAAACCCCGTTTCCTCTCTCTTGCGACACGAAACTGCAACCGGATTCCAGAAATCACAAAGGCTCAGCCCTTTCTTTTCCGATTCGGCCTCCCTCGTCAAGAACAAAACATCCGTGCCGCTCCTGCAGAGATCCGCACCCGGCGACTCCCAAAATCACATGCGTGTCCATGAATCATCGACGCTCATTAAGACAAACGACCTTGAGTGGTTACCTTGCCAAGACAAAGTTCTCACCAACTTGCGGCGTCATCCCGCCCGCTGGCCTGCATGCAGACGGTCAACGCGGCATCATCAAATCTTTTTCGTGGATACCTATAAACAATTCACCTCCAAATTGCCAAACAAATAGATGCATCCTTCCAAAAAATCAACCCTGAATACCCTGGAATCGAGAAGCAATCTGCATCCTCTGTCTTTCATTCGCGAGGTGCAGCAACTCTTCACCCACAAAGTCACCCCTCCGATCATTCACTCCGGCGTTGCCGAGGCGCCGCCGTTTTGCCAGAACTCGAAATCCGGCCGCCGGTGGGGATGAATGCAGATTTTTTATTTGACACGCTCCAGCTCAAAGACTATATTCTAAATTAACGATATGGAGATATCATGAAGACATTGATCAAGGTGATGAAAGCCCTATCCGACCCGAACCGGGTCAAGATCGTCAAGCTTTTGCAGCACCGGGTCATGTGCGTATGCGAACTTCGGGTCGCGCTGAACCTGGCGCAGTCGACTGTCAGCAAACACTTGCGGATCCTGGAGGAGGCGGACTTGGTCACATGGAGCAAGGACGGGCTGTGGGTCAATTACCGTCTGCTCGATGAAACACCGAACCCCTTTGCAAGCCGCATGCTCCGGAATCTCGAACAGTGGCTGGAAGAAGATCCTGAAATCACGGAGTTGATTACGCGGCTGCCGGAAATCCGCAGGGAAAACATCTGCGGCGTGTGATTTTTTTTGAACTTTCCACATCGTTAGATGGCGAACCAGCGATTAAGTTATGTTCACTGGAAAACCACGAATCCACCGACAGCCGCCTTTACTATAGCATCGAGGACGTTGACCGATGAAAGAGCGCACCAAGTTCCTGTTGATCATCAGCACTTTCCTGGCCGCCTATTACGTGCCATGGGGGCATCCCATCATCCGGCAATCCGGGCTCGAGGCGTTCATGATGCTGCAGGAGTATGCCCGCGAGCATGTCCTCACCTGCCTCATTCCAGCCTTCTTCATTGCCGGGGCCATCGCGGTCTTCGTCTCGCAGGCCTCCGTGCTCAAATATTTCGGCGCACAGGCCAGCAAGATCCTCTCCTACTCCGTAGCCTCCGTGTCGGGGACCATCCTGGCCGTCTGCTCCTGCACGGTCCTGCCGCTTTTCGCCGGTATCTACACGCGGGGCGCAGGCATCGGCCCGGCCACCGCCTTTCTCTATTCCGGGCCCGCTATCAACGTCCTCGCCATTACGCTGACCGCAAAGATCCTGGGCTGGCAGCTCGGGCTGGCCCGGGCCATAGGTGCTGTGCTCTTCGCGGTAATCACCGGGCTGCTGATGGCCCTCATCTTCCGGAAAGATGATGCCGCCCGCGCCACCGGGCAGATCTTCCTCCCTGACCCCGAAGCGAAGGAACGGACCCTGCTCCAGGATGCGCTCTACATCGGGACCATGGTGCTGATCCTCGTTTTCGCGGCCTTTGCCAGGCCGGCCCCCGGATCGACAGGGCTTTGGCCCGCCCTCTTCGCCGCCAAATGGACCATCACGATCGGGCTGCTCGTCGTCCTCGGCCTCATGCTGAAGTTCTGGTTCACGCGCGCCGAGTGCAGGAACTGGGTGGAAGCCACCTGGGGCTTCATGAAGCAGATCTTCCCCCTGCTCGCCGGCGGAGTCCTCGTCGCGGGCTTTATGCTGGGACGGCCCGGCCACCCCGCACTCATCCCTGAACAGTGGATCCAGACGCTCCTCGGCGGCAACTCGATCTCGGCCAATCTCATCGCCTCGGTCGCAGGGGCCCTCATGTACTTTGCGACCCTCACGGAGGTGCCGATCCTCCAAGGGCTCCTCGGGGCCGGGATGGGCAAAGGCCCCGCACTGGCGCTGCTCCTGGCCGGACCGGCGCTCTCCCTCCCCAACATGCTGGTCATCGGCAGCGTGATGGGCGTGCGAAAAACGGCCGTCTTTTGCCTTATCATTGTGGTCATGTCGACCATCGCCGGCCTGCTCTTCGGCACGCTGGCCGGATGACCCGTTTGGATAGGAGGACCCTGTCATGAAGCGCCTCGACATCGAGTGGCGCCATCTCCTGAAAGGCGGCAGGACGTGCGAGCGCTGCTCCGACACCGGGGAGGCGGTCCACGCCGCCTACCGTGCGCTCGCCGCTGAACTGGAGCCCCGCGGATGGTGCGTGACACTGCGCGAAACCCCCCTGACGGAGGAGGACATCGCCGAGTCCAACACCATCCTTCTGAACGGCCAGCCGCTCGAACTGCTGCTGCCGGGCGCACACAGCGCCTCGAACTGCTGCACATCCTGCGGCGACCTGCTGGGGATGCCCGCCATGTGCAGGACCATCGTGCACGGCGGCCGGATTTACGAAGCGATCCCCGGAGCCCTGATCATCGAAGCAGCGCATCGAATCGTTCAACAGACCCTTGCAGATTGAAAAAAAGGAGGATTCCCAGATGGAAATCAAAGTCCTGGGCCCAGGCTGCCCGAAATGCCGCCAGACGGAAGAAATCGTCCAACAGGCGATTGAGGAAGCCGGCGTCCCCGCTCAAATCGAAAAGGTCACCGACGCCATGAAGATCGCCCGCTACGGCGTCTTTGTCACACCGGCTGTCGTCGTGGACGGTGAAGTGAAATCGGTCGGCAAGATCCCCAGCAAAGAGGACGTCAAGTCCTGGATCAAAAAATGAATCGGAAAGAGGTGTGATCATGGGTCGACAAGATGATTTTCCGCAGAACAAGGATATCCTGCCGACGCAGAATACGACGTCTGCCTCACATCATGATGAGAATGGCTGAGGGGACGGGTGAATCGTTCCCCAACCGGCAGTTGGCCGGCGCATCCTCAAGTTCCCCGATGACACCCAGGTCGGCGTCGTGGGCCTGGACGCGATCATGGCCGACCTCCTTGCGCAAGGATTCGAGCCCAGCGAGCGGGTCGCCGAGCAGATCATGGAAAGGCTCGAAAAGGAAAAGAACTACATCCCCACCGCCGAACGCGCGCGCAGGGACTACGCCTACGCCCTGCTGAAGGAATACCGAAAATATGTCAAGGACCGCAAAGGCTGAACGAATCTATCCGCATCCTTCACATCCAGTCAACCGCATAACCTTTATTCGAAGGGGCTGTCCATGGAGTTATCATTTGAGTGAAATCCGGAAGGAAGACAGGGGCCTGATGGCGCCCTGCGGCATCATCTGCTCGGGATGCGACATGCAGCCGGGCGAAAGCCTCGAGGCCGGCGGATTTCTTCTCAGCGCAACCCCGTGTAGAAGCGTTGCAGCCTCTGGACCGGCACACCGGCCAGAAAGCCCGCGATCATGAGCTGGTTGACGAGGGTCGTGCGCAGGACGCCGAGGGTCTTCCAGCGCCGCGCCGACGTGAGCGCCGCCTCACGGAGCGTTACGATCCTGCCTCGCCTGCGGAGGCGCCGAACCAGTTCGAAATCCTCCATGATCGGCATGGGCCTGAAGCCCCCAACCTCCTCGAAGACCCGCTTCTCCATGAAGATCCCCTGGTCGCCGTAAGGCATCTGCAAAAGCGCGGACCGGATGTGCGTCACCCGTTCCACCAGGCGCATCACGGCCCTCGGATCGTCGGTCTTGAAACGGAAGGCCCCTGCCACCGTCGCCGGGCGATCCAGGGCGGCGCATATCGCCTCGGCGCACCCGCCAGGCGGGACGGTGTCGGCATGGAGAAAGAGCAGGAATCTTCCACGGGCAAAAGCAGCCCCGCCGTTCAACTGCAAAGCCCGCCCTCCGGACACCGTCAACACGTGCGCCCCCTCCCGCGCGGCTATCTCGCGGGTCCGGTCGCGGCTCCCGCCGTCGACCACGATGCGTTCGATCCCCACCCCCGCTCGTGCGAGCCATTCGAGGAGGCGCCGGATCGCACCGGATTCCTCCAAGGTTGGAATCACGACGGAGACCAGCGATTTTCCCGAAAAGACATCCGAGAAACGAGGATCGTGTCGAACCACATCCAAGTCCTCGGGCCGATCCACATCCCGCAGCGGCAGCAACTCTGCCACACTCAACCCGAGGCGTCGGATCTTTTCGCTCGTTTGGGCATAGACCCGGCCCGTTCCCCAGTCGATGCCCTCAAAGAGCGGGGTATGCATCGACTTCATCCCGATAAGGTAGTACCCGCCGTCAGCGGCACGGCCCACTGCCGTATCGTTCCATCGCAGACCCTCGACAGCCTGTTCGAGGATCTCGGAGGTCAGGCCCGGGATATCGGAACCGACGCCGATCACCGCCCCGGCTCCACTCTGAAAGGCCGCTTCGAAGGCGCCGAGCATGCGGGCGCCGAGATCGCAATCCCCTGAGGCCTGCTCCGCGAAACCGACATCGGTCCCGAGCCAGGCCCGGAAATCCCTCCGCCTTGCGCCGGTATACCAAACGGTGACCGGCATTTCCCCACGGGAGGCAGCCCGCGCCATTTTCACGACGGCCTCGGTCATCCGGCGGTGAAGCCTGGCGGCCGTCTGCGGCGTCAGCGCCGGAATCAGGCGGGTCTTGACCCTGCCCGGTTCAGGGTATCGCGCAAAGATCAAAAGATGAAGAGCACCTTGCTTCATGCCAGATAACCCTTACAATGGATCAACTGAGGCTCATGAAAAAGGACCGCGCTTCGATACGGCATAGCAGCTGACTCGAATATGCGCTCGTTTTGGTTGACCTCATTTGATATAAAGGCCTGCAGAGCTGGTTTTTTTGGACCCCTGACCCGCACGCGGTATCAGCAAGGAGCCGAACAAATGACCGAATTCATAACCGCCCATGAACCCGTCATCCGAATGGCCTTTTTCGCCGGGATCTTTTCGACTGTGGCCCTGGCGGAACTGCTCGCACCTCGGCGCACCCTGACCACCTCCAAGACATCCCGCTGGATCGGAAACATCGGCATCGTCTTCATCAGCACCGCCTTGTTGAGGGTCGTTTTCCCCGCCGGGGCGGTCGGAATCTCTATATGGGTCGGACTCCAGGGCTGGGGGATCTTCCATTATCTCCAGTGGCCCTTCTGGCTGGAGGTGGTGCTGACCATCATCGTTCTGGACTTCGTCATCTACCTGCAGCACGTCATGTTTCACGCGGTCCCGGTCCTTTGGCGCCTGCACATGATGCACCACGCGGACATGGACTACGATCTGACCACCGGCAACCGCTTTCATCCCATCGAGATACTCATTTCCCTAGGGATCAAGGCGGGGGCCATCGTCATTCTCGGGGCCCCTCCGGTGGGGGTCATCATCTTCGAGATCATCCTCAACGGGATGGCCATGTTCAACCATGCCAATCTTTTCATCCCGCTCGGGGTCGACCGTGTGCTACGGCTTCTGGTGGTCACCCCGGATATGCACCGCGTCCACCACTCGGTCTTCCCCAATGAAACCAACGCCAACTTCGGCTTCAACCTTCCGTGGTGGGACCGCCTTTGTGGAACGTACAAACCCCAGCCCACGAAAGGCCACGAACAGATGACCATCGGCCTGAACCAGTTCCGCGACCCGTCCCGCCTCACGCTTCCCTGGATGCTCGTCCTGCCCTTCGTCGGAAAGGGCGGCGCCTACGCCATCGGCAGGCGAGGGTCTACTTCGGGTCGGACCTAGATAACCCATTGAACAACATACGAAAGATTCCAAAAAAAGGCACTTTTAGAACCTTAAAAGCACTTTTTTGGCCTTAAAAAGCGATGTCTAAACATTCCTCTCCCCTTTTGAGAATACCAACCGGTGATTTACAAGCCCCTTTCACGGCTTCTTCCCACAGCTCCCTCCTTCTATTGTTGCATGACTTTCAGGGAAAGGAAAAACCTGGAATCTGCCTGATCATCTATTTCTGATGATCCTAAATCGAATGAGGAACAAGCGAATAGTCTTTGCAGGAGAGGGATGAGACCTGTTCGATTTGCCTGGTGAAGTTCCCGAGACGGCAGCGATACCGGAAAGTCCCGATATTTTTTTGCCCTTCAAGAAACGATTCCGCACAAACGGCTAACCCCGAAGCGCCTCGTGCAGCCTTCGACTGAGGCCTGCGAAGGCCGCGCCTTCTCTCTCCCGCGGCCGCGGCAGACTCACCGAGATCTCTTCGCGGATTCGACCGGGATTCTTGCTCATGAGGAGGATCCTGTCCGCCAGCATCACCGCCTCGCCGACATCGTGCGTTACAAAAAGGATCGTGTGGCCCAGTTCCTGCCACAGCATCAAGAGGAGGCACTGCATCTCTTCCCGGCTTTGGGCGTCCAAAGCGGCGAACGGCTCGTCCATCAGCAGCACTTCAGGCCTCAGGATAAGCACCCTGGCCAGTGCCACCCTTTGTTTCATGCCGCCGGAGATCTCGTGGGGGAGATAATCCCTGAACTCGTTCAACCCGACCAGATTCAGGAAACGGCTCATCTCTTCAGCCCTGGCCTTACGGGACTGCTTCCGCCCTTTCAGACCGAAGGCGATGTTCTCTCCCACCGTCAACCAGGGAAACAAGGCATCCTCCTGGAAGATGACACAACGATCCGGGCCAGGCCCCTCCACCGGTTCTCCGTTCAACAGCACTCTTCCCGAACTCGGAGAGATGAATCCCGCCGCAATCTTCAGCAGGGTCGACTTGCCGCACCCGCTCCTGCCGAGAATCGCAATCAACTCCCCTCCTTCCGCCCGAAAGCTCACGTCCTCCAGGACCGGCAGGTACCCGCCGGCCGTGTGGAAGCCCTTCGAAAGGCCCTCGAACCTGAGGGTATCCTCCCTCGATGCCGCCCGGTTTCCGACTACCGCCTTCAGGCGCGTTTTCATGGCATCCTCCTTGCGCTCTTGAAGCACAGCCGCAACCCGCCCTGAAGCAGTTTATCCGTGATCCGCCCCATGACGGCAATCACGATGATACCGACGACGATCATATCGATGCGCCCGAGCATCCGGGCATCCATGATCACGGCCCCCAACCCGTCCGGGACCCCGGTCAACTCCCCCAAGACCAGATAAGCCCAGGAGATGCCCAATCCCAGGCGCAGCCCGGTCATGATGTGCGGCATGGCCCCCGGAAGAAGGATGGCGAAGGTGCCCCTCAGCCTCTTGACGCCCATCATGGCGCCTGCCTGGAGAAACAACGGGTTCACCTGCCTGGCCCCCGCAGCCGCGTTCAGAAAAACCGGGAAAAACGCGGCCAGAGCCACCAGGAACAGGGTGGCTTTCATCCCGATGCCGAACCAGACCAGGGCCAGTGGAAGCCAGGTGATGCCTGGGACGGCCCGGAACGCATTGACGGTCGTACCTGTGAGACGCTCGACGACCCACAGACGCCCGGAAAGGATCCCGAGGGGAAGACCGACAGCCACAGCGAGGGAAAAACCACAAAACACCCGCCACAGACTCGCTGCAGCATCGCGGACAAACCGCCCGGCATAAGGACCTCCTTCGGGCGTCCCAAGGAGGTATGCATAGCCGGCCTCGACGATATCGCGTGGGGGAGGCAACAGGTAGGCGGGCACCAGCCCCGTGGCACTCACCGCCCACCAAAAAAAACAGAAGAGCGCAGGGATCACCCACGGCAGATACCACCCGCTTCCCTTGACGGGCTTGCTGCCATAGGACCCCATTATTTCACCACCCTTTTCACGAATGACAGGTCGAAAAGCCGCTCGTAGTCAGGCTGCTTCCGAATGATCCCGAGGGCCTCCATCCGCTCACCCAAGCCTCTGGCCTTCCGAACGAAATCGGCGTCCATGTCCCATGCCAACTCGATGTTGGCCGCGGCCTCCTTCAGGACGGCCAGTTCCGTGCCGAACGATGACGCCTTACGAAGCCACACCTCGGGATGGGATTGCAGGTATTGTGTAGCCTTCGCGTGCGCCCTGACCAGTTCGAGAACCCGCTCCGGTTCGCCCTCGATGCTGTCCCGCCGAACCAGCATGCCGGCATTGATGGCCCCGATCGACTCATCATAGTAAGGATACGCGAGGATCTCACCGTATCCCTGCGCAACGGCAAGGCTCGGAAGCGGCTCGCCCGAAAGAAAGGCATCGAGGCCGCCCCCTGCCAGGGCCATGCCCATGTCGAAAAAATCCACCCGCGTCAACACGACGTCTTTCTCAGGGGAAAGACCGTTGCGGGTCAGGATTTCCCTGAGTAGAATTTCGTGCATGGTTCCAGGGACATAACCGATCCTTTTCCCCCTCAGATCCATTACCTCTTTGACCGCTCCTCCCCTTTTGACCACCAGGGCCGAGCCCTTGTTGCAGAGGGCCGCGACCATCACCACGGGTTGAGCCAGTGAAGCCGAGTGGATCGCATGCGCCAAGGTGGTGCCGCACATGTCGAGGCTGCCGGCCAGGAGGGCGGTCTTCTGGTCGGCCGGATTGGTGAAGGAATAGACCGTCACCTTCTGGTTTTCGGGAACAAACCGCTCATAGAAGAAGGGCTGTATGGTCTGGGGCGTCTTCCACGTGCCCACCCGGATGTCTTCCGCGCGTGCCCCGGAGAAGGCGAACAGGATCATCGCAGCGATTCCGAGGAGTATCCTAAAAACTCCGGTTGACCGAAGCATGATTTCCACCTCCTGCGAGCCGTTCGGATTTCCACCCTGCAATCATTTTCTGCCTAAACGTCCTCGAATCCTGCCAGATCGATTTACCTACCGCGCCGCGACAGTGCCAAAGCAGTTGGACGGCAGGTCCGGATCCCATCCCATCTCTCTCAGGATTTCGCTGCAAACAGCGACGCTTTTCCCCCGGCCCTCACCCGTATCCGCCGTCCCATCCCTGGGGCTCGCGCCCACCTCCGGGAAAAAGAGGTTGGCCCCCGCCATCAACGATGCCGAATGCGGTTCGTGGGTGCAGTGGGCGCGCGGCACATCCCCCATCACCAACCGGCTGACCGCCACCATCCGGGCCATCTCCCGCTCCGTGATCATCCCGAACCGTGCCATGGGCGACCCCGGGAAATTGATGCGCCGCATGACCCCGCTATACACCGCCCCGTACGTTCTTGCCAGAAACATCAGGTCGACGATCTCGTCCAGGGCGTGTTCCGGCCCCACCGGTTCGATGCAGTTCATCCACAGCAGCCCGACGTCCTTGAGGACCCGGATGGTCTGAATGCGCTTCTCTCTTTTGAAAGGGGTGTCCACCCCTTCCCCGAGCCGGACGGCGTGATAGGCTCCGACGAAGCCCGCCTCCAGCAGTTTCTCCCCTTCCCGATGGTGGATGTCGCGGGTGTTGGCCACGAGCGGGACCGAGACCTCCCTTTTGAGAAGCCTCCCGATCTCGAGAAGCCGCTCGAAGGAGAAGGTTCCCGTGGTCATCAGGTTGAGGGCGTCGGCAGACCGGGCCTCCCCCATTCTGGCCCATTCCAGGATGGCCTCTTCTGCGAAGTCCACATCCCCCTTGAAGATCCCGGCGCGCTCTGTCAGGGAACAGAAGGCGCAGTTGAAGGGACAAGGCGCCACATTGACCCCGATGTGGAGATGGTTCTCTCCCTTCTTTCCGAATTGCTCTCTGGAAAGCCGATTGGCGGTTTCCATGACCGCATAGATCTCTCTGGACTCGAGATCGAGCCTCAGCAGGAACCCGGCATCCTCCTCACTGATTCCCTCAAAGGCCCCGGCCCTTTCCAGGATCTCTCTCACCCTCGGCAAGATCCTCCAACCCATTTTTCGTCCACTCCTCCCAGATTAAAGCCCCGCCTCCCGGCGGATCTTCCGGATGATCTTCGGAATAAAGAATGAGAACAGGAAGAGGCCCACCGAGAAATACACCTTGAAGGAGAGGAGTTCCCCCCAGTTGCCCGAGGCCCAGACCTCCTTCACGGTTCCGATGAAAAACGTGAAGATGAAGGTCCCCACGATGATGCCGAGGCCCGTACCAGCCACATAGTCCCGGAAACGGACCTTGGTGAGCCCCATACCGAAATTCATGGGGGTGAAGGGAAAATAGACCAGTCGGAGATAGAGCACCGTGGCAAATCCGTTCTGCTCGATCGCGTCGTCATATTTCTTCAGCCGGTCTCCGATGAGCGAGGCGGCAAACTCCCTGCCCAGTGTCCGGCCGATGACAAAGGCTGCACTCGCACCCAGCATCGCGCCGATCCACACATAGAAAAACCCCCAGTAAGGACCGAAGACCGCCGCACCGAGGCCGGTGAGAAGGGTGCCGGGAACGAACAGGCACACCCCGACAGCGTAAACCGCCACATAGACGACGGGTGCCCACAGGCCGGCGCCGTCCAGGAACCGCCCGAGCGCATCGGCGGTGAGAAACCCCTTCACCGGCGTGAAGCGCACCACATAGATCGCCGCAGCGATGAACCCCGCGAACAAGAGCGCCTTGAAGAGCGGCCTCACGCCCCGTCCCCCGGCCCGCAGGCCCTGCCTTTCAGGTTGAAGAAAAACTTCAGTCCTTTCCTCACCTTGTCGGAGAAGATCTTGGGTGAAAGATAGGCGCCCGCGACCCGTTTGTTGATTTCCCCGAGGGTCGGGTAAGGATGGACAGCGGAGCCCAGGGTGGAAAGCTTCACCTTTCCGTTCAGCACGGCGACCCACTCGTTCAACAGCTCCCCTGCCCGAGGCCCCAGGATCTGAACCCCGATCGGCTTCTCATGCCTGTCCAACAGCATCTTGATCTTTCCGACCGCCTCCCCTTCGGCAAGGCTTCTGTCGTTGTCCTCGAAGACCTCCGTAAAGACATCGTACTCCAGACCGGCCTCTCCGGCCGCCTTTTCGTTCATGCCGATGCCGGCCAGTTCAGGGTCCGTGTAGGTGCACCAGGGCATGAACGTGTAGTCGGCCTTCCGGGGGAGATGAACAATCGCGTTGCTCACGATGATCCCCCCTTCGTAGCCTGCCGTGTGGGTGAACTGAAACGCCCCGGTGACATCCCCGGCCGCATAGATGTGCTTCCGGCTGGTTCGCATCCGCGCATCCGTCTGGATGCCTTTCCGGTCGAACGAGACGCCGATCCCTTCCAGGTTGAGGCCCTTGAGGTTCGGTTCGCGCCCCATGGCGACCAGGATCTGCTCCGCCTTCAGAGCCATGGCGGCGCCTTCCCTGGTTCTGATGCGCACTTCTCTTTCCTGCCCGAGATCCTTGACCCCGAGCACCGAGGCCTCGAGATGGAAGACGACGCCTTCAGCAGCCAGAACCTTCATGATCCCGTCGGCCATGTCCTTGTCTTCTTTGCTCAAGATCTGTCCGCTCCGCTGGACCACGGACACCTTCGTTCCAAGGCGGCTGAAGGCCTGGGCCATCTCCACGGCAATGGGCCCGGCGCCCAGCACGATCATGGATGCCGGGAGCCGAGCCAGGGAGAAGACCTCCCTGTTGGTGATGCAGGGCGTCTTTTCCAACCCCTCCACCGGGGGCCTTTGCGGCGAGGAGCCGCTGGCCACGACCCAGTTTTTGGCCGAGACGGTTCCGCCCTCCAATCGGACGCTGTGCTCGTCGACGAAGGCGGGTTCGCCGAACACCACGCGGACCCCGAGACGGCAGAACCGCTCCTCCGAGTCGTGCTTCTGGATGGCCGCAATCACCGACCGGATCCTTTCCCGCACCTTCGCAAAGTCCACCGGTGGTAGGTCGAGTGCGGGAAGCCCGAAGTCCTGCGCATTTTTCATGGTGTGACAGGCCCGGGCGGTGCGTATCAGGGTCTTGCTCGGCACACAACCGACATGGAGACAGTCGCCCCCCAGCACGGTTTCCTTTTCGATCAAGAGGGCCCTGGCACCCAGCTGCGCCGCACCCGACGCCACCGTCAGCCCCGCCGCCCCACCGCCGATAATGCCGATGTCATAATCGTATATTGTCTTCATGGGGTCGGACCAAGATAAATGATTGCAACACTTACAGAAAACATGCAAAAAAGCCCCTTTCAACCGCTTATCAGCCCCTTTTCGAGCACAAAAAGCATTTTCTAAGGACAGAAGCGTTCAGGCCTGCCCGCAACCACCCCTCTCCCTTGCCTGTCATAACAAATTCGCCATATAAGCACAATGTGATAAGGCCGCATCCCCACCCGTGGAGATGTTCACCGTCCTATGGGATTTTCTCTGGAGCATCATAGCGATGCTTTCCCTTAGGCAGGCGTCGTGTGCAGGATTGGCCAATGACAATTGCCGCTTCCTGGTGGCTTAGAGCTATCCACCGCCAGGTTCCTGCCTCCTGCAGTTGAAGAGCCATCCCATCCCATCCCAGCGAAACCTGAAAAAAGCTCCATTGTCAAGGTACGCAGCCCGCGCTAAGATCGAATCGAGCCGGTAAGAACCGGATGGCACTTCCTTCTCGGATTGGCTTCAATGTCAAGGATCCATCAGCGTTGCCCAAAGACTGCCGAGAGTCCTTCTTTCACCTCTGTTGCCAAAACGGCAAAGGGTCGCTTCGTAATTAGAGTCATCGGAGTTCTTGAGCAGAGCCGGGATGCTTTCCCCCGAATTTGCTTGCCCGGCATCCTTGGTTCATGCGAATTTTTTCCTGCTATAATGGAACATAATCATGAGACTGTTGATGGAGGTTCTCTTCGACAAGAAAAGAGCCATCCCCCAACTTTCGCATACCATTCTTTCCACGTGCTCGGAGGCAGCGTGTTTCACATCGCCCCCGCAGAATGGCTTCCTTGCCGCTGGAGGATTTACAGTAGATCGTGAGCCTGCGATATTGACATCGGAACCATAATCTGGTAAGCAATTGAAATATCAGAGCATATATAAGCAGCAGTCCTTGATGTTTTCAAAGGCATGTCTCTTCTACTCAACGGGGATTCAGCGATGTCAATGAACCATACAGTCGCGGAATTACGCAATAAATTGAATCAATTAAAAGATGAAAACGAACGCTTGAGAAAAGAATACCGCTCTATCGTTGACAACAGCCTAGATGCGATCCTTCTGACGTCTCCAGATGGGCGTGTTCATTTTGCGAATAAGGCAGCCTGCAGTCTTTTCCAAATGACTGAGAAAGAGATAATCGAAGGTGGACGCATGGCTGTTGTAGACGAGAAAGACCCAAGATTAGCCCCAGCTTTGGCACAGAGACAACGTGTTGGAAGTTTTCGAGGCGAGGTTAACTTCAAAAGAAAAGATGGGACCATATTCCCTGGCGACGTTTCTTCCGTAATCTTTGAGGATAGCGAGGGACAGCCTTTCACCAGCATGATCATCAGGGATCTAACACAAATACGAAAAAAGGAAAGAAATTTAAAAGAATCTGAGCTTCTGCTACGCTCTGTATTCAATGCCCTGGATGAAGCGGTATTTGTAGTTACATTAGACAGAAAAATATTGAGCATGAACAAATCAGCCGAACTTATGTTTGGATACTCTTATGAAAAGATTGCAGGTCGCTCCACAGAAATTCTGCATGTTGATTTTGAACATTATAAAACATTTAGCAATTATGTCGCTGCAACACTTATAAATGGACAGACAGCCAATTTCGAGTTTGAGGTCAAGAGGAAAAACGGTGAAATTTTTCTTCCGATCACACTTTGTCTCTATTAAAGGACGAAAATGAAGCAAAAATCGGACTTATTAGTGTTGTGCGTGACATATCAAAACGGAAGTTATCGGAGATAGCTTTAGAGCAAAGTGAGAAACGTTATCGCAATGTTGTCGAATACCAAACAGATATTGTTTTCCGTTTTAAACCCGACGGTTCAATTACCTTTATGAATGAAACATTTAGAAAGCTTTTTCAAAAAAACTTTAAAGGAGAGCGTAAAAAAACGTGGTATTCTGTCCTGCATAAGAGTGATATACGAGATATTAAACATCAACTACAGGAGATATCGTTAAATAAGCCAACTGTTATTCTTGAAAGCCGCGTTTGGTCGGCTGATGGCGCCTTACGCTGGATGCAATTTGTCAACCGGGGATTCTTCGAAGAAAATGGACGACTCTATGAAATACAATCCGTCGGACGCGATATCACAGAACTGAAGAGAATGACTCAAGAACTTGAAATTAAAGAAAAAGATTTGGAGGCAAAACACGAACGGCTATCCGAGTTGAACGCAGCTCTCAAGGTTTTGCTCGACCAGCGTGAACAGGAAAAAAACAATTTCGAAGAACAGTTGTCAAAAAACATCAATGGATTAATCATTCCGTATTTAATTAAAATCAAAAAAACAGGACTTAACAATCTACAAACTGGATACATTGAAAATCTTGAATCGAACCTTCGTTTAATGACAAATCCTTATATACGTGGAATTTCATTTAATTTGATGCAGCTTAGTGCGACGGAAACAATGGTGGCTGAGCTTATTAAACAAGGCTATCGAATTAAAGAGATCGCTTTGCGATTGAATATTTCACCAAGAACCGTCGAGTTTCACAGAACCAACATCCGTAAAAAACTAGCCATCAAAGGCCGCAAAATCAACCTGAGAACTTACCTGACGAACGCCTCTTAATGCGAGGTGTTTACCTCGTATTATCCCCGCATTTTTCAAGCCTTGAATTCTGGCTGCCTTTCCTATTTAATATAGATGAGATGTATTTCATTTTAATTCCATCTTTTTCAAATTTTAAACCTGAAATCAGTTTTACATATATAAATTTTTGATTTGTGCGATCCGGAATTTTCAATCCGATCAAATGCCCATATCTATAGAACATTCACCCCAACCTTCTTCTGTACCGCCATCATTTCAGCAGCCGTCGTCCACCATTCAGACCTAAGCCAAGAGAAAGCAGGTGCAATGCCAGAAAAGATCAAGATCTTATTGGTTGAAGACAACCCCGCCGATGTTGAACTCACCGCCGAAAACCTTGCATCCAGCAAGATCCTTCATGACCTTTTCGTTGTAGGCGACGGCGTCAAGGCGATGGACTTTCTAAGGAGGCAGGGTGAGTACGCTGACGTTCCCCGCCCCCATCTTGTGCTCCTTGACCTGAATCTCCCCCGCAAAGACGGAAGGGAAGTGCTCGAAGAAATGAAGGCCGACCCCGTATTGAAACGCATCCCTGTAGTGGTATTGACGTCCTCAAAGGCCGAGGAGGACGTGATCAAGAGCTATGACCTTCAGGCCAGCGCCTATGTGGTCAAGCCCGTGGATCTCCAAGGTTTCGGCAGCATCGTGAAAGGGATCGACTGGTTCTGGTTTTCGGTCGTCAAATATTCCCCGGAGTAGATAATATGGTTTATGATCTAGAACAGCCGGTGAGGGTCCTCCTCGTGGAGGACAACCCGGCTGACAGGGACTTGGTCGCCGAATTCATGGAGACCGCTGACTTCCCCTCCGAAACGGATTGGGCTCCCACGCTCGATAAGGCCTTTGGGTTTCTTGCCTGGAAAGACTACGACGTGATGCTCCTGGATCTCGGTCTTCCTGACAGCCAAGGAATCGAAACAGCCAGGACGATGTTGGAGTTCCAGCCGGGCCTGCCCATTGTCGTGCTCACGGGCCAGAGTGACCATCAGATGGCCCGTGAGGCCATCAAAAATGGCGCGCAGGACTACATCCTGAAACAGGACCTGAGTCCAGAGATCATCAGCCGATCCATCCGATACGCCATCGACCGGCAATCCTTCGAAAATGAACTCGCGGCGGTGTATGAAAATGCCCCGGTGTTGATGCTGCTGGTGGACGAAAACCTCAGGATCAGACGCTTGAACAAAGCCGTCGCCGCCTTCGGCGGAAAGGCAGAAAAGGCGTTGAAGGGACTGTATCCGGGAATCGCTCTGAGGTGCCAGCACATACTGGATGATGCCATGATTTGCGGAGGGACCCCCTTCTGTGCCTCGTGCCATATTCGTCGTTTGGTTCTAGCTTCCTTCGAGACCGGGCAAGGCGCAAGGAACGTCGAGATTTCCCTCGATGTATCCGACAACGGTACGGGCCACAGAGTCCATCTTCTGGTTTCCACGAGCCAGATTCAGTTCAAGAATCGCATATTGGCACTCATCGTCCTCCAGGATATATCCGAGAGAAAACGCGCTGAAAAGAACCTGAAGGAAAGCGAAGAGCGATACCGATTGCTATTCGAGACCATCAACCAGGGGGTGGTATACCAGAACGCCGAGGGGCGCATCACCGAAGCCAATCCCCGGGCGGAGATGATCCTGGGGGTTACCCGGCATGAGATGCTCTCGAGGGCGCCCGAATCACCCGAATGGCGCGTGCTCCGGGAGGATGGGTCCATATTTCCGATCAGCGAACGCCCCGCGCAGGCAGCTCTTCAATCCGGCAAAAAGGTAAACGGGGTGGTGATGAGCGTCTTCAACCCGCAGAAGGCCGACTGGATATGGCTCAAAGTCGACGCAATCCCGGTCACGGCCCCGGCTGAATCGACTCCTTTCCAGGTCTATTCCGTATTTGAAGATATCACTGAGCAAAGAGCCGCACAGGAAGAGATCAAGCGCAAGACGGAGGAGATCAACCCCTTCTTTTCCTCGAGCCTGGATCTTCTTTGCATCAGGGACATGGATGGTTGCTTTCACCGTATGAATCCGGAATGGGAAAAGACCCTTGGCTACTCTCTGGAGGAGCTGGTCGGCATACGCTCCCTCGATCTGGTTCACCCCGACGACCTGGAGCGCACCCTGGAAACCTTCGAGGAACTCAAGCACCAGAAACCTATACGGAATTTTACCAACCGATACAGGAGAAAGGACGGCGCTTATCGTTTCATAGAGTGGCGTTCGGTTCCACACGGAAAATGGATATATTCCAATGCACGCGATATAACAGACCGAATGCAGCTGGAGGAGCAACTCCGCCAGTCGCAAAAACTGGAATCCGTGGGCAGACTCGCAGGCGGTGTGGCGCATGACTTCAACAACATTCTCTCCGTGATTGTCGGGTACGGAGACATGGTGCTGCATAACCTCGGACCGGAGCATCCCCAGTACAACCTGATTAAAGCGATCTATGAAGCCGGTGTCCGGGGAAGCGCGTTGACCCGGCAACTGCTGGCTTTCAGCAGAAAACAGCTCCTCGAAATGAAGGTGCTGGACGCCAACAGCGTCGTCACGGGTTTCGAAAAACTGATGCGGAGGGTTCTGGGCGAAGACATCACGTTGAATCTTGCGCTGACTAAAGAGCCGACGCCGGTCAAAGCGGACGACTCCCAGTTGGAGCAGGTGCTCATGAACCTTGTAGTCAATGCGCGAGATGCCATGCGAAACGGCGGAAGCCTTCTCATTGAAACCGCTCTTGCGGAACTGAATCGGGCATATGCGGAACGAAAGCAAGGTGTCTTGCCGGGCGCCTACGTGATGATCGCCGTCAGTGACACGGGCACAGGGATGGATCAGGAAACCATGGCCCGGGTTTTTGAACCCTTTTTCACGACCAAGGACCAGGATGAAGGCACCGGACTAGGGTTGGCTACATCCTATGGCATTGTGAAACAGCACGGCGGCAACATCTGGATTTACAGCGAGGTAGGTCAAGGAACAACCGTCAAAGTTTACCTGCCTTTGTGCACCGAAGGGAAATCGCAGCTGGAAATCCCGGTTCGACCGGGCAATCTTCCCCGCGGTTCAGCTACGATCATGGTTGTTGAAGACGACCCGGCGGTGCGAAAGCTGGTGAATCAGGCACTGAAGTCCAAGGGTTACGAAGTGATGGCGCCAGGCGATGTACGACAGGCGATTCAACAGGCGGCAGAGTTTCCTGGACCGCTTCACCTGGTCGTCAGCGATGTGATCATGCCGGAAATGAAAGGTCCGGAGGTATACCTGCGGATCCAGGAACACCACCCGGAGGCGAAGATCCTGTACATCTCCGGCTACACACAAAAAGTGATCACCTTGCACGGGGTTCTAAAAGAAGGGATTCAGTTTCTGGAAAAACCGTTTACGGTTCAGGGGCTTCTGGAAAAAGTAGCCAGCGTTCTCGGGATGCGACCCTAAAGGTCCTTGAACTTGAGCCCGTGTTTGCCCATTCCAGCTTGAGCAGAAAACGTTCCTAACAGGCGCCCATCTCGCCAAGCAGAGCGAGCGCATCTCGATGCATGCCAAGAGAAATACGCCACTCTCCATCCTTACGTTATGCGGTGTACATCTCGCTTAAAGGAAAATGTATCTGCGGTTTAGTCATTAATGCCAATCTGAGCCAGAAAATTCGTATAGCAACGTGATCATTCATCTAGAATAAATATATTGAATTTATATTTTCGTTTTTGCTCTATCATTATAATTTCATTAATAAATACAATCAAATAACCAGATTTCCCGGAAGACACATTTCACAATGAGCTGAAGGAGCCATAAGTATGCACGATGATAAAACTAGTAATCATTTCTCAAATAAAGCTATTAAATCAAGGACTAAAATAACAGAGATTAATGAAATGAATACACAGTTCAATGAAGCACGGCAATTAGCCCGACGGCGAAAAAAAGAACTCGAAGCTTTTATGCAGAGTTCCAAAGCTGTTTTGGCTGTGCAAAAATTCTCCGATTCAGCAAGATCCATTTTTAATTACTGTAAGGACCTGATCGGTGCGACTTCCGGCTATGTCGCCCTGCTAAGCGCTGATGGAACGGAAAATGAACTTCTCTTTCTCGAGTCGGGTGGTATGCCTTGCAGCGTCGATCCTCACTTGCCAATGCCTATCAGGGGCTTAAGGGAGGAAGCTTACAGGTCCCACCTGGCCGTATACAACAACGATTTCATGAAAAGCCCCTGGGCCGGCTTGATGCCTGAGGGCCACGTTGTATTGAGCAACGTTCTTTTCGCCCCCCTTGTGATCTCGGACAAAACCGTCGGAATCATCGGCCTGGCCAATAAGGCGTCTGATTTTGATGACAATGACGCCAAGATGGCAACAGGTTTCGGGGAACTTGCAGCCATCGCACTGCAAAACAGCAGAAATCGCGATGAAATCGTGCGGAGCAACCGGCGCAACGAAGAGATCATCAATGAGTTGAACAGGGCGCTTGCCGAGGTCAAGACATTGACTGGACTCCTGCCGATTTGCTCAATATGCAAAAAGATCCGTGACGACAAGGGCTACTGGAAGCAAATTGAACAATACATTTCGGATCACTCGGATGCGGAGTTTTCGCACAGCATTTGTCAAGAGTGCGCCGCAAAATATTATCCAGAAATGGATCTTTACGATGATGCACCATCTAGTTGATGTTTTTCGGGCCCAAATGCGCCGCAAATCGTTGCTCCAGGCTGTTTGAACCGCACAGAGGCAGGGGGGCCTCCAATGAACAAAAACCTGGAACACCTCACAAGAACCATGTTGACCTGCTTGGGTGTCTTGAGCGTATCAAGACCGCCACGGGTCCTTTTATTGAAATTTCAGCGGCTGTCGTACCCCAATCTTCAGAAAAAGCTTTCCCTCATGGCTTTCCTGCTCGCTCTGGTCGGCGGCCTTCAGGGATTACCGGCGGCTGCAGACGGGGCTCGAACAGGGCCCGGACAACCCATCCTCTCCGGAGCTGAAATCGATTATCCTCCTTTCAGCCTCGTGGACGACAACGGGCAGGCAACCGGGTTTTCCGTTGAACTGCTACGCGCGGCTCTGGCCGCCATGGGGAAGGAGGCTGCTTTTCGCACAGGACCTTGGGCAGAGGTGCGCGGCTGGCTCGAACGGGGTGAAATCCAGGCCTTGCCTCTGGTCGGACGCACCCCCGAACGCGAAGCCCTCTTCGATTTCACGATCCCCTACATCACTCTGCATGGTGCTATCGTCATCCGCAAGGAAGAAACCGGCATCCGGGATCTCCTAGACTTGAGTGGCCGCCGGGTCGCCGTTATGAAGGGGGACAATGCGGAAGAGTTTCTGCGCCGCACGGAGCGCGGCATTGATATCTTCACCACCGCCACCCTCGAAACCGCCCTCCAGGAGCTTTCAGAAGGCCGCTACGAGGCAGTCGTTGCCCAACGACTCGTGGCTTTGCGACTCATCCAGAAGACCGGGTTGACTGATCTGGAGGTCATCGACCAACCCATCGAAGGATTCCAGCAGGACTTTTGCTTTGGCGTGCATGAGGGGGATCGTGAAACCCTGGCGCTGTTGAACGAGGGCCTCGCGCTGGTCATGGCGGATGGCACTTATCGGCGCCTGCATTCCAAGTGGTTTGCCACCATGCAGCTGCCCTCAGACCGGCCCCTTGTGGTCGGCGGCGACCGGAACTACCCCCCCTTTGAGTTCCTGGACGAAGAAGGACGGCCCGCTGGATTCAACGTGGACCTCACGCGCGCCATCGCACGCGAAATGGGCCTCAGTGTCGAAATCAAACTCGGCAGGTGGACGGAAAGGCTCAAAGCCCTGGAAACAGGAAAGATCGATTTGTTGCAGGGCATGTTCTACTCCCCCACCCGCAGCCTGCAGTTCGATTTCTCGCAAACCTATAACCTGACCCACCACGTCGCAGCGGTGCGCAGGGGCGAGGGAGCTGCGCCGGGGTCCATCCACGAACTCGCCGGCATGCGCATTCTTGTCGAACAGGGCGATATCATGCACGAAGTAGCTCTCGAGCAAGGTCTTGGCAAGCAGGTCGTCCCCGTCAACGACCAGGAGGAGGCCCTGCGGGAACTCCTAGAGGGAAAATACGACTGTGCGCTGGTCTCACGCATTACCGCGCTCTACCTCATCAACAAGCACAAATGGTCCGGCCTGGTTCTAGGGGAAAGACCGATCCTCGCCGCCGAATACTGTTACGCAACGCCGAAGGGTCTTAAGGCCCTCCTTGCCGAATTCAGCGAGGGGCTGAACGGCCTGGAGCAGAGCGGCGAATACCGCCGCATCCGTGACAAATGGCTTGGAGTCTACAAGAACGAGCACGTTTCTCTCAAAGAGGCGCTGCGCTACACAGCGATTGTCATTGTCCCGTTGCTGCTGTTTCTCCTCTCGGCTGTCGCCTGGTCCTGGTCAATGCGGCGACAGGTGTCTCAAAGGACAAGAGAACTTCACGAGAGCCTGGACCGTTTCAAGCATTTTTTCGAATCCGCCAACGTGGGTAAATCGATCACCCAGCTATCCGGGCAGATCAACGCAAACCAGGCCCTTGCCGATTACCTGGGATATACTCCGGAAGAACTGAAAAAAAAGACGTGGCAGCAGCTCACACCGCCTGAGGATGTGCCGGAAATCGAACGTAAACTTGCCCGTCTCTTGAAAGGACAGAAGGACGCCACGCGCTTTGAACAGAGGTGCCTCCACAGAAACGGGTCCAACGTATGGGCGGATGTGAGCGTGCGGATACGGCGCAACTCGGAGGGCAAGCCGCTTTATTTCATCACGACCGTCGTCGACATCACCGAGCGGAAGAATGCCGAAAAGTCCCTGCACGCAACCGAAGAGTTCCTGAGGGCCATGATCGCCTGTTCACCTGTAGCCCTGTACAGCGTGGGTCTGGACGGCAAGGTGCTCGCCTGGAACACTTCCGCCGAAAGAATCTTCGGATGGACTCCGGAAGAGGTGGTCACCCGCCCGCTCCCTATCGTTCCCCCGGACAAGGTCGAGGAATTCAAGGCCCTGCGGGAGCGTATCCTCCTGGAAGGAGGGGTTCGGGGCATCGAACTGCTCCGCCAGCGCAAGGACGGAAGCCTCTTCCATCTCAGGCTTTCCGCTTCGCCGATCCGGGACTCTTTCGGCAGCATCGTCGGCATCATGAGTACGGCCGAAGACATCACAGAACAGAAGCGCTCGGAGCTGCAAATCGCGCACCTGAACCAGGTTCTGCGTGCCATCCGGGAGATCAACCAGTTGATCGTGCGCGAACGGGGCAGAGACCATTTGATAAAAGAAGGCTGCCGGCTTCTGGTTGCCAACCGCAGTTACTCCTCCGCGCTGATCATCCTGGAGCGGAACGGGGAGCAATCCTCAGCCTGGTCATCGGCCGGACTGCCTCCGGAAAGAGAGAAGCTTGCCGCCGGGTTGGCTCAACAG
>Ga0209164_1001958_pt1 | contig 23849 bp, 21 predicted proteins | sample MTBNYHSulfiMetaG_FD_187458 | JGI IMG/M metagenome (GOLD analysis project Ga0209164, IMG submission 187458) | Enrichment culture microbial communities from rom New York Harbor, USA that are MTBE-degrading - MTBE-NYH (New York Harbor Sulfidogenic)... | ecosystem: Environmental > Aquatic > Marine >... | reverse complement strand
GACCATCGACCCATGATCTGATCAATAATATTTTGAAGAACCTTCAATCTCAAATTGTGAAAATTGTGGTCAATGACCTCAGAGAAAATACTTATTATGCATTAATCCATCTCAATCGAAGAGGAGAAGAAATCATCATTGACTCCCGTCCCAGCGATGCCATCGCCATTGCCTTGGCTGTGGATGCCCCCATTTTTGTATCCGAGCAAGTCATCGAAAAAGCGCGAACCATCGATATGGACAAAGAGGGAGACCAGCTAAAGGAGTGGCTGGAAAATCTCAATCCCGATGACTTTAAGTATAAAGCTTAAAGCCCAATCCGAAGATTTCGAATTCCAGATCACGGATCGCAGATTGAAAAATCTTAAATCTGAAATCTGAAATGGAAAAAGTGGTCGTCAATACCAAAAGTTCAATCGAGACGATTCGGACCGGAAAAGGTATTGGAAGTCGTCTCCTGCCGGGGGATGTCGTGGCTTTGGTGGGGGAGTTGGGGGCAGGAAAGACTCAATTCATCAAGGGAATGGCAACAGGAGTGGGGGTCGGGAAACCGACTTATATCTCGAGCCCCTCCTTTACCTTGATCAATGAATATCCGGGGAGAATCCCTTTTTACCATATTGACCTGTTTCGATTGGAATGGGAAAAAGAAGCAGAAGAATTAGGCCTTGAGGATTATTTTCAGGGCGAAGGAATCACAGCCATCGAATGGGCAGATAAGATTCCTGCCCTCCTCCCAAAAGAAATGCTTCTAATCCATATCGCTTATACGGGGAAGAATACACGGTCCATAGAGCTCATCGGGAAAGGAAAACGCTATCTAAATTTGATAGACCAAATTCGAAGTTCAGATTTAGAAGCTCGGAGACAAAAAGAACAAAACTAAAAACTCCGAGCTCATGACTCCGGACGATTGACTTAGGAGGTGAACGGATGGCATTGGTGGTTCAAAAATACGGTGGGACGTCCGTCGGGGATGTTGAACGGATCAGAAATGTTGCGAGAAGGGTCCTCGACACTAAAAATCATGGTAACGAAGTAGTGGTGGTTGTTTCTGCGATGGCTGGAGAAACAGATAAGCTTATCCGATTGGCCCAGCAGGTTACCCAGAACCCTGACGAGAGAGAAATGGATGTACTCATCTCTACGGGGGAGCAGGTCTCCATAGCGTTGCTTGCCATGGCCCTAAAGGCCCTGGGCGCTGATTCAAAGTCCTATTTAGGATTCCAGATCAAGATCGCTACGGACAGCGCCTTTGGTAAGGCCCGTATCACCGGTATCGACTCGGAGAAGTTGATGAATGATTTAGAGAGTGGACGAATTGTGGTCGTAGCAGGTTTTCAAGGTGTGGATGAATTAACCAATATCACAACCCTTGGTAGAGGGGGGTCTGACACGACAGCCGTAGCGATCGCAGCCGCCCTGAAAGCAGACTCGTGTGAAATCTATACCGATGTCGACGGGGTTTACACAACAGACCCCCACATCTGCTCCAAGGCAAGAAAGTTATCCAAAATCTCCTATGACGAGATGCTGGAGATGGCCAGCCTCGGTTCGAAAGTACTACAGATCCGTTCTGTGGAGTTTGCTAAAAAATATGATGTTCCCATTCATGTAAGATCATCTTTTAATGATAATCCTGGGACTATTGTTTGCAAGGAGGAAAAAGAGATGGAAAGGGTTGTCGTATCTGGGGTTACGTACAATAAGAATGAGGCAAAGATCGAGGTCATGGGTCTTCCTGATATCCCGGGAGTGGCCGCCAAACTTTTTAAGCCCATTGCCGATGCCAGTATCGTGGTGGACATGATTATCCAGACCTCCAGCACTGAGAAAGGTTGTGCCGATATGGCCTTTACCGTCCCCAAAACCGATTTCGCCAAGACTCTTCAGATTGTCAAAGAGACGATTAAAGAGTTCGGCGGAAAAGAAGTCAAATCCAATGAAGACATTGCAAAGGTTTCCATTGTAGGGGCCGGCATGAGGAGTCACTCCAATGTGGCCACGCAGATGTTCTCAGCTTTAGCCAAAGAGGGAGTTAATATTCAAATGATCTCCACCTCAGAGATTAAAATCTCATGTATTATCGACTCCAAATATACGGAGTTAGCAGTCCGTGCGCTTCATGATGCCTTTGAGTTAGACAAGCCAACGATCGCTGAAGAAAGATAAAAAGTGATGGAATGTCGGAATGATGGAATAATGGGTTTAGAAACCGTCTCCCAATATTCCAGTGCTCCATTATTTCAATTTAACGGATCAGCAATAAGGAGGTAACGTTGTTTTGAGCAACGTAGGTCCCGTTCTACTCTACGATACCACTCTCCGTGACGGGTCTCAGGCAGAAGATATTACTTTTTCTCTTGAGGACAAAGTCCGCATTGCACAAAAGCTGGATGAATTAGGCATCCATTATATTGAAGGGGGATGGCCTGGCTCCAACCCCAAGGATCTTCAGTTTTTCCAAGAGATCAAATCCACCCTTTCATCTCAAACAAAGGTCGTTGCTTTCGGGAGCACCTGCCGAGCAGGGACTTCACCTAAGAATGATTCGAACATCCAAGCGTTGATCGAAGCGGGCACAAAGGTGATAACCATCTTTGGAAAATCCTGGGATATTCATCCCCTTGAAGCCTTGAACATCACTCTCGATCAGAATCTCGAAATCATCCACCAATCCGTTCAATTTCTCAAGGACCGGGTTTCAGAAGTGATCTTTGATGCAGAACACTTTTTCGATGGATTCAAAAGCAATCCCCCGTATGCCCTCTTGACACTCAAGGCTGCCCAGGATGCCAAGGCTGATTGGATCATCTTATGCGACACCAATGGAGGGACGTTGCCGGATGAGATTCAATCCATTATCAAAGAGGTGAAGAAAAAAATTAAAACCCCTCTTGGCATCCATGTTCATAACGATACGGAAATGGCTGTCGCCAACACCCTTCTTGCCGTCAAAGAAGGCGTGAGGATGGTCCATGGAACCATTAATGGTTATGGCGAAAGGAGTGGCAATGCCAATCTCTGTTCCATCATACCCAATCTCAAATTGAAGATGGGGATCGACTGCATCACAGACGAGCAGTTGAAGAAAATCAGAGAGGTCTCGCGGTTTGTCTCAGAATTAGCCAATCTCCCCCATTCTAAATACCTACCTTATGTTGGGGATAGCGCCTTTGCCCACAAGGGTGGTGTGCATGTAAGCGCCATTCGAAAGAATGGTGCTACTTATGAGCATGTTCCACCGGAACGGGTTGGAAATCATCAAAGGGTTCTGATCTCTGACCTTTCGGGTGAATCGAATATCCTTTATAAAGCTGCTGAATTTCAAATCGATTTCGAAAGCAAGGACCCGAAGGTTAGAAAGATCCTGGACGACCTCAAACAGCTGGAAAACGAAGGATTTCAATTTGAAGGGGCGGAAGGCTCTTTCGAGATTCTTATGAAAAAGGCCCTTGGAAAACATAAGAGGTTCTTTGAATTGATGGGATTTCGAGTAATCGTGGAGAAGAAGGCAGAGAGAGAAGCTCCCCTTTCAGAAGCCACCATTATGGTTCGTGTCGGGAATCAGGTGGAGCATACCGCAGCCGTTGGAAATGGGCCCGTCAATGCTTTGGATCATGCGTTACGAAAAGCACTGGAGAAATTCTTTCCTGAATTAAAGGAGGTCAAACTGCTCGACTATAAAGTCAGAATCCTTTCCACAAAGGATGGAACGGGAGCCCAAACAAGGGTTCTCATCGAATCAGGAGATGGAGAATCGAAGTGGGGAACGGTTGGAGTTTCAGAAAACATCATTCAAGCGAGCTGGCAAGCCCTCGTCGACTCCATTGACTACAAGCTCTTAAAAGAAGAAAAAAAGGAGAGATAAGGATATCAGGATATCAGGGCATCAGGAATGAAGAAGTCTTGGAATTCAGAAATCGAAATGGATAAATCTAAAAACCAACAGAAAAGTTTGTAACAGGATTTGAGAAGCTATGGGTGTGGCAGAAAGCACATCTGGTACTCTGATAACTTAATAATGAGATATTTCTCTCTAGGCCAACAATGGGTCCTCCTGTTTTTAGCTCTCCTCATTCTCGGTATCCTCACCTTTAATTTTTACTATCACCCCCTTCTCCCTCCGGAGGAGATTCTAAAAGAGATTGTTGTTGAGGTGTTAGGAGAAATTCAGAAACCTGGAATCTATATTTTTAAGAACCCTCCAACCATAAAAGAGGTCCTCGAAAAAGCAGGTGGGCTGAGGGAAGCTGCAAATTTTGATGAGACACCCTCCCCGGAAGTCCTGGAGACGGGAACCCTGTTGGATGTTCGGAAAGAATCTTCTCAAGAGATCAAAATAAAAATCGAAAGAATGGAAGCCAATAAATTACTCGTTTTTTCAATCCCTCTCGATCTCAATCGTGTCTCCATCGAAGATCTCTGTCTTGTCCCTGAGATCGGTGAATTATTAGCCCGGGAGATTGTCGTGTATCGCGAAAAAAGGAGAGGATTCCGATCCGTTGAAGAATTAAAAAATGTTAAAGGCATCGGTGAGAAGAAATACCAATTTTTAAAAAACTTCTTTGTTGTGAGATATTAGCTCTCTCCCAAAAGGTTAAGGCTGAAGGATCAAAGTGACTGAAGAATCTCGCTCAGGGCTGGCTCCGTGAAGAATCCCCGCCTGACATAACCGGACTGCGGGAAGGTCAGAGATCCTTTGCTTCATTCAGGATGACTCCTAACCCTCAACCTGATGGTCAACTAAGAAAAAAGCCCCATTATAACTTTTGTTAATTTTAAAAATCTGCATAAAAAATATTGCTTTTAATTTGATGTTGAGCTAAGTAGAATAAAAAGGCGGGGCAGAACTGTCCCGTCCATCACTTCTTTTTAACAACCCAACTTTACACAAAATTTAAAGAGGAGGCATTAAGAGGCTCGATGACGATGAAAAGAAAAAGAATTGCAATTCTTACAGGGGGAGGGGATTGTCCAGGGATTAATGCAGTGATAAGAGCTGTGGCCAAGAAGGCAATGCTCGAGAAGGAGATGGAGGTTATAGGCATAGAAGATGGTTATCATGGAATTGTCAATCCTCGATGGAGATCCCTTGAATATGAAGATGTATCAGGGATTCTGACTTTGGGGGGGACCATCTTAGGGACTTCGAAAACTGTGAATCCATATCGGTATGCTGTCAGAAAGGGTAATCGATTAGAATTTAAAAACCTTTCGGAAATAACCGTTAAAAATTTAAAGAGTCTTAATATAGAATCCCTTGTATGTATCGGAGGGGATGGAACACTTGGAATTGCCTATCGGCTTTTTAAAGATGGGGTCCCTATTGTTGGAGTTCCCAAAACGATCGACAATGATCTGAGAGGAACAGATATCACTTTCGGTTTTGATTCCGCTGTATCCATTGCAACAGGGGGAATAGACAGAATTCACACCACCGCTGAATCCCTTCATAGAATTATGATTGTAGAGGTCATGGGACATACAGCAGGATGGATTGCTCTTTATTCTGGGGTCGCAGGGGGTGGAGATATCATTCTTATTCCTGAAATCCCATACGACATCCATCGCATCGCAGAAAAGGTCAAGGAGCGAAATAAGAAGGGAAAAAGATTTAGCATCGTGGTCATTGCCGAAGGAGCGAAACCCGAAGGCGGGGATATCGTCATACAAAGATTTGTGAAGGAGAGTTCCGATCCAATTCGCCTTGGAGGCATTGGGTTTATTCTGGGAGAACAAATAGAAAGGATCACAGGTCTCGAAACGCGTACGGTCGTTATGGGTCATCTTTTAAGAGGAGGTTCCCCTACTCCCTTTGACCGAATTTTAGCAACGAATTTAGGGGCTAAAACGGTGGATCTGATTGAAGACAAAAATTTTGGATGTATGGTAGGAATAAAAGAAAATTCATTAGTTGTGGTTCCTTTAAAAGAGGTGGCCAAAGGACCCAAATTAATTCCATTAAACCATCCAATGATAAAAGCTGCCCGTTCCTTAGGAACTTGCTTCGGAGATTAACAATCCAAATGCTTCCAAAATATCATTTTCTTGTGATCCTATCTTTATTTTAAAGCCCGGCAAGACAACCCTCCAGCAAAGCCGAAGTCCCGAACGGCGCCTGCCTGCCGGTAGGCAGGGCAGGGAGGGCTACCTTAACCCCTTAGACCAACGACCTTTATTTTCTGAATCATCAGACCTTTTTGGCCAACTCCATCGCTTCGGAGACCAAACGGATCACATGATCAAAGTTAAAAGGCTTGGAGACAATGAGATCAATCCCACTTTCACTCATCTTTTCTCTATCTAATTCCACTCCCCACCCAGTGATCATGGCGATGGGGACTTTTGGATTAATCCCTTTGATCGCTTTTCCCACTTCCCATCCCGATAGTCTTGGCATTCCCAGATCAGTGAACACTAAATCAAAGGTTTCAGACCTAAATCGCTCAATCCCCTCTTCGCCATTGGAAGCAACGACCACCTGATGACCTTTCGTCTTCAGCATCCGAGAAAGAATATCCCGGACAGAATCCTCATCGTCGATCACTAAGATACGTGCCTGTCTCGACTCCTTAATGGAAGCGACCTCCTTCACGGCAGCTTCTTCTTCCCCATATCCCGTTGGAAGATGAATAATAAAGGTTGTCCCCCTTCCCAATTCACTCTCGATCAGGATCTCTCCTCCATGGCGTTTGATAATGCCGTAGGAAACGCTCATACCCAAACCAGAATTCTTCACCCCTTTGGTGGAAAAAAAGGGGTCAAAAACCCGTCTCTTCACTTCTTCCGTCATTCCCATTCCCGTATCAACAATCCTCACTTCCACCCAATCCTCTGCTTGAGGTTGTGTGGCAATGGTCAGTTTCCCCCCCTCTGGCATGGCATCCACCGCATTAAAAATAATATTGGTGAACACCTCCCTCAACTCAGAAGGGTTTCCCATAATCAAAGGGACGTCTCCTAATTGGGTCAACAATTCAATCTGTACTCCTTTCTTTTGTGTCTGACCCTTCCAGCGGGGTTGGGTGATGTTCGCGACTTCTGTAATGATCTCATTAAGAGAAAGGGAAATAAATTCCCTATCCCTTCTTACTCCCGTAAATTCCTGTATCCGGCGAACCGTCTCTGCTCCATCTTTTGAAGAGCGCTCGATCACCTTCAAACCTTCCCGAATTTCTTCAGGGCTGAGACGGTCCATCTGGTAGAGAAGGAGCTGAATATTTCCCAAAACAACCGCCAAAACATTATTAAAATCGTGTGCCACTCCACTGGCCATCTCTCCCATGGCTCTCAATTTCTCGGCCTGTACGATCTGGTCTTGTGCCTGTTTTAATTCTTGCAGCGTTTGTTTTAAATCAGAAAAGAGTTGAGCGTTCTCAATGGAAATACTCATCTGGCTCGCAAAAGAGGAGAGAACTTTGAGGTCCTCTTCGTCAAACCCGTTGAGTTCCACGCTCTCAATATCTAAAACCCCGAATACCTGACTTCCTACCTTTAAGGGGAAAGCTGCTTCCGATTTGATGGAGGACTCTCCAAGAATATAACGAGGATCTTTCGATACATCCGGAGCATAATAAAATTCGCCGGTATTGGCCACCCATCCCACAATCCCATCGATCCCAGCCCTAAACCTATATTTCTTAAACTCTTCACCATCTCTGCCGACGACCTGTTTGATATAGAGTTCATTCTTTTTCCTGTCCAGAAGAAAAATTCCACAGACCGCATAACCAAAATGGCCTTTGAGAAGTTCCAACGCCTTCTTGAACAACTCATCAAGGTCCAACGTGGAAGAAAGAGTTTTCCCGATCTCGTAGAGAGCCGTTAATTGTTTGATTTTGGCCAATGAATCTTCATAGAGTTTGGCGTTTCCGATGGCAATGGCTGCCTGGTGAGCAAAGTTGTAGAGGAGATTGATCTCTCTTTGCTGAAAATGCACTTCAGGATCAGAAGACCCTATCACCATGGTCCCGATGATCATTTCCCTGACGATCAAAGGCACACCTAAAACCTCTTTAAAATGATAAGCATTTAATTCCTTCATCCGATTGGGATGGTGCTCGTAGTCCTTGTAGAGCACGGGGGATTTCTTCGCAATCACTTCCTCCACCACGCCGCTCCACGGAGGGGAAAATTCTCTTCCGATTAATAACTCGGGCAAACGATGGACAATCGCAATGGCATAATTCTGTCTCCGATTATCCCAGAGGGCAATCGTTCCCGACTCCGCGCCCAAGAGTTCGACGGCGCTCTCCATGATCTTCCTGAGGATCTCTTTCACTTCAAGTTTTAAAGCAATCTCTTGACTGATCGAATAGAGAGTCTTTAGTTCTTCGAGACGTTTGATGTTCTCTGCATAAAGAGATGCCCTCTCCATGGCCCCGCTGATGATCTGAGCAATCGAGTTGAAGAGATTCTTTTCAAATGGAGTGAATTTTGAAATTTCTTTTCGTGCGATATTCAACGTCCCGTAAATCTTGTCTCTTGATTTGAGTGGGATGACGGCCAGAGATTTCAAACCCTCCTCGATCACTAAAGGAATGGCATCTGGATAGTTGGGATAATCTTCAATAAAAAAGGGCTCTCCTGAAATGGCGACTTTTCCCGTAATCATATCTCCCAATTTCACCCGCCTCATCCCCTTAAAAAAAATGTTGGAAAATCCCCGTTGGGCTACAAAAACTAAATCGTTTACCTTTTCATCGAGAAGATAGACGCCTGCGGATCGAACCCCTATCATCTCCATCATCTTGTCCAGGCTTTTATTTAAAATCTCATCAAGATCAACAGATTGATTGACAGCCTGGCTGATGGCGCTGAGGATGGAAAGTTCCTGATTGAGCCTCACCCTCTCCTCTTTTGATTTTTTTGTCTCAGCACTCATTCGACCCTCTTTCCCATGGTGTCGGGACACATCTCATTCCACTAAAATCAGTCCGAAGATATTTCTTTCTTCCCCATGGGTTTTTACCACGTCAATAGGAAACCCATTATCCCTCGCTGTCTTAAAGACATCGATGCCACAGGCCTCCATCGAAGGTCTTGCCTCATATCCATGTTGACAAGAAGCCGTCAGGTCGCAGTTTTTACAAAGACGGCAAGGACCAGACCCCATGCTCCATGCTTTGTAATAGCCCTCTAAAAATATTTTAATCTCAAGGCGGACAAGGGCTTCGTTGAAATTCTTCCCCCTTTCTCCTTTCGCTAATCTTTGATGGAGTAAAATAGCCTTCCGGTAAGAATCAATCACCTTTCGAGTAAGGTCTGGGGTGGGAGTATGGGGAGGGCAGCAATGACTCAACCCGAACCCAGGACATCCAAACTGACATTTCATCCTGACCCATTCGGCAGTAACAACAGAGTGGGGATCAACCATCCTGGCTTCATCCACCCCCATCTCCAAAGCCTCTTTACAATAGAACTCAACAGGCTCCATCTTATCTCCTTTTCCGACAGTCTTCTTTCATATCAAATAAATCTGGTTCAATGATGAACAAAATTCCACGATGAAGCGATAAAAATGGTTCTATTTCGAGTAAGGCTAAGATTTCTTCGGCGTGTGCTCTTTGACCTCCCGTTGAGCCTCTTCCCACTCTGGGCTTCCCCTCTTCAACCATTCGATAGCCTTTCTGAAATGAAGGATGGCATTTTTCTCATCCTTTCTCAACTTGAAATATTTCCCAAAATAGAAATGGGACATCCCTTTTTGCTCCATTCTGCCGTAAATGGACCCCAGATTGAAATGGACATCTATGAAAAACGAAGCCTCCTTTTTTACCTTTAAAAAAAGAGGAAGGGCTTTGGAAAGTTCCCCTTTCTCTTGATAGGTTCTCCCAAGATAATAAAGAGTTAGCAAATCACTGTTTCGGCCCTCCCCGGTCGAAAGTCTCGATTGCACGGCCTCAAGGTCCTCCATTGCTTGATCCATCTTCCCAGAAAGAAAATAGGCGACGCCTCGTTCTTTTAATATATCTAGATCGTCTGGGGCAAAGGAGGTGGCACTTTCAAGGGCCCCTATCGACTTATCGAGCCTTCCCATTTTTCGGTAAGCAAGACCTAACCCATAATATCCATCCAAATCCTTAGGGTTCGCATCGACAAATGACTGGAAATGAGTGACCGCTACATGGGGCTCCCTTTCTTCCACAAAGGCTTTTATTTGAATCCTCTTAAAGTTTGGAATGGTTCTGAAAGGGCCGGAGGGTCTCTGCTTGATCTGCAGAAGATTTTGAAGAAGAGAAAGCCGATCCTCCGCTGCCGGATGGGTAGAAAGGTAAGAGGGTATTTTGGGGGCTAAAGCTAAACTCATCCTCACTATTTTATTCAGAAAGGAAATCATCCCATTGGGATCGTAGCCAGCTCTGATCAAATAATTTAGGCTGTTTTGATCTGCATCGACTTCCATCTCTCGAGTATATTTTAATGCAAGAGCTTCTGCTGTGGCCATCGCCATGGTTGCCGCTGCTTGAGAGCCTGCTCCCCCTCCGCCTGCCAGCATGGCGGCGAGTACGGCCACCATGGATGCAATATTAATTCGCTTCATCCTCTCGATCAACTGGGAAACATGTCTTGCTGTGACATGGGAGATCTCATGGCTGAGCACCCCTGCGATCTCCTGTTCGTTTTCGGCTAAGACAATGAGTCCCGTGGTAACGAAAATATAACCGCCTGGAATGGCAAACGCATTGGGATCTGGTACATTAACCACATAGAATTTAAACTCAAAAGGGGTAGGCTTCACCTGATCCACCAAAGAATATCCCACCTTTTCGATAAAATTCTGAAGGGTGAGATCTCTTACCATTTCCACCTTCCCCTCCAATTCAAGAAGGATCTGCTTCCCTAATTTCTTTTCCTCCTCCACGGTCATGGCATAGGCCCCTCTTGAGATACTCCCAAGGAGAAAAAGTAAAATGAGAAAAGAAATGAGTTTAAACCAAAATTTCTTTGGGTACCCCATAATTCACCCTTAAATGCTTAAATACTAACACTTTCTTCTCATCTCTACAATAAAAAGAAAATGAGGGACAGGTAGAATCGTTTGTGAGCATGAGGAAATTCCAAGCCAAAGATATTTGAAATTTGCTGGCAGGGTCATCCTGAACTCGTTTCGGGGGCTTCCCTTAAGGACAACCCAAGATGCTGAGTTAAATTCATTATGACAGCCATTGCTCTTAAAATGTTAAAAGAAAATTTTTAGAAGATAATGTGTGATGGTCTCGTATAAAGTCTGAAAAGGTTACTTTATGTCACTTCTGCACAAGCAGGAATCCATTCTTTTTAGGTATTTAGAATCACTCTGGATTCCCGTTCCCCGATCGTTGTCGAGGACAAGTTTCACGGAAATGACAACTTTTTACGTATTCATCACGTGTAAAAATTTAAAATTAAAAAAGCCCTATATATCCTCTCCATTTGGGTGGGGTTTGGATGGTGGGAGTCAGAGGATATATAGGGCTATAAATTCAGCCTGTCGGTTACGGCTAAAAAGGACGTTCACTTCAAGGTCAATGGAAATATCGAGTGCCCAAAACTGCGATGCGATACGAGACGCAATGACAATAATTGATCTTTCTTCGCTACCGGCATCCTTACCCTAACCTTTCCATCAAGAACCTTCATTTTTTCATCATTGTTCTAAACACGGTTTGTGAAATGAATAATCTCCTATCTGGATGACCTTCCACTTTAACCATTCGAAACTTTGTTTTAGGAATTGTCCTTCTTTGGGCCAAACTGTTTTTTTCCCTTTCTTCTTTTGATAAGGCGAATATCGTTTTCTAACATTCTCGGACATAACCGATCCTCCTCCCTTTATGTTCCCTTCCAATTTTTAATGGCTTCATTGAAACGCTGAACGATACCATAGAAGCCACTGACAGATAAGGGTTCCCACCCCTCCTTCTTTATTCTCTGATGTCGGAGGGCGTAAGCTTTTCTATCCACAACGACTGCTGTCTCGTGAAATTCCTTCAATTCCCCTCTCTCGCGAGCCTTGATCTTTTCCAGTTCCAAACCATGTTCTTCCTTCATTTCATGTTCGGTAAGGTTTCCCGTAATCCAGGCCCAGCTCATCGGATAGACATCCGGATTGAAGACCACAGAATAAAAATGCCAAACGATAATGGTGAGTGTTGCTAAAATCGCCTCGTAAAAATGCACCGCCCGGGCAACATCCCATGTCCACATCGGAAAAAATTGCAACCATTCCGTCTTAAACCATAGAATGAACCCTGTCACCGTCATCACGATGGTTCCCCAGATCAGACCCAGGTATTCCAGTTTTTCACGAAAATTGAAGCGAGGCATTTTAAGCTCTTTGGCCGGCCGGTTGATGAAGAAGTTGTTCTTCAAGGTTTCCCATAGGTCCTGAGCATCTTTCAATCCTGGGATCATATCTTTGATAATTCCCCTACCTCTCTTTGTGAAGGCTAAGTATAAAATGTGATACCCCCCCAGGAAAATCGTCGCTACCCCGCAAAGACGATGTAAAAACCCTCGAAAGGTCATTCCCATAGGAATATCCGTAATGGGAGAAACCCAGAAGGCGGTCGAATAGCTTAAGGCAAAACCTGTGATGACAAGGAGTGTAAAATTAACGGCAAGATTGAGATGCTGCATTCTCTCATTCAAGGTCATTCTGAGATATTTCTTTGTCATGGCGATCTACTCCTTGCTTTTTAATGTGCCCGGTCAATTGTCTTTCTCAACCAATCCATAAAGTTAAAGAAAGTCAATCCTCCAATGACAGCGACGATCAGTAAAATGTAGATGATCCTTACCCATCCGACTACCTTTTCGCCGAATTCTTCTCCTTTAATCGATGGAACAGAGTGCATCTTTCCTATGGCAAAGTTTTCGGAAGCCCCGGGATGACAGTTACCGCAAGTCTTCTGCAAATTGTCTTTATGAATCATTGATTTGGGATCTGCCGAAGAAAGAATGTCATGGACTCCATGACAACTGGCACAGTTGGCTGAAAAGGTATCTCCTCCTCGATAGGAGAGGCCGTGAAAACTATCATAATAGGATTTAACGGGGACTGTGGTGATCCGGTATTCTTTTGAGATCCGTTCTGCCGCATGGCATTGGGGACACGTGGTCATCGCAATCCTTCTCTCATGGACGGGGGAATCCGGGTCTATTTTTGCCTTGATCCCGTGGAAACCGTGACAGGTCGTGCAGGTGGGAGAATCGCTTCTTCCCCTTGCTGCAAGAGTCCCATGGACACTTTCTGTAAATTGTTTGGTAATATCTGAATGGCAAGAACCACAAGTTTGGGGAATATTGGATCGAAAGATTGATGATTTTGGATCGATCAGGGACCGCAAGCTATGACTTCCATGACAATTCGTACAAGTTATCTCACCCGTTTTCCCATGCACACTTTCCTTAAATTCCTCTTTCGGAATGGCCGCCCCTAAAGCATGTTCCTTGACAAATACCGCATCCGCATGGCAGCGATTACATGTTTTGTCAATGTTGGAAACGTGGATCATCGATTTCGGATTTTTACTTCCCTGGATATTATGTTTCCCATGACAATCGTAACAATAGGCTGCCCTCTCCGTTCCCTTCATGATCATTTTGGAATGAAGGCCCTGTAGATACTCCTTCTCCGCTTCTCTGTGGCAGGTTCCACAATTCACACTTTTATTGGCTGCTTTCTTTCCTCCCTCTGCATGGACATCGTCCTTGATACGGGTATGGCAGTCTGAACAGGAGATGCTTCCATGGACCGAATTTTTAAACCCTGCCTCTGATACAAAAAGAGAAATACTTCTACCCCGCACATCCTGCTTTTTAAGCGACTCGTCCTGGTGACAACCCAAACAGAGGGAATTGTCGCTCCACGCGACTCCTATCATCCACCCAAATATCAGGAAGATGGGAAGGACCCCCCAGAGGAACATCCAAGCTTTACTTCTCTCTTCTCTCCATTTCATGCTGGAACCCTCCTTGGGATGATGAAAGGGAAAAACCCTTCTTTTTTTAAATTCTCTCTGTCAATCTTTTCAAAAGCACACTCCACTGCCGACTTGATCTCTCCCAGGTCAACGGGCTTCATCGCTTGATAGAAGATCCCCGCCCCCCGGAGACGTTTCACCAACCCGAGAGAAACCTCTGAAGAGATGACGATGATCTGGATTTTATCATCAATCTTCTTAAAGAGGGGAACTAAATCATAAGCCTTCACACCTTCCATCTCATCATCGAGGAGGACGACATGGATGTTTCCTTTTCGAACCTTTCGAATCATCTCACTCACCATTTTTGCCGTATCGACCTTGTAGCCAATACTATGTAAAAAAGTGGAGAGTGATTTACCCCAAAGATCATCCTGGTATGCAATGAGGATCGTTTTCGACTTCATATGAAACTCCTCCTCAGTTTATGTTGCCCGGATAGGCATCTCTCCTTTTCTAAAGGGGGAAAACCCCGTTCCAATAAAAGAGGAGAGGAGGATACCTGCTGGGATTAATTGGGCTAAGACGACGATCACCCCTCCGGTGAAGAAAAAACAGATACCTAAGAGTCCAACGCCTCTGATCCCTCCTGCATAAGCAATTCCCAGAGAGATGCATGAGATCGCTAAGACCAAAATTAAACTTAAAAATATCAAAATATTTCTCATTTTTGCAAACATTATTTTTCCCAACCCTTATTTTTTGATAGGTGCTGGTTCAATTCCCGGGAGTATAGCTCTTTCTTCAGCAGCTCCTTTTTCTGGAGCCTTCTTCTTTGCGAGCAAGCCAGTTGTTGTTCCGATAAAGGAGAAAAATAGGACGATTGCAGGAATCAGCTGAAGGAGAACAATCATCGCTCCAATGATGATGAAAATCCAAAGGACAATCCCTGCATCTTTAAAGCTGATAGATCTTGCAAAGGCTGGTGTGGCCGTGAGGGTGATCAACCCAACCATTAATCCAGCTAACCAGAGCCTTCTTCCCTTCAACATGCTTTGTTCCCCCTTTCCGAATATTTCAGGTTTTAATATTGCATTTCATGTGCCAACGTGAAACTAAAAATTAAATTTGATTTATTTATTTGAATTTATTAGCTTTTTAAATAGGGAGGGGGTTGTTGCAGTCAACCTAAATGTATATTTTTTATATACATTTTTTATAGATTAAATGAGCAAAAATTCACTAATTAATAGAATTAATTGATTTACTTAAAGAATAAAAATAATATTCATTTGAATAACTAATCAAAATCCTAAGGAGCGGGCTAAGATGGTGAAGGCAATGATTGGAATAAGCCAACAGAAAAAAGCAATTATAAAACAAAGGCTTACATCATCTGTCTCGATCTTTTTTATCTCTCCATATTTAATAATTAAGATTGTACCAAGGGCAGCAATACCCACTACTACAATTGACCAACCAACAATCAACCATTTAAAGAATTCCGACAAACAAACCCCCAATTGCAAATAAGCAATGGTCAATGATCAACTCTTGATTTTTAGGTCTCCAATTGGCCACTGCTTATTGTTAATTGATCATTGACAATTGATTATTCCCTATTCTCCCCTAACTCGTAAGTTATACTTTCTCATCAACGCCTGAAAATTTGGCCTTAGCATGCCCACTTCTTCGGCGGCCCTCGTGACATTCCATTGATGGCGTTCTAAAGCATTCAGAATAAATGCTCTCTCAATTTCCTCAACCGCCTTTTCCCTTACTTGTTTCTTGATCTCTTTTAGTTCTTCACTCGTCAAAGGGATATGGTTTTCCGAAATCTCTTTTTCTTGTTGGCCTGGAAGGATAAGATGTTCCACCCTTACCATTTCATCATCAATCATCACTACAGTGCGCTCGATCACATTCTCCAGTTCCCGAACATTTCCTGGCCATGGATGCCTCATCAATTTTTCCATTGCTTCGGGGGTAAACCCTTTGATGGTCTTTCCCATTTCTTCAGCACATTTCTTAAGAAAATGGGCGGCTAAGATAGGAATATCCTCTTGGCGTTCTTTCAGAAGGGGAAGGCTGATGGGAACAATATTCAGCCGGTAGTAAAGATCCTCGCGGAAGGTTTCTTCTTTAATCATCTTTTCGAGGTCCTTATTGGTTGCAGCAATAAGTCGAATGTCCACCTTTTTGGCCTTGGTGCCCCCCACCGGGGTGAATTCCCTTTCCTGTAAAACCCTGAGAAGTTTGGCCTGAATAGATAAACTGATATTGCCCACCTCATCGAGGAAAACAGTGCCCCCATCCGCCACCTCAAAAAGCCCTGGTTTGGTAGTGACGGCACCGGTAAAAGACCCTCTAACATGGCCAAATAATTCACTCTCCAGGAGATTCTCTGAAAGAACGGCGCAGTCCACCGGAACAAATTGTTTCTCTCTTCTTGGACTATTGAAATGGACAGCCCTGGCAATGAGCTCTTTCCCTGTTCCACTCTGACCATAGATTAAAACGGTGCTATCGGTCGTGGCCACCTTAGCAATGATCCGGTAGATCTCTTGCATCTTTTTGCTCTTCCCCACAATATTGTGAAACCCATATTTTTCCTGTAATTCCTGGCGCAGGTAAATATTCTCCGCCATGAGGCTTTTCTTTTCGACCGCCTTCTTCACCACAATGGCGACCTCATCAGGTGTAAAGGGCTTGGGAATATAGTCGAAGGCCCCCAACTTCATGGCCTCGACAGCGGTTTCCACAGTAGAAAAACCGGTGATCATGATGACGATGGTATCAGGATACTCCTTTCGGAATGTCTTCAGAACCTCCATTCCATCAATCCCTGGCATTTTCAAATCGGTGATGACAATGTCAAAGGGGGTGGTCTTCATTTTATCAAAGGCCTCCCTACCGCTTAGAGCGGTCTCCACCTCATATCCCTCTTCCTCCAGAATACGCTTACAACTCTCGCAAACGATCATCTCATCATCGACCACCAAAATTCTAACATGAGGCACTGCCTTCTCCTCCCCCAATATTTATCTACGGTCGGTAAATCTTATCACAAAAGAAAGAGACCTTTCAATCCTCTTTCTCTGTATTTTCCTCCGGACTTCTTAAAAATCCAATGAGGAGGCCAGCCAACAAGGCGGCCAAGGCCCCAATCCCAAAAGACCAGCGAAAAGTTCCCATCACATCAATCAGATGGCCACCTATGATTGGACCCACCATGGCTCCGATCCCTACAATCCCGTGGTAAAAAATAGCTGTGGTGAGATTTGACGCCTGCCCCATTAAAAGGCACCTACTCCCAAAAAGAGGCAGAAGAAACTGACGACAAGTCTCCCACCGATACGATCCATGAGCCAGTCCATCAATGGTGAGAAAAGGATGTAGGTTAAAAAATAACCTGCCCTGATCATTCCAGCCTGAGTCATATTGATGCCAAGATCCTGGATCATCTTAAGTAAAAGTACTGAATAAGCACCAATGCGAATGCTATCATTAACGAAGAGGGTGATAAAGCTGGTTCCCAGGATTATCCAGCCCCAATGGATTTTCAAGGAATTTTTTTATACCCGGTCATTATCTATTCAACTTGGCATTGTTAAATTCGAATAGTATCTTAATTTCCAAATCCCTCAAAGCTGAGATAACGAATTCTCCGCTCTGTTTTCCTGATCGATCCAGGTAAAAAGCATGAATGCCCAACGACCGGGGAACGAGATAATCAAACTCGTAGTGGTCGCCAACATGGATCATCTCTGGGGGATGGACCCCTAATATCTGGCAAATTCGTTGGTAAAACCCCATTGTCTTTTTCACCTCACCAAAATCAGAAGTCGCTGAAAAGATCTGATCGAAATATCTCCTGAGGCCTGTGGCCTCCATTTCCATGTCAATGAATTCTCTTCCCGCGTTGGAAGTCAAAATGATGGGGCATTTCTCTTTTAATTGATCCAAGATGCCGTTGACATCCGGATAGATGCTGATTTTGTCCACATATTGGTACATTAAATCCTTCCAACTCTTCTCCAGCTGGAAAAACCGGAACCAATATTTAATATCATACCATTCAATGGCCCCCTCCCCCACTTTCAGATATTCTTCTACCACAAAATGCTTTGATTCCTCGAATGGAATTTTTGCCTTTTCTGCATAAAGCAAGGGGATACCGTGTAACCAGACCCAATCCGTGAATTCTGGATCCACCAAAGTCCCGTCCATATCAAAGGAAATAATCTTGGCCATCCCTCTTCTCGATAAATCCGAAATTCGAATACCGAAATTCCTGCCTTCGCCGAAGCGCCTGCCCTCCGCAAGGCTTCTGGAGGCAGGGTTACGCGCAGGCAGGCAAATATCGAAATCCCGATTCGCAAGGGGTAAGCCATTAGGGGCAAGGAATGATTTTTTGTGTTGCGGTGTTGCAGTGCTGCGCTTTTGGAGTTAACAGCAACACGGCAAAACAGATTAACTTCACGGCAGCACAACCATAAACCACTTACGACCTGCGCCTCGCGCTGTGACGGAATTCTAAATTTCGCCTGCCTGCCGGTAGGCAGGTGCTTCGAATTTAAATCCTTTCTAGAACGATATCGTCAGCCGTTCGAATCTCTTTTTCCAAATCAGCAATGGCGACGGTGCGGATGGGCAGATAGACATGGGAGGTAAAAATAGTCATGCATCGGTTGTCAAACATCATCAAAGGGGCATGGGGTTGATGGGATCGGATGAGAACCTGCTTCTGATATCGTTCCATCAATCGATTGAAATATTGTCGTCCAAATTGGGGCCTTCCCCAGAGGTCCCCCAGGTAGTCCATCTCGTTTTCCACAAAATCCCCCCAAACCATTCTGTCCCAATTCTCATCTCCCAATGCGATCCGGCTCATTTCTTCAAGGGATTTTAAATCGGGCGGTACACCGTGAAGGGCTAAGATTCCATTTTGAGTGGTGACGGCGAATGGAAATCTTGAGAAGAGAAGCCCGTATTCCTCTTTTTCTCCAAAAGAAATAGAATCCCAAAAATTAGCAGGGTTGAACTCTTTTGTCATAAACCCTTCATGATTCCCAGTTAATAGAAAAAGATCATCGGGATGACTCAATTTCAATTCAAGAAGATATTGGATATTCTCTTTGGAATAACTTCCTCGATCGACATAGTCTCCCAAGAAGACGATGCGATAAGGTTTTTTAAGGTACCGCTGGATGACCTGCTGACTGGCATCCAGATCTCCATGAGTATCTCCCACAAAAACCACCTTCCCCTCGGAAGGAAAATGAATGAGTCGGGCCTCTCTTTTAAGTATCTTGCTTACCTTGTCGAAAAGTGTTTCGGGAGTCATTTTTATGAATTATCAGAAAATAAGAGTATTTAGTGACGTGCTGCTGTTACGCAGTAATGCAATGCCGCGGCTCAAACAGCAACATAGCAGTACTACAATATGGCAACTCTTTCTGAAAGACCGTCTTTATCGACTTTCAGAAACCACTTTCACATAAACTTTCCGACTCCTCGGCCCATCAAATTCGCAAAAAAAGATCCCCTGCCAGGTTCCAAGGACAAGCTTTCCTGACTCAATGAAAACAGTTTGAGAACACCCCACCAGACTGGCCTTGATATGAGCTGGAGAATTCCCTTCCATGTGGCGATATTGGTCTTTAAATGGAACGATCTTATTCAACTCCATTAAGATATCCTGAACGACGCTTGGGTCGGCGTTCTCATTAATTGTGATGGCAGCCGTGGTATGAGGAATAAAGACAATGCAGATCCCATTTTCAACCCCAGCCTTTTTCACAACCTCCTGGACAGAATGAGTGACATCAATCAATTCTGTTTGGGTTGACGTTTTCACCGGAAAAGTCTGAATCATCTTTAACTCCTTTTCGGGAGACATTTAATGATTCATTCTCATATCACATCCAATAAAGAATCTCAATCATATCTTAATATTATTCAATCATTCTCATGACTCTCTCACCTCAATTTAGTAAATTTCAATCCAAATGAATGAAACAAAGCCAAGGCGACGCTTAGGAGGGGAAAAATACATGGATGATGATTCTGGTCGCTGTCTGTGCGGCTATCTATGGTGTCGTGCTGGTTGCCTTTAAGACAGCTATTTACACTATTCCTGGGATCACGGAGGGACAATGATTCCAAATCGACTGTATGGCAATCCCTTCTATATGGAATGGTTAAAGGTCGGAATAGTGCCTGCCTGTCGGCAGATAGCGAATAATGGGTTATAATATTTTATTATTCAGAAGAATTTTTTCGACGGAGGATGAGGATGAACCAAGAACATTTGGCTTATTTAACTCCAACACTCATCATTGACAGTGACCACAAGAGTATTCGAGATTTTGCAGGGAAAATTAGGAACAGTCTGAAGGACCCTATCGAGACCGCCGCCAAACTATATCTTGCCGTTCGCGATGACATCCTTTATGATCCCTATTCCCCTTTTTATCTGCCTGAGCATTATCGTGCAAGCTATGTGCTGAAACGTGGCAGAAGTTTTTGTATCCCCAAGGCCTCCCTCCTCTGTGCGTTGGGAAGGGCTTGCGGTATCCCTTCACGTATCGGTCTGGCGGATGTCCGAAACCATCTTGCGACCAAGCAACTCATTGAATTTATAGGAAATGACCTCTTTGCATACCACGGCTTTGTTGAATTCTATCTCGATGGGAAATGGGTCAAAGCGACACCGGCATTCAACAGCAGTCTTTGTGAAAGGCATCATGTGCCACCTCTTGAATTCAATGGCCGTAAAGATTCTCTATTTCAACCTTACAATTTGAAAAATCAAAAGTTTATGGAATATGTCGCTTTTCATGGAGTCTATGCCGATGTCCCTGTGGAGCAAATTGTCGCCGGATGGGAAAAAGCTTATGGGAAAGATCGTGTCAGAGGCTGGATAAAGAAATTTGAAACCGCAGAGGGTAAGAGCCTTTCTGACTTTGAACGGGAAGAGGTTTTAGACGGATAAACAGATTTCAGATACCGATTCAGATAAAGAGCCTGTTTCCCCGGCCTGTCATTGTGAGCACCTAAAAGGTGCGTGCCTGCACGCCGAAGTGCCTCCTGTTACTGAAATATTCCATGATAAACGTTTCGGCACGCAGGCGTGGCAATCTCATTAAAAGGACGAGATTGCTTCGTTTCGCTCGCAATGACGATTCCCTAAATCGGGATTTGGGCAAATTAAAATTTCTTGAAATCTTACCCTGAATCAGGTATGGTGAAGTAACTTAGGGGAGGAAAATTTAGATGTCCCAAAAAAAGATGTTAGAGATTTTGAAATTGATTGAATTCCTCAATGAGGAAGTGAAAGAAGTCTCAAAAAGATTAAGCCGTATCACACCAAAAGAGGTGAGTGAAAAATTAGGGGCTTTAGCCCTTCTTAGAGAAAAGATCCTTAACCTTCAAGTTGATCTCCCCCCAGACGTTGAGAAAAAACTCTCAGAACTCTACCCCTCCATCAACAGAATAAAACAAAAACCCTCCTGATCTTTAAAGGGTTCGAGGGTTCCGGGATTCAAGTGGTCAAGGAAAATATGGAAATGTATATAAATGTTGCTGCGGGGAGATGTTTAAAGAACCCCTAGAGCTATCAAATCTTTAGACCCAAACCATCTGCCCCCTCGGCCCCTTGGTCCCTTGAATCCTTTTAGTAGAACGCAAGACTGGCAAAGGTGACGACGGATTGGGTCTCTGGAGTAAATGCCTGGTCATATTTGAGGAGCTTCCCCTCCCTGGCGTCAAGGGTTTTTAACATGGCATAGATGGCTGGAAGACCACAGATTCTTCTTCGGTCTTTCTCTTTTGCAATCGATGAAAAGAATCCTTCCCCATCCATCTCCTCCGCAAATTCCAGCATCTCCTGGTCTTCTTGAGAGAGGACTCTGAGACCATATTCATTGGTGCCCTCACGATCCCCAAATTGAAGGCCCATGTGCGAAAGATCTGCACTGGCGATATAACAAACCTTTTTCCCAAGCGATGAGACCGCCTCCCTCAAGGCTTCAATAAAACGCCGAACAGGCTCAACTTCCATCGGCGATATTCCCTGCTCAATCGCCTCTTGAAATGATCCGCTTAGAACGGGAACGATTTTAAGGGGAATGGGTTCTGGGTAAAGGTATCGGAGAAAGACACACTGAAACTCAATGGAATGTTCGCTTCGGTGGACACCCTCATCCTTAAAGAGATCGTCGGCGCATCGAGATTGGATCGTATCCACCAATTCTCTATCGACATTCAAAGCGCCTAAGGGTGTGATGAAATCCTTCCGGGTGAGACAGAATGGGTTTTCCATGGGAGCATGAGATGTTCCGAAGATGATGAAGCAATGGGAAGAATTCTTCTTCCCTATCTCCCTGTGGGCAAAGGCGTAACAGAATCCTCCCCTTTGAAAATCAATGTGGGGTGCCACCACTCCCTTTAATTCTTTCATCCCCTCTTTTTCTCCAGGAACCCCTGGACCATCAGGCCCCGTAAAATATCCTTCGAGTTGAACCCTCAATTTTTCTGGATCTCCTTCGTAACTCTTTCCGGCGAAGAGAGCTTCCCTAAACGAGGCCTTCTTGAAACTTTCCTCTTTTTGTTTCAATGCCTCTTGAAAACGTTCCCCCTCAAGAAAGAGAGCTTCATCCAATTGGTTGATGATCTCCTCGAGTTTCTCCTTATAGAGAAACGCCCCGAACCTTCTCATATATTCTGTTTGAATATCCAATATGGAATGCTGGCCATTGAAGAGGGAAACAATGAAATAAAGCGGGGGAGATAAAAAAAGGGCTTTTTCACTGATATTTTGTGGGTCTTGAAGACAGAGCAGATTTTGTCCGGAATGCTGGACCGGAAAGATATTGATAAATCTGAGTTTAGGATAGTCCACAGGTTTCTGTCTATGGGCTTCGTAACCCAAAGACCTTTTTTATAGTCTTAAGTTGTATAACTGGAAAAATGTTTAATTGATGCAGCAATGAAACAAAAGAAAAAAGAAATTAAAAAATTTGGTTCTTAACTTACCGGAACGCTAACAGTCTCTCGTTCTTTGCTCAATGGTTCGGTCTGTTTGAGCGCCAGTTCAATGGCCTCGTCCATTCTCTGGATAAATTTGAAATTCATTTGATTTCGAATATGTTCAGGAATTTCTTCCAGATCTTTTTCATTCTTCTTCGGAAGGATAATGGTCCTAATCCCTGCTCGCATCCCTGCCAGGACCTTCTCTTTGATCCCCCCCACTGGAAGGACCAAACCCCTCAGGGTGATCTCGCCAGTCATGGCGACATCACTTCGGACAGGCTTGTTTGTCAATAGAGAGGTCAGCGCCACGAACATAGTGACCCCCGCTGATGGCCCATCCTTCGGGATAGCCCCTGCTGGAACGTGAATATGAATATCATTCTTTGCAAAGAAGTCCTCATCGATACTCAGTTCCTTCGACTTCGATCGTACATAGGCCAATGCGGCCTGGGCGGATTCCTTCATCACATCTCCCAATTGCCCTGTCAAGGTCAACCCCTTCTCTCCTCTCATCTTCGTCGCTTCTACAAAAATAATGTCTCCACCGGTAGGTGTCCAAGCTAAACCTGTTGCGACACCCGGATCAGAGGTGCGCTCCGCCACTTCGGGAAAGAATTTGACTGGTCCTAAAAATTTATGCAAGTTGTCCGGAACGATGAACACTTTCTCTTTGATTTCCCTGGCAACATCCTTGGCCACCCCACGACAGATGGTCGCTATCTCTCTCTCCAAATTTCTGACCCCTGCCTCTCGAGTGTAGGAACTGATGATAGTTTGAATGGCTGGATCCTGAAATTCAATGAACTCTGAACTCAAACCGTGTTCGTTAATCTGTTTAGGAATTAAAAACTCTTTGGCGATCATCATCTTCTGATCTTCGCTGTAGCCTGGAAGTTCGAGGGT
>Ga0209164_1001955_pt1 | contig 23880 bp, 19 predicted proteins | sample MTBNYHSulfiMetaG_FD_187458 | JGI IMG/M metagenome (GOLD analysis project Ga0209164, IMG submission 187458) | Enrichment culture microbial communities from rom New York Harbor, USA that are MTBE-degrading - MTBE-NYH (New York Harbor Sulfidogenic)... | ecosystem: Environmental > Aquatic > Marine >... | reverse complement strand
TTCCCTCTCCGCCTTTCGATCATTCGCCTGGGCGTAACAATGGACGCATTTAAGATTGCAGGCACGGGTGACGTTCCACACCACCACCGGCTTCTTGTCTTCCGAAAACTGGAGCAGATGGGAAGGGAGGTCCCTGGATCGTCTGCCGTAGCGCAGGGCGTCGGAGGGCTCCACTGTTCCGCAGTAAAGTTTGGATATGCCGATCATATATGTTCTCCCCTGTCTGGGCTCTGGATACTCGATGCTGGATTCCGGATACGGGTTACTGGATGACTGGATGGTTCGGACGGATGATGGGAATTTTGTGTTTTCCGATCTCTGACATCCGACTCCCGACCCCTGGTCTTTTTCGCCTTGTACCTCTTAAACCATATCAGACTACAAGACAAGACTTCAAGCCTTTTGCCCTTAATATCTATTTTTGTAAAATCAGGAGTTGCTTTTTTGGGGAAATATGTTGTAAATGAATATCTCATATTATCTCGACATTCCAGAATCCTTTACAACAAATCAAAATGAATATTGAAAACCCCTTTCCCAAAAGAGGATCAAGAGGGGATATGGAGACGATTTTCCAAGGGAACTTCGGACGATGGCGTTCCGTTATATTTATTTTAGGATGTAAGGAGGAAAGCGTATGAAACGGGAGGTAAAATGGATGTTGCGTCTTGCGGCGGCATTGGCTGTCTTTTCGTTTCTTGTGGCAGGGCCGGCCTACAGCCAGGATGCGGCCACAGGCCAGGCAACGGTCGCTGCGGCAGGAAATCCAGCCCCTGTGGGGAATGACTTGGGTCTTCAGGGAAAGTTGGGCAAGGCCATTGCAAAGGCCCCGGCAGGCCAGGGCAAAGGGGAAATCGATGTGAACGCCCCCAGGGGGGCCTTCGGGATTCCCGGAGCCCCCAAGATCAACTACGTGCTGGCCGTGCTCTGGGCCATATGGGTCGGATGGATTTTTTCTACGGTTGGCGCCTTCGGCGGCATTATGGCAGGGGTCGGCCACATGACCATCTATGGTCTTGGGGACTATGCAAAAGGATTCAAAGACACCGTCCCGGAGCTGAACAAAACCCTCACGGACAGCATACGCACCTCCAACCAGTTTCTGGTCGGCCTTTCCGCCCTGATCAGCACCATTAACTATCTCAAGTCCAAACGCCTGGCCTGGCCCCTCGGTATTGCCCTGGGTCTGGGTTCCATTGCCGGGGCCATCTTCATTCCCATGCTCACAGGGGGCAAAATCAGCTTCAGACAATATCAGGGGTGGTTCGGCGTCTTCGTATTCGTGGTCGGGTTTGTCCTTCTCTATGAACTGACGCCAAGGGGACAGAAGGGGAAAAAGGCTGCCAAGGCAGCGGCCCAGGCCTTTGAAAAGAGCGTCAAAGAAAAAAGGGACATCGGCAATCAGGGTGTTGCGCTCAAGGAATTTGGATTCACCCGGAGCACCTTCACCTTTTTTGGAACGGATTTCCGCTTCAATCCGATCTGGGCCTTTTTCGGGGGCGCGGTGATCGCGGCCATCTCCTCCTTTCTGGGCGTAGGGGGCGGGTTTCTGTATGTGCCCTACCTTACCTCTATTGTGGGCGCCCCCATGTACGTGGTGGCCGGGACCTCTGCCATGGCCGTGCTGGTCAGTATGATCACCAGTATCGCGGGATACATCACCGTAGCCAAGGCAGGCATGGACTGGACCTTAATTGGGATCGAACTGGTAGGCGTCTTTGTCGGGTCCATGATCGGGCCGCGCACTCAGAAGTATATCCCGGACAAATGGTTGAAAATCTTATTTATTGTCCTCGCTCTATATGTAGGCCTCAAATATTTCAGCCAGGGATTCTTCGGTCATTCCTGGGTGCCCTGATAAACACGAGGCGTGCAGGCCTGAGCCTGCACGCCTCTAAATTCTCGTAGGAGCGAAGCGGTGATCCCGCTGAATGCGGGACAGAAAATGGTTGCCTTTATCGATTCTTTTCTGATCTGCCTCTACCGAATCACCGGAGATCCGATCCTGGATTACTTCCTGGGGACCTTTCTGTTGAGTTTCCTGACGGTCGTGGTGGGCGAGTTCACCATCTCCATTGGCTTCAGGGCCAACAAACCCTATCTGGATCAACTCAACAATGACATGCAAAAGATGAGCAGCCTTTCAAGGGAGGCCCAGCGCCTGGGGGATGAGGAAGGATATAAGGCCTGCAACAAAGAAGGGAATGACGCCTTTGGCCGGCTGTTCTTCCATCGTTTCGGCCTGGCCGCGGCCTCCCTCTGGCCCGTATTCCTGGCCCTGGCCTGGATGCAGAGCCGGTTTCACGGGATCGACTTCCCCCTCGCATGGCCCCTGTCCGTTGTGTTCAGAAACGGCGCAGGCTATGTCTTCACCTTTATTCCCCTCTATATCCTCTGCCGTATCCTCTTTAAGTACATGCGTCCCTGGCTTCCCTATTTTCGAGGTGTCCAGAAACTCTTGGACGCCGGTAAGTAGCGCGCGGCTGAAAGCTCCCCGCTCCCTGCCCCCTCCTCCCTGCGCTACCACCCCTTTGTCCACATCTCCTCGTCTTCGTAGACCTTCTCGTCTTCCAGGTGGGCCTCCTCCGCGTCCTCCTCGCTCATGCGCGGGGGATTCGGGTCGTTAAGCAGCTCCTTGTAATACTCGTGCTGGATGAGGAGACTCATGATCTCGTTGGTGCCGGTCCAGATCTGCGACAGCCTCGCGTCCCGCACCATCTTCTCAATTGGGAATACATTGGTGTATCCGATCCCCCCCACCATGCGCATGGCCTGGTTGGAAACCTCCCAGCACATATCCGTGGCGAATTTCTTGGCCTCGCTCACCAGACGTCTCGCCGACGGGAGACGCTGATCCGCCGCCTTTCCGGCCGCATGGGTGATGGCCCGGGCCGCATCCAGCATCGTGATGCTGTCCGCCACCTTGAAGCTGACGGCCTGATAATCGCGGATCTTCCGGCCGAAGGCATACCGGCGGTTCGTGTAGCGGGTGGCCACCTCAAGGGCCGCCCGTGCCAGACCCAGGGCCCCCCCTGCGGAGGTGAGGCGCTCCGGGACCATCATGGAATTGAAGATCACTGCGCCCTGGTTCAGCTCCCCGATCAGGTTGGAAACAGGGACCTTCACATCCTTGAAAAGGAGGCGTCCGGTTCCGCCCCCCCGGGTCCCCATGAGGTTGTAGAGGTGTTTGGCCTCCACCCCTTCCCGGTCCGCCTCGATCAGGATGAGGCTGATGCGCTGGTGGGGTTTTCCCTCCGGGTCGGTCTTGCAGTACACCACAAAGAAGTCCGCGCCGCTCGCGGCCACCACAAACCGCTTCTGGCCTCTGATAATGAAGGAATCCCCCTCGCGCTTGGCCGATGTGGTGGCCCCGAAAAAATCAGATCCGCCCCTGGGTTCGGTCAGGGCCTCTGCCGAGACACGTTCTCCTTTCAGCATGGGCCTTAAAAACCGCTCTTTCAGGTCTTCGGAACCGAATCCGTGAAGGGCCTCCCCCACAATGGAGGGCATGGAAAAGGCGCAGCCCAGGGCCATGCCCAGGACCCCGATCTCTTCGAGGGCCGCGATCTCGGCCGTCCACCCAAGCCCCCGGCCCCCGTACGCCTTTGGAAACCGCAACCCCAACAGATTACGCTCCCCAAGGGCCTCTACAAATCCCCTCGGGTAGGTGATCTCGTCCCGATCCATCTTTTTGAGCAGATCCGGGGGCACCTCCTGTTTTACAAATGCCCGGACCTCCTCTTTGATCCCCTTTTCCACATCGGTCAAAAGAATATCCTGCAACATGGTCTTTCCCCCCTTTAGGCAGTGGTTATTGATTGAACGACCCTGCTTCTGACCCCTTTTTAGCATAAATACTCGAAGAATACAAAACTCAAAGAGGGCCCGGTGGGTACCCAACCAAGGGCCGATATTGGAGCTATCCTAAATCATGTTTATGAGGCATAATACCACCCTGCGAGGAATCGGTTCGGACACTATCCGATATCCTGGCCGTCCATCGGAACTTCGGTCCGAACCCCTGACGCGGCATGGCCGCAACCCAAAAGACATTAGAAAACCCGAGGATTTTTCAGGGTGCACGTGGGGACATCAACCCATAACGCACCCACTTCTCCGCCTGGTGTCCCGCAAGGCGGGATTACAGGCATCGAGGCTTAAAGGTAATCCCATGAAACCACCCTCGGCCTATGGCCTCACCTTTTTCGTCTGTCTGGCGGAAATCCTCGGGATATCTTCCATCGCCAGTTTTTCCGCCTTGTTGCCCACCTTCCAGATGGAGTGGGGCTTGAGCCACACCGAGGCCGGGTGGATCAATGCCGCCTATTATGGTGGATACATGATCCTGGTCCCGCTGTTGGTCAGCATAACAGACCGGATGGATGCACGCAAGATCATGGGAATGGGCGCCATCCTGGGCCTTGTGGCGGCCCTCGGGTATGCGCTTTTTGCCACTGGATTCTGGTCGGCGCTGGCATTGCGCTTCCTGGCCGGCATCGGTCTGGCCGCAGTCTATATGCCGGGGCTTAAGGTGGTCAGCGACAACACGGAGGGGACGTTACAGTCGCGCTTCGTCTCCTTTTACACGGCCAGTTTCAGTATCGGGGCGAGTCTGTCTTATCTTCTGTCCGGCGAGATCAACGCCATCGCCGGCTGGCGATGGGCCTTTGCTGCATCCGCGGTCACCACCGCTCTATCCTTGGCCATCATAGCGATGTATATTCCACGCGCAAAAGTAAATCGAGGAAAGAGGGGACCGCTCTTTTCAGATTTCAGGGTTGTCATACGATCGCGCCAGACCATGGCCTATATCCTGAGCTATGCCGTTCACATGTGGGAACTTTTCTCTCTTCGCTCCTGGGTGGTGGCATTCCTGGCATTCAGCATCCGGATGCAACCGGCAGGCGCTTTTGCGTGGAGCCCGACCCGGATCGCATCGATTGTCGGTTTGATCGGAGTGCCGGCCAGCATCAGCGGCAATGAACTGTCACGGAGGTTCGGTCGCAGGAGGGTGGTAACTATCGTGATGATCGGATCGGCAGGGCTCGGATCCATCCTCGGCTTTACTGCGGCCTGCCCCTATTGGCTGGTGGTGATTCTGGCGATTCTCTACGGGATCACCGTCACGGGCGATTCGGCCTCACTGACAGCCGGGGCCGTTGCATCTGCACCGGAGGGGTTGCGAGGCACCACTCTCGCCGTTCATTCCACCCTCGGGTTCGGTGCCGCCTTCCTCGGCCCCCTGTGCATCGGGGTAGTTCTCGATATGTTCGGCGGCGGTCTCCTTGCCTGGGGCATGGCATTCCTCGCCATGGCGGCCGGAACCCTCCTGGGTCCGCTTTTCCTGTACTGCCTGGGGACAAAATCCACTCCCCGGATGGGTGGAGGGAAGGGCTGAAGAAGGCCCGTCATATGCCCGGACCAAGGATCATTTGCTACAGGGCAGGTGCCCTGATCAATGAATCACCGCCGCCTGGTACAGCGGCAATAGCCGTGTAAACAGCCGGGCGATATTTCCTACAATATCGAGACCGCACGCCACGGCGTCGTCTTTATCGATGGTGCCGGTAAGCTCTAAATCGAACGGTCTCGTTTCCGGCGCGTCATTGATATACCCGGACAGCGCTTCCTGACACGGTTGACCCCCGCTCCTATCGGCGCACCAGCCCTCATCTGAAGCCAGCAGCTTGCCTGAGGAAGGGCTTGCGAGGTTACAGACGGTCAAGTTGTCCCTGAGGGCTATGGCGTGGATCATATTTACGTTTTCCTGCCGGGTCAGCCATCCGCTGAAGGCATTCCAATCGGCGGAAGTGCCCCCTTTGCTGTCGGGACGTGCCACTCGGAACCCATAATAAAGGGCCCGGTGGTCCACTCTGATAAAAAATCTGGCCTGACAATCCGTTTCCGCATGACCGTGGTGTTCGATGTCCTGCACATGCATTTCGGGTTTGGCGCCGAACGCCCAGGAGTTGAACTTGAAGCGGGTGGTGCCGATTTTTTGAGCTATTGCCGCACCCAACTGGCTGCGGGAGCGCCAGATCGTTCCGTAGGCACTTTTTTTAAAGTCCGTCGGCGCAAAGCCCGAGAAAACGGCCTTTTCCCCGGTCGACGCGGGCTTGGACGAAGGTCTGCCGGCGAACTCCCGTTCCTGTTTTTCCCTCTTCCTGCGCTCCGCAATCCGAAGCTGCAGATCGATCTCGGTACGGATCTCTTCGCCGTTTTCCCAGCGAATGGTCATCTCGTCTCCATGGATGGCCATGACCCTGAAGACGCCCTTCTCATTTTCGTATTGTTCATCGACGCTAAATTCAAATCCTGCCGCCTCGTCCATGGTGCCTCCTCCTTTGGATTACACTGTCAATTGTTCGCACTAAAAAATCTAAAAAATTGGATACCTGAAAGAAACCTGAGTGCAAACAATTAAGGAATACCCGGTTGGGTCCCTATGCGGACCGAAAGCGTTTGTCCGTTTCACCTTTCCGACGCCGAATCGTATTGCCGGTGCCTGGTTTTAGCGTTGGTTGCTTTTGCTTCACTTGGGTTTGATCAAGGTGATTAAGCATCTTTTTAAGTTTTTCGTCTAATTGATTCCGTGTACGTTCGTTCATTATGGGTCCTTTTCCGTCTAATAGATTAGAGATGTTTGAATTTTGAGGGATGCACGCCGCCCTTGGCATTATGAGGGGGGTTCACCAAGGGTTCGGAACCATCCGCCGGCCCTGCATGTGCGGCTTGTCATCTGAGGGTTTGAGGGCGTACCGACTGCCTGAATTCCTTCCGGTCAAAAGCGTTCAAAGAGAAGCATCTATGCGAAAAACAAAGACACCCTCCCATGATTTGCTTAGCCTTTGGCGATCCATTCATCAATGACCTCTTTGTCAAATCGCCAGACCCTGCCGATTCGGACCGCAGGGATTTTACCCTCCTTGGATAATTTGCATATTGTTATTTGATGCAGTTGCAAGTACTTAGCCATTTCTTTCGTTGTCATAATCTGTGCCAAAATAGATTCTCCTGTGTCTTCATCATTTATAAAGTATGGCGTGGGGCAGGAAGGGCCGAAGAAGATTCTATTCCCAAGGCGGCCTGACGGCCGCAACCCGATGAGTCGTCCCGCCCAAGCGGGAATGGGCTTTCAGGTCTCAGCAAACAACCCCGCGGCAGCGGGGGCACCCGAAACCCGGCACCTCCATCGCGAATGAATCAAATGGGTCAGCTTCTACAAAACAGGTTCGCTTCTTGTCCCTCAAGGCGGGGTTGCAACCAAAGATTCTGATAGCTGGAAGTGTTTTCAGAAGCGTATGGACGAGGATGTCATATCCCTTTGTAAATAATCAACGCCATCTGCCTTCTTAATACTTTATACTAATTTAAACTAATATTTAACACGTGTCAAGGTTTTATTTTATTTTATATATTTTCCTCGATTAATCAATATTTTTGATAACCATTTTATCATCTGGTTGCGGTAAGACCGTCATTATATTGGTGGCTTTCCGAAATTCAGGTCGTTTTCGGGTCTCTCATGTCAAGGCCCCCCTCCACCTGAATTTCTCCATTCATCGCCTTCCAGCAGGCGACGGAAGCCAGGCGGAAGGTGAACGACAAAAAAAAGGCAACCAGGTGTCTTTCAAAAACTCGAGTATCCTGCTCTGAATATCCAGGAGAGATGTTTAAATAGGATGCCAAACGACAAAATATATTGACTTACATTGACTTATTGTCTATTAGACATACAGAAGCGTTGAACTGAACCACAAAATCGATTCAGATCCAATTTAAAATAAAGGAACCATGTTTGATATGTTGAAGTTCGACAGACGGTTGCGTGTGCGCGGGTCATTGCAGGGCGCCTTTGGGTTACCATATCCGAAGGCGTTTCTGTTCGGAGACAATGAAATTGCAGGGCCGGGTTCATTTTCTGCGATGCAGGGAGCGCCCATCTGCAAATGAATACCCCTCTCGCGCCCTCTCCTTAATTTAGTGTTCATAACGGTTCACGGACCGGCGTAAGGCGCCCCTCCACAGGGGCTGACGCACGCCCGGAAAGGCCACAACACTGAAACCCGAAGCCTGCACGCTGAAATCTCTGAGTGGCTGCCCTTATCCAAATGGACGCAGATCCTTGAACGAGGCGTCAGGATACCCCTGGTCCTGTTTATATGGGCAGTAAATCCTCCAACTTCGAGTGTGACAAATGCTGAGAACAAACGTTACCATCTCGTGCGATAATGACGAAACCGCCCGAATAGAAGGCGCCCAAAAACTCGGGGTTCAGCCCGACGAAGTCGCCGTAGAACGGGTGGATGCAGAAACCTGTAGGGTTGCCCTGCAAAACGCCCCCGGCCAACTGGATATTGTCGTTTTGGATCATGATATGAATGCGACCATCCGGACAATAACACCGCCGTTGGGAGATGGGAAGCCGGTATCGGTCAAGGACGTTGAACAGAAGCTTGCCGACCTGAATGTCGTTTTCGGAATCGACAGGGAGCTTATTGAAAGTGTTGTATCCGAAGTTGCAGCTACGGGAATTGCCCGGAACAACGTCCGGATTGCAGCCGGGGAACCCGCAAGGGATGGTGTCGATGCTCGAATAGAATTCAAATTTCGCCTTAATGGCGACGATCCTCTAACCGTCGATGCTGCTCGACGGCGTGGCAAACTGGACCCCACCACCGTGATCAAGGAAATGGTTGCCCGGGGCGATGTGCTGGCCGTCAAAATTCCATCGGTGGAACCGGTCAACGGCACGACCATAAAGGGTGAAAAGCTTGCAGGCGCAGAATCCAAAGATAAAATATTGCTGACCGGCGCAAATGTGAAGCTTCTCGAGGATAGTGTAACCTACGTCGCTGCAGAGGATTTCGCAGGGGGCTATGCGGATTATGTGGACGGCAGTCTCTGTGTTGAGGACGCCCTCCAGATTTCAAAGGATCAATTGAGTGTCCGGCTATCCGTCCATCCGCCGTCGCAGTCAGGCAAGATGCTCACAATGGAAATGGTTGAAAAAATGCTGACCGATTTGGGCATAACCTATGGAATCAATCAAAACGCGATTGAGCAGGCATTGAAGGGGGCGGCTGCCGGAGGATTTCCGATACTCAACACGGTTATTGCTGAGGGAAATGCCCCTGAAGCGGGAAACAACGCCAGGATCGAATTCAAGTTTCAAACCGAGCAAATGGTAGGGACCGTCGATCAGAAATCCGGGGCCATCGACTACAAGGAACGCCAGACCCTCCAAAACGTGAAAACCGGGCAGGTCCTGGCAATTAGAGTGCCGCCGACTGAGGGAAAAGACGGGGTTAGCGTGTACGGCGAGGTCATTCGTGCCGATCCGGGTAGGGACGAGATCCTTGTCCGTGGTGAAAATGTAGAGGTCTCGGACGATGGTCTTGTGTTGACCTCGGCAATCGACGGCGTCGTCGTTCTCACCCAAAGAAACAAGGTGGAGGTTTTCAAGCAATTCAAAGTGCCTGGCGATGTCGATTATTCAACGGGCAATTTGTCAATGGATGGGACATTGGACATCAACGGCTGGATCCGGGCAGGGTTCCATGTTCAGGCCAAGGGCAACATCGTCGTCGGCCAAGGTATCGAGGATGCATACGTCGAAGCAGGCGCCGATATCTCGGTAAAGGGCGGCATTATCGGTTCGGGAGAGGGGGAGGTTCGTGCAGGTGGAAATATCATCGTCCGTTTTATTGAAAATGCCCGGGTCCATGCAAACGGCAACATACTCATCGGCAACGATATCGTTCGCAGCACGGTATCGGCCAATAACCGCATTATCGACACGGGCGGAAGGGGTCGCATACGGGGCGGCAGCGTCAGTGCCGGCAAGGTTATCGAAATAAACGAGATCGGATCACCCGCCGGCATTGTAACCCATGTGAGCGTCGGGGTGGATCCGGAATTGAGGGAAAGACTTCTCGATATTTCAAAGAAGCTGGCCGAGTACAAAAAAACCCGGATAAAGATAAATATGGCGTTGGCAAAATTCGATTCCTTAGAAAAGGGTAAGACAATACCCAGTGGACTTCTACACCAACTTGAGACGCTCAGGCAAAACAGACGCATGATCGCCGTTGAGGAAGAGAGGCTTGTAAAAGAGAGGGAGGAGTTGTCAAAAAGGCTGCCGGTTGCTGACGAGAAACCGCTGGCGGTGAAGGTGAAAGGGGTTGTCTATTCGGGGACTACCGTGTCCATGAACGGATACGCGTTTAACGTCACGGACGATATCAAGGGGAAAGTAGTTTTTATCTTGGACGAGCAAGAAGGGGTTGTCAAGATGGTAAGGTAATCTGTAATACTGGAGGGGTACGGGTATGGATATAGATAAATTGAGAGTCCAGGAGCTTATGCAGACAGATGTGAAACGGATTAAGCAATCGGCAACCATTTCCGATGCCGCAAAGGTGATGCGCGATGCAGGGGTATCCAGTCTCGTGGTTGAACCCGATGCCGATGGCGACGCGTTCGGCATCATTACACGAAGAGATGTCATTGAAGCGTTTCTATCGAGCACCGTCAGCGGGCCCGCTGACCTGGTAGAGGATGTCATGACCAAACCGGCGATCACCGTCAATCTGGGCATGTCCATCTACAACTGCCAGCAGTTGATGCGTATGGTGGGCATCCGAAGGCTGCCGGTTGTTGATGGGAATCAACTGGTTGGGATTCTCAGTAACGCCGATATCTTCAGAAAACTACTCGAAAATATCATCTGACGGACGCATCAGGCGTTAACGTGGTAACATAATGGTGGGGCCCGCATTTTGCCGGAATGACGGCCTGGACGTTACACATTCACGGCAGACCGCCCCCAACCCAATGAGTGTACGGGTTTTATGTCGATGGTTCCGAAGCTCGGGCTCGCCCGAGCCCGTATTCTCTAACCTCCCAACTGACATCATCTTGTCGGGTGCAAACACCTAACAGTGGGATCATGTTGCTATATTTAGACTATCCTGAGCTATGGGAGCCACTCGGGAGCGCCAAAGAAAAAGGGTAAGCCAGGGGGTTCACAGGGGTTCAGAGTTGTTTATCTCTGGTTCGCATCGCATTTTGGAGATCCATGTGGCACGATTCGCCTCCTGTTGGCATGTCCACTCACAACATCGATCGTGGGACAGACAAGGAATCCCAGGAAGATGGCTTGTTGGCTATGATCGATGGGGTCGTGGCGCCTTTGGCCCCCAACGTGAAACCGGGAACCCGGAACCTGTAAACGACAAAGGATCCACATCGCTGTTTCCAGTGATCCAACCAACCCGACCGTTTCTGTCGCCGACCAACCGCCTCAATACCGCTTTTTGAGCACCCGGTGGAGGATCTTTCCCGTGGCCGTTCTCGGCATCTCATCGTCTGTGATGAAGTCGATGCTCTTAGGTCGTTTGTATCCCGCGATCTGGTCGCGGATAAAATCGATCATATCCTTTACCAGGGCATCTCCCGGCTCATACCCCTCGTTCAAAACCACCACCGCCTTGATGGCCTCACCCCATTTCTCATCCGGGACCCCGATGACAGCGACGTCCCTGACGGCCGGGTGCCTCTTCAGGACGATCTCCACCTCCGAGGGATATACGTTTTCACCTCCTGTAATAATCATATTGGCCTTGCGGTCCACGAGCGTATAGTAGCCGTCCCCGTCCCGCCTGGCCATATCCCCTGCGGAAAACCATTCGCCTTCAAATGCCTCCCTGGTCTTCTCCGGGTCCTTCAGATATTCCTTAAACACACAGGGCACCCGGTAGAGCAGTTCTCCAACCTCTCCATCCGGGACCTCGTTCCTGTTCTCGTCAAGGAGCCTGATGCGATCGCTGCCGAAGATCTCCTTGCCGATGGATCCCAGTTTTCGGAACTGATCCTCGGGCCTGAGCAGGGTCCCCAGCCCGCCTTCCGTGCTTCCGTAGGCCTCCCATAGTTCGGCATTCTTGAAATAATCCATGATGGCAAGCTTCAGTTCCTTGGTAGCCGGGGCCGAAGAGATCAGCAGCTGACGTATGGATGAGACGTCTTTTGCCCCTTTTATCTCCTCCGGCAGTCTCAGGATCATCTGATAGTGCGTCGGCACCAGAGACGTATAGGTGATCCGATAGGTCTCAATGGTCGTCAACAGATCTTCGGGATCGAAGCTGACCATGTTGTAAACAAATACGGGCGCCGTCACCAGGGTATAGGGAAAGGAATACTGGATGGAATTGACATGGCACATCGGCATAACCAGCATTACCTTGTCGGTCGGCCGCACGTCCATGTTGATATTGCTCACCAGGTAGTGGGCGATATGGCTCTCATGGGTCCGCACCACACCCTTTGGCCGGCCGGTCGTACCGGAGGTGTACATGATGTTCCAGACATCCTCCCCGAAAACGGCCTGTTCGGGTTCTTTGGGCGATGATCCTGCGAGAAGCGATTCGTAGCCCACATACCCATCGGGCGCCGGTCCGTCCCCAAGGTAGATAAACGCGTCCTTCGGAACCCGCAGCCGGTCCTTGATCCCATCGATGAGCTTGACAAAAGGCGCCTCAACCACCAGCCCCCTGCAATCCGAATGATTGACGATGTATTCGATCTCAGGCCCTGCGAGACGAAACATCAGGGGCACCACCACCTGCCCGCCCTTGGCACATCCCGCATAGATGTCCATCCATTCCCCACGGTTGTAGGAGATAACGCCAAAGGCGTCCTTATAGCCGATCCCCAGCTCCTTCAGGCCGTTTGAAAATCGACAGGCCCGGCGGTTCCACTCGGAAAACGTAAACTCCCTGGATTTGTCCTGCCACCCCAACTTCTCCGGGTAGTTGATGGCATTCATCTTAAGGATATCGCCCACATGTATCCACTTGCTTCGGCTCATAACTCCAGTCCCCTTTCCTTAATCTCTCACAATCCTGTGTGAACAAACGCTCTGGCATCACTGTCTGAAAGAACCCACGCCCGTCTGGAAACCGACGGGAAACAGGCCCTGTAATCCATCCTCATGATCGGCATAATAGGCCTCCATTCTGAAATAAGTCAAAAAAATACTGCTCATCAAACGATTCGCGTCGGCGTCAGCAAATGGCTGGAGGGATGCTGCTTCGATGGCGGATCTGATCCGGGGTGTCGGCAGAGGAAATTGATGGGCCTGACGTGTCGGCGTTATAAAAGATTGAACCTCACCAGCTTGAAGCGATCCACGGTGTCTCTGGAAACGGCGTTCCCTACCCGGGCCATGAAAAGGTTTTCCGGCCGCAGCATGACATTGGATTCATTGGTCTGGAATATCTTGAAGCCTTCCCTGGAGAACAGATCGATCAGGGTATTGCGGTAGTCCATGGCCGTACCCCCGTGCGCATCCAGGTCCCAGGTCCATGAGTATCCCACCATATAACAGATCCGGGATTCGATGTCCGGATGATCCAGGATCAGGTGAAGGATATGACGGGCCAGACCGCATTTTCTCCAAGGGCGTCTGACCTCGATAATGGACACCTCCATCATCACCCGGTCCCCGACCTTGATCCAGCGATCCTCCGGCCCCGGATATTCAAGGATGCCCAGCCCGACGATCTCGCCATCTCTGCGGAAGGCCAGCGTCACATTCACGTCCTTCTGTGACGAGGTGTGGATCAATCTTTCCCTTCTCGTCACCACCGGACGGTATGGACCCTCTTGGCCGGAGGGAACCCTGAACTGGAGGCCCTCGATCTGTTCGGGCGTACAAAAGGACTGGATCAGGATCAGCCCTTTATCCGTTTGAAGGCCCAGGGTTTTCTGTGGGGATGGGGAGGTCAAGGCGTTTTCAGAAATCCCCCCACTCTCCGTGGAGGTGCTTGATCATGATCTGATAGTCATGGTAACGGCCGTCAGGGCCCTGCACGTAATCCCTGAGGAGCCCCTCCTTGAAGAAATCGAGCTTCCGCAAGGCCTCAATGGCCGAATCCTCAATGCCCACCACAAAGTCGGCCCTGAGTTTTTCCAGTCCCAGCTCCATAGCCCTTCGAACGAGATCAAAGACCATCCAGGTCCCCAGCCGGTCGTTTCGAAAATCCTCTGCCAGCACGATTCTCAACCGGCCCACGTGCCGCCTGCCCCCCTCTGGACGCAGAAGGAGGGCCGCATGGGCCACGATGCGGCTTCCGTAAAGAGCGAGTACGCAGAAGGCCCTTTTTTCGGCATGGTTTATCACCCACGCATCGATCACTTCCGCCTTGGTGGGGTCCTCCTTGATGAACCAGCGGTCTTCCGCCGGAAGATCTTTGTAAAATTCAATGAGGGCCTCTCGGTCGCCGGAATCGGTCGTTTTAAGAGTTACTTCCCTGCCATCCTTCAGCATAACCTCTTTTGGGTACTGTTTTTCGAGCATCCGCGATCCCGTCCTTTGTAATGATATCTCCCCTTTCAAATCAAAATAGTTGGGAGCGTGATAGAAAACGCATCCAATTGTATCTGATCACGGGGGGAGAAGAGGCCTTTCGGGGACTTCTTGTGTGACTGGCGGAAGGCCGCCCTGTTTCAGGCCTATCCGCAGGGGAAGCCGCGACCGGACATAGTCTGGAACGCCAAGGAGGCAAGCGATCCGCCGGCCGATAAGCCGCCAAAAACAGCAGGCCGAGAGCCCAGGAACCGAACGAGTCCCTGAAAGGCCCCCTGTGACCACTTAGAAACGTGTGTTTTGACAAGAATCCCCGGGCATGGCAAGACCACCTATGGGTGTCGGACAATAGATCCGCGTGGCGCTTGTCCGCCTTCATCCCCCGGCTCATGACGCTATCCCTGCCATTCGTCATTATAACAACATATGGAATGAACCCTGAGCCCTGCAATGCCGCCATTTACACAGGCTGGAATGTGAGATTGAAAAAATCCGCAGCATTCTTGGAGGATATCCTTTCCAGGACATCGTATGAGATATCGGCCCCTTTCAGTTCTTTAAGCTCCCTATCCCATGGATAGGGGATGTTCGGAAAATCAGAACCGTACATAATTCTGTCTGATCGGTAGTCCCTGAGATCGATCTTTTCCGCAATCGGAAAATAGTCCGTTAGGACCATCGTTGTGTCGAGCCATAGATTATCATATGTTTCAATCAGTTTTCTGTAAGCCGATATCTCATCAAGTCCAAGATGAGGGACACAGATTCTGAGATCCGGAAACCCCTTTAAAACACGTTCCAGCTTTTGTGCACTGCAAAGCGCATACGGATCACAACTGTAGGCGCTGCTTTTGGGCTCCCTGCCGACGTGCATGAGGACCGGTTTTCCATTTGTCCGACAACATTCATACAGGCGATTCATGGGTTCAGAGTTCATGTCAAAACACTGCACATGGGCATGCAGCTTCACTCCTCCCAGCCCGAGATCAAATGCTTCCTGCAAAATGTCGTCCGCATCCTGCTCACCGGGGAACACGGTCGCCAAGCCCGTAACCCGATGCTCATATTCTCTGCATTTGTCGGACATATACCTGTTGAGTTGCCTCGCAATTCCGGGTTTATGGGCATACTGGAGGGCGATGACATGCTGTATTCCGTGGGAAAGCAGGAATTCAAATACCCGGGATGATGTCATTCGATACCTGATGTTCCAGGCATATTCATCAAACCATTTCCAGATTGCGGAGAAAATATGGCTGGGAAAGATATGAACATGGGCATCGATTACGGGAGGAAGCCCGGCAGGAACCATTGAATCTTCCCGATCGTCAATTGACGGCATATTCGGTTTTAGCATCACGCTACCCATTAGAGATTTCCTTGTCGTCGTTCCTCTTTACACGTTCACCTGTTTACCTGTCAAGGTGAATGGTTGAGGGCGTCCCCGTCCTCACGGTTCAACAGCATCGAAATCCATGATTCTATTCCTCAGGGGTTCTTTTCAGCGTCAAGGGGCCAACCGGCCGCGCGGCATTTGCGTCGGCCGAACCGGCGATGCTGCGCGTCGGCCTTTTACTGTTCTGCTCAAAATGCCCAGCGAGCGAAATAAAAAATGGTAAAAACTCCTTGCAGTTGGGAGATTCCCTGTAGCTTGCTTCAGATTTCTTCAATCCAGGCGTTTACGTAATTTTCCACAAATATATGTACTTAAAAAACAATCGTCCATATTTTAAAGCATGGTTCTAAATTTCAGCCAAGGTTTCAGGGTTCGGGAATGATCGATGATGGCGCCAGTGTTGGCCAAACCCTTTTTGGCTTCAAGTCTATTCCGCGTGCCATGAATTCAGTCTGAACGGAACATATCTTACTTTTTTTGACAAGATCCCGCCTCTCACCCTCCCCACCATCAGCCGAAAACCTTGCGCCCGGCACCTCATGCCTCATGCCTTACGCCTCACCCTTTTTTGGTCTGCCGGCCCAAATATATATTTTGTGATACTTTTGTGTTGATTTTAATATCATATATGATATAAATAAGACTATGAATGTGGGCAACAAGATACGCATGGCCAGAAAGAGGCTCGGGCTCAACATGAAGGAGTTTGCCCGTCGAGCGGGTATCAGTTACCTCACCCTCTACAGGGTCGAGACGGACAGGGTCAGTCCTTCAGTGGCCCTCCTGTCCGAAATCGCCCACCATCTGGGGGAGCCGATTGTCAATTTTTTCAACGAAGAACAGAGAATTACGGTTGTCAAGGCGGGAACCGGCCGTCGTGTGGAATCAGGGAGGATGAGACTGGAACTGCTGATCCCCAAAGGTGTTATCAGCAGTTCCATATCGGTTACCTTGGGCCGGGCCGAACCCGGTGAATTTGTGAGCAGGCATTCACACAAAGGATTTGAACTGACATACCTGCTGAAAGGCGAGGCCCACTTTAGACACGGGTCCGAAGAATATCATCTGAAAGAAGGCGATTTGATCTATTTCGATGCCGGAGTGGAGCATTCCGTGACGGCACTCAATCGGAATGAGTTCCTTTCGGTCTATTTTCGAAAATAACCGCGGCCGCCAGGTATCCTTTTGCCCTTCCATCAATAGGGTCCGAGGCCCCTGGCAGGTCGGGCGTGCGGCGTCTATCGCAGTGCTTGAATGTGACACGGCCTGCGTCCCCTCCCAAGACGGGGACCCTGAGGGATGAATGGAGATGTAGGAGAGCAAATGGAACTGAACGAAAAACAAAAACATATGTTGCTGGGGGATAGGGGCCACGGGGTGCGGAAGGCCATGGAGATCCTTGTGGCCTATGGCGACTGTTACGGGGCCCGACGCATGATTCCGGTCACGAGCGTCCACATGGCGGGCAATTTTCCGGTGCTCATGGACGAGGGAATCGAATGGCTCGAGGATCTGGCCCGTGACGGGACCCAGGTATCTGTCTTTACCACCAAAAATCCGGAGATGTATGACTTTGAACAGGTAGAGAGCCTCCACATCCCCACCATTTACCAGATCCGGCAAAAGAGGATCCATGAGGCCTTGAAGGCCCTCGGGCTCGTCTTGACCTATTCGTGCCACCACTATCTGGTGGGCAATGTGCCGCGGTTCGGAGATCACATCGCCTGGGCGTCCTCAGGGAGCCAGGTGTTTGCCAACTCGGTGATCGGAGCGCGGTCCAACAGGGATGGGGACCATGTGGCCCTCGCCGCCGCCATCACCGGGGTTATCCCGGAATGGGGGATGCACCTCGATGAAAACAGAAAGGGCGGCATGGTGATCGATGTGTCCCGGTTGCCCATGGACACGTACGGTCCTGCCGATTATAAGGCCCTGGGATGGCACCTGGGCAAGCTGGTGGGCACGCACATCCCCGTGGTGATAAACCTCCCCAAGGACATCCACATCGAGGGCATCAAGGGCCTCCTCTACACCCTGACCGTTACCGGGGCCGCGGGGCTGGTCCACCTGGTGGGAATCACGCCCGAGGCCCCGACCCTTGCGGCCGCCTTTGCCGGTTCCCCGCCCCAGACACCTGACGTGGTGCCCTCCCAGAGGGACGTGGACAAGGCATTCCTGGAGATATCCAGCAGTTCGGAAGAGAAGATCGACATGGTGATATTCGGCTGTCCTCAGTGCAGCATCCAGGAGGTCCAGGAGATCGCGTCTCTTCTCGACGGGCGGACGGTTCACCCCGACACCAAGCTATGGATCTGCACCTCCCGCTGGGTCAAGACCCTGTGCGAAAGGATGGGGCTCCTTGAGAGGCTCGGGGCCTCGGGGGCGCGCGTCTTGTGCGACATGGGCGCGGCCGATGGCCCCCATCTCTACCTGAGGGAACAGGGCGTTCGCGTGATCGCCATCAACTCCGCCAGGGGGAGCTACTATGCACACAATCTCTTCGGGATGGATACCTGGTTCGGTTCCACCGAGGACTGCATCCGGTCCGCGGTTTCCGGGAAGTGGGAGGGAAGGAAATGATGAGATTGAGAGCGAAACCCGTCATGAAGGGCGTGGCCCAGGGGGAGGCGATCGTGTCCCGGATGCCCATATCCTTTACCGGCGGCATGGATCCCGACACGGGAAAGATCAGGGAGCCGGGCCACGATCTGGAAGGACAAAGCGTGGCCGGAAAGATCCTCGTCTTCCCCACGGGCAAAGGCTCCACAACGGGTTCCTGGCAATTCTACGCAGCGTTTAAACGGGGCAACGCCCCCAAAGGGATTATTAATGCCAATGCAGAGGGGGTGGTGGCGGTGAGCGCCATTATTACCGCCACCCCGATGGTTCATCAGCTGGAAAAGGATCCCTTGTCGTGCATCCGAACAGGCGATTATGTCACAATCGATGCAGACAACGGCATCGTGGAGATCCAAAAACGTACTGCTGAAAGGGGGTGTTAAGACGATCGTCCCTGCGGGCGACCTCTTCCATGCCCGCGTATCTTCCGGATTCAACTCATCCACGACAAAGGAGGCTGACCATGAAGGGTAAAAAACGTTTTGTCTTTGTATGCTTTATTTCCCTGTTACTATTCGGTTGGACCGCATCGCTTGCGACGATCAGTGAGGCGGCATCGGACAAACCGATCAAATTGAGCTTCAGCACCATGTTTCCCCGCGCCCATCTCCAGGGAGCACTCAATCAATTTTTCTGCGATGAGATCGCCAGACGGACCAACGGCCGGGTGGAAATCACCCTCTACCCCGGCGGTACCCTCACGTCCGCGCCCAAGAACTTTGACGGCGTTGTCAAAGGTCTCTCGGATATCGGCATGAGCTGCCCCCTCTATGTGGCGGGCCGGTTCCCGGTGAGCGAGATCTTCGAGATGCCGTCAGAGATCGACAGCGGCTGGGTCACCGGGAAGGTCTATAACGATCTTTACCGCAAGTATCAGCTTGATGAATACAAAGACGTCCATGTCCTTTACCTGCATGGGCCCGGCCGGAACGTGCTTTCCACCCGAACGGTCCCCATCCGCAGGCTCGCGGATATGAAGGGACTGGTCCTGAGGGCCAGCGGGGGCGCCGTCCCCACTATCAAGGCCCTGGGCGCCACGCCGCGGGCCATGTCCATGGGCGACGCATACGCGGCCCTGTCCAAGGGCGTTGTTGAAGGCCAATTCGCCGTTCCGGAAACCCTGAAGGGGTGGAAGCACGGGGATGTGGTCAAATACGTTACCATCCCTCCCATCTCAACATCCAGCTGCCAGTACGTGATCATGAATAAGAAGAAGTGGGATGCCCTCCCCCCGGACATCCAGAAGATCTTCACGGAAACGAGCGCCGAGTTCCCCGACTACCATGGGTATGTCTGGGAATATTACGACAAGGCGGGTCTCGAGTATTTTCAAAGCCTCCCCGAACGGGAATTGATCGTCGTCCCCGAGGGCCAGCGACCTGAGTGGGAGGCTGCCGTGGCGCCGGTCATCGATGCCTACATCAAAGACAAGACCGCCAAGGGTCTCCCTGCAAAGGAGATGATGGACTACATCAATGAACGCATCCGGTACTGGACCGCAAAAAAGCCCGGCACGGACGTTTCGGTCAAGTGGGTTGAGAAGAATCTGGGGGGAAAATAATCCGGAAGGTCTGTGATCCGTGGTTTTAAAGACCTCGGCTGTGGGATGCCCCTCGGGGCATCCCATAAAACACCCATTCCAGGAATTGGACGGCACAGATGCAGTTGCTTGAAAAGATCACCCGATATATCAGTCGTTGGTTCAACGGGATTGCCCTGGCGGCCTTGAGCGCAATGCTGTTCCTGGTTGCCGTGGACGTCATCGGGGCCAAGCTCTTCTCCCGGCCCGTCTCCGGGGCCATGGACCTGGCGTCTCTGTTGGGGCTTCTGATTATCGGGTTCTCCATGACGGAAACCTATCTGAAGGGCCGCCACATCACGGTGGATTTCGTGATCATCCGCACCAACAAACGCCTTCGAAATGTGTTGCGCTCTCTGAACGCGGTCCTGTGCATGGTCTTCTTTGTGTTTGTGACCTGGCGGCTTTTTCTTTATGCCCACGACCTTTACGTGTACGGGGAAAAGTCACTCACCGTGAGGATCCCCCTTTACCCCTTCGCCTATGCCCTGGGAGTGGCGTTTGTCCCCATGCTCCTGGCCTTCCCCGTTCACCTGTACCTCAAATGGAAAGGACCCGGGGAATAAATGGACCCTGTTATTGTCGGCATCATAGGCATCCTCGTTCTTCTCCTCCTCTTTGTCATTGAGTTCCCCGTGGCATTTGCCATGGGGTTTGTCGGTTTTTTGGGGTTCGGGTATCTCGTGGGCTTCAGTGCAGGCCTCGACATGCTTGCCATCGACATTTTTGAGAACTTCTCCTCCTACAATCTGACCGTCATCCCCATGTTTGTCTTCATGGGGACGCTCGCCTTCGAAATCGGGATGAGTTCACGGATTTTCGACGCCAGCCATGCCATCTTTGGAAAGATGCGCGGCGGGCTGGCCATTGCCGCCATCATTGCCTCTGCCGGTTTTGCAGCCATCTGCGGCTCCACCAACGCGACTGCGGCCGCCATGGGGGCGGTCTCCCTTCCCCACATGAAGCGTTACGACTACGACGATTCCTTGGCCACGGGAAGCGTGGCAGCGGCAGGGAGCCTCGGGATCCTGATCCCGCCCAGCGCCCTGTTGATCGTCTACGGCATCATGGCCGAGGAATCCATCGGCAAGCTGTTTATCGCCGGCGTTCTTCCCGGCATTCTCCTGGCCCTTCTCTTCACTGTCACGGTAATGATCCTCTGCCACAGGAATCCGCACTTAGGTCCTGCCGGACCGGCCACCTCCCTGAAGGAGAAACTGAAGGCCGTCTCTGCCGTGGGGGAGGTGCTCATCCTTTTCTTTCTGGTCCTCGGGGGACTCTTCACAGGATGGTTCAGCCCCACCCAGGCCGGAGGCGCCGGCGCGGCCGGGGTTCTCATCCTCGGGCTCCTGAGACGGAAGCTCACCTGGGAAGGCTTCTTAAAGGCCGGCAAGGATGCCCTCCTCATCACGTGCATGGTCATGTTCATCGTGACAGGGGCTGCCATCTTCGGTCATTTTTTCGCCGTCACCAAGATCCCCTTTCTCCTGTCCGACTGGGTCTCCCAGCTCAACCTTCCGCCCATGGTCATCATGGGCCTCATCGTCCTGCTCCATCTGATCGGGGGCTGCTTTATGGACGGTTTCGGACTTATCGTGCTTACCGTCCCCATCATGTTGCCCATGATCGAGGCCCTCGGTTTTGATCTGTACTGGTTCGGGATCATCATCGTCCTGATCGTGGAGATGGGAACCATCACGCCCCCGGTCGGGGTGAACGTCTATGTGATCAAGGGGGTGGCCGGCGATGTCCCCCTGGAGACGATCTTCAAGGGGATCTTCCCGTTTCTCATGGCCCTGATCGTGGCGGTCGTCATCCTGATGATCTTTCCCCAGATTGCCACCTTTCTTCCCTCCATCGCGACCTACTGATCCGATCCTGCCCATGCCCGCACCGGGGCCTGTTCAGGCCTGCGTTCCTCAGAAACCCCGGCATGTACAAAATCCAAGTATTCCTTTCGACCCCTCCTCACCGTCTAAATTGTCTCCCCGTCTCCCCCTCTTCATTACATGATACCAAGCATCCGGATATTTTATTCTCACAGCGGTCTGGACATAATCCTTCTTTACAGCAGAATATGAGTCAAGCGTAGACTTGGCCCCTTCACTTTACAGCGGACTTACCCGTGGCACAGGGATGAGCTTGAACGGCGACGCCGATCGCGCAGGCCCGGCTGGAGCGAGTTGTCAGGCTCATGTTGTTCATAAATACCCACAATACTTCATTTCTTCATATATAGCCTGTAAAACGGCATCAGAAACGTCTATAGACTTACTCTTTGATGCATCAATATCATGCCTTCGATATCCAGGCAGCATTTTCTTATTGTCAGTTCCATTTAACATTTCTTCTTCATACGGAACATTTAGAAAACCACAGATTTCTGTTAGCGTCTCTATTGGCCGAACCAGTAAGTCCTCAAACCGAACACATAGGTTATTTGTATGACGGGTCTGAAAAAACCTATAGCAGCTTACCGAGTAATTCCAGCGTTCACACGCTTTTTCCAAGGGCTGCCCTGTTCTCTGTACTTTTGAATTCACACATGCTCTGCCATCTCGCAAAATGAATATGACTTTTTTCTCTTCCAAAAAGTTGTTGAAGAATTGGTCAAATATGTCTATCGTTGCCTCTATATTAATTCGATTATGATCTTCTAAACCAAATATTTGCTCGGTTGTAATCTTATTGCCCCATATAACGTTACTATTCCGATTTGCCTGTTGTTTGCAAGCGGCCATATATGCTGTTACTCTTCTTTGAAATAGTTCAGGGCCACGATAAGGCAACTCTCGACCCATTAGGTATGCGATAGAGTATAGCTCAAAACCAACTTCTAATTCAGAATGGTAGTCCAGCAATCCAGCGAGTAAGCTCGTCCCTCCTCTACCAGCGCCTACAATGTGAAATTGAAAGTTATCTTCTCGCATTGGCTAAATCCCATCAGACATAGAAAAAGGGACAAATCTCCTCTTGACTCATCTGCAAGACTGGTTTGATCTCCTCGACACCGTTTCTCATTTGGCGATCTTCGGATATCTTCCCCCTCATCCTCTTACAACACTGCCGACCGAACTGAATCGAAACATATTGAATTCCCTGCCGATCTTCTCCGAATTGTCTCCCCGCAGAGACCTCAGCAGGCAATTCGCCCCATTCCTCACCTCATTTTATCAGGTTTCCTATAGGCGAAAGCTTTCCTTCGAGGCCATGAATGCTTCGGCCAAAGCATGTCATCCGTGGATGCCAGGGAGTCGATAAGGGCGCCAACTCGATCCGGCGTTCCCTGCAACCCGCGCTCGTGAACGTTGAGAACCTTCATGCCAATCTTCTTGATGACACCCGACGGCCAACCGGCCGCGCGGCCTTTTGCGTTGCCTGTTACGCCCGGCATGTGGAAGATCCGGGTTGACCGGCGGGTCTTCAATCCTGTTAATATGTTGAGCATTTTATCAAACGCATGGGCCGAAGGCAAGGGCCTGCACCGGACCCGATCTGGGGGCGTTGCCCCACAAAGCTCCGTTTGAAGGAAGCGCGTGCCCATTCTCCACACGTGAAATAAGGGACTGCAAAATGGCTTGACAAGCCCATGATCCCCTCCTATGGTTTAGCGCCTCGATGTGGGTGCCCGGATGTTGCATTTAGCGTCAGGCCTCTCCCAGGATGCCCATCAAGAGCCAGGATAGAAGGGCTGTTGGAAAGGAATCTCGGCTTCCGACAGGGAGACTTTTTGATCCCGTTCAGGCCCCCGATACCCCAAACCATATAAGGAGGAAAATATAATGAATTCCCGAAAATTGGCTGCCGTCCTCGGGCTGGTCCTTGTCCTTTGCTGGACCGGGCTGAGCCAGGCCCAGCAGTACGCTCATTCTTACCGCTTTGCCGCCCCCACCATCAGGGTCATGGGCGACGGCACGG
>Ga0209164_1001954_pt1 | contig 23881 bp, 18 predicted proteins | sample MTBNYHSulfiMetaG_FD_187458 | JGI IMG/M metagenome (GOLD analysis project Ga0209164, IMG submission 187458) | Enrichment culture microbial communities from rom New York Harbor, USA that are MTBE-degrading - MTBE-NYH (New York Harbor Sulfidogenic)... | ecosystem: Environmental > Aquatic > Marine >... | reverse complement strand
ATGTACTCGAAAAATACTGTCTTTTACCCATTGTAAAATTTTACGACTGCGACTATATTCCAAATCACCGCCACGAAATTAGTTGCCGTCTGGAGTTTTTAGCAAAACTATCAAGCAGAGAAACGATTCACGAATATTGATGGACACTGAACTATTCGAATGAATTCAGGTAGAGACAAAATACTGTGTGATGCTCATTACAGATTCAGGTCGATGTAATGCTCTCACACTTGCAGCAACGGGCAAGATCACAAAATGGACGGTAAAGAAACGGCAGGTATTATTTTCAAAGCACCGAGTTGATAAATGAAGTGTCAGCACTTAACCGAAGTTTATGAATAATGGGATCACAATGATAAAGAATCAAAACTTGTGTCAGAAATTAATCGAAACACCATCAACCCAGTATACTATTATACGCTGTTTAAAGCTGGCAATGTATTTGGTCTTGGCTTGCGGTTTGACAGTTGCGTGTCAGGATTCAACTCCCAAGTCATCTTACAAAGTAGCGGCAGGAAAGGTTGAGAGTGTGAAGAGCGACGAGGCTAGCACTGTATCGACTTCCCCCGTGCAGGAGTCAGGAGACAAGCATGCGAAGCCAGGCAGCAGTGACAAGGATAAAGGACCGATATCGGTCCTATATGAGTCACGCTCTGTCAAAAAAGATCTCCGCAATGTCGATGAAGTGGTCCCTCCGTTAGACCCTGGCGAGCTTGATGTTGCTGCACCAGAGATACAAGCACGCATAGCAGCTTCTTACCAAACACCACCTGACACCATTGAAGTGATTCCTCCGGAAGACGGAGAGCCGGCTGTTACAGCAGCGGAGCTTAAGGCTCGAATAAAGGCGGCTGGGGAGACACCACCCGACACTATAGAGGTGATTCCTCCGGAAGACGGGAAGCCGGCTGTTACGGAAGGGGAGTTTAGGGCTCGCATGGAGGCGGCCGATGAGACACAATCCGACACTATAGAGGTAATTCCTCCGGAAGACGGGAAGTCGGCTGTTACGGAAGCTGAACTTAAGTCACTTAGAGAGGCGGCTGAGCAGACGCCCGCTGAATACAATGAGGCGATTCCACCGGAGGAGCCGCATGGTGAATGAGGAACTTGGCGTTACAGCCACAAAGCTTGATGATCGTTCAAAACGGTGATAAAGGGAGTAGCAGAGCAGGAATAGTTGAGTAAGAGTGTTGTGGATGCAAGGTTTCGGGGGGTTAGAGTTTAACACTTTAGCCAGTAAACAATGTGGGAGTATGCTTTAAATGAGAAAGGAGAAAATCATGAAGAGAGTAAAAGTGTTGTTGGTGATTGCGGTGCTTTTGGGGGTGGTTGGACTTTCTGTCGGCGATGCAATGGCAACATGGTACTATAATGCTACAGTTGAGCAAGTCGGACAAGGGGGGTCTAATGTCATGATTAGACTTTCGAGTTCCACCGAGGGGCTAGCTGCAGCCTGGTTCCCCGCAAATGCTACCTATAAAAAGGAAATGCTTGCTACTGCACTGACTGCACAAGTAAACACCTCCTTAGTCACGGTGAATATTGTAAGCGGCGTGGTCCAAACCATTTACATGAGATAGATGATTCACTACGGGACACCCTTTTCAACTATACCAAAGACAGATAAAATGCGGTAAGAGAAAAGGCGCTTTTCCTTTGAAAGAGGTTTTATACAAAAGATCCTCCAAGAAGGGAAAAGCGCCAATTTTTTTGATTCAGATCCGTTTAGGGGTCAAACTCAGCCTGAGAAAATTTTCAATATGGCGGCTGGACGTGCGGGAGATGGTCGGCCTGCATTCGGCGCACTTTGACGAATGCCGAGCTCACCCAAGATGACTATCCTTGTTGCTGCTTGGGCCACCTGGTTGGTTTGGATCTCTTGCAGAGGACAAGGCGTTTCATAACATCCACCTGGATCTGATCTAGCATGGTGCGGCAATAAATGTAATCCAACAGCACACTGATGGACGATCGCTTACGGCCGAGTTTTTGACTATTCTGACCAAGTGTCTTGATTCAAATATCTCAATAGGTATGGGTATTCATAAGGACCGACACTTCCGGAAGCTAGTTTCACACACGGCAAAGGTGGAAACGCGTTTAATTGGAAAGGCTGCCCGGCCGATCTGGTTACCGAAAACCCCCACCCGGTGCTTTCCAGATACCAATACAGGCTGTTACCACCAGCCGAGGGAGAAGGGGGGAACTGGGGGGAATCTACCATTGACCAGGAAGTTAACTGACTACCGTAACTGGGATACAACACAGCAGGCAGAGGTACAAGAAGCGGGATGCTTGAGAAGCTGGGAGCTTTGGCGGGATATCGTTGCACATCTCTTTTTGTGATAATGTTTCTGAGCAAAGTCTGATCGTAGCGTGCCAACAGGAAGTCACCATATTCCGTAAAACTGATCACCCCTCGTTCATCAAACAAAGTGGAGACCAGACGTCGGATGTCTCCACTGGAGAACACCACGCCTTCTTCGAACAGGTCAACTGCAAATTGGAGATTGGTGGTTGAATAGCTACTTTGTGTCTCATACACCCGGTAGCCGGGATAATTCGGCGTATTTGTACTTACATCATCCGAGCTGGTCCAGCCTTGATAGGATGTCCCCCACGTGTAATGCCATTTCAATCCGGCCCTGTCTGGTTCGATATGCCGTTTGAAAACGTTGCCAAGCTTTTTTGCCTTTTCCAAGTAGCTTGAATTCCCTGTAGTTTTGTAAAGAGCCAAAAGAAAGGATCCGAATCGGTTCTGTTGGTTGAAGTGGAGGTTTGTGCCATCGAGTTTGAAAGGACTCCCCTTCGGAAATTGGAAATACGCTTCCTCGCTGCTAGTGATATTCAGAATATCCCACTCATGGTCCACCCATTCCTTGTCGTGGGCGGCAGCAACTTTGATGAGGTAATGGAGGAAGCAATCAGCCCGATCGGTGAGTCGCGATACGTTATTGGTCTTTACGATATCAACGAAACCTGCAATAGCATGCCCAAGATTGCCGGAGTGCAAAACCAATCGCAAAGGGGTACGATCGTCCACTGACCAGATCGGACCACTCCAACCATATTCGGAGCGGCCTTCCCAATCCCGCCTACCCCTGCTGCGATCCATATTCGAGAATATGGCCTCGGTACAGCGGGAGAATTCGCCAAGATAGAACTCATCTCCAAAACCTTCATATGCCAGAGAAAGAGATCTGAGTGCATTCGGAGTAATATGTGCGAGTCTTCCCCAGTCGTTAGTATGGTAACAGAACGTGCCGCCCGCACCGGTGAGTTTGAGCCAGTACAAATCAAAGAGGTTTCTCAAATCAAGATTCGGACCTGATTCTATGAAAGTGATTTGCTGGGAGGAGCGGAAAGAAGGTAGGAGCTTATGGCTTGGAGAAAACGTCTCTTGAAAAGCGGCTTTAGTTTCGATATCGACGCGAACGATTTGATAGTAACCGTTTATGAATGCGGAGAATAAGGCCTGGTATGGTGAAGAGGTCGAGACACTGAAATCGTGGAGGGGACCATGGAATGTGACGATGGGTTCTGCTTGATAGTCAGGTGCCTTGGCGGCGTAGACCATGTTGTAGTCCACAAAGCAGATAAAGCGAGCGTCCTGAGTGATGGCTAGTTGGGGAACCTTATACCCGGCAAGTTTTGGGTATCCAACGGAAAGCTCTCGCGTGTTAATCTGACCGTCGGACATGCTGATCAGAAAGATTTTGACGCACGCCTTGGGGCGGGGAACATAGGCGGCCAGTACTACTTTTGTGCCATCAGCATTAGTACTATAGACGGCGACATGTCCCGTGCTCTTGGTTGAAAACTCGGTTATGGAATTATCGACGCGGTTCCAATACTTCAGCTGATTGTAATATCCATCTTCAGACACTTCGGTGAAGAACACGCCGCAGCCGTTCAAGGTAGGCTGGGGATTGAACACAGGTCGATTCGCCTGAATCCTTCGAGTTGCTCCTTCTGCAGGGTAAAAAACTAATATCTCATTTGGGGCTGAGGTGGACAAGAATGCCAGCACCTTACCCGATATGTCAAATTTAGGGAGTCCCCTGAGATTATCAAAGACGATCGGATCCCCGGCACAGAAAGCTGGATGAACAAAGAGAACACCTGTGATCAACAAAATTGGAATTATCATACTAACATCGACCCCTACCATTTTGCCGAGAGTTGCCAATATGATCCGAAAGTCAAGCGAGAGACTGAGGTCTCTGACATATTTCCTGTATAATTTAATTTTATGCGGCATAACTTGCTCTAGGTAAAACTTTTCAGGATCTTCAGCCTTGGCCAACACGGCCTGCTCATCATTGTAGTAAAGAGTGGCGTAGTCAGTGATACCAGGTTTCACTGAAAGGAGGTAATTGCGATCGGCGTTGGACCACATGGAGGCGTAGTGTGGCACTTCCGGGCGAGGACCAACAAGACTCATATCTCCTATAAACACATTCAGAAGTTGTGGTAATTCATCCAGCTTGGATTTGCGAAGCAAAGACCCGATCCGGGTAATGCGTTGATCATCGGCTGCTGTAACTTCCCCGCCAAGTTTTGGCGCGTTTACCACCATACTGCGAAATTTGATTATGTGAAAAGGTCTTCCATACCTTCCTAAACGTAGTTGTCTGAAAAATATAGGGCCTCCGTCCAGTCGCACAGCGAAACCGATGGCGACGAAAATGGGCATAAAAAGTATGATAGCAACAAGGGCCAGTATCAGATCGATTAGCCGTTTGACCGCCAAAGTTTTAGTTGTCATGGGGCACAACTCATATACGGGCCATGAGTGGGAATTAGCTCAGGTGGCAAGGATTTCTCTTATGGTTTTGATAACATATCCAATTTGCCCTTCTGACATCTTGGAATAGATCGGCAAACTGACACACCTTTCAAAAATCCATTCTGCATTGGGAAACATTTCCGGCTTGAGGTTGTAGCGCTCACGATAATACGTCATCCGATGGAGTGGCTTGTAATGCACGCTGGTGCCAATATCCCTTTTTGCCATTTCTTCGATAAATGCGTTGCGTCCCATCCCGTTTCTTGTCCGTTCAGGTTCGATAAGCACCATAAACAGATACCACGAGTGATCCTCTAGGGCACAATGCAAGTGGGGCAAGATCAATCCGGGAATATTTTTGAGCCCTGTATAGTAAGCTTCGGCAATTCTTTGCCTTTTTTCCCTAAACAATTCAGCCTTTCGGAGTTGATGGATGCCAAGAGCTGCTGCTAGATCCGGCATATTGTACTTGAATCCAGGAGCAACCACATCGTACTCCCACGGTGCTCCGGTCTTGAATCGATCCCACACATTTCGGTTGATACCATGCAACCGCATCACTCTGACTCTTTGTGCAATTGTATCATTATCAGTACACAACATCCCACCTTCACCTGTTGTAATTGTTTTGTTGGCGTAGAAGCTGAAGCACGTGACATCGCCTACTGATCCGATCATCTTACGGACACGATCTTGGGACTCGGGTCGAGAGTCTATTTCTTCGCTACAAGTAGCGGTCTTTGAGCAATCACCCTCACCTATATCCATCCCATGTTCGCCTTTTTCCAGCCTATTCTCTTTTGAATTTATTGATTGACGTTTCCGTGCACCTCTCAAAGTACAAAACGTCGGCAGCGCATGGGCGGCATCCTCCACTACCTTCCAATCGTACCTCTCCGCTAGATCCAGAATGCTATCCATTTCGCACGGATGCCCACCGAAATGGACGGGAACTATCGCCTTTATATCATTCTTAATGTCCCCAATCCCTTGGATTTCACAAGCATGATGCAGAAGATCCGAGGTTACACAAAAAGTATCCCGGTCAGAATCCATGAATATCGGGTCCGCCCCCAAATAGCGGACCACCTCGGCCGTCGCCGTGAAAGTCAGAGTCGGTACTAGTACTCTATCGCCCTGATTTATCCCCAAAGCTTCCAATCCTAGATGCAAAGCCGCTGTAGCCGAGTTCATTGCAAGCGCATAACGGGCACCCACGAATGCTGCAAACTCATCTTCCAGTAGCGAGCAGCGTGAAGCAGTCGTTAACCAGCCGCTCTTAATCACCTCATTGACTTCCTGAACCTCGTCATCTCCAATCTCGGGCGATGCAAATTGAACCTTTATAGACATGAGGCATCCTGGTTGTGAGAAAATCTAATTAGTCTATTTTGTTTTGTGGCGGGCGATTTTCAACCCACCTGCCCAGGTTCACTCAGCGTACCCTTTTACCGAAATCGATTTTTCTCTCTGTTTCATTCGCTTTTGCACTTTTCAGCAGCGTCCCTGATTTTCTTTTGCTATATGCTTAAATAATTTTTATAAGCAAAATTATCTTGTAAGTGATACATGTTTGATATTGCCTTTTTTATGTGTCCGAAGCACGAAAAAATCCAGAATACCTTTCAAAAAGCCGTAGCCATATCCAAAATGAAAACAAAGCAGAATGGCTGGCATAATAGGGAACAATTTGATTTGACTTTCCGCAATGCAAGACTTCAAGCACGAGCCTGCAACCAAGACAATATAGCTTGAACCCAGAGCTACCAGGAGCCAAAATGAAATGGAGGACCAACCTGCGAATAACCCAAGAAGAACCAACGTCACGAGGAACGCGCCAGGAACCAGGTGTCGACAAGATGATGGCCTTCCGTGTTTCTGGATGACTCTGACTTTCCAATAACCATATTGTGTATACTGCCGGAATAAGGAAACCAGATTACTGCGACATATGTATGAATATTTAATTTCAGGCGATTGCCAGATCTTTCCACCACTTTTTGTGAGTCTATAATTTAATTCATCATCCTGATTGCGAACCAACTCCTCATCGAAGCCCTGTATCTTGTCAAAGACCTCTCGTTTGTAGAATCCACCCCATACACTATCAATGTATCCCTCGTACTTGAGCATATGGCTTTTAGCATTTCCAACAGCGAAGGGGGTTCTAAATGCTAAAGCCACTGCTTTTCCTGTGTAGTTGTGACCAACAGCCTTCCATGGGCCGCCAACATTATCTGCATCTGTAGTCTGTATCTTATGTAGGCATGAGATGATATAGTCATTGGCTATTTCAGCGTGCGCACCTAGTATACAAATATATCTGCCGCGTGAGCTTTTTATCCCCATATTAAATGCTGATGGAGTTATCCTCTTTTCATTTATGAGAAGTTTGATTCTAATGTCTTTTTTTGCCTCATCTTTTATGATCTCTACTGTCCGATCAGTACTTTTGCCATCAATGACCAGCAGCTCAAAGGTATATGTTTCACCTGCCCCTTCTTGCCTCATAATTCTCTTAATCGTTTCTAATATGTAGCCTTCTTCATTTCTGCAAGGGACTATTACAGAGACATCGATTGACTCTGTGTGATTAACCAAAATTGAACTCCTGAGGTAATTAAATTTAAGCAAGGGTGAAAAGGTGCAGGAAAGCTTAGCACTGTTGCTATTTGAGCCCGGTCGGCGCCAGCTAGTCAGAAATAAATCATCAAAAGGTTCACACCATAAGAATGCGCCCAGTCTGCGATCAGGGGTAAAGGGGCGAACCAACCGATGGAGAAGGGTAAAGTGTGGGTTGTTGTTTCTTAAACTTCTTGATCTGTATTCCGGTCATTGCCGATTGGGTTGTAACCAATGTCGGATGCGTTACCACAAATCCGTGCTGGATTACCATAGATGACAACACCAGCAGGAACATCTCTCACGACAACGGCGCCTGCACCGACAATGGCGCCCGCTCCGACGACTATACCGGGCAGGATTGTGGCGTTCGCTCCGATAACTGCCTTGCGGCCAACCGTCACCCCCGCAAGATTCTCTTTCGTGTTGGGTTGGTTCGGATATTTAGCATTTGTTAAGACAACGTTGGGACCTAACCAGCAACCTTCTTGCAGGCGACAGTATTCAGGAATAAAGGCTTGTGAGTGGATACGGACCCAGTCTTCGATAACAGTGTGGTGCTCAATTACAGTAGCTGACCCAATGCTTACGTGGTTACCGATTATATTGTTTTCTCGAATCATTACATGGTGGCCAGTTTGGAAATAGTTGCCTATGTGGTTACCAGCATATATGACCGTATGGCTGCGAATGACAGCCAGTGCCCCTATGACTGTCTGTAACTCACCAGATCCAAAACCCTTCGGGGGCTCACCCAGGATGACGTGGTGACCAAGCTTGAAGCTATGTCCAAGACTTACATTCCTATAGATGATTTGACTCATGCTTAACTGAATTTGCTCCGTCCATGCCTAGTCGGCAGTATGTGGGTAAAAATCGCAAAGAGATTTTTTTTCCGGTTTCAGATGATTCATACATGGCGTTAATTAGCTCTAGGTATTTTCTACCTTCAAGACCATCAACGACACCGCCTTTGCCAGTACTCAGGCTTTCAACTACAGCTTGTAGAAACTGAGTATGATTCCATGCGTGAATGTCTGGATTTTTTCCCCACTTGTCAAGAACGGTCTCATCTTCGGGCAAGGAATCGACAAACTGCCAAGTTTTTAGCTGATTCATAAAAAACCCCCCTATTTCCACTGTGCCACCTTCGCCCAGGATGCTGATGGAGCCCTCCAAATCTTTGGGCCTGACAGCAGTGGTTGCCTCAATAATCCCCAGTGCTCCGTTACGGAACTGCAAAATTGCGACACCAGTATCTTCCGCTTCGATGTCCACGAGTCGGGTGGAGGTCATTGCCATGACGCTGTCAACGTCACCCAAAAGCCAGGAGAGCATGTCGATGTGATGGCTCGCTTGGTTAGTGAGAACGCCTCCGTCTTGAGCCCAAGTGCCGCGCCATGTTTTGGCATCATAGTATTTCTGATCCCGTCGCCACCTCACTCTAACCGTACCCATAACCATTTTGCCGAAACGACCTTTAGTAATAGCGTCCTTCAGTCTTATAACGGGCAAATTGTACCGATTCTGTTGAACCACAAATAGCTTAAGTCCCCTTTTATCACACTCAGCGATCACAGTATCTGCATCCTCAATCCTTAATGCAAGCGGTTTCTCCACAACGAAGTGTCGTCCATAATCTGCAAGTTCAAGAATGAGCTTGGCATGAGTACCAGAGGGAGTCAAAATACTAATAACATCAAAATCTGCCTTTTCCGCCATTTCGTGCGGATTGCTGAAAAAAGGTAAGTCATAAGTTTTGCCTGTAGTTTCTGCAACTTGCTGATTGACGTCACAAACTGCGGCGATTTCTGCAGTTTCTATTCTTTGCAGAGAAATGATGTGCTTCTTCGTTATTGCACCACATCCAACCAATGCAAAACGTATTCTTGCTGTAGTCATTTTGTCCTCTCCTCGACTGGCGAAGCATATTTGACTAACTCCTCACAAACATATTGAACCTGTTGTTCCGACATTTCAGCATATAACGGCAAGCTAAGGATTTCCTTTGAATATTTCGTAGCGAACGGAAAATCATCTGGTTTATATCCCAAATAGCCATAGGCTGCAAGGTTGGGGAGAGCAATTGGATAATGGATGCCGCTGGAGATACCCTGCTGATGCAATTTCTCTTTGACTTCATCGCGGTTTCTGATCCTTATTACATAGAGATGGTACACGTGTCTTGCATCAGAAGGTTCCATTGGTAAAATCAAACCTGAGTCTTTAAGCAATTGAGAATAAAGCAAAGCTAATGTACGGCGCTTTTGAGTCCACATCTCCAGATGAGTTAACTTTACTTTCAAGATAGCTGCCTGCAGCCCATCCATTCTGCTGTTCACACCCTCGAATTCATGATCGTATTTACTGCATCTACCGTGGTTAGCTGTCATTCTCACCTTTTGCGCCAGCTTTTCATCATTAGTGACCACTGCACCGGCATCACCGCACGCTCCGAGATTCTTGCCCGGGTAAAAACTGAAGCAAGCTGCATGCCCAAATGTGCCCACTCGCTTGTCAGCAATCATAGCTCCGTGAGCCTGAGCGGCGTCTTCGATGACGAAGAGGTGGTGCCTGCGTGCTATATCCATTACGGTGGGCATATCGGCGGGGCGCCCGTACAGATGTACAGGTATAACGGCTTTTGTTTTCGGGGTGATAGCTTCTTCTAGCTTGACTGGGGCAATGTTGTAAGTCTCTGGTTCGCAATCCACGAAGACCACTCTGGCTCCTGCCATAGTTGCAGCTTCGGATGTGGCAACAAATGAATTAGCGGCAGTGACGACCTCATCTCCCGGCCCTATTCCAAGGCAACGCAAAGCTATGAAAAGAGCATCCGTACCATTTCCAACACCAATACAGTGGGCAACATTTAGGTACTGGGCAAATGCATCCTCGAATTCACGAACGAACCTGCCTCCTATGAAAGCGCTCTCAATTAGCACTTGTTCTATCGCAAAATTCACTTCTTCTCTAATTGTCTCGTATTGTGCTTTAAGATCTACAAAAGGAACGTTCATTGAGCAAAAACCTCCCACATTGAGGTAACTTATGATAATTTCAAAGGCCCGTGCGGCAGGCGATCCCGGTTTTCATGGGAAGAAGCTTTCAACCCGCCATCTTTGATTTCAACCCCACTCGGCAGGGCCACCTGTTGCTGCTGATTTCTGACAGGCCAATCTCTCTTTTTGCACCTGCATTTCTTACCGACCTCCACGATTTTGTTTTGCTATAGGCTGGTCATGTTGCTCTCCGAGCGTAGCCTCAACGAACCGGAGACCCATATATAGCCATACGCAAAAGAACCGTTGGCGAAACTGAACTGGAACTCATCCCGCCGCCACTGCATAAGCATTGCGACAACGGGCGAAACTATATTTTAACAATCCTTAACGAAAAATGGGACTAAAGACAACTCAACTGCAACCTTCGGAATATGGCCTGCCGGGAGCCTTTTTCGGGCCTGGAGCGAAGGGGTGCCATTCACCTTGCCCGCGGTTTAACCGCGCTAACAATGACAGGCGCATTTAGCGAGTTGATCCGGTGCCGGTTGATCGTACTCCCCCCCTTTGGTCGGCAAGAGCAGTGATTTTCCGCACCCACACTCCACCCCGTGGGAATTTTTCCCCGGAGCATCTTTACAGTTTTCTTGTCAACCGGCGTTATTATTTTGGTTGTCGCCAAGCTGTAGGCTTCCGACTATAGTGTTTCGCAGATGACTTGATACTAGTTTTAGGCAATTTCCTGCTCATCAAATTGTAAATCTTCCGTCCAAAAATCATCTTCGATTTTTCTTACATTCTTGATGATTTCCGCGCATGTTTTATCTGTCACCTTGGCAAAACCAGCATCAAGCTGTTCGAGCAGGTTTTTCATTGTGAAATCGGAATTTCTGGCTATATGATTCTTTACAACTCCCCAGCAAGTTTCTATCGGCTGTAACTCCGGGTGGTAGGGTGGGGTTCTGATGACTTCATGGCCGTAGGATCGGGCAACTTCATCGATTGCATATGTTGGCTGAGGTGCCAATTTCTTCAAGATTTCAACCAACTCTGGTTTCAAGCAATCCTGGCGGCAATATATTCTATTTTGTTCCAGCCATTCCGTAATCTTCTTCTTGGAACAAAGAGGTGTCGGAGGGGAGTGTTCTGAGAGGGTGTTGTGGTACGGGGCATTATCCATAATTATCAGACTGTTTGCGGGTATGTTTGCAAGGAGCATCTCTACAAACCATTTTTTGAACAAATCCCAGTTCATTTGCCCATGATAATCCCCGGTCTTCTTTGTACTCTTGAACACAAGCTTCGCACCCGGAACCCAACCAGATTTGGTGATCGCATTGATGATAATCAGGCGCTCTCCTTTGCCTGTTGGCTTCTGAACCCAAGGCCCGTCTTCCCCTGAATACCAAATAAAATCATTACTATGGTTCTTGTTAACGTAGGATTCGTCAAGATAGACTTCGGGCCGTATTGTCTCCCCGTCAGACACACGATTATCTCTTTTCTTTCGCAAATAACGCTGTCTGGCGGCAATTACATGGTCCTTTTCTTTCAAATGCTGTGAACGCGTTCCTTTACCGAATTCGAATCCCCATCGATTGAGCGTTCTTGCCAATGTAGCAATATGAAATGGTTCTTCTTCCGTGGATCGCTCTTTCAGAAAATCCGCAATATCAGAAAGAGTTATGTACTGTCCCTGTTGATTTGCCGATCGAATATAGCTCCTAACGGCTTCCTGATGCGTTGTGCTAACGGCATGTTCCGGACGACCGCGCGTCTTTGCAGGCCCATCCAGTAAGTCCGGATCACGGTTGTAATCCGCCATGATTCTCTTCACTGTCGCAACACCGATGCCAAGCGCATCAGCAGTGCGCTTCACACTCGGCTCCATCGGTTTCAATTTCTTTGCATCAAAATACTTCTTTACTAAAACAACAGTTTTTTTGGTCTCCGGCGATAATGGTCGGCCACGGGTCGAAATCATGCTATCCACCCCAAAATTCAATTTGATTTTAGTTGAATTTTAGGAGAATATGATACAAATTTAACCCATCTGTCAAGTATCAACTCATCTGCGAAGATCTATAGTAGCATTGCCGGTGTTTAGAGCTAATGACTGCTGGAATGGTTTCTGGAATGCCACGAAAAAAAACCGTCTTTCCGCCTAGCTGCTTAGGATCTATAGACATCATGATTTACACCCGAAAGCGAGCAGAATGGGACAATGACTATCTGTTGGACCAGCTGAGGATCAGAGACTAGAGATTTCATGCCCCCCCAAGCACGGAATTATCGCGGCGCGCGGCGGGAGCCTAAAAGGGCCCTATAAATATTGAGGAGCTTTTCCTCCTCGTGCTCCCAGTTATATTTCTCTTTGATTGCAGCAATTCCCCTCTCCGCATAGGCAATGCCCAGTGAACGATCTCGGTCCAGAATTTGAATAGCTTCTGCTACTTGCTCCAAGTCGTTGGGGTCTGAAATGACAATACCACAACGTTCTTTGGTTATGACGTAGCCCAACAATCCAATATCTGAGGTGATGACTACAACCCCAGCAGTCATGTATGTATAGTTCTTTCGTGAGGACCCGATACCAATCAATCTCAGCCTAGCTTTATCCATATATAGACTGAGACCGAGATGACAAGAGTAGAGAAATTCAACCATTGAAGCATAGTCCATTGGATCGTGAACTGCAATACAGGTAAGACCTGAACTGGCAATCTCCGACATGAGTCGCTTTCGCAGAGTTTCATTTTCAAAAGGACCGATGAGGTGCAATTCGAAATCTACTTTTTTCGTCTTCAATAGCCTGGCCAAGTGAATAAAATTATCGGCACCCTTTTGCCGGTTAATGGCTCCCGCATAGACGATTCTTAGTTTCCCATTGATAAACTTGTCGGATAGGTCTCCTGGAAAGGTCGAATTCCGCGTGGGCACATTAAAAAGACACTCAACAAACCGACAATATCTCCTGTAGCGATGCGACAGATACTCATCAGGTGTACTCACGACAAACATAGCATCTACAAAAAGGCTGACTGTCAAATTTTCAAAAAGCTCGATCAAAAACTTTGCCGGCTTTCTCATCCATCCTTTAAAGTGCTGCTCAGAAATATCAACGGAATAACGTTCGTAAGCATCATATATGACAAGCTTGCCCATTAACTTTAAGAAAGGACTTAGCGGCAGCTGTCCAAGGTGAGTTATCTGCATTGCCCTTCCGGGCCATAAGAAAGAACTCTTCAGCACGTGCAAGTAGTACAGTGGAAGGTTGATGAAAGTCCTGATTCCCCATCCAATGCGTCTCCGAAAAATAACGGAGACTCCTAGACCGGCCCTACGAAGCGTTTCTATTTCCATGCGTATCCTGGGCGCCAGGCCTTCGTTTGTCGACAGGATAGTGACGTCATTGAATTCATCAACTTGCATCGGGAGGAACCTCATCTTTGGGATAGCCATTCGTGCACACCTCAACGATCCTCCTGGAAGCCTTGCCGTCTCCATACGGATTCTTCCAATCGTTCTTGGATGACAAGCCTGCAAGGACGTTTTCGAATGTCTTGATTATGTCATCCTTTTTCGTTCCCGCAAGGCTGTTGGCTCCAACCTTAACTGTCTCTTGTCGTTCGGTCGTCTTTCTGAGGGTGATACAGGGTATTTTGAGAATACATGATTCTTCTTGAACCCCACCGCTGTCTGTCATGCTGAACTTAGCCTGATCCAAGAATGCAAGAAATTCGAAGTACCCTAGCGGTTGGATCATTCGTAGTCGTCTTATGTTCTTTATTCTCGAATTCAGATTCATCTCATGAAACCTTTTTCTGGTCCTTGGATGAACTGGAAAAACAATCTGCAGGTTAGAAAGCTCGGATATTTGCTGAATGGCTGCAAGTAAATCAGTTAAGACAGCTTCGTTGTCAACATTCTCTTCGCGGTGAAGGGTTAGGAGAATGAACTCGCTATCCCGGGTTACCTCCTGTAGTAGTTCAAGGTTTCTTCGTTTGGCGATAGCTGCATATTCCAAAGTAGCATCTACAATTGTATTTCCCACTACGTATATCTTCCCCCTCACTCCATCCTCCATAAGGAAAGACTTGGCTTGATGTGTTGGAGCAAAGAGGTATTCGGATATATGGTCTATGATTATACGGTTATGTTCTTCGGGCATTCTCCAGTCAAAGCTCCTTAGCCCTGCTTCAACATGACCAACGGTGATGTGGATTTTTCTAGCAGCCAGAGCACCAGCTAGATTTGTATTTGCATCACCGCAGACCAATAATATATTGGGCTTTTCCTTCAAAAGGACTTCTTCAGTCCCAATCAGCATGTAAGCTGTTTGTTGAGCATGTGATACAGCTCCTTTTGGTCGTTTAATATGATAATCAGGTTCAGCGAGTCCAACGTCATTCATTATATCGCGGTCCATGTTTGCCGAATAATGTTGTCCAGTATGTATTACAATTTTCGGAATGCCTTTCTTGCGCAACTCATGAATGATGGGCGACATTTTGATTATTCCGGGTCTTGTTCCTATCAATACCGCTATCTTCGGAGTATTCATTTCACGCTATCCTTGACACTGAATTGTATGAATATTTCATACTACCGGGCACTTTTTCGCTGAACATCAAGTCATGCTTATTGTGCAGTCTAGGCTAAAGCCACACTGCGAGGAACCAGACACGACTGACAACAAAAAACGTACAGGGCGGTCCGAAATGCTCTATCTAACTTTTATCTCGGAGAAATAAGAGGTGATCTGGCCAGACATTTAACTACCTTAGCTGTATCGGCCAGTAGTATCATTATGGGCAAAAGGCGCAATTTGCCAGCTATTGTCACGAAAACTCCAAGATGCGGAGAAAAGGCAAGCCCTGTCGCATACGCCTCGTTCCCGACAATTTACGGTAGTGTTGTCGGGCGCGGATGTATAATACGTATACCTTGTTAGAGTTGTTCAAGAAAGTGTTCAGCAGTGAATTGAATGTTAACCAACGGTGCTAAATAATAACTTAGCATAATTCACATAATCTTTATGGCCAGCATCATAGCAAATCATTCCCTTGCTTTCGTAGAACCTCCTAGCACGCATATTGCTTCTATATACACTTAAACGATAGGCAGCCATGCCTCGCTGCAAGGCTTCCTCTTCGAAGGCATTTATCAATGCGGTACCAACTCCTTGGCCACGACAGTCATTACTTGTGGCGATGCCTACTAGAGCCATAGTGGGTTCTGGCAGTTGAGGCGCCACGTCGTCAGGAACAGACCCGCGCCGCCCGAATATGGCACGCAGGCGCTGACTGAGATTGCGGCGCAACCGACGCTCCATGAGCAGATAAGGTCTGATGGCTATACTGCATCCGGCTATTAACCATAGATCACGAATAAGGATTTTATTGTAACCAACTGGAGCCCCAATCACATATCCTAAGATTTCGTGGTTCATTTCGGCGATTAGTGCCACGCCAAAAGGACGTTCAACGAACCAGAGCAGGAATGAGCGAAGATAGTATGCACCAAGCCTTACGTTCATATAGCCTGAAAATGCGTCCTTATGAACACGAGTTACAGCGGAAACGTGATTTTCATTCATGCATCTTATAATTATTGCCAGCTTACCATGCGGACTCTTCGACGATTGGGCGATAGTCATGAGACGACCTCAAAAAGTGTTAAACGGAAATTTTGCAGGTGACCTGCGGGATGTATAATTAAATTGAGCATGCAAATCCTGTCCTGTGGGTGTGGTCAGAGATCTTTGGCTTGACCTAAAGCAAACCAACTGCTACGCATCCACTGATTGTCCAAAAATTGAGAAAGAAAGATTAGGTGAGTAAGAAGACTTAGCAAACATCGTATGGAAATCCAACTTTCTTCGCTTTTTCGGGTACATATCAATGCCCTATTGATCTCGTTAAGCAAGCGGAACTATGTAAGTCTGCTTTTGTATTCTAAAAGCCACTCGATTCGACTCGTTCCGAGGTGCATGAAATATGCAAGCAGCAAATAAAGCAAATATGATCCATGCCTCCACCTGGAGCATCCTAACCGATGTAAAGCCAGAAATTAGCATGCACATGATACCGATGTAGCTGCCTTCCGTGAAGGCTTTCACTGAAGGCTTAACATTTTTAAAAATAACACGAAGGCCTTTGTAGAGACAATAAAGAAATAGGGTGACAAAGGGAAGAAATACTATCAATCCGCCTCTGTATAATATGTAAAGATATAGCGAATGTACTTTTTCCAACGCCCATGTCTTACCACTTAAAACAACAAATCCCCCGCCATGGGTTGATCCGAGCAGCCAATTATCCAAGAACAAGTTCCAAGCTTGTGCAAAGGCTTCAGCTCTTGTTAAATAGGCTCTCACGAGCATATTCAAGTCAAATCGAATAGCGTACATGCTAGCCACACCGCTAAGGTAAAGAACTGACACCGTAAAGAGGATTATGAAAGTCGAAGAGAGTCGTCCTATTCTTCTACTCATGAAGATATTGATCACAATCTGTAAAATCGCCGCCAGTATGCAGAGAATCAGTGGTGTTCTACGAGCATCTAAAATGACACTAAAAAACATCACTATAAAAGAAATGAAGTAAATAATATTTATACGCCCACGATTTTGCACATATCGATTGTTCGATGATAATAAGAACCCTAAAAGGAAAGGCAGCGTGTACGCCGGAGATGTAGGCATTTGATATAGTACTTCGTCGACTACAGTTGCTCCAATTATTACAAAATGTTCGAGGAGATAGAGCACCGAAATTGACGCATTAGTCACCGTCAGTAACGTAAATAGATAAACAATGTTAGACTCCTCAGAGAGAAATTTCGCTAAAGGAAAAAAAGCGATAAGAAAGATGAATTGTCGCCAATGAAGCCAGGCTAAAAGAGAATAGTTCAATCCAATCACCTTTAGAAAGTCCAATGCGAATGCAATAAAGATGGCAAACACAAAAAGCACGACAGGCTTCACCCTAAGATCTTGAGAGCTAGAAAGTGATAAAAACAGCCAGAGAAAAAAGACGGCAATCAAGCTGAGAACAGCTGCCACTTCACCTAAAGTAAATCCTTCGGAGCCAGCCCCAATAAATAAAGGACTTCCTATTAGAATTCCTAGCAGTATCCTCCATGTCCACTTAGTCACAAAAGACCTTTATATAGTATTAAGGTAGAACTTATCGCACTATTGCTGAAAAGTAATAATAATCATTGCGATTATATGTTACGACGGGGTGAATTGAAAGTAAGCCTTTTGGGTTTCAGGTTGGTTCATTTACTATCATACAAAGCGTGTATTTACCTTATAATAACTCTCTCGCCACATCTCTCATAAGTATTGTTTTATATTGGCTTAAAAAGCGACAAAGTTTTTCAAAAGTGTAAAAACGATCGAAAATCTCCATACAGGCTGGGTGGGCTAATATTGTTGCAAGCCCACCACACTTTACAATTATATCGATTTGTTCTTTAACCTTTTCAAACCAATTTTCAGCAGACATGGCTCTGGTTTGAAAAGCAGTCTTTAGTAGGACATCTTCATTCAATGAACCAATCTGTCGACTACCATGATAGACGTAATCGTGATCGGGCAAGACGTTAATTGGAACGTGGACCAGTTCATCTTTAACGAAGGGTTTCAGAAAATGAGGAGAGGCAATGTCAGAGAAATATTTAATGCCAGCTGACTTTAGCAATTCAGGCGTATTTTTGTCATGTCTGTAACCATGATCACGCCAGGATAAAATAATATAGTTTAATTTATTTCTAAAAATCTTAGTTGTTTTCATAATGTCATAATACTGTAAGCATTTTGGGCCGTTTTTTGTTTTAAGAAGGATATTGCTGATGTCGTATATTAGTCTTGGCTTAAAGGCTCTATAAGTGTGGCCTCCTAGTTCGAAGTCTGAAAATGCAAGCAATAAAGATTTAATTCTTCCAAGTTCCTCCAAAATACACTTTCCCGTAAAAAATAGCGTTGCTTTTATTCCATAGGCGTTCGTGATCTTGAGATATATTTCGCTAGCACCTACTTCAGTGCACCTCAAGTAGGCTTGGTCAGCTCCCTTCATCGACATGTGATGTACATCTCCAGTCAGGCAGATCATTTGGAGTCCCTATCTCCTTGAATGACTTCATATCCCCATTTCTTGAGGTAAAGGCCAGCGATCTCGTTGACCTTACCTATATCTTCATCGTTAAGTCGCGCTATGCTCTCTTCGTTCATGTTATTGATTGGTCGCCGCTTACCATGGAACTCGAAGACTTCGATAGTTTTTGGTAGTATTTTGTTTTTAACAGGTAAAAATTGTAGCAAATAATTAATTGTGCTCTGGGTCTTTTCAGTTAGATCTTCATATCTTATTGCTACCGTATTTTGAATTCTCTTAAGCTCTGTCTCGATATAACTGTTACTAAACAGCCATTCTTGAGTGCAAAGTTCAATAGGAAAGCCTTTTGGATAATCTCTCGCAGTATAATCTCTTGATGTTAGGGAGCGCCTTCTCAAACCTTCTATAGTAGCGTAAGGATTTCTTATGATCCAGACAAACCAAGAATTATTGAAATTATTGGCAAGCCAATCTATTCTGCCCCAATTAGAAATAGATTTCTCCAAAAAGACATCTTTACTACCATCATGGAAAAAGCCCCATTCCTTTTCTAGTCTAACGCGATTTATCCTGGTCAAATCCGAACGTATATCGGGAAGGCACTGATGCATCATACGCGTCCACCCTAATTCCTCAGGAGTCCTCAACTGCCCGGTTATAGAAGCTCCCTCTGTTGATAAGCTTGAGATTTCAGGGTGGTGCCCAAGTAAATAGTTCAATAATGTTGTCCCGGAGCTGTAGCAGCCCAATATGAAAATGTAGGTTTTATCCTTCGGTGCAACTAACAATGGACTAAGGAGCATCCTAAACCAAGCAAATCGGAATGCAGGTATAAGTTTCTCACGCCAGCTTCTATTTCTGTCAATTAAGGTGCTCACCATAGTGTTTGTTAACATTGTTCCTTACCTTCTTAGCTGGAAGCCGTTGTTCATGACTGAATGGTAGAGAGATAGATATTGCTCTCTCAATTGAGACAGGGAGTGATTTTCCAATACATAATCTCGTCTTCTTCTCCTAATCGCTGCGGAATCACGTCTTGACAAATAGATATTCTCAACGATGTTCGCCAATCTTCTATAATCCCCTATCTTAAACATGTGACCGCGGCCTTGATCCAGATGTATGGGAATATCACCGACGTTGGTCGAGACAACAGGCAATCCGCATGCCAAAGCTTCAAGAATCACATTGGCAACTCCTTCTGACAAAGATGCTAGCACGAATAAATCGATGTCGGCATAGAATGCTAGTAGTTCTTCATGTCTTAGATAACCACGGAAAAAAACTTTATCGCTTAATCCTCTATCACGAACTACATTCATAAGTTCAGATTTATGATCTCCCTCTCCGGCAATATGTAAATAAACTGACGAATATTTTTTTGAGAGTATGGAGAATGCTTCAATTATGGTTTCTATGTCCTTTTGCTGAACTAAGCGGCTAGCGGTACCTATATGGTAAACTTTATCTGATTTGTTCTTTTGAGAATATGGATTCATCTGAAAGGCTTCGGTATCTATGCCTCGAGATATGACCTGAATCTTATTTGCGGGTACTCCTCGAGAGGTAAACTCTGATTTGAGGCTGTAAGAAACTGCACTGACTTTTGGCACAACACGAAGGCTAAACCTCTCCAGCAAAAGCCCCATAGCCTTGATGAAACGATTCGTCAAGCTTTTTGGTTTTTGACCAAATCCTTTCTTGATAGGTACGCCTCCAATGCAAGCAATGGCTTGGCACCCGCAGAATTTGGCCCCTATCCATATTGGCAGCATAAGATAGTGTGACCATACATTCATGAAAATATCGATTTGGTACGTACGCCCAATTTTAAATATATAGTATATTAATGCAATAAATCTTAGAATGATTCCCTTGTTCATCAAATTTGATTGTATACTAATAGGAATTACACCGTTTATGCGTAAATCGTCTTCGTTTACGACACCTGAGTAAAAAGCGTAGATGGTGGCACAATCTCCTAAAACCTGTCGCAAAAGTATGGGAAACTGCGCGGAGTATCCGAGTTGGTCAGCGGTCAACGCACGGCAGTAAACGTAACACAGTTTCATATTAGTTGCCTTCCCCTAAGTACCAGCAATTCAACCAAGTTATGAATACCATAACGTTCCAAAGGATTGTTGAGTGGTCCTTTTCGCCCTTGATGTGTTCAGTAAAGAGTCTCCGCAGCTGTTCAATATCTAATAGTTCGTCAATTGTGGGATGCTTATAAAATAACATTGCATGCAATGGTTCTTTAAGTTCATCTAATAACCAATTCCCAATGGGCACTAACCAAGCATGCTTTTTTCTCTCGATTATATCTTTTGGTAAGAGTCTTTTTGCGATGTTCTTGAAAATATATTTCCCACGAAAGCTGTTTAGTTTCAAACGCGCAGGAAGCCCGAGAACGTACTCCACTACTTTGTGGTCTAGAAGAGGGACCCTAACTTCCAATGAATGGCACATACTCATTCTATCTACTTTTGTCAAGACGTCATCAACAAGGTATGTCTTTAAATCAGCGTGAAACCATCTGTTCATTTCATCGTCAATGCTGTTGACATGATCATGTTCTGAGTACAAATGAGCGGATATGGGGAGATCATCATACTTTAATGAGGGTATAGCATGGCGGTTCAGAATAGCGTGCCTTTGGGCGGCTGAGGTAACTTCTGAAATAGACAGGAACCTTTGCGCAGGCGTCATTTGACCATAGTAGATCGCATTGTTGAGCATCCTTCCAATTCTTAATGGTAAATATCCGAAAATTGTAAATAAGTAGAACAAACTTGGGCTTAATCGATTACATAAAGCAGCACCTTTAAGTGTCCGATACTTTAGGTATCCCCCGAAGAGTTCATCGCCACCGTCCCCGGAAAGAGCTACTGTAACATGCTGTTTTGCGATCTTAGAAATATAATAGGTCGGAACTAGTGATTTGTCAGCGAACGGCTCATCGAAGTAGGGCAGTATTTTTGTTAGGAGCTCAAATTGATCTGGTTTGACCTCATACTGATGATGCTTCGTGCCTAAATAGGAAGAAACCCTTCGAGCATAGTGGCTCTCATCAAACCTGCGCTCTGCAAACTTGATCGTAAATGTATCAATAGGTCGGTTCAAGAGTTCATTCATCAAAGCAACTATGAAGCTGGAATCTATTCCACCGCTTAAAAAAGCCCCTAAGGGTACATCGGAGATGAGTCTATATTTAACAGACTGGCAGAGCAAGTGATATAATTCATCTTCAACTTCAATATCCTTTCGATTTTCTTGCGGCTTATTGGTTTCTAAGCTCCAATAGTTGTGAATACTCCTTACCCCATCCCTTATCCGAAGGTAGTGACCCGGCTGCAGTTTCTTGATTCCATCAAAGATAGAGTGGGGCCCCGGTACATAACCAAATCTGAAATATAAATCCACCGCTTTTTTGTTAATGTTCTTTTTTACGAGCCCCGATGCCAGTATTGCTTTAAGCTCAGAGCCCCATATGAAGACATGTTCATCTTGATAGAAGTACAACGGTTTGATTCCCAGTCTGTCACGATACAACAAGAGAGTGTTTTGCCTAACATCCCACAAAGCAATGCCAAACATTCCATTGATTATTTTTATAAATTCTTCACCATAGTCCTCATAAGCATGTGGAATCACCTCTGTGTCCGAATCGGACATGAACCGGTGGAGGGTCCGTAGTCCATCTCTTTTAATTTCATTATAATTGTAAAGTTCCCCATTCAAGGCGGCGTAGATTGTTTGGTCCTCATTGCATACTGGCTGTTTACCTCCTGCGACGTCGATAATAGCTAATCTTCTGACACCTATCCCGAAATTTTCATTCACATAAAATCCTACCTCGTCAGGACCTCTAGATGTTAAGGTTTCGGTCATTTTCTGGATGACGAATTTATCGACAAGGCAGTTGCTATCAAAAAACAGCACTCCACAAATACCACACATATTCCCCCCTACACTTTCTCGAAATGTTTCACCACCGGACAGCTTATTGCTAAGCCTTTGGCAGAACAGGCTAAAATCAAGCTGTAAGGAGCTTAGCACGAATTCCCATAGTACTTCCCAGATTCATCTCCGCGTCGCAAGCTCTAAGAGCGTGTCTGAAAATTGGTTAGCTTGGCGCCAGCCGACGGAGCATCAGATGCATCATGCTTATAAGAGCCATGGTTTCGCTGGTTTCAGTGTGCCTTTCGTAATCTTTGCTGAGGCGCCGGGAACGGCCAAGCCATGCGAAGGTACGCTCAACAACCCAACGACGTGGAAGAACGGTGAAACCCTTTTGGTCACTGGAGCGCTTCACGATAACAAGAAGCCAATTGCCAAAAGCTTTTACCCAGTCGATCAATCGGCCGGCATAGGCTCCATCTGCCCAAATCAGCTTGAGCCTCGGAAACCGTCTACCAATTTTCATCATAACCAATTTCGCCCCATCCCGATCTTGAATGGCTGCTACATGGACGACTACTGCAAGCAGAAGCCCCATGGTATCGACAGCGATATGGCGCTTTCGACCGTTGATTTTCTTGCCGGCATCGTAACCCCGTGGGCCGCCTGTTTCGGTAGTCTTTACGCTCTGACTGTCGATGATAGCGGCACTGGGACTCGTTTCGCGCCCCGCATCTTCTCGGACTTGGTCGCGCAAACGATCATGGATCTGTTCCCATATTCCCTGGATGCGCCACAGACGGAAATAGTGATAAACCGTTTTCCATTTGGGAAAATCATGGGGCAACATACGCCATTGACACCCAGTTCGAACTACACAAAGGATAGCATCGGTGATGTCCCGAATGCTGATTTCTCTTGGACGTCCGGGACCATTGTTTGGTTGATGTCGGGTGAAGAATGAAGCTGCTAATTCCCATTGGGCATCCGTCAGGTCAGTCTGGTAATGCTGTGTTTTCATAGTGAGCCTCCGAGGTGTGGTTAAACTGTTGACAGCCTAACCTGCCTCATTGGCTCGACTTAGTCCAGCCTAAACTGAAGGCCGAGCTCTGGAATTTTCAGACACGCTCTTAGGCATACTTCGAGATTAAACCCAAGGAAGCGAGAAACAAGTTGTTTTAGAACCAGCGTCCCCTTTTGCTCAAATTCATGCGACGTTTTCCGACCGGCTATTCGGTTACCCTACAATCTGCGGCACCAGCGGCACGGCCATCTTTTTCAGAATCGCTATAAGTCGATAGTTTGCGACGAAGATACCTATTTCCAGGAATTGGTCCGCTACATCCACCTGAATCCATTACGTGCCAAGCTCGTTGACGACCTTGCGGCCCTGGAAAGATATGCCTGGTGCGGGCATGGGGTGGTGACCGGCAAAATCAAAA
>Ga0209164_1001953_pt1 | contig 23886 bp, 22 predicted proteins | sample MTBNYHSulfiMetaG_FD_187458 | JGI IMG/M metagenome (GOLD analysis project Ga0209164, IMG submission 187458) | Enrichment culture microbial communities from rom New York Harbor, USA that are MTBE-degrading - MTBE-NYH (New York Harbor Sulfidogenic)... | ecosystem: Environmental > Aquatic > Marine >... | reverse complement strand
TTCGATCTGATCGCGCAGCAAGTGGCGCTTCTCTTTCCCCAGGGATTCCCACACCGAGTAGTAGGCGCTCTGGCATGCGGAAATCAAAAGGACGGCCACGGCCGCGGCCAGGCAGGGGAAGTTTTTTTTCGTCATCGTTTGCCTCCTTGTGCGGATCAAGTTCAATTCACCGGCCCAGTCCGGCGAGATACGTTACATAGTCGCGGCAGCGGCACAGGGCGTCGTATTCCGCCGTGACCGTGTCGGCCGTCTCCTTATCCAGTTTGGACCTGATAATTTTCAGCAGATGGGTCACGGCGTCCAACTCGAGGCGATGCTTGAGGAAATCGAACACCGTTTCGGACAGGGTGAACCCGGTCTTGTGACCCATCAGCAAGACGCGATAGGCGATCAATTCCCTGTTGGGAATCACGTGGCAGTTGAAATCGATGCGCCGCGCTCGAATGTCCGCCGTACACCCGTTTTCCGCCAACGAGCGGTCGCGCACGTCGAATACAATGGCGTTGACCGTGAAGTCGATGCTGCTCAGCAGGTTGTCCATGGTCGGTTCGAGATGGCAGGCCTCGATGATCACGAAATCTGGAAGAAGGCACAAGTCATAGGCCAGTTGCGATCCCTCAGGATGCCAGCGAAACCCTTTTAGATCGGTATGTTCGATGAGTTGATCGGCCAGAGCGTGTGGCAGGGAAAAGTCGCGCGGCAGCCCGCCGATGAAAATATCGATGTCCGGCGTGGGGGGTGCGCTGCCATGGACAAGATCGATGATGATGTTCCGGATGGCGCCGCCGGCCACCACCACCCGGGCCTCGGCGGGAAGGCGACGGCAAAGGGTAGTCAGGTTGCGGGCGATGTCCGGATTTCCGAAATATCGATCGACCGCCGAAATGATGCTTTCGTCTGTGACGGATGCCATTGAACCCGAACCCAGGCTAAGTGGTCGCAGGCATAAATACAGCGGCATTCGATGGCCGATGCATCCCGTCCCGACTGCGTTGCTCGGCGCTCAAATAGGCCCGCTATTCTCGATTCTCGCGCCTTGCGGGACGGGCGCCTCGACCCTCTCGTTGCGTCACTGTATGTTTGCCCGCGACCACTAAATTTCTATCAAAACAGTTGTAAAAATCAGCAAACCGGATTCCATGTTTAAAGTCAATGGCTATGTATGGCGGCGGTGGCGCCGCCATGACGCGGTAATGCCGGCGGTTTCGGATCCTACCCGCCCATGGCCCCGCCGGGCAGGGTGCCGCCGAGTTCTTCCAGTTGGATCAACACCTTTTCGAGCTCCCTGGACAGGTTCGAACACCACGGCACGCATTGCAGCCAGAAGGCCCGCAGGCGGGCCTGGTGCCGGGACACGGCGGGCGTGTCATGCGTTTCCAAGGCCCGCTGAAGGGGCACGAGCAGGGCCAATGCATGGGCCTCGATGCCGTGTTCGGCCTGGGGCAGCGTTGCCAGTCGAGCGACGAGGGTTTGAATGTCCGATATGGATTCGTTCATCTTCGTTCCATAATTCATTGTCCGCCATTGTGCAATGGTCGCTGGTCGTTCCGACCCTTGGCTTGCTTCGCCGAAACGGCTTTGCTATGGATGTCCGGGCGGCAATGAATCTTGGCAGCAGCATCAATGCCGGAGCCCTACCCCGTTGCCGTGAGCAGACGTTGGTTTGCCCGATCCACAATGGAATCTCATGAACCAGGAGGTGACCCGGTGAGACCGAACAAGGCGCTCGAGGCGTGGCGGCAGGGACGGCCGACCATCGGCGGATGGTTGAGTATCGGCAATGCCTATTCCGCCGAACTCATGGCCCACCTCGGTTTCGATTGGCTGTGCGCCGATATGCAGCACGGCATGATCGGCGATCACGACTTGCGACAGATGCTGCCGGCGATGTCCACCGCCGACGTCACCCCTCTGGTGCGCGTGCCCTGGAACGACCCGGCCACGATCATGAAGACCCTGGACGCCGGCGCCTATGGCGTCATCGTGCCGATGATCAACAACCGGCAAGAGGCGTTGAAAGCGGTCTCGGCCTGCCGCTACCCGCCCGAGGGGCAGCGCTCGTTCGGCCCCATTCGCGCGGCGCTGTACGGCGGCGAGGGCTATGCCGCGGAAGCGAATCGACAGGTGGCCTGCATCGGCATGATCGAAACCCGGCAGGGACTCGACAACCTGGAGGAGATCGTGACGACGCCCGGCCTGGATGGTATCTACATCGGCCCGGCCGACCTGGCGTTGGCGATAGGTCTGGCGCCGGTGGGGGACAACGACGATCCTGCCCACGTGGCGACCGTCGACCGCATCTTCAAAGCCTGCCGCGCGCATGGCCTGGCCGTGGGGATTCATACCTGGAGTGCGGCATTCACCCGACGATACCTCGAACAGGGATTTCAGTTCGTCACGTTGGGAACGGACAGCGGATTCATGGCGAAAAAGGCATCGGCCGACCTTCGCGAGGCAAGGAGCAAGCTGAAAACGATCGCATAGGATCGCTATTGCGGACGAATCATCAAACGAAAGGAAATTTCATGTCCAGAAGAAAATCGGCGTATTGTGCGATGGTATCACTGCTGCTGGCAGTGACGGTTTTTGCCTGCCAGGGCGGCATGGACGGCGTGCTCGGCCAGGTCGCAAGGGAGCTGCAAGCCAACCAGGGCACGGGCCAGAGCGATATCGTCGCCGGTCTCAAGGAAGCGCTCCGGGTGGGAACGGAAAACGCGGTGGATGTCACCTCCAAGCTCAACGGCTATTACAGCAACCCGGAAATCAAGATCCCCCTGCCGGAAAACGTCCGCAAGGTCGAAAACGTGCTGCGCATGGCGGGGATGGGTCAGCAGGTCACCTCTTTTGAACAGAGCATGAACCGTGCGGCCGAGCGCGCCGCGCCGGAGGCCAAGGCGCTTTTCGTGGGCGCCATCAAGCAGATGACCTTCGCCGATGCCAAGAAGATCCTCAACGGCAGAGAGAACGAGGCGACCCTTTTCTTCAAGGGCAAAACCTACGATGCACTGGGCCGGCGCTTCCAACCGCTGGTGCACAACGCCATGGCGGAAGTCGGCGTGACGCGCTACTACCAGACCCTGGAAGACAAGATTCGCGTCCTGCCGGTCAAGGGACTGATGGATTTCAACCTGGATCAATACGTGACCGACAAGGCCTTGGACGGCCTTTTCGTCATGCTGGCACGGGAGGAAGCCAAGATCCGGACCGATCCGGCGGCCCGGGTGACCGATATCCTAAAGAAGGTGTTCGGATCCCAGCAATAGGCCGGTTGTTCTGGAACTCCAATTTCTCGTATCTCCGAGCATGCCCTCATCGACAATGAAGGCGATGATGTCGTCAATGCCCTGGGCGCGCTTCATATTGCTGAAGATGAAGGGTTTGTCTCCGCGCATCGTCCTTGCGTCGTGCGCCATGACATCCAGCGAGGCGCCGACCATGGGGGCCAGATCGATCTTGTTGATCACCAGCAGGTCGGAGCGGGTGATCCCGGGACCGCCCTTGCGCGGGATCTTGTCGCCGGCCGACACATCGATCACATAGATGAACAGGTCGGCCAGTTCGGGGCTGAAGGTGGCGCTCAAGTTGTCGCCGCCGCTCTCCACGAAAACACAATCCAGGTTGGGAAAACGCCGGCACAGATCCTCCACGGCCGCCAGGTTCATGGAGGCATCTTCCCGTATGGCCGTATGTGGGCATCCGCCGGTCTCCACGCCCACGATGCGGTCCGGTTCGAGCGCCTGGTGGTGGATGAGAAACTCGGCATCCTCGCGGGTGTAGATGTCGTTGGTGACCACGGCGATGTCGAACCGGTCGCGCATTCGCTTGCACAGGCGCTCCAGGAGGGCGGTCTTGCCCGATCCCACCGGGCCGCCGATACCCACCCGGAGCGGTGAAGATTGGGTTGTCAGGAGAGTGGCCTTGTTGGGCGTGTCGTGCATGGTATCCTCCGAAATTGGATGTTGTATCAGGATCTGAAAAGCCTCGTATATTGCGTCTCATGACGGCTGCTGGAGATGGCCAGGGCCGGATTGGATGCGCCGATGGCGTGCTCCCCGAGTCGCAGGCCCCCTTCGACGGCATCCGCGATGGGGCCATCGAGTTCGGCCAGGACTTGATGCCCCTGGGTCTGCCCCAAAGGAATCAATTTGATGCCCGCGATCACCTGGTTTTCCAGCCAGGACCAGGCGTAACCCGAAGCAGCTTCCGGCAGGGGAATGTGCCAGCGGGCGGCCGCCAGGGCGAACCCGGCCAGTTGACAGGACGAGACCAGGCGCCGCTCGTTTGCCGAAAGCGGCACCCGAAGCGATTCGAGCAGGGTGGCCAGCGCCCTGCCGCGGTTTTTCTCTTCCATGCGCAACTCATGGCTCTCCCGCAGGGCGAGCAGCCGGTGGCACCACCCGGCCAACGCCTCCTCCCGCCGGTCCCGGCAGGCCGCGTACATGCGGCGCAATACCGGGATGTCCACACGCGCCAGATTGTGGCGGACCAGATCGTCGAGCCACTGCTTCAAGTCTGAACGGTCCGCTATCCAACCATTGGACACCGCCCATTCCAAACCCTGGGAGTAAGCAAAGGCGCCGGTGGGCAGCGAAGGGCTCGCCAGGTGCAACAGCCGCAGCAAGTGGTGACGACTTTCAGCCATGGTGATGTCCGTGGCCGGCGTATGCGCCCGTTTCAGGCTCAAAGCCCGCCTGTTCAACCCGGACCGCCAGGCCCAGGCCCTCGATCATCTCGTCGAGGATCGGGTCACGAAGAAACCGGATCCGGTGGCCGATGATTTCGACCGGCGTGTGCCGATTGCCCAGATGGTAGCAGGCACGGGCCATGAGCAGGGTGTCGGGACACTCGACGGTGGAGAGCGCTTCTTCGGCGGCCACCACCTGGACGACATACCCGTCGTCCGACGCCAGCAGATCGTTGCCGCGTAAGATCGTTCCACGCTCCAGAAAAAGTCCGGCGGCCGCGCCATTGTCCAGAACGACCCGCAGGCGGCTCCTGGTGCGCGCTTCCCAGGGAAGGGTAAGGGTCGTTGCCGGCGGCCGCGGCGATGCCAGTTTGTCCGTTAACCGTATCATGCGGTCCATCCTTTCGATTAAAACAGGAAGTAGCGCTGGGCCATGGGTAAAATTTCGGCCGGATCGCAGGTCAGCAATCGGCCGTCCGCCCGCACCGTGTAGGTTTGGGGATCGACTTCGATCGCGGGCATGTAATCGTTCAGGATCATATCCTTTTTGCCGATGCATCGGCAGTTCCTTGCCACGCCGATGTTCGACCGCAGGCCGAGTTGCTCCCCGATGCCGGCGTCCGCAGCCGCCTGGGAGACGAATGTCAACCGGGTGGCCGGGCACGCTCCACCGAAGGCGGCGAACATGGGGCGATAGTGCACCGGCTGGGGAGATGGAATAGATGCATTGGGGTCCCCCATGGGGGCCGCCGCGATCATGCCGCCCTTGATCACCAGGCTCGGCTTGACGCCGAAGCATGCCGGTTTCCAGAGCACCAGGTCGGCCAGCTTGCCCACCTCCACCGAACCCACCTCGTGGGCGATACCGTGGGCGATGGCCGGGTTGATGGTATATTTGGCGATATAGCGCCTGGCCCGCAGGTTGTCTTGCGCCGCTTTGTCCTCGGCCAGACGGCCACGCTGCGTCTTCATCTTGTGGGCGGTCTGCCAGGTGCGGATGATCACCTCACCCACGCGCCCCATGGCCTGGGAATCGGAGGCGATCATGGAAAAGGCGCCCAGGTCGTGCAGGATATCTTCGGCGGCGATGGTTTCACGCCGGATGCGCGATTCGGCGAAAGCCACATCTTCGGCGATGTTGGGGTCCAGGTGGTGACAGACCATGAGCATGTCGAGATGCTCGTCCACCGTGTTGACCGTATAGGGGCGCGTGGGGTTGGTGGACGACGGCAGCACATTGGGCAAACCGCAGGCCCGGATGATGTCCGGCGCATGGCCGCCACCGGCGCCTTCGGTGTGATAGGTGTGGATGGTGCGGCCCTTGAAGGCCGCCATGGTATGCTCGACAAATCCGGATTCGTTAAGGGTGTCTGTATGGATGGCTACCTGCACATCCATGGCTTCGGCCACCGCCAGGCAGGTATCGATGGCTGCGGGGGTCGTTCCCCAGTCCTCGTGCAGCTTGAGTCCCATGGCGCCGGCGCGGACCTGTTCTTCCAGAGCCGCCGGCCGGCTGGCGTTGCCCTTGCCGAGAAAGCCGAGGTTCATGGGGAAGGCGTCGGCGGCCTGGAGCATGCGTTGGATGTTCCAGATGCCGGGCGTGCAGGTGGTCGCGTTGGTGCCGGTGGCCGGACCGGTGCCGCCGCCCAGCATGGTGGTGATGCCGCCGGATAGGGCCTCTTCGATCTGCTGGGGACAGATGAAATGGATATGGGCGTCGATGCCGCCGGCGGTAACGATACATTTTTCGCCGGCAATGGCTTCGGTACCCGGCCCGATGACGATATCCACATCCGGCTGCACGTCCGGGTTGCCGGCCTTGCCGATTCCGCTGATGCGGCCGTTCTTGATGCCGATATCGGCCTTGACGATGCCCCAATGGTCCAGGATCAGGGCGTTGGTGATGACCGTGTCCACGGTCTCGGCGCAGGTGCACTGGCTCTGTCCCATGCCGTCACGGATCACCTTGCCGCCGCCGAACTTGACCTCCTCGCCGTAGCAGGTGCGGTCCGCCTCGACCTCGATCCACAGATCGGTATCGGCCAGGCGCACCCGGTCGCCCTTCGTGGGGCCGAACATTTCCGCATAGGCTTTACGGCCGATGGTTCTCATGGGGCCACCTCCTTATCTTCCAGGTCCCCCATGATGCGGCCGTTGAAGCCGAAAACCCGCCGCAGACCGGCGTAGGCCACCAGGGTCACCTCCCGTTCTTGACCCGGCTCGAAGCGCACCGCCGTTCCGGACGGTATGTCGAGCCGGAAACCGACGGCCTGCCGGCGCTCGAACGACAGGGCCGGATTGGTCTCATAAAAATGGTAGTGGGAGCCGACCTGGATCGGGCGGTCGCCCGTGTTGACCACCGTCAACCGCACGGTCGGACGCCCCTCGTTGATGGTGATCTCTCCTTCCTGGGTGATGATTTCTCCGGGAATCATGATCCCTTCTCCTTATATGATGGGCTGGTGCACCGTGACCAGCTTGGTGCCGTCTGGAAACGTGGCTTCCACCTGGACTTCTTCGATCATTTCGGGGACGCCGGCCATCACGTCGCCCCGGCCCAGCAGGGTGCGGCCCAGCGCCATCAACTCGGCCACGCTCCTGCCGTCCCGGGCGCCCTCCATGATTTCGGCGCTGATAAAGGCCACCGCCTCCGGATAGTTCAGCTTCAGGCCGCGTCGTTTACGCCTTTCGGCCAGCAGGGCGGCGGTGAACAGCAACAGTTTGTCCTTTTCCCGGGGGGTCAGTTGCATGGTGTTCCTTTCTCGTGTTTCAACAGGTTGCATGAAAAAACCGCGGGGCCCGACGCCGGGGCGGATCGGCGAACGGCCCCCTGCATTCAAGTCGCCCATATCCTCGGCGCACAAGCCGGTCTTCCAGACAGATGGGGCCTGAGCCAGGTCCAAAGCCCCTCGAAGAGGGATTTGGCTGCGGCCGAAGCGTTCCCGAGGCAGCGTGCCACCAGCACGTCGTCCATCACGGTCAGACCGGCGAGCGTTTCCGGTCTGCCCTCCAGAATGCGACGCAACGGCGCCGCCATATCCGGCCGGCATCCGACGGCGACAAAGGTGCCTGTCACCGAACAGCCGCGCATTCCGGTGGGCCGGTTCAGGTCCTCGTCTCCGGCGATACGCAGACGATCCATGAAGATCGGCCGGTCCTGCCTGCGGATCTCGAGCGTCGTTCTCAGCAGGCCTTCCCTGAAAGGGTGTCCGCAGGCCGGCAGCCCGATACATAGAATCTCCCAACCGATGAATCCCGCATCGGCGGCCAGGTGGACCCGCGTGGCGAGATCGGCACAGGCCCCCGGGAAGACGATGGTTTCCTGGGGCAACCACTCCAGCGTGCCGTTGGCGCGCACTTCCAAAACGACTTGCTGGGACGCCGTCGCACCGTTGCTGCGATAGAACTTGGCGGCCCCTGGCGTGGTGATCAGGGCCGCGGCATCGCTTTCCACTTCGGCATGGAGTTCCAGCCGGTCTCCCCCCACGACTCCGCCGGGCGGGTGCAGGATGCAGGCATGGCACACCGAGGCGTCCTCGGGATACAGCGGTCGCTGCAACCTCAGCGGCCCGACATGCCGGTTCCGGTGCGGCACGGTGGCGTGCGCGCGACGGCCGAAACATAGGTCCAGGCGGGCGAACCAGCCATCGGAAGGATCGTTGTGCGGGAGAACCGCTTGCATGGCATTGCTTCCTTCTTCGCCGAAGGTCAAACCGTCAGGTATTGTCGTATCATTCGTTCGTCCAGCCGCGTGATTTCTTCGCCGGCCACCACCCGTCCGCGATCAAGGATCGTGAAGCCATCGGCCACGGCCCTCGTGAAATGAAGCTTCTGCTCCACCAGAAGCACCGTGATGCCCATTTCGGTACACAATCGTCGGATGATGGCGCCGATCTCCTGCACGATGTTGGGCTGGATGCCTTCCGTGGGTTCGTCGAGGATGAGGAGGTTCGGCTGCAGGACCAAGGCCCGCCCGATGGCCAACTGTTGCTGCTGGCCACCGGAAAGGTCTCCGCCGGGCCGGCCGCGCATATCCCCCAGAACGGGGAAGAGATCGAACACCAGGTCGGGGATTTTCTTCAGTTTTTCTCGGCCGGTGCACAGGCCGATGTTCAAGTTCTCCTCCACGGTGAGCAGCGGGAAGATCTGCCGGCCCTGGGGAACATAGCCGACGCCCATCCGGGCCCGGCGATCCGCTGCGGTCCGGGTGATGTCGCGCCCCGACAGCAGGATGCGGCCGGATGAGGTCGGCAACAGCCCCATGATGCAATTGAGCAGGGTGGTCTTGCCCACGCCGTTTCTGCCCATCAGGCAGGTGCAGCGTCCCTGGGGCACCGTCAGGTCGACATCCCACAAGGTGTGGCTTTCGCCGTAGTGCTGGTTCAATTTTTCAACGCGGAGCATTTTTCTTCTCCCAGGTAGACTTGGATGACGTCCCGGTTGTTCTGGATTTCCTCCATGCGGCCTTCGGCCAGCACGCTGCCCTGGTGCAGAACGGTCACCTTCTCGGCGATGGAACGAACGAACGCCATGTCGTGTTCCACCACCAGCACGCTGCGCGGGCCGGCTAGGGAAGTGAGCAATTCGGCGGTGCGTTCGGCCTCCTGCTGGGTCATGCCGGCCACCGGTTCGTCCACGAGCAGCAACCTGGGGTTCTGCATGAGCAGCATGCCGATCTCCAGCCACTGCTTCTGCCCGTGGGACAGCGATCCCGCCCTGGCGTCGAACTTTTTCCTCAACCCGATGGTGGTCAGGACCGCGTCGATCTTGTCGCGTTGGGCCGAGTCCAGCCTGGCGGTCAGGGTCGACCAGACCTGCCTGCCGCCGGCCATGGCCAACTCGAGATTGTCGTGAACGGTGAGGTTTTCGAACACGCTGGGTTTTTGAAACTTGCGGCCGATGCCGGCCATGGCGATCTCGGGTTCGCTCATCTTGAGAAGGTTGATCTGCTGTCCGAACCAGGCCGAACCGGCGTCGGGCTTGGTCTTGCCGGTGATGATGTCCATGATGGTGGTCTTTCCGGCGCCGTTGGGACCGATGATGCAGCGCAGTTCGCCGTCTTTGATATACAGGTTCAGATGGTCCACGGCCCTGAAACCCCCGAAGCTGACCGTGATGCCTTCGAGGTAGAGGATCACGCCGTGGGTGACATCCAGGTCCGGCGGCGTTTCCGGGACGAGGAAGTCAAACACCCGGTCCCTGGGCCAGAAGGCGCGGATTTTTTCGAGTGGGGTCATGGTTCGGTTCGCTCTCTTCTGAAAAATGGACGTTGCAGCAGCCCGGCGATACCCTGGGGCAGGAAGAGGGTCACCAGAATGAACAGTGCCCCCAGGCCGAAGAGCCAGGCATCGGGGAAGGCCGCCGTGAGATAACTCTTGGCGTAATTGATGATCAAGGCGCCGAGTACGGCGCCGTAAAGGGTCGCCCGGCCGCCGACCGCGACCCAGATCACGATTTCGATCGAGGCCAGGGGTGCAAATTCGGTGGGGTTGATGATTCCTACCTGGGGGACGTAGAGCGCGCCGGCGATGCCGGCCAGTACGGCCGAAAAGGTGAAAACCCACAGCTTGGCATTTTCCACGCGGTAGCCGATGAAGCGGGCGCGGTCCTCCTGGTCCCGGATGGCGGTGCACAGTTTTCCCAGCCGCGAGGCGAAGATGAATCGGCAGCTCAGGTAGCCGGCCGCCAGGGCGACCGCCGATGCGACGAACAGCGCGGCCCGGGTCCGGTCGGACTGGAGCGAAAACCCCAGGATCTCTTTGAAGTCGGTGAGTCCGTTGTTGCCGCCGAATCCCATTTCGTTGCGGAAAAAGGCCAGCATGAGGGCGTAGGTCAGGGCCTGGGTCATGATCGAGAGGTAGACGCCGGTCACGCGCGAACGGAACGCGAACCAGCCGAAGACCAGGGCCAGGAGACCGGGCGCCAGCACGACCATGAGCATCGTGAATCCGAATCCGTCGAAGCCGTACCAGAACCAGGGCAGGGTCTTCCAGTTGAGAAATACCATGAAATCGGGCAACAGCGGGTCTCCGTAGACGCCGCGGGTCCCGATCTGGCGCATCAGGTACATGCCCATGGCATATCCGCCCAGGGCAAAGAAGACGCCATGGCCCAGACTGAGGATGCCGAGATAACCCCACACCATGTCCACGGCCAGGGCCAGCAGGGCGAAACAAAGGTATTTGCCCAGCAGGGTCATGGTGTAGGTGGAGACATGCAGCGGATGGGCCTCGCCCAGGGCCAGGTTGAACAGCGGCACCAGAACGGCCGCGGTGGCCAGGAAACCGAGAAGCAGGGCTCCGAACAGATCTTTGTGAACGAGTGTCGTAGTATTCATCATGGGCATCATCCGGCGGCGGCGCGGCCCTTCTGGGGGAAAAGTCCCTGGGGCCGCTTCTGGATAAAGAGAATGATAAAGAAAAGAATCAGGATCTTGGCCATCACGGCGCCGGTCCAGGGTTCGAGAAACTTGTTGGTCACCCCCAGCGACAATCCGCCCAGCAGGGTGCCCCAAAGATTGCCGACACCACCGAAGACGACCACCATGAAGGAGTCGACAATGTAGGCCTGTCCCAGGTTGGGCCCCACATTGGTGAGCTGCGAGAGGGCCACCCCGGCAATGCCGGCGATCCCCGATCCCAGCCCGAAGGTCAGGGCATCCACGCGGGCCGCCCGCACACCCATGGCACGGGCCATGGCGCGGTTCTGCGACACCGCGCGGACCTGCAGGCCGATGGCGCTTTTCTTCAGCAAAAGGGCGAGTCCGGCGAAGACCATCAGTGAGAAGGCGAGGATAACGACCCGGTTGGTGGTCAAGGCCAGGGCCGCATTGAGCTGGATGGCCCCGCTCAACCACTCCGGTGTGGACACACTGCGGTTCAGGGGAGAGAAGATCGAGCGCACCGCCTGCTGCAGCATCAGGCTGATGCCGAAAGTGGCCAGCAGGGTTTCCAAGGGGCGTCCGTAAAGAAACCGGATGACGCCGCGTTCGATGGCGATGCCGATCAGGCCTGAAACCGCGAAGGCGGTGGGAATCGATAGCAGCAGTGCGATGCCGATATGGCCGGGAATCAATTGTTGCAGCATGTAGGCCGTATATGCCCCGAGCATGATCATTTCGCCGTGGGCCATGTTGATCACGCCGATCACACCGAACGTGATGGCCAGCCCGATGGCGGCCAGCACCAGGACCGATCCCATGCTGAGGCCGAAAAAGATCGTTTCGAACAGCTCGAAGAGCACCAGGCGCGCTTCGATGCCGTCCAGGATACCTTTGGCCGTCTTGAGGATGGCCGCGTCGGTTTCGTCGGCGATCAGGCGCGTGATCGTATTGCGTGCCGCAGGGTGCAGGTGGCCCGAGAGTTGACGCAGGGCGGCCAGTCGTTCTTCCTTGTCGTGCCCGGCGCCGGCGCGCAATACGGTGATGGCGACGGCGCTTCGCAAGGCCGATCGGACCTTCGAATCGGTTTCCGATGCGAGCAGGCCGCTCAACACCGGGCGGTTTTCGGGCGTAAGGGTGTCGAGCATATTTTGGACGGCTTTCAGCCGGACAGCCGGATCGGGGTGGGACAGGCGCATCCGCGCCAGCGCGGACCGAAGTTGCCCCCTGAGATGATTGTTGATGGAGATTTTATTGAGGGTGCGTTTCTTGACGATGCCCAGATCTTCGCCCGTTAATGCCGATCGGATGGCGTAACTCCTGTTTTCGGATTGCGCGGTCACCAGTTGGTCGTGCGTTGGGCTGAAATAGAGATCGCCGGCCAGAAGCGCTTCCAGAATGGCCCCGGAACGCTCGTCCCCGCTGGCGGAAAGCTTTTCGATCGCCTCTGATTTACCGGCGAAATTCTCCTCGACCATGAGGGCGATGCCCTGGTCGAAGAGGACGCCATCGGGCCTTCCCGCCCAGCCGGGATCGAAGATGCCACAGCACAGCACAGCGGCGATGGCAAGGTTGCAGACGGTCCAGTACTTCAGATTTAACAGAAGCTTCATGAGGGTCAGCATGGGACGCCTTCTTCGTGTTGCCGTGATTGGGGTGGCAAGGGTCGGCAACCGACCCGCTCGATTCGGTTGCCGACCCTTGACGACGGTTATTGCTGTCCGGCGCAATTTCCGGTCTTGATATTGTAGTTGCCGCATGAAAGCGGGGCCCGCCAGTCGGAGATGATATCCTTGGAGCCCGGCAGGTAGTCGGACCAGGCGTCGCCGACGACCAGGCCCTTGGTTTGCCACACCACCTCGAACTGGCCGTCGTCCTGGATCTCGCCGATAAGGACCGGCTTGGTGATGTGATGATTGGGCATCATGGCGGAATAGCCGCCGGTCAGATTGGGAACCGTTATACCGATGATGGCCGCCTGCACGGCCGCCGGATCGGTGGTGCCGGCTTTTTCGACGGCTTTGACCCACATGTTGAACCCGATGAAATGGGCCTCCATTGGATCGTTGGTGACTCTTTTGTCGTTTTTGATGAACTTGTGCCAGCTCGCGATGAATTCGTCGTTGATCTCCGTATCCACGCTCATGAAATAGTTCCAGGCCGCCAGGTGTCCCACCAGGGGCTTGGTATCGATGCCCGAGAGTTCTTCTTCCCCCACCGAGAAGGCGACCACGGGGATCGATTCGGCTGAAACGCCCTTGTTGCCGAGTTCCTTGTAGAACGGCACGTTGGCATCGCCGTTGATGGTGGAAACCACAGCGGTCTTCCGGCCGGCGCTCCCGAATTTTTTGATATCCGAAACGATCGATTGCCAGTCGGAGTGTCCGAACGGCGTGTAATTGATCATGATGTCCTTGTCGGACACCCCTTTGGATTTGAGGTAGGCTTCCAGAATCTTGTTGGTGGTCCGGGGATAGACATAATCGGTACCGGCCAGCACCCAGCGTTTCACCCCGACGCTTTTCATGAGATAGTCCACGGCGGGAATCGCCTGTTGGTTGGGGGCGGCCCCGGTGTAAAACACATTTCTGGAGGACTCCTCACCTTCGTATTGGACGGGGTAGAATAGAAGGCTGTCGAGTTCCTCGAAGACGGGCAGCACGGATTTCCTGGAAACCGAGGTCCAGCAGCCGAAAACAGCGGCGACCTTCTGCTTTTCGATCAGCTCACGGGCCTTCTCGGCGAACAACGGCCAATTGGAGGCCGGATCCACGACCACCGCTTCGAGCGGTTTACCCAGCAGGCCGCCCTTTTTGTTCTGCGACTCGATCAGCATGAGCATCGTGTCCTTGAGCGTGGTTTCGCTGATCGCCATGGTGCCTGACAATGAATGCAGCACCCCGACCTTGATGGTGTCCTTGGCGAGGACCGGCCCGCCTGACAAGAAGAGGATGATGGGGATCAGCGGAATCGCGAGGAGGTTGACGTGTCGTTTCATTTTTGCTCCTTTTCAATGGTTCGGTTGATGGGGGGGGTGATCGCAAAGATTGAACAACCTATTTTGAGCAATCTGAAAAGGGGTACATGGCATTTTGCATGCCAGGGCAAGAGGATAAGACGTATTTACCTATCAACCTGCAGTAAATATAAGGAAATAAGCTTGGTGGGATAGCAAAACTAATTTTTCGGAAACAGGAGGATCTAAAATATAAGTAACAAAAATGTATAGTAAATAATTTAATAAAACAAAAATGTATTTTAACGGCAGTTGCCCGAAGATTCGGACGGCTTTGACGGAGTTTTGGCGGGACGCACTCTTGCAGTTATCCGTTGTGGCTTTCCCTGGCCGCTTCCTCGGGATGGATGCGCCCGGTGATCAATGGAGAGAAAAGGTACAAGGTCATGATGCAGAGGCTGGCCTGGCCCAGGTAGGGCGTGAATGCGAAACCGATCACGGTGAGCGCGGTCACGCGGCCGAACCAGGGGTTGCGGCTCATGGCACGGCCCATGTGGATGTAATGGACCGGGTAGAAATTCATGATGACAGCGTTGAAGAGCATCAGGGCGATGGAGAAATATCCCCAGAATCCGATCCATCCGGGAAATGCTTCCAGGGCGTGTCCATAGATGACGATGGGCGAGAGCACCAGCAGGGCGGCCGCCGGCGTGGGCAGCCCCTTGAAAAAGCCGGGGATCGGGTGTTTATCGATGGTGAAGTAGATCAGGCGACCTATACCGGCGAGGGCGTAGATCGCTGCGATCCATCCGACGACCGTGGCATTGAATCGGCCGTATCCGAAATCGGTCAGGGCGATGTAGAAAATCCAGGCCGGCACGATGCAGAAGCTGATGCCATCGGCAAAGTCATCCATCAGGTTGCCCAGATTCACTTTCCGCCCGGACTCGGTTTCCTCCTCGGGCAGCGGCTCGGTCAACCCCAGGCGGCGGGCCACGGCGCCGTCCAGCTTGTCGAAGGTGGCGGCCCCGATCAGCATGAAGTACATCTCCCGGAAGCGTCCCTGATAAGCGAAGATCACCCCCATGATTCCCATCATGGCATTCATCACCGTGAGCGCATTGGGCAGCACCGCCAGGATTTTGCGCCTGAGGACCTGATCGCCGAGACACAATTCATCCAGGCAGACGGTGCCGTATTTGCGGCAATAGGCGGCTATGGAGCCGAAGTTGATGATCATGAAAAGGATTTCGATAAAGAAAAAGGTCCTCAACGGCAGGGTGCCCATCCAGGAAACCCAGTGGTAGATCCAGGAGGATGGCCCTTCGGGAACGTAGAAGGCGTGAGCATAGAGCAGTACGCTGATGGGAGCGGCCACGATGGTGCGCAGCCGGGTATATTCCTTGGATTCGGGTTCGCTGCCCTGGCGCAGGGCAAAGCCGCGCATGAATCCCGCGAAATTGTCGCGGATCAGCACGGTCACGCACAGCAGCAGCACGAAGATGGCGTGCAGCAGGTGGGCGCGGGTGGGCTGGGTGCCGACCAGCCGCCACATGGTGCCGACGGCGATCACCGGAAAGATAATCGAAAAGACGAGCTTGTCCATGATCCGGTCGGCCAGGGGCGCCAGCAGGGCCTGGGGTCGGAAGCGGGCGGCGAACCAGCCGTCGATGAGGTCGAACGTCATGGAGATCAGCAGAAACGAAATCCCCAGCGTATAAACGGCGGGATCCTTTCCCCAGATCACCGCCAGGGCGCATACCATCCCGCCGAAGACCAGAAAGGGCCTGCTGTATACCAGGACGGCCGTAAATTTCGCCGGGAACTGTGTCGTCACCATTTCAGAGAAGCCTTTCGTGTCGGGTCGCCGTTACCATGCGCTGTCGAACGGCTCACGTTCATGTCGCTCAAATTTTGCATTTCTAACACAAGTTGGGCTCGAATGCCAGGCGCCCTGCCAGGGTTTCAGGGATTCTAACTGAATGCTATTCATTAAACCCGGCACTAACCCGCATGGCTCACGTGGCCCTGGCCACCTGCCCCACCCACGCCTGCCATGACCGTTGCGGTGCGAATTTTTTTATCAAACGCCTTCAGTAATGCATTCCCTTCAAGGTGGATCACATTCAGCTAGAATTGCTGCCAGGCGGCAGCGAGTCCGACGGACGATATGGGTTGGACCTGTTTCCAAAGCATCCACGAGCCGCTATTCGGGCCATCGCTTGACAGATCTCCCGGTGTAATCATAAGGATAGTTATCTGGTCGGCACCTCTTTCGCAGCCTGATCCTGCCATTTCACGCAGGGATCGGCGCTGGCCTGTCAGGCGACCTTCTCGACGATACGCGCGAGGATACCATGAATACCATTCAGGATCTCGGCTACATATTGGATGCCATGGAAGACGGCATCTACATCACCCGCGAGGATTACACCGTCGAGTTCATGAATCGCGCCATGATCGAGATGTTCGGCGAGGCCGTGGGCCGGAAGTGTTACGAGGTGGTCAACGACTCCGAAGTGATGTGCCCCTGGTGTCAGGCCCGCGAAGTGTTTGAAAACGGGGAGAGCGCCCATTCGGAAGTCTACATGCCACGGCTGGACCGCACCTATCGCATCATCGAAGTGCCCATTCGGAACCTGGACGGCACCCTGTCCAAACTCAATATCTACAGGGACATCACCCGGCGCCGCGACCAGGAAATGAAATTGCGCTCCACGGAACAAAGCTACCGGCGCCTGTTTGAAAACGTGGGGGCAGGTGTCTATGTGAGCAGCAAAGAGGGGCGCTTTCTCGATGTCAATCCCGCCCTGATGGAGATGCTCGGATATACGGACCGGCAGGAGTTGTTGAAGATCAGTCTTCAGAAGGACCTCTACCTGCGGCCCGAGGACCGGGTAGCCTTTCAGCGCCTGATCGAGCGCCAGGGCCGTGTCGTCAACTACCCGGTGGACTTCAAACGCAAGGACGGTACGAGTTTGCCGGTGCTGCTGACCGCCAACCTGCGCATCGACCCTTCGGGCCAGGTGTCGGGATACGAAGGCATCTGCATGGATCAGAGCCAGATCGTACGGTTGGAGCGCGAGGTCCGGAAGACCCTCGATTTTCTCAACAACATCATTCAGAGCTCGCCCAACGCCATCATCGGGGCGGACATGGAAGGCAAGATCATCATCTGGAACCGGGGCGCCGAAGAGACCCTGGGGTATGCGGCCAAGGATGTGGTCAACCGGATGGATGTGCGCGAGCTTTACGAGGGTGACCAGGCCTACCAGATGATGCGCAAGATGCGCAGCGGGGAGTACGGCGGCAGCGGCAAGCTGCGCGCCTACCCCATGACCTTCCGGCACCGCGACGGGACACTGGTGGAAGGCACCCTGTCGGCCAGCCTCATCTACGACGAGACGGGGCAGGAGATCGCCTCGGCCGGCTTTTTCGTGGACCTGGGCGAACGGCTGGAGATGGAGCGCAGGCTGCATCGCACCCAGGAGCAGCTTCTGCAGTCCGAAAAACTGGCGGCCATGGGGCGGCTCACCTCCCAGCTGGCCCACGAACTCAACAACCCGCTCTACGGCATCATGAACACCCTGGAGCTGATGAAGACCGAGATACCGCCCACCAACAAGCGCCGCAAACTGCTCGACATGGCGCTGTCCGAAACCATTCGGCTCACCGACATGCTGCGCAAGATGCTCTCCTTTTCCCGGCCGGACCAGGAGGCGCGCTGCATCGTGGACGTCAACACCATACTGGATGAAATCCTGTTGCTGCACGAAAAACAGTTCCGCGAGGTGGACATCAAGATTCAGACCGCTTTCACCGAAGGGCTTCGGCCGGTGATGGCCTCAAAAAACCAATTGCGCCAGGTGTTTCTCAATATGATCGCCAATGCCAAGGACGCCATGCCCGAAGGAGGCGTCCTGAGCGTGGAGACCGGCGGCAACGGCGATACCGTCCGGGTACAGATCGCCGACACCGGCGCAGGCATCAAGGCCGAACACCTCGACAAAATCTTCGACACCTTCTTTACCACTAAGACCGACAGCGCCAAGGGGGTCGGCCTGGGCCTCTCGGTCTGCTACGGATTCATCAAGGATCACGGCGGCGACATCAAGGTGGAGAGCCAGGTCGGCAAAGGCACCACCTTCACCATCCTGCTGCCCACCACCCATGAAAGCGAGCCATTGACCTGCCCGGAACCGGGTGCGCTCGCCTGAAGCCGGCCTTCCTTTTCGCTCTCCGAATCCCCCTGCGCATTCTCGAACAAACTATAGAAACGGCAGCCTGTCCGAATTTTACCCGGCATTGCCGGGTTTCAGGGAGAGTATGTTTATTTTTAAAAACTTTAAAACCCATGCCGTTAATTTAAGGCGTTAAGGTTTCCTTGCGGGCGGGGATAAACCCCGCCCCTACGCCGCCGGTATATGGCAACGGTTTGTATTACTGTCCAAATCTCGTATGGGCGGGCTTTACGCCCGCCCGCAACATCCGCTTAAGTTAATGACATTGACTTTAAAACTATAATAAATGAAATAAATATAAAAATGATACACTCAAGTCCGTGACCGAAAACCGTTTCGCTTTGCCTATTGTGAATATATTTCAAATTACATTAATATATTAAATGTTTTTTCTCCTTCCGAATAGCATCTTCGCGGATCATTGCGAAATCGTCTCGCGGGATTTTAAATACAGATATTATAGAAATTATCAAAAATATAGTTGACAGTGAGTCCGTGCCGTCGTATGGAAACATCATAAGCCCCCAAAGGAAAGAAAGGAGGAACTCGCCATGGAAGACACACTTACCGTCTACAAGGCCAGCCAGATGTGCAAGGCCTCCTCCAAATCGATCATCAACTGGATCGAAGCGGGTCACATCAAGGCCTACAAGACCGTCGGCGGCCACCGCCGCATCAAACGGGAGGACTTGGTCGCCTTCATGCAGCGCCAGGGCATGCCCGTGCCGGTCGAGGTGCCGACCAACAGCCGGCGTAAAATCCTGGTCGTGGACGACGACCCCATCATCGTGGAGACGATCGTGCAGGCCCTGGAGGAGGACGAGCACGATTACGAGGTGATTTCTGCCTCCGATGGGTTCGAAGCCGGACTGCAGGTCAACCACTTCCGGCCCGATCTGATCATCCTGGACATCATGATGCCCGACATCAAGGGCAACGAGGTGTGTCGCAAGATCAAGGAGAACCCGGACACCCGGGATACGAAGATCATCGTGCTGTCGGCCTACCTGGACGATGACAAGTTCAAGGAGATGAAGGCCTACGGCGCCGACATGTGCTTTTCCAAACCATTGCCACTGCCCCAGCTCAAGGAGGAGGTGGCCCGCCTGTTGGCGCGGGCGTAGCCCGTGTGGCCGCGTTGGGATTTCGAGAAAGGAGGCACACCATGAAACTGAAAGAAGCGCTGGCGACCCAAAAGTTCATCGTCACATCCGAGGTCCAGGCCCCCATGTTCGACGCCACGCCGGAGGACCTGGTGGCCTGCCTGCAGCGCGTGCGCGGCCGGGTGGATGGCGTTGCGGTGAGCGATGTGGAGCTCGCAGGCGTGGTCGGCGATACCATTCGGGCCTGTCAACTGCTCCAGGAGAGTCGTTTCAATTCGATCTATCAGACCACGACCCGGGACAAGAACCGCATCCAGCTGCAAAAGGATTTGGCCACCGCCCACCAGGCCGGTGTGGAGAACCTGTTGGTTTTTACCGAAGACTACCGGGTCTCCGGCGACAGCTTGCAGGAGTCGATGTTCTTCCATGTGGATTCGGGCAAACTGGCTTCCGTCCTGCAGCACATCCGTGAGGGCCGCGCCGTCGACGGCGAGCATCTTGCCGAGCCCATGGATTTCACCCTGGGCTCCGGGGTCGAGTCTTTGTGGGGCAGAAATATCCCCAAGAAGGGCATGGAGGAGATGGAAACCCTGCGAAGTATTGGGACCGGTTATTTTTTGACCACTCCGGTTTTCGACCTGGATCAGTTCGAGAAGTTCACCCGTCAGGTCAAGACTTTCCGGGTGCCGGTGATTGCCGAGGTGCTGTTGCTGAGAAATCCGGCCATGGCCCGCTTTATCAACCGCCACTTCAAATCCGGATTGGTGCCCGAATGGGTCATCGAAAAACTCGACAAGGCGGCCGATAAGCGCCAGGCCAGCATCGAGCTGTTCGCCGACCTGGTCAAAGGCCTAAAGGAGATCTGCCGTGGGGTGCACATCATCACCATGGGCGGCGAGGATCGACTGCAGCCCTATCTGGACGCCGCCGGACTCCGGTAACATGTTCCCGCTTCATCCCTGAACCTCCTGTTCCCACCCGGTCCTACGCGACAATGCTTTCTTCGGATTCCTGTTCCCCGGCCGCCCCCATCACATCGACATGGATTTGACTTCTATCATCGGGGCAGACCTTCCGCCCCGGAAGAAAAGGAGAAAAACCAATGACGGCCCCCATCGAACTTGATGAATTGGAAGGCGAGTTTAAAGCCGCGCTGTCGGAAAAAATTCCGGCGGGTGCATTTGATTTGTGCTTCACCTGCGGGACCTGCACCGGCGGATGCCCGGCTTCCGAGCTCTTCGACATGGATCCGCGCAAGCTGGTGCGCCTGCTGGTGCTGGGGCTGGACGAAGAGGTCAAGCAGACCCCCTGGTCCTGGGTCTGCACCATGTGCGCCCGCTGTCTCAAACAGTGTCCCATGTCCATCGACATTCCCAGGCTGGTCTACCACCTTCGTCAAAGCTGGCCCCGGGATAAGCGGCCCAAGGGCATCCGCGGGTCGTGCGATCAGCATATCCGGGCCGGCAACGCCATGGGTGTGCCCACCGACGACTTTGTCTGGACCGTGGAGGATGTGGCCGAGGAGATCCGCGCCTCACAACCCCGGTTTAAAGATTTGAAGGCCACCGTGGACCGCAAGGGCGCCTACATGGCCATCAACCAGAACTCGCGCGAGCCGGTCACCGAGCCGGACGAGCTGGGCCCTTTGTGGAAGATTTTGCACATCGTGGGCGCCGATTGGACCTATCCGTCGGTGATGTGGGCCGGGGAGAACTACTGCCTCTTCCTGGCCGACGAAGAGGGGTGGCGCTACATCCTGGAAGAGTTCGTCCACCATATCGACCACAACCTGGGGTGCAGGCAGGTGGTCAACACGGAGTGAGGCCACTCGTTCTTCGCAATCCTGGAAGGATTGAAAAAATTCAACATTCCCCACAAGTTTGAATTCACCAGCATCATCAACCTTTACGCCCAGTGGATCCGCGAGGGGCGTCTCAAGGTGGATTCGGCCTGGAACAAGGATCTGAAGGTCAAGTTCACGGTCCAGGACCCGTGCAACATCGTGCGCAAGACCTGGGGCGAAGAGATGGCCGAGGAGCTGCGATTCGTCGTCAAAACGGTGGTGGGCGAGGAGAACTTCGTCGACATGGTGCCGTGCGGTTCGAACAATTACTGCTGCGGCGGCGGGGGCGGGGCGCTGCAGGCCGGCTACACCGAACAGCGGCGGGCTTACGGCAAGGTGAAATTCGACCAGATCCAGGCCACCGGCGCGCAATATGTGCTGGCGCCGTGCCACAATTGCCACTCCCAGATCGAAGACATCGGGGCGTTTTACGGCGGCGACTACCACGTGGCGCACATCTGGACCTTCATCTGCCTGGCCATGGGCATCCTGGGAGAGAACGAGAGGACCTATCTGGGGCCGGACCTGGCGGCGCTGGGCTTGTAATCTCAATGCCATTAACTTAAGCGGGCGTTGCGGGCGGGCATAAAGCCCGCCCCTACGAGGTCTTGCTATCATACAAGCAGTTGCCATGCCCGGACGGTGTAGGGGCGGGGTTTAACCCCGCCCGGATGAAAACCAAACGCCTTAAGTTATCGGCATTGGTTGTAATCTTTGAAGGAGAAACCCATGACACAATCAGCCATCGGTGCAGTGATGGTGGTGGGCGGCGGCATCGCCGGCATCCAGGCCTCCCTGGACCTGGCCGAATCGGGCTACAAGGTGTACCTGGTCGATCGCAACTCGGCCATCGGCGGGACCATGGCCCAACTGGACAAGACCTTTCCGACCAACGACTGCTCCATGTGCATCATATCGCCCAAGCTGGTGGAGGCCGGACGGCACCTGAACATCGACCTGCGCACCCTGACCGAAGTCCACCGCGTCGAGGGCGAACCGGGAAACTTCAGCGTCACCCTGCGGACCGAGCCGCGCTTCATCGATCCCGAAAAGTGCACGGCCTGCGGCGAGTGCGCCAAGGTGTGCCCGGTCAGCCTGCCCAACCGCTTCGACCAGGGCCTGGGGCAGCGCAAGGCGGCCTACAAGCTCTATCCCCAGGCCATGCCCGGCGCCTATGCCATCGAAAAGCGCGGCACGGCGCCGTGCAAGGGCGCCTGTCCGGCCCAGGTGAGCGTCCAGGGATGGATCGCCCTGATGAATCAGGGCCGTTTCCAGGAAGCCATCGCACTGTTCAAGAAGGAACACCCGTTTCCGGGCGTCTGCGGCAGGGTGTGCCATCACCCCTGCGAGGCAGCCTGCACCCGGGGCCGGCTCGACCAGCCGCTGGGCATTCAATATCTGCACCGCTACCTGGCCGACCTGGACCGGCGCGCCGCTTCCCCCTATGTGCCGGCGCGAAAGGACGTCAATGGTATCAAGACGGCCGTCATCGGCTCCGGCCCGGCCGGCCTGACCTGCGCCTATTTTCTGGCCATCGAAGGCTACGATGTGACGGTATTCGAGCAGCACGACGTACTGGGCGGCATGCTGCGCCTCGGCATTCCCGCCTACCGGTTGCCGCGCGATGTGATCGACGCCGAGATCCAGACCATCCGCGACCTGGGTGTTTCTTTTAAGACCGGCGTGACCATCGGCAAGGAATTGACCATCGGTGGGTTGCGAGACCAGGGCTTCAAAGCCTTTTTCATGGCGGTGGGGTCCCAGGAGTGCAAAGCCTTGAACATTGCGGGTGAAGATCTCCAGGGCGTGGTGCCGGGGGTCGATTTCCTGCGCCGCGTAAACCTGGGCGAATCGGTGAGTCTGGGCGATCGCGTCGCCGTGATCGGCGGCGGCAACGTGGCCATGGATGCCGTGCGGACCGCCCTGCGCTGCGGCGCCGCAAAACCGTTCATCATCTATCGGCGCAGTGAGGCGGAGATGCCTGCCAGCGCCGACGAGATCGCCGAATGCCGCGAGGAGGGCATCGAGATCCTGACTCTGACCGACCCGGTGCGGGTCATCGGAGAGAACGGCCGGGTCACGGCCATCGAATGTCTCCGCATGCAGTTGGGTGAAGCGGACCAGAGCGGACGCCGCCGGCCGGTGGCCATTGCCGGAAGCGAATTCACCATCGCCATCGACGCCCTGGTGCCGGCCATCGGACAGGAGAGCGATTGGGCCTGTCTGACCGACGAGTGCGCCTGCACCCTGAGCGATTGGGGCACCATGAACGTCGACCCGGTCACGCTGCAGACCGATGATCCCGATATCTTCGCCGGCGGCGATGCGGTCAGGGGCCCGGCCACGGTGGTCGATGCCATCGCGGCCGGCAAACAGGCCGCCGTCTCCATGGACCGTTTCATGCGCGGGGTCGATTTAAAGGCCGGGCGGGAAAAGAAAATCGAGGTGGTCGAAGACGTTCCCCTTACCGGCCGCGAACCGCTGGCGCGCCAGAAGATGCGCCATGCCGCGGCGGCCGGACGTATCGGCAATTTCAAAGAAGTGCAACTGGGATACGGCGACAAGAGCGCCGCGCGCGAGGCCGAGCGCTGCCTGGCGTGCGGGCTCTGCTCGGAGTGCTATCGCTGCGTGGACGCCTGCCTGGCCGGCGCGGTGGATCACGAAGCAGCGGTCAAGGAGG